>Ga0247812_10001311_pt1 | contig 14108 bp, 8 predicted proteins | sample UWRJL149409B1_FD_178011 | JGI IMG/M metagenome (GOLD analysis project Ga0247812, IMG submission 178011) | Plant litter microbial communities from Arlington Agricultural Research Station in Wisconsin, United States - UWRJ-L149-409B-1 | ecosystem: Environmental > Terrestrial > Plant litter >...
CCGGGTCCAAGGCCTATCCGGATCAGTCGCTCTACAACGCCAGCAAGGCGGCGGTTCGCTCCTTTGCACGGAGCTGGACCAATGATCTGAAAGACAGGGGCATTCGGGTGAACGTCGTCTCGCCTGGCGGCACCGAAACACGCCTGATGCGCAGCTTCTTCGACCAGAATCCGGGAGCGGAAGAGGCGGTCATCAGCGGCGTTCCGCTCGGGCGTCTGGGCAGTCTTGAAGATGTTGCGCGCGCCGTACTCTTCCTGGCGTCGGACGAGAGCAGCTTCGTCGCCGGCCACGAACTCTTCGTGGACGGCGGTGTCGCAGCGATCTGATCAGGGCGAGGGGCGGGCCGGGGACGCGGTATGGCCCGTGTTGGTCGCCGATCGACACCGAAATCTTACCCCCGCTCAGAGCGGGCCTTCCAATCCATGTACGGAATATCAGGTTTCCTGCAGCCTCTTAATGACCGGTCTTGGCGCTTCTCGGACCTCGCACCCATGGCTGCTCCAGGCTTCTGGGAGTGATTGCGAACGTCCGCTATTTGCACGATTGGCCAGTCGAAGACTTGGACCATCACGGATCATGCAAAATGCCCGCTCCGACGGGATAGAGCGGATCGTCGCTGTCGTTCGGGGTGGCCGAATCTTGCGCCTCAACGGCCCCCATAGATGAAGGCAATTCGAACGGCAGACGTCCTTCGGCAACGGCTTGGCCGGTCATGACGTCGAGCAGAGCGGCGTCGCTGGCCCCGAAGTTCACGAGCAGAGCAACGGTCTTATCGCGCACATTGGTCAGGATGGCGGGCCGATCCATGTAGACGCTCGCCACGACCGGTACGCTGGCGGCGGCTAGCTTCAAGGCGTCGTAGTCTTCATCCCCGTCCCGGAAGTCGATCCTTCCTTCGTTCTGGCGGCCGCCAAAAACGTAAAAGGGATGAAGCGTCTCGTGCGGCGTGGACATCCGGATCAAAGCCACGTCCGCATCCTCCAGCCGATGGACAACCGTGAACCCGGCCGCCCGCACTGCCTCGGCGGCCAATCCGTGGACGAAAACCTTCAAACCCGGTCGGAGCGGAAGGAGGTCATGGTTTTCGAGCAGCACCTGGGCGCGGCGCTGCACGACGTCCGCTTCGGCGACGAAGCGAGCATTGCCCGCCACCTGTTCAGCCTCGATGGGATCGACGAACGGATTGTCGAAGAGGCCCAGCCTGAACTTTACAAGCAACACACGCCGAACGGACTCGTCCAGCCGTTGCTCCGGAAAATGTCCCTCCCGAACGGCGGCGATCAGATACTCCGGCTCGTCTGTGCCGCCGAACTGATCGATCCCGGCGGCGAGGCCCGCCTCGAACCTTTCGGCGATAGTCTTGTCCTCCAGCCCCCACGGCATGCCGATCTCGCGCGTTGTTTGCTGACGCGTCGGCGTCCGGCATTCGTCGTTGCAGTCGTTGGTGATATCCCAGTCGGAAATCACCAGACCCTGGAAGCCGTGGGTTTCGCGCAGAAGATCGTGAGTGATCTTTCGATTGAAGCCGGAGCCGACAGGGTCGAGGGCCTGACCGTCGATCGTGACGCCTTCGGTGATCGTGTAGGAGGGCATCACGGCCCCGGCCTGTGCAGCGAAAGCCCCCTGGAAGGCGGCGACGTGCTCGGCGAAGGCAGCATTGTCCAGACGCGAGACCCGGCCGTAGTAGTTGTGTCCGTCGAAACCGCCCGGCTCCGCCCCATAGCCGACCCAGTGTTTCACGATGGCCAGAACACCGTCTGGCGCCAGCCCGTCGGCGCCATGCTGGAACCCTTCGACATAGGCTTGAATCATCGCGCTGACCGTCACGGCGTTCGAACCGAATGTCCCGGTCTGGCGCGGCCAGAGCGGCTCAGTCGCGAGATCCGCCTGAGGCATCCCGGCGTGGATGCCGACCGCCCGGTACTCCTGACGCGCCGCGTCGGCGAAGGTGCGGACGACGTCGGCGTCCCCCAGCGCGCCGAACCCCAAGGCGTCCGGCCACTGTGAGAAGCTGTCTGGGGCCGAGGTCGCGCCGACCACATACTGGAAATGGCTTCTCGGGTCGGTGCTGATCAGAAGCGGAATGCCGAGACGGCCCCTCTCAGCCAAGGCCTGGGCCTCATTGTTTTGTTCGGCGAACAGACGTGGCTGCAAGGACTGGCGGGTCAGCAGGCTGGTGATGTTGCGTTTGACGATGAGATCCGCAGCGGCCTCGAAATCATAGGATGGCGACGGCAAGCCGTAGCGGCCGAACGGCGCGGGCGCGGTGCTCGGCAGGGTGGCGTGGAGCATGGCTCCGGCCTTTTCCTCCAGCGTCATCCGCGACAGCAGGTCTTCCGTCCTTTGGTCCGCAGTCAGTCGCCAGTCTTCATAGGGATCCAGCACGCCGTTTCGATCGAGGTCCCGGAATCCCTCGCCGTCGACGGTGAGGACAGGAACCGCCCGGGTGGAAATCAGAACACCGGCGTGCGCTGCGGACGCCAGGCTTGCGACGGCCACCGCCGCGACGGAGGCGAACACGGTCACAGAATGGATCCGGGACATGCAGTGAACCTTCAGAGGATGGCCGGAGCGACTGGCGCGCTCCGGCAGGTGGCGAAAGGACAAGTCGTCACGCTCCCGGTCAGACTTGCTGCTAGCGCAGCTCGCCGCGCGCCGCCTCGACGCGCGCCCTGAGCGCCGCGAGGTCCCCGGCCGAATAGTAGAAGCCGGCCCGCACGACCCCGGAGATGCGACGCAGGTTTCGAGCGTCCTCGACCGGGTTGCCGTCGAGGATCACGAGGTCGGCGTTTCGCCCGGGCGCGACTGTGCCCATAGTCGCCGTTCGACCGAGGAACCGGGCGCCGTTGAGGGTCGTCATCTGCAGGATGCCCAGAGGCGGAATTCCGGCCTTTGTGAGTTCCTCGAACTCCTGCTGCATCGCTTGACCCGGCACCGAAGCGCCGCCGCCGTCGGTGCCGGCCATCATGGGCACGCCAGCGTCGTAGAACAGTTTGGTCAGGGCCAACTGACGGCCGTAGGCGGCGTGGTAGGTCGCCAAGGTTTCGGCCGGCAGCGCGCGGAAGGTGTCCGTCGCGGCCTTCCAGGTCTTGATGTTCTCCTCCGGCATGGAGGCGAGCGCCGGATCTGTCTGATAGGCGGGATCGTCGGCCAGATACTGGGTCCGGAGCCGCACCAGAGTCGGGGTCTGCCACGTGCTGTCGGCGGCGAACCGCTCTGCCAAGGCCTTGCACTTGTCTTCGCTGTAGGTGTCGAAAGCGCGCTGCAGCCTCGCGACGTCCGCCGGGTCGGCGTACGCGGCCGGATTGACCAGCCGCTTGGTGATCCGCTTCATGATGAGACGCTGAACGAAGCCCGGGAGCTGGAAAGGCGGCGTCTTGATGAGCGGGCGAGCCGCCGCTTCGGCGAGCAGGGCCGGTTCGTTGGTCGAGCAGCCGATCCAGACCGTGTCGCCGGGGCCGAGATGCTCGATCGCGTGGAAGCCGGCGTCGGCGGCCTGGCGCGGATCGACGCCCTCCTGAAGGTGGCCGACGATGGGCAGGCCGACCGTCTTCGCCTCATCGATGGCGGCAAAGAAGATCGCCGGTGTCGCGAGCGCCATCTTGATGAAGTCAGCGCCGTCCGCCTTCTGCTGGCGGACCAGCGCGCGCACGGCTTCCGGGGATCGCGCGTTGAAGGGTGTGATCACGTCGCTTGGCATCGTCAGCAGGGCGGGCGCGTCGATCCCGATCGGAAGCCGGCCCTCGCGCCGCGCCTGCAGGAGTTCGGCCGAGCCTGACATCTGACGGAAGCCGGTCACGCCCTCCGTCAGCATGAGCGCCAGGTCCCCGGCGGGGTTCTCGGGCCCGAGCGCGTGGTCGTGCATGTTATTGTAGCCGGGGACCACGAACTTCCCCGTGGCGTCGACATGCTGGATCGCAGTATCGGAAGACGGGGTCGCGGTCGGCGCGATGCTGACGATCCGCCCGCCGTTCATCAGCACGCTCATGTTGGGGGAGAGGGCGCCGGTTTCGGTGCTGACGACCGTCACCCCGTCGAGCGACAGCTTGCCCGCGACAGGTGCGGGAGTGACCGTCGGCCGTTGAGCGGCGCAGCCCCCCAGCCCGGCAGCCAAGGCCAGAACGCTGATGACGATCCCGGTGCGCAACCGGACCCGCGTGTCGTTCGGCCTGTTCGTCATCATCACCGTCTCCCGTTTCAATCTCTTGCAGCCCCCGTCCCTTAACGGCGAGCGACGACCCTGTTCTCGATGGCGCCGATACCGTCGATCTCGCAGCGGACCACATCGCCCGGCTGGAGGAAGACCGGCGGCTGCATGCCTGCGCCGACGCCTTCCGGGGTTCCGGTGCATAGAAGGTCGCCGGACTCCAGCGTCATCGCCGTCGAGAGGTAGGCGATCTGGGCCCAGATATTGTGGACCATCCCGCCCGTATCACTCGACTGGCGGGTCTCGCCGTTGACGATGCATCGCAGATTCAGGGCGTGCGGATCGGCGATCTCGTCGGCGGTCACGATCCAGGGGCCGACCGGCCCGTGGGTGTCGAACGACTTGCCCATCATGAAGGTTGGGGAATGCATCTGCCAGTCGCGGGCGGAGATGTCGTTGGCGACCATATAACCGAACACATGCGCCCGGGCGTCGGTCTCGCTGACAGACTTGGCGGGCTGGCCGATGACGGCGCAAAGCTCCACCTCGTAGTCGAGCTTTTCGGTGACGCCCGGATCGGTGTCGTCATAGGGGCCGACGATGCAGCTCGTCTGTTTGTTAAACCAGAACTGTTGCTTGGGCTCAGCGACCCCCAGCCGCTCCGCCTCGACGATATGTTTGCGATAGTTCATGCCGATGGCGAGGTATTTTCCCGGGCGTTCGACGGGGGCCAGCAGCCGAACGCTGTCGAGCGGAACGGTTTCGGTCACGGCCCCGACATGCGACGCCACAGTCGCCAGCGCATCGGCGCCGCCGGCGATGATCGACGTCATCGTCGGATAGCGGTCCGCCAAGCCATCCAGCGGCACGATGCCGGTGTCGCCAAAGACGCCGAGGCGAACGGCGCCGGCCAGTTCAAAACGCAGCAGTTTCATTCGAGGAAGTCCTTGCTTGGTATCGTGTGTGGATTGTCGGTCAGATCGGTCTGCCTTGGTCGCGGATGAAGTCCGCCGCCATCGCCTGGTAGACAGGCAGGCATTCGGGGTTGGCCATGGCCGAGACATCGAGGATCCTGTCGACCTCCGCGCCTTCGAACAGGCGCTTGATCGGCAGCTCCTGCTTCTTGGACGACAGGGTGCGAGGGACCGCCGAAACCGCGATGATCCGGTCGGGAAGGAACCGCGGGGACAGGGCCTCGCGGATCACCTTGCGGACGGCGGCCTCCAGATCCACGGACATGACGACGCCGGACGCCGGAACCAGGAACAGCAAGAGCTGGCTGTCGCCTTCGCGAACCCGCACATCGATCACCATCGCATCGGCGACGTCGTCCAACCGCTCGATGGCCGAGTAGATTTCACTGGTGCCCATGCGGTGCCCGCCGCGATTGATGGTCGCGTCGCTGCGCCCGAAGATTTCGCAGGTCCCGTCGGCTTCGAGCCGGATCCAGTCACCGTGTCGCCAGACGCCGGGGAATTTGTCGAAGTAGGAGTCGCGATAGCGGCTGCCGCCCGTATCCCCCACGAGATAGAGTGGCATCGAGGGGAGCGGCCGCGTGCAGACCAGCTCGCCGACCTCATCGACGACAGCACGGCCGCTTTCATCCCAGGCTTCGACGGCGGCCCCGAGCTGGCGGCATTGCAGCTTGCCGGGTGCGGGCGGCAGGTTCGGGTTGCCGGAGCAGAAGGCGCCGCAGATGTCGGTGCCGCCCGAGGAGTTGAACCACCAGATGTCTGGAAGCCCCAAGGCCTCTGACATTCCGATCTGGACGTCGGCCGAGAGCGGGGATGCGGTGCTGCCCAGAGCGCGTAGGGCCGAAAGGTCGCCGGCCTGCCGGAAGTCGACGCCCGACTTGACGCACAGGGTGTAGAACTGGGCGCCGGAGCCGAAGAAGGTCACCCTGTTGCGCGCGGCGAAGCGCCAGAGCTGGGCCCAGTCCGGGGCTTCGCGCAGGCCCGTCGGGCTGCCGTCGAAGATGCAGATCGTGGTCCCGCCGAGCAGCCCCGCGATCTGGGCGTTCCACATCATCCAGCCCGTCGAGCTGAACCAGTGGAAACGCTCGCCGAAGGTGGGTTCGGAATAGCTCGGACCGATGTCCATATGCAGGCGGCCGGCGGCGGCGGTCAGCAGGATGCCGCCGTGGCCGTGGACCAGGGCCTTGGGCTTTCCGGTGGTGCCGCTGGAGTAGAGGATCCAGAGCGGATGATCGAACGGAACCCAGTCGGGCTCGAAAGCCTCGACGTCGGCATCGTCCGGAGCGGTGAGTTCGGCGAATGACAGCGCTTCGGGGATCACGCCGTCGATCAGCCCGGAAGCGACGACGACCAGATGTTCGACCGTCGGCAAGGACGCCCGCAGCTGCGCGACGGTGTTCCGCCGATCCAGCACCTTGCCGGCGTAGAAGACGGCGTCGGTCGCGATGAACACCTTAGGCTCGATCTGCCGGAACCGGTCGAGGATCGCCGGCGCGCCCATGTCGGGGGCGCAGACGCTCCAGACCGCGCCGATCGAGGCGGTGGCGAGGAAGGCGACGATGGCTTCGGGGCGGTTCGGCAGATAGGCGCAGACCCGGTCCCCGGAGACGACGCCAAGGCGTCGCAGCGACAGGGCCAGCGACGCGACCCGCCGCTCGAGGGTCGGCCAGTCGAGCGTCTCGACCGCGCCCTGTTCGTCTTCGGCGATGACGGCGGGCTGACCGGCGGCATGCGCGGCGGCGACATGACGCAGAACCTGACGGCCGTAGTTGACCCGCGTGCCCGGGAACCAGACGGCACCGGGCATGGCGCCATCGGCAAGGGCGACGGTCGGCGGTTCCGGCGACTGGATGGCCTCGAACGCCCAGAGGCTGGTCCAGAAGTCCGACCCCGGGTCCACCGACCAGCGGTGCAGGGCCTCGAAATCGTCGAAGGTCAGACCATGCTGACGTTCAAGCCAGTCGGTGTATTCCTCGAGCGCAGTCTTGCGTGTCATGGAGGTGCTCCCCCGGCTCAAGACGCCAACGTCCGCACACGGCGCGCCAGCACGACCGCGGCGAGGATGGCGCACATGGCGAAGGCCGCCGAGACCTCTGCCCGTCCCCATCCACTCGCGAACAGGGCGCCTGCGAGGGCAGGGGCAATGGCGCTGGAAATACGGCCGACGCCGCTGACGAAGCCGCTGCCCGATGCGCGTCCCTCATCCGAGAAGCTGATGGCCAGCGTCGCGTAGAGCCCGGCGGTTCCCGCGAACAGGAAGAAGCCGCACGCCGCCGCCACGGCGACGAGGGCGCCGAAGTGCGCTGGCGCGACGCCGAAGGCCGCGATGGCGACACCCAGCCCCGCCATCATGGCCACCGTCAGTCGCCGGACGCCTAAAGCCCCGCCGAGCAGGCCGAAGGCGACACCGCCGACGATGCCGACGAGGTTGGCGACCAGCGCAGCGACGCTGGCCTTCGAGGGGTCGAAGCCGGCGTCGGCAACCATCTGCGGGAGCCAGCTGAGTGTGTAGTAGGCGACAGCCGAATACAGAAATCCCACCAGCGCGAGCTGAATGGTGACCCTTCTCTGCACTCCTGAAAGGATGAGCGCATAGCCGCGGCGCGACGCTTCCGGCCAGACAGGCAGCGTACCGAGCGGGGCCTGTCCGAGGCGATCCAGCAGGCGGTTCAGGGCCTCAAGGGCGCCAGGTTTGCGACTTGCGGCGAGGAAGGCGGGCGACTCCGGCAGCAGCAGGGCGACGATTGGAAACAGCAGGGCGGCCGCTCCTGCGCCGATCAGAAAGATGTTCGGCCAGGCGGAGACCTTGAGGACGATGGCCGCCAGGACGGCGCCGATCACGCCGCCCACCGGGTAGCCCATGGCCATCAGGGACATCGCCAGCGGACGGCGACGCGCATTGGCGAACTCGGCGGCGATCGGGTTGATGACGGCGACGCAGGCGCCGATCCCAAGACCCGTCAGAACGCGCCAGACCGCCAGCTCGGGAACGGAACCTGCGAAGGCCGTTAACAGGGATCCCACGCCCATGAGACCGACGGCCAGAAAGATGAGCTTGCGACGGCCGAACAGATCGGCCAGCGGTGCGAGACAGAAGGCGCCGAGCGCCATTCCCGCCAGTCCACTGGCGAGCACGATACCGAGCGCGCCCTTGCCGACGCCCCAAGCCGCCGTGATCGCCGGCGCGGCGAACGTCGCCGAGAGCACATCATATCCATCCAGCGCCGACAGGGCGACCGTGATGGCGACCGCACCCGTCTGGACCTTGCTCATCGGAGCGGCGTCGATCCGGCTGCGCAGGTCTGCAGACGATCGGATGGCGCTCATGCGGCGATCCGGTCCGACGCCAGCGCCGTCACCTGACCCAGCACGGATGTCCAGGCGTCACCGCGCCAGGCGACATGCTGATCCGGTCGAACGAGCGCGAACCGCGCCCCGTACAGTGTGGCCACATCAACCCCGTCGGGGTGGATCACCGTCAGCGGAACGCCGAGCATCCGGGCCTCCGCTTCCGCGGTCGCGACGTCTTCAGTAGATGAATCGTGTGCGGCCAGGAGGGTGAAGCCCTGACCGAAGGCGTCGTAAAGCGAACGGCCGTCCTTCATCCAGGCGTGCGGGGCGAGCTGGCCGGGACGCGCCGAGGGGCGATAGGTCTGGCCGTCGCGGAACGGGGCCGACGTGCCGTCAGGAACGATGATGGGCGAGGTCTCGTAACCGAGGCCGAGGACGGTGCCGAGCGTGTGAAACTCGCGGCCTTTGGTCGCCTGGATCATGCCGCCGACCTTGGCCCGGATCGCTCTCCCTTCGGGCGTCGGTTCCTCCAGCGCGGGGGGAAAGGCGGCGGCGACGATGGCGTGGTTGGCCATGGCCTCTTCCAGCACCACCCTGTGCACCGGCCGGCGCTCCGCCTCATAGCTGTCGATCAGGTCCGGCCCGCCCCAGCCCTGGAGGACGGCGGCGATCTTCCAGCCGAGATCGACCGCGTCGCCGACCCCCATGTTCATGCCGTAGCCGCCGAAGGGCGGATGCAGGTGAGCGGCGTCGCCGGCGAGAAGAATGCGGCCGTCGCGGTAAGTGTCCGCCAGCAGTTCGCTCGCCGTCCAGGTGTCGGCGCTGAGGATCTCGTAAGGCAGATCGACGCCGGTGCGCTGGGCGATCATGGCGGCGGCGGTCTCGGGCGACAGGGTCTCGCCCTCCGAAAGGCCGGAGGCGAAGAACCAGATGTCGTCACGGTCCATAGGGCCGACGGCGCTCACCCCGTTCACGCCGATCTGCCAGTAGACGACGGCAGGACCCTGGCCGTGCGCCGCGGCCAGGCCCGGCGCGCGGAAGATGACGTTGGAATGGTGAGACAGGCCGTACCGGCCTTCCATCTTCGCCCCGATCAGGTCCCGCACGAGGCTGCGCGCCCCGTCAGCCCCGACCAGATAACGGGCGCGAACCTGGGCCTCCTCACCGTCCGACAGGACGATCGCCGTGACCCCTGAGGCGTCCTGCGCCGCAGAGACGAAGCTGACGCCAAAGCGCATTTCGACGGTCTCGAGCGTGGCCGCGTGGGCCAGCAGCACCTTCTCGAGCGTGTACTGGGGAATCCACTGGGCATGCTCGGGGTAGTCGTCGGACCTGTCCGGCGCGGCGTTGAAGGCATTGGTGAAAGTGGCCAGCCGATCGCCGGTCAGGCGGGTGACGAAGGCCATGTCATTCGGATAGTCGACGCCGAAAGGCGAGGCTTCCGCGAGCTTGTCGGCGATGCCCCAGCGCCGCAGATGGGTGCGGGTGCGGACATTCGTGGTCTTGGCCCTCGGCGCCGCGCCGGTGCGAACGTTGCGTTCCACCACCAGAGCCCGGACGCCACGCATGCCGAGCTCGATGGCCAGCGACAGGCCCACAGGTCCCGCGCCCACAATCAGCACATCGGTGTGAATCGTCATCGTCCCGAACTCCCCGAACCACTGCGCCGCCCCTCTTGCGAGGGCGTTTCCATCCGGTTCTAGAGGTCGTCCGCGATGATGAGACGATGGCGTGTGATCGTCGGCGATAACCATCCGGTATCGCTCGACGGTTCGGGTCGCAGCCGCCTGCTCGCCCCCGCAGGCACGCCGAACGTTGATCCGGAGGCGCCGGCCCGGTACCGATGCTTGGAAGGCATCAGCCGGCCCCGTCGGGAAAAGTCCATGAAGCTCATACATCTGCGGGACGTGATCGCCGTGGCGGAGTGCGGCAGCCTTCGCGCCGCCGGGCGTCATCTGAACATCGCCCAGCCCGCGATCACGCGAAGCATCCATGAGATCGAGCAGGAGCTCGGCGTCTCCTTGTTCGAACGCTATGCGCGCGGCGTCCGTCCCACCCCCATGGGCGAAGCGTTTCTACGGCGGGCTCGCTCGATCGAAAGCGATCTCCGGCGGGCCGCCGAGGAGATCGAACAGTTGAAGGGTCTGTCGAGCGGCCAGGTGTCGCTGGCCATGTCGAGCGCTTCCAGCCTCGCCCTCATGCCGTCGGCGGTGGCCGCGTTCCGCAAGCGCTATCCCGACGGCCTGCTGAAGATCTCCGAGGCGATGTTCCAGGCGGTCGAGCCGGAGGTTCTGGACGGTCAGATCGACTTCTACGTCGGGCCGATCGATCCGAACATTTCCAGCACCCACCTCCACGTCGAGAAGCTCTTCGAGATAGAGCGTGTCGTGGCCGCCCGCAAAGGTCATCCCTTGGCCGGCGCAAGGAGCGTGAGGGAACTCGTCGATGCCCGATGGGTCCGGCCCACATCATCGATGCGGAGCACGGAGGCCGATTTCGTGGGCATGTTCCCCGATCTCGGTTTGGCGCCGCCGAACATCGTCATGCACGCCCAGTCGACCCTCATCACCCTCATCACCCTCGCCAACTCGGATCTGCTGACCATCATGCCGACGCCGTGCGTCGAGATGCCGCCGACCGCCGATGCACTCACCGCACTGTCCCTTGTCGAACGCTTTCCGCCGGTCACCGTCTCGATCGTTCGCCGCCACGACATGCCGCTCACGCCGATGGCGGAATATCTCTGCGACATGATGCGGCGGGCCGGCCATCACTACGCCGCCCGTAAAGACAAGGCGGCCTGAAACTCCTGCGATCGTCTTCAGCACGAACCGCGATGCCTGAATTGTATCGGCGGCGATCAAGCGCCATCGGTTCAAGATCAGCGTCGTCCCCTATGACGAGGCTGGGCGGTCGCAAAGCGGTCGTCTGCAATCCGATAAGCCAGCCGGCCCCGAGGTCGAGCAACTGGCGGGAACCATGGGGAGACAGACTATGACCAATCGCATGGCCCTTATGGCCGGCGTCACGGGGCTGATGATCATCGCCTCCGGATCCGCCCAAGCCCAGGAGGCGCCGTCCAGCGCGCCGGAGCCGCAGGACAGTACGACGTCCCAACTCGACGAAGTGGTCGTCACCGCAGAGAGACAGACCCGAAATCTGCAGACGACGCCCGTTGCCGTGACAGCAATCACCGCTCAGCAGCTCGAGAATCGCGGCGTCCGCAACATCTTCGATCTCCAAAACCTGGTGCCGAGCCTGTCGGTCGCCCAGCAGACCAACCAAGGCGGCGCCAGCGGCGCGATCTTCTACCTGCGGGGCCTCGGAGGCCGCGCCGGCACCAGTGGGTCGGAGCCTGCGGTCGCCCTCTACATCGATGATTTCTACAATCCTTCGGCGTCGGGCAATGCGCTGCGGGCGTTGGATCTCGAACAGGTCGAGGTGTTGCGTGGGCCGCAAGGCACGCTGTTCGGCCGCAACGCGGTGGGCGGCGCAATCCGTTACCAGACCAAGAAGCCGACGCACGAGTTCGGCGCCTTCGCCGAGGCGACCCTCGGCAACTACGACCGGCGCGACGTCCTGGCCGGCGTCAATATTCCACTGGGCGACACTTTCTCGGTCCGGCTGAGCGGCGCGTCGTTCGAGGCGGACGGCATCCAGAAGAAACAGACTAGTCCCGGTACCATCGGCGCGAGCGAGGACCGGCTGGGCCGGATCCAGGCGCGTTACACGCCGAACGAAGATCTCACCATCGACCTTAGCTACGATCAGAGTGAGAGCGAACTCGCCGGGTCGCCGACCTATGTGCCCGTAATCGTGGGAACAGGTCAGCTTTCAGGGCTCTACAACAGCCGCAATGCGGTGAAGTACGACAGCGCCTTCATCTCGACCTGCATCCTCTGTTCCTACGGCAGCCTGCCGCGGGACAGCTTCGATAAGGCCTCCGCCCGTAACCTCCAGGCGGTCATCGATTATCGGGTGAACGACGCGCTTCAGGTCAAATTCCTGAACGGGTACAGCCTCAGCAAGGACAATTGGTTCAACGACGTCGACGCCACGCCGCTCTTCATCGGGAATCAGTCGTCCGAGGTCCGCTCGGAATCCTACTCGTCGGAACTCCAGTTCCTCGGCGACTTGGGCGCGAGGTTGCATTATGTCGCCGGCCTCTACTATTTCGATGAGGTGTTCGACGCTTTGTCGACCCAGGAATTGTTCATCCGGACCTCCTCGGTCACCCAGACCCGGGAGCGCGAATCCTGGTCGGCCTATGGCAACCTGAACCTCGATCTGACCGACCGTCTGACACTGACCGGCGGTCTGCGCGTCGGCTCGGAAAGCGTCACGACCTCGGCAGTGACCAACACCGGCGTCGCGGCCGCCAACGACCAGAAATACGACGTGGTGCTGCCGCTCGCCCGGCTCCAACTCCAGGCGACGCCGGACATCATGGTCTATGTCTCGGCAAGCAAGGGCCTGCGCGGGGGCGGCTTCAGCGTCGCTCCGAACCCGGCGCTGCCCAACGCGGGCATCGTGCCCTTCGATCCCGAAACGGTCTGGTCCTACGAGATCGGGACGCGCGCCCAGTTTCTCGATCGCCGCCTGCGGATCAACCCGACGGTCTTCTACACCGACTACAGCGACATCCAGGTGCAGCGGCTCATCGGCACCACCCCGATCCTCGAGAACGCCGGGACCGCCCACATCTTCGGGGTTGAGTTGGAGACGACCTTTGTGGTCACCCCGGCGCTCCGCCTGACCGCTCAGGGGTCCTATCTCGACGCGGAATACGACAGCCTGCTGCCCGGGGTCCTCAACATCCAGCTCAGCACGCCCTTCCCGCAGACGTCGAAATTCTCCTATTCAGTCGGCGCCCAGTACACGATCCCGCTCGACGACGGTGCGGATATCGCCGTGAACGTCGATTACAGCGACCGGACCAAATACACGACCTCGGCGACGGAGAACGACGACCTCCTTATCCATGGGCAGGGTCTGGTCAGCGCCCGGGCCGAGTTCCACAGCGCGAACGGGCGCTACACCCTGGCCGCCTGGTCGACCAATCTTCTTAATGAGGAATATGTGACGGGCGGCAACGACCTGACCGGCCTCGTCGGCCTGATCCGCTACGACGTCGGACGGCCGCGCGAGTTCGGGCTGACCTTGAAGGCGAGGTACTAGCCTTATGAAGCCCGAGGCGCGGGCGCCAGCCGCACGCCTCCGAAATGCCCCGGCTTGAAGGCGGTGTCTTTCCCATTCTCGAACAAGGGCGAACACAATGAGTGAGGTCATCTCCAAAACTACGGGCGAAACGGGCCTCGACCCCCGCATGCGGCCGAACCCGGCGCCCGTGGTCAAGGTGTGGGACATCGCCAGCGTCGAGTTCGGCCGGCCGGACCTGGGCAAGGCCCTGGCCTTTCTCAGCGACTTTGGACTGACGATCGATAGCCGGGACGATGACACCGCCTTTCTGAGCGCTCGCTCTGGCTACGGGCCCTGTTACATCCTGCGCCGGTCGGACAAGCCCTGTTTCCTCGGCGTCGGCCTGGTGGTGCGGACCGCTGGGGAGCTCGAGCGGATCGCGCGTCTGCCGGGCGCTTCGGGCGTGGAGCCCGCGTGGGGCTGGGACGAGGGACGCCAGGTTCGATTGACCGATCCCGCCGGGTTTCCGGTGCGGGTCGTCCATGGGCCTCGACGCG
>Ga0247812_10001314_pt1 | contig 14099 bp, 15 predicted proteins | sample UWRJL149409B1_FD_178011 | JGI IMG/M metagenome (GOLD analysis project Ga0247812, IMG submission 178011) | Plant litter microbial communities from Arlington Agricultural Research Station in Wisconsin, United States - UWRJ-L149-409B-1 | ecosystem: Environmental > Terrestrial > Plant litter >...
TTCAATACAACTTGCCCCGGCACACCCCGGCGCTGTCGCTCACCTGCGTTTACACATTGCCCGTCACCCTCCGTGCCATAGCTGGTGTATGCAGACACCAGGCAATGAATGCCGCTCAACTCACAAGGAATGTCGACATGTTATGGAACAAAGCCCGTCCCAGCGATAACGTTACGGATACCCGCAAATCCTCCTCCAAGCGCTTCCCCTCCGGCAAGAAACTCGGGATCGCCTTCGGTGCTGCCGCCCTCTCGGGAGTTGTGGCGTTGGGCAGCCTGATTTCCACCCAGGAGACTGACCCGCCAGAGACACCCTTGACCGAGGTCACACCGGTACAAGCCGATGACCCCGACCTGGCGTTCGTGCGCGCCGTGCTCGGGGATACCGAGGACACCTGGAGAGCCCAGTTTCTAACCCTGGACCAGCCCTACCCTGAACCCACCATGATCCTCTTCGAGCAGGGTGTGGCTTCCGCCTGCGGTTACGCCTCGTCGGCGGTCGGGCCGTTCTATTGCCCTGACAGTCAGGTGCTGTACCTGGACTTGGGATTTTTCCGCAAAATGGCCCAGCAGATGCCCAACTTCGGCGAGTTTGCCCAGGCCTATGTGATCGCCCACGAAATCGGGCATCACGTGCAGACCCGCCTGGGGTTATCCCGGCCCTTCGACGAAGCCCTGGCTGCCGGCCAACTCACCGCCGGTGACAACGGCCTGGAAGTGCGCGCCGAACTGCAGGCCGACTGCCTGGCGGGCGTCTGGGCGCACCATGCCCAGCAACGCCTGAACTGGCTGGAGCCAGGCGATCTGCAAGCCGCGCTGGAAGCGGCTGCGGTGTTCGGCGACGATTACCAGCGCGGGAACCAAACGACCGGCCCGATGCCTGAGACTTTCACTCACGGGACGTCTGTGCAGCGCGTGCGCTGGTTCGAGCGCGGTTTCGAGCAAGGTCGCATCGAACAGTGCGACACCTTCTCGGCCAATCCGCTGTAGCACGGCAGCGTCGCACATCGAATGCCATACTACCTTTCGTCCGACATCGTCTGACGACCGGACTGGCGACTATCCCACTCACCAGCAACACTCACACCACGCGTAATCAGAGGATTCCCACATGTTATGGAAAAAAGGCCGCCGCAGTGACAACGTGGTGGATGCCCGGGGTGAGGGTGGTGGCGGCGGTGGCATGCGTTTTGGCGGGGGCAAGGGGCTGAGCCTGACGGCCATCGTGCTGATCGTCGGGATCGGCTGGATCACCGGGCAGGACCCGATGCAGATTCTCGGGCAACTGGCCGGGCAAATGGACCAACAGTCAGCCCCTGCCACCACCCAAACCCGCAAGGCGCCGCCGGCCAATGACGAGCAGGCGGAATTTGTGGCGCGAATCCTCGGTGACACCGAAGACACCTGGGGCCAGATCTTTCAACAAGCCGGGCGCCAGTACGCGGCGCCCAAGCTGATGCTGTTCAGCGGTCGGGTCAACTCGGCCTGCGGCGGTGCTTCGGCGGCGACCGGGCCGTTCTACTGCCCGGCGGATCAAAGGGTGTACCTGGACATGAGCTTCTTCCAGGAAATGTCCCAGCGTTTCGGCGCGGCCGGCGACTTCGCCCAGGCGTATGTCATCGCTCACGAAGTTGGCCACCACGTGCAGACCCTGCTCGGGGTATCCGCCAAGATCCAGGCTGCGCGCCAGCAAGGACAACGCATGGAAGGTGATGGCGGGCTGCTGGTGCGCCAGGAATTACAGGCCGACTGCCTGGCCGGGGTCTGGGCCAACCATGCGCAGAAACGTTTGAACTGGCTTGAGCCGGGGGACATAGAAGAAGCGATGAACGCCGCCAACGCCATCGGCGACGACCGTTTGCAGCAACAGGGTCAAGGTCGCGTGGTCCCGGATTCATTTACCCATGGTACTTCGGCGCAACGCGTGCGCTGGTTCAAGACTGGCTTCGCCCAAGGCCAGATCAATCAATGCGACACCTTTGCCGCGAAGAGTCTCTGAATGGCAAAACCCTGGCTGGCGGTGTTTGTTCTGTCACTGGGGTGCACCACGCTACAGGCGGCTGACCATGGGGTGAAAGACATCAGTCCCAGCCGCCTGGACCTGGGTGCAGGAGAATTGGCGGTTGGCTTCAGCCAACCCTCAGCGCCGATCCGGCGGGTGCTGATCATCCTCCATGGGCGTTTGCGCAATGCCGAAACCTATCGGCAAAGCGCTGAAAAAGCTGCAGCGCAGGCCGGACAGAGCGCCAGCACCCTGGTGATTGCCCCGCAATTGCTTAATGAAACGGATATCACGCGGCATCAACTGGCCGACAGCGTGATGCGCTGGCGTGGCAACGAGTGGATGGCCGGGGGCTTGTCCACCGGGCCCCAGGCGCTGAGTTCCTATGCCGTGCTCGACCGCTTGCTGAGCCGCCTGAGCAACCGCCTGGAGTACCCGGAGCTCAAGGAAGTGGTGATTGCCGGACATTCCGGTGGCGGGCAAATGGTGCAGCGTTTTGCCTTGCTCGGGGATGACCAGCCAGCCTTGCGCCAGGCCGGCGTCAAGGTCCGCTACGTGATCGCCAATCCATCGTCCTACGCCTACTTCGATCAACAGCGGCCAGTGCCCGTCGACCGCAACAAATGCCCCGGTTTCAACGACTGGAAGTACGGTCTGGACCGGCTACCGGCCTACGCCAAGGGCCAGACGGCGCAATCGCTGGAGCAACGCTACATCGCGCGCGACATCACCTACCTGCTCGGCCAACTGGACACCAACCCGGCCCAACCGGCCCTGGACAAGTCCTGCGCCGCCCTGGCCCAGGGTCCGTCGCATCAGGTGCGCGGGCTCAACTACTTCAACTACCTGGCTCTGCGCCATCCACAAGGGCTCATTCAGCATCTGGTGCAAGTGCCGGGGGTCGGACACAACGGCGATCAGATGTTCATCTCGGCCCAGGGTCAGCAAGCGCTGTTTCGCTGATCAGTAAAATGCCCGCAGAGGATCAAGCCGCAAGCAAGTTACGCAACGCCAGGCAGTCGACGGCGTGCCAGTCGGTCAACTCCGGCCATGGATTGTCCGGTAGATTCACCAGCACCGTGCGCGTGCCCGCCGCACGACCGCAATCGAGGTCAAACCGGTAGTCACCGACCATCACCATATTGCCAGGTTCAACATCCCAGGCCTGGGCCAGTTTCAGCAATCCACCGGGATCGGGCTTGGGCGGCGCATCGTCGCGGCCCAGGACGTCCTCGACCGCAAAGCAGTCCGCCAAGCCAATCGCCTGGAGCGTGATATGGGCCAGTTCCCGCGCATTGCGGGTAAGGATGCCCAGGCGATAACCACGCCCGGCCAACTCACGCACCAGCTCGACGGCGCCAGGGGCCGGCTGCGAACCCAGCGCCAGGTCCCGTTCGTGTTCCAGCAGCCAGGCATGCTTGGCCGCGGCTTCGGCGGCGGGCAACGCTGCGAGATGGGTCAGGATGTCGTGCTCGGGGGGAATCGCCAGGGCCTGGCGAATCGCCGCAAAATCATGCACGGCCACCGTCAGGGTGCCGTCCATGTCGAACACCCAGTGGCGTACCTGCGCCAGGCTCATGCCCAATCCTTACGGTGGCGAATCAGGCCTTCCTGGGTCACCGAGGCCACCAGTTTGCCCGCGCGGTTGAACACGCTGCCGCGAGTAAAGCCCCGGGAGTTGCCGGCCCACGGGCTGTCCATGGCGTACAGCAGCCAATCATCGGCACGCACGTCGGCGTGGAACCACAATGCGTGGTCGAGGCTGGCAACCTGCATGTCTTTTTGCCAGACCGATTTGCCGTGGGGCAGCAATGAAGTGACCAGCAGGCCGAAGTCGGAGGCGTAGGCCAGCAGATACTTGTGCAGCGCCGGCGAGTCGGCCAGCGCACCGTCGGCGCGAAACCAGACGTACTTGACCGGGTCGGCCGGCTGCGGATTGTAGGGATCACTGTCGGTCACCGGACGGAACTCGATCGGCTTGGCGCACAGCAGTTTTTCGCGCATGTGTTCGGGAATCAGGTGCGCGCGTTGCTGGGTCAGTTCCAGCTCCGAGGGCAGGTTTTCCGGACCGACCACCTGGGGCATCGCGCTCTGATGGTCGAAGCCCTCTTCGTCGTACTGGAACGACGCGCTGCAGGTGAAGATCGGCTGGCCCTTCTGGATCGCGGTCACCCGGCGGGTGCTGAAGCTACCGCCGTCGCGGACCCGGTCCACCTGGTAGACCACCGGCAAACCGGCGTCGCCCGGACGCAGGAAATAACCGTGCAGCGAATGCACGTGACGCGCTTCTTCAACGGTCTGGCTGGCCGCCGACAGGGACTGGCCCAGCACCTGGCCGCCGAACAACTGACGAAAACCCAAGTCCTGGCTACGGCCGCGAAACAGGTTTTCTTCGATCGGTTCCAGGGTCAGCAAGTCGACCAGATCTTCCAGCACTTGGCTCATTCAGACTCTCCTCACACAGAGCAATGCCGCGCAGTCTTGGCTGCGGCGGTCGATTCAGGTTTTGGCCCGGGCCAACATTGCGCACATTGTAAACATCCCGGCCAGCTTATCCATGCAAGGTTTCCAACCATTGCTCACGGGTGATGCGGTACAACACGTGGCTGCGCAGCGGATGACCGGCTTGCAGCTTGGGGTGCTGGAAATCGCCTGCCGGGTCAGGGTGCATGCCAATGGCCTGCATGACTTTCTGAGACGGCAGGTTGGCCTCGGTGGTAAAGGCCACCACCTGATCCAGCAGCAAGCGGTCAAAGCCGCAGCGCAGAGCGGTCCAGGCCGCTTCGCTGGCATACCCAAGACCCCAGTGTTCGCGGGCCAGGCGCCAAGCGATTTCGGTGGCCGGGGTGAACGGGGCGTCAAACCCGACCACCCCCAAGCCGGTAAATCCAATGAATGCACCATTGTCCTTGCGCTGCAGCGCCCACGGACCAAAACCGTGCTCGGCAAAATGTCCGCGGATTCGCCCGATCAATGCAGCGCTTTCCAGGCGACTCAAGGGTGCCGGGAAGTAGCGCATGACTTGCGGGTCGGCGCACATCGCGGCAAATTCCGGCAAGTCCTCATCACGCCACTGGCGCATCAGCAGCCGCGCGCTCTCAAGTTCCAGTATCGGCTCCATCGCTCCCCTCCGTTTCCCTGCATACAAGTCTAGATCGCTGGTAGGATCCTTCACTTCGTCACTCCACGCCACGAACCGACCATGCCCCTGCCGCTGATTTACCACGAAGACTACAGCCCCGAGTTTCCAGCGGAACATCGTTTCCCCATGGACAAGTTCCGACTGCTGCGCGATCACCTGGTGGACAGTGGCCTGACCGAGGACCAGCACCTGCTGCGTCCACAGATTTGCCCGGCAGACGTACTGGCCCTGGCCCACGACCCCGGCTATATCGAACGCTACATGAGCGGCGAGTTGTCCCGCGAAGACCAACGGCGCCTCGGCCTGCCCTGGAACGAAGCCCTGGCCCGGCGCACCGTGCGGGCGGTCGGCGGCTCCCTGCTGGCCGCCGAACAGGCGCTGGAACATGGCATGGCCTGCCACCTGGCGGGCGGTACCCATCACGCCCACTACGATCACCCCGCCGGCTTCTGCATCTTCAACGACCTGGCGGTAATCAGCCATTACCTGTTGGCAAGCGGACGGGTTTCACGGGTGTTGATCTTCGACTGTGACGTGCATCAGGGCGACGGCACGGCGCGGATTCTGCAACATACCCCGGACGCGGTGACGGTTTCCCTGCATTGCGAAAAGAATTTTCCCGCACGCAAGGCCGACAGCGACTGGGACATTCCGCTGCCCATGGGCATGGGCGATGCCGAGTACCTCAAGGTGGTCGATGACGCGCTCAACTACCTGCTGCCGCTCTACCAGCCGGACCTGGTGCTGTACGACGCCGGGGTCGATGTGCACAAGGACGACGCCCTGGGGTATCTGAAGCTGACCGATGCCGGGGTCGCCGCCCGCGATGAGGCCGTATTGCGCCACTGCCTGGGCCGCGACATCGCGGTGATGGGCGTGATTGGCGGCGGCTACAGCAAAGACCGTGAGGCCCTGGCTCGGCGTCACGGCATCCTCCATCACAGTGCGCAACGGGTCTGGCAGTCATCAGGCTGTCATTGAGTTGTGGATGCTTTACCCACAATGCCTGTGGAACGGCCTGTGGATAACCTGAGTGAAAGGACCTGCAAGCCCTGTCCACTATGGCCTACAAGCCACTGATCATTTTTCAACCAACGCCCTAGAACCGCCGAGCCCCTGTAGCAGCTGCCGAGCCCGCGAGGCTGCGTTCGGCTGCGCAGCAGCCGCCAGACTCAACGCACCCGGCGAGGACTGCCTCCTCGAACGCAGCCTCGCGGGGCTCGACAGCTGCTACGGGGGGCTTGTGGTGCTGCTAGAATACGCGGCCTTTCGAGCCGAATCGCAGTGCATGCCATGAGCCAACCCGTCGCCCACCCTCCCCAGCACGTCGCCATCATCGGTGGCGGCCCTGCCGGCTTGATGGCCGCCGAGGTGCTGAGCCAGGCCGGGGCCAGGGTCGACCTCTACGACGCCATGCCGTCGGTGGGCCGCAAGTTCCTGCTGGCCGGTGTCGGCGGCATGAACATCACCCACTCCGAAGCCTACCCGGCGTTCCTTGCACGCTACGCCGCACGCGCCCCGCACATCGCCCCGCTGTTGCGCGGCTTCGATGCCCCCGCGCTGTGTGATTGGATTCACGACCTGGGGATAGAAACGTTCGTTGGCAGTTCCGGCCGGGTCTTTCCCACCGACATGAAAGCCGCCCCGCTGCTGCGTGCCTGGCTCAAGCGCCTGCGCGATGGCGGAGTAGTTATCCACACCCGCCATCGCTGGCTAGGCTGGAATCCGGACGGCAGCCTGCGCATTGCCAATCCGGACGGCGAACAGAAGATCAACCCCGACGGCCTGTTACTGGCACTCGGTGGCGGCAGTTGGGCGCGACTGGGCTCCGATGGCGCCTGGATGTTGCCCCTGGAACAACGCGGAGTCGCCCTGGCGCCTTTGAGACCGAGCAACTGCGGGTTCGAGGTGACCGCCTGGAGTGAGTTGATGCTCAGCAAATTTGCCGGCGCGCCGCTGAAAAACATCGCCATCGGCGTGAATGACGATGTCCCGCGCCTGGGGGAATGCGTGATCACTGCTACCGGGGTTGAGGGTAGCCTGATCTATGCCTTGTCCGCGCCGATCCGTGATGCCATTGAGCAGCAGGGTTCGGCCACTGTGCACCTGGATCTACTGCCCGGGCGCTCTGTGGATAAAATCCACGCGGCGCTGAGCAAGCCGCGCGGCTCCCGTTCCATGGCCAAACATCTACACAGCCAGTTGGGCCTGGATGGCGTCAAGGCCGCGCTGCTGCGCGAGCTGACACCGAGCGAGTCATTCGCCGATCCGTTGGCGCTGGCAAACGCCATCAAAGCGCTGCCACTGACACTGGTCAAGGCCAGGCCCTTGGACGAAGCCATCAGCAGCGCCGGCGGCGTGACGTTCGAAGCGATGGATGAACAACTGATGCTCAAGGCATTGCCCGGCGTGTTCTGCGCAGGCGAAATGCTCGATTGGGAAGCGCCGACCGGCGGCTATCTGCTGACCGCCTGTTTCGCCAGTGGGCGTGCGGCCGGGTTGGGGATGGTGCAGTGGCTGAAGAGCAGCTACACGCTATAAGCCGCAAGCTTCAAGCTTGCGGCTTATAGCCGCCTCACTTCTTCTTGCGCGGCCCGGTGTTGAATACCGGCACTTTGCGCACCGGCTTGACCGGCACATCGGCCACGGTCTCACCGCTATCCACCCATTTACCCAGGTTACGTTTGCCACCACCGGAAGCCTTGGGCTTCTTCGGCTTTTTCGGCTTCTTGATCACCTGGCCGCTGGCGTCGGTGTCCGGCACCCGGTGCTCCGGTTCGAAGTCCTGCTCCATATGGCGAGTCAGGGCCTGACGGGTCAGCGTCTCGATCGCCGACAACAGGTTCACTTCATCGGCACACACCAGCGAAATCGCCTCGCCGGTGGCCCCGGCACGACCGGTACGGCCGATCCGGTGGATGTAGTCCTCGGCCACGATCGGCAAATCAAAGTTCACCACCAGCGGCAGGTCTTCGATGTCCAGGCCACGGGCCGCGACGTCAGTAGCCACCAGGATCTGGATTTCGCTGGCCTTGAAACGATCCAGCGCCCGCTGGCGGGTCGCCTGGGGTTTGTCGCCATGAATACCGTCGGCATTGACGCCCAGGCCCTGGAGTTTCTCCACCAGCGCGTCCACGCCGTTACGGGTCTTGGCGAACACCAATACCTGCTTCCACTTTTGCTTGCGCAGCAAATGCACGAACAGCTCTGGCTTGCGCTTCTTGTCGACGGTGTAGAGCCATTGCTTGACCGTGTTGGCAGCAACGTTGCGCGGGCTGACTTCGATGCTCAGCGGATCATTGAGCATTTGCCCGGCCAGCAGGCGGATCTGATCCGAGAAGGTCGCGGAGAACAGCAAGGTCTGGCGCTTTTTCGGCAGCACCCGGTAGATATTCGACAGTTCTTCGGAGAAGCCCAGGTCGAGCATGCGGTCCGCTTCGTCGAGCACCAGGGTCTGCAGCTGATTGAATTTCAGCGCGTTCTGGCGGAACAGGTCGAGCAGGCGACCGGGAGTCGCCACCAGCAGGTCGACGCCTTTGCGCAGTTTCATCATCTGCGGGTTGATGCTGACGCCGCCGTACACCGCGTAGGTGCTCAACGGCAGATGCTCGGCGTACTGGCGCACGCTTTCATGCACCTGTTCGGCCAGCTCGCGAGTTGGCACCAGGATCAGCGCACGCACCGAGTTACTGGTGACTTTCGGCCCTTCCATGGCCAGCAACTGCAACAGCGGCACGGCAAAGCCGGCGGTCTTGCCGGTGCCGGTCTGGGCGGCGGCCATCAGGTCGCGACCGGCCAGCACCGCCGGAATGGCTTGCGCCTGAACCGGGGTCGGGGTCTGGTAACCGAGCGTCTCAAGGGCGCGCAGCAAGGGTTCGATCAGGCCAAGAGTGGCGAAAGTCATTGGGATACCGTAGGAAAAAATCAGCGCACGTGGGCAATGCGCGGCAGTTTACCTTAAATCACTGCGGTTTCTGCTTACGCCACTGCGGCAAGCCGATCAACACCACGGCACTGATGATCACCGTCATCGCCAGGGTTTCTTCCAGGCCAATGGTTTCACCGGCAAAAACGATCCCCAGCAACACCGCCACGGCCGGGTTGACGTAGGCATAACTGGTGGCCGCTGCCGGGCGCACGTGCTTGAGCAGGTACATGTAGGCGTTGAACGCGACGATCGAACCGAGCAGCACCAGGTACATCAGCGCTGCCCAGCCTTCGATCGGCGGCAGGCTGTGCAGGCGTTCGCCGGACAGTGCGCTGGCGATCATCAGCACCACGCCCCCCACCAGCATCTCGGCGGCACTGGCCATCGCTCCTTGGGGCAACGGCAAGTGCTTGCTCCACACCGAACCAAAGGCCCAGGCCGCGGCGGCAAAGATCAGCAACGCCGCACCCAAGGGGCTGGACTGCAGATTGGAACCGAGGTTGAGCATGGCGATCCCAATCAGACCCAGCACAATCCCCGCCCACTCCAGGCGGGTATTGCGCGCGCCCCAGAAATAGCCGCAGAGCAAGGTGAACAGCGGCACCGTGGCCACCGCCAACGCCGCCACGCCCGAGGCCACGCCCGCATGCTCGGCAACCGTCACCGCGCCGTTACCACAACTGAGCAACAGCACCCCGATCGCTGCGGCCGCCTTCCACTGCTGCCACGTGGGCGCCGGCACCCCGCGCCAGCGCAGAAAGGCATACAGCAGGGTCCCGGCAATAATAAAGCGCACGCCCCCCAGCATCAGCGGTGGCCAGTACTCGACGCCGATGCGGATCACCAGGTAGGTAGACCCCCAGATCACATACAGCGCAAAAAAGGCTCCAATCAGCGGTAACGGGAAACGGCGAAGACCAGGCATGGGACGCTCTGAGGCAGGACAAGTGGAGCGTTATTCTAGAAAGCCGACGGACGGAACTTAAGTTACAAAACCTGTTTATAAGGCCCGTACACTTTTCAAAACACGGAGATAACAGCTATAAGCCGTACTTTCGAAAGTCAGCGGTTCAGGGAGCCTGTTTATGGATAAATACGACCGAATGCTGCTCAGTGCCCTCATGGAAAATGGGCGAGCGTCCTACGCCGAATTGGCGCGCAAGGTGAACCTGTCGGCGCCCGCCGTCGCCGAGCGGGTCGCCAAGCTGGAGTCCAGCGGTGTGATCACCGGTTACCAGGCCACCGTCGACCTGGCCAAGGTCGGCCTGCCGATCCAGTGCCTGATCGAGTTGCGCCTGACCCAGCACGGCAACCAGAAAGCCTATGACGAAATGATCAAGATCCCCCAGCTCACCGAGTGCCATCGCGTCACCGGCGACTCCTGCGTGATCATGCGTGGCGCGGTGGCCTCGATGATCGAGTTGGAAGACTTGATCAATCGTGTCGCCCGGTTCGGCTCCAGCAAGACCTCGATCGTGCTCTCCAGCGCCTTCGAAAAACGCGTCCCCCTGGGGCAACTGGAAGGCAACGCTAAAAACGGCGCATGAGGTCTAGGGGGTGGCCCGGAAGGTCAGAACCCGCGATGGCGCTTGAGATGCTCGTTGATCTTCGCCGCCGGAACCTTCTGCAAGCTGCGCAGCAGGTCATGGGACAGCTCGCGCAAGCCGTGCGTGTGCCGCAACTCCTGCGCCAGGTGCGCGGTAAGGTTGGCCGCCATCTCGGCGTCGGCCATGGCCCGGTGAGCCTGGCCGGTGTGGGGCAACCCGGCGAAACGGGTGAGGGTACCCAACTTGTGGTTGGGCGCCGCCGGCATCAGGCGGCGGGCCAGCAACAGCGAGCAGGCAAAGTGCTGCAAGCGCGTGCGCTTGATCTGCCCCAGCTCGAAGTCCCAGAACTTCTGGTCGAATGCTGCGTTGTGCGCCAGCAGTGGCGTGGTCCCGACAAACTCGTTGACCTCGTTCATCACCTGCTGCGCACTGGGTGCGGTGCGCAGCATGGCGTTGCTGATGCCGGTCAGTTGTTCGATAAATGCCGGCACGCGCACGCCGGCATTCATCAGGCTCTGGTAACGCTCGACGATGCGCCCCTGTTCTAGAATCACCACGGCGATTTCCGTGGCCCGGCAACTGCTGCTGGGGGAGATTCCGGTGGTTTCAAAGTCGATGACGGCTATGCGTTCCAAACCTGTTCCTTGCGTTCAATAATCAGTTTTTGAGCAACAACGCGCCTTCGATCGGCACGTAGCGTGTGGCCGCGCGAATCAGCGAATTGGCGGTGAGACCCGGCACGCCATAGGCAACGGCGGCCACCCCGTGCTTGTTGATGATGCGCTCGAGCAGCATGTCGAAATCGCCGTCACCGGAGGCCAGCACCACTTCGTCGACGTGGTCGGCGGCGTCCATGATATCCAGGGTAATACCCACGTCCCAGTCGCCCTTGGCCGAGCCGTCGCTGCGCTGGATGTAGGGCTTGAGCTTCACGATGAAACCGAGGTTACGCAGGATCTGCTGGAACTGCTGCTGCTTGCTGTCACCGCGATCGATGGCGTAGGCATAGGCCTCGACGATCTGCCCGTGCTGGCTGATGTCAGCCCACAAGGCGGCATAGTTGAAATGACAGCCGTAGGCCTGGCGCACGGTGTAATAGAGGTTCTGGACATCGGCGAACACTGCGATCTTCTTCACCGCACATCCTCTTGGCGCGCACAGGCGCAGGCGATTGTTCGGACCCCGGGCCCGAAAAGTCGCCCAGTATGCCAGTCGCAAGGAAGGTTGGGCGAATCATCAGTCCGGGACGGCGCAACGCCCCGGACGAATGGCGGATCAGACGAAGCTATCGTCGTCGCCGAACAACGACGAGCCGTCATCGCTGTAGCCGGCGTCGGCAAACCCGCCCTGGTCGTTGCCGTAGCTGTCGTTACCGGCCATGCGCGGTTCGTCACTCCAGCCGGTGCCGGTGTCATTGACTGGCGCGGGCTCTGGCTTGATCACCTCGACGACTTCCTGGGGCGCCTGGTTACTGTGGAACAGGCTGCTGATGCCCTGCGCCAGCATCACCCCGCCCGCTACCCCGGCAGCGGTCTTCAGGGCGCCACCGAGGAAGCTGCCGCCAGCCGCCGGCGCCTGTTGCGCCGCAGCGCCTGGGTTCTGCGCCGCAGCCGTGAAATTTTGCGCGCCGGACTGGGCATTGGGCGCCGAGCGTCCGGGCTCACGCCAACCATTGCCGCTGGATGTCGGCGCTACGCGGGATGCACCAGGCTGTGGCTCACGCGGCCCACCAAACAGGCTGGACAGGAACCCGCCACTGCCGCTCGGCGCCGCTGCCGGGGTCTGCGCCTGGGCCTGCAACACCTGGTTGCGCAATTGCTCAACCTGTTGCGCGAGCGCTTGGTTTTGCTCGTCGAGGCGCTTGAGCGCCGCCTCTTGCACCAGGATCGCCTGGGTCATGAAATAACCGGCATCGGGCTGGCGACCCAGGTGCTGGTTGATTCGCGCTTGCGCCAGGGCGTCGCGCGGTTCGGCCTGGGTTTGCGCCTGTTGCAGCCGTGCAAACAGGTCATCGATCAGGGATTGCTCTTCGCTGTTCATGGCGACCTCATAGATTGCCGGAAAAATCTTTGCCCTCATCCCGTGTGGATTAGGTGCCCGGCAGTAATGGGGCCGACGCCAGCTGTTTCAATGCGCTTTACCTAACGTTTACCTTTGTTCAGGTAAGGCTCCCATCGGTTACAGTGTCGCCATACTTTGCAACCTGCGAAAGCGACCGATGAATCCGTTAGACGTACTCCGCGACTCCTTGTATTTCTTCAAGCGCAACCTGGGCGGCATCGTCTCGTTGTGCCTGCCGCTGGTGGTGATCGAGGCCCTGCTGCAACAATTGGTCGACCACACCCAGGGACCCGAGGCGTTTCCCGGCTACAGCGTGATTGTCGGGCTGCTGGTCTACCCGTTGTACACCGCCGCGCTGATTCTGTTTCTCGATGCCCGCAGCCGTGGCGAATCTCCACGCACCCGTGACCTGTGGGCAGCATCGGCCAGCCTGTGGCCACGCTTCGCCTTGCTGACGGCCGTCAACACCCTGATGATTCTGGTGGGGCTGTCGCTGTACTTCCTGCCGGGCATCTGGCTGATGGTGATGCTGGCGTTCGCCGAATACCTGCTGGTACTGCGCAACCTGGCGCCGTTGGCCGCGATCCGCGAAAGCATGCGCCTGGCCCGAGGCAATTTCCTGCGCATCCTGGTGTGCATTCTCTGTGTGATGGGGCCACTGTGGCTGCTCAAGGGGGTGAGCGTCTCGCTCTATCCGTCACCACAGAACCCGGTGCTGTCGGTCCTTATCGAAAGTGGCCATAGCTTCCTGCAACTGTTCACCAGCGTGGTGCTGTTTCGCCTGTTCATGCTGATCAGCGAAGCGCCTGACAAAACCCAGGGCAATGCCTGACCGCAGCACCCTTGGGCTCGGACCCTGCTCTCGGTTATGCTCGGGACCAACTTTGTAACGCCATAAGCCGAGCCCATGACCCGCCTACTGCGCTACACCCTCTTAGGCCTGCTGATCCTGGCAGGCCTGTTGCTGGCCTCGACCTACAGCCTGACCTGGCGCCCCGAGGCCAAGGAACCCCTGACGGTGCAGTGCAGCGCCCCGGCGCCCTCGCTGGTGCCTGGCCAGGCGCTGAAGGTCATGACCTGGAACGTGCAGTACCTGGCGGGCAAGCGTTATGTGTTCTGGAACGACCTGGCCCAGGGCAGCGACGAATCCCCGACCCCGGAAGACATGGCCTTCAGCCTCGATGAAGTGGCGCGGGTGATCCGCGATGAGCAGCCGGATGTAGTGCTGTTGCAGGAGCTGGATGACGGGGCCAAGGCCAGCGACTATCAGGACCAGCTCAAACTGCTCCGCGAACGCCTGGCGGACCTCTATCCCTGCAGTACCTGGGCGTTCGACTGGAAGGCTGACTTCGTGCCGGACCTGCATATTTTTGGCAGTGTCGGCCGGCAATTGGCGACTTTGAGCCGCTACCAGATCGAA
>Ga0247812_10001317_pt1 | contig 14087 bp, 13 predicted proteins | sample UWRJL149409B1_FD_178011 | JGI IMG/M metagenome (GOLD analysis project Ga0247812, IMG submission 178011) | Plant litter microbial communities from Arlington Agricultural Research Station in Wisconsin, United States - UWRJ-L149-409B-1 | ecosystem: Environmental > Terrestrial > Plant litter >...
ACGTATTGGTAATGTGTATATATTGCGACTGAACTTGTCTAAGAATCACAAGATACTAAACAGCGATGCTCAAGTCTCTCCTATATCCTACACTTCGCTAAGCGAACAGAAAGCACCAGTAGGCATTTAGATATTGTTCCTCCCCGGGTGTCTCTAGAAGCGAATGAGTCACTGCATTCAATAGGTAGCCAACAATAGGATTGTTCTAACGTTTTCAGAAATTTCCGTGTCATGCTTAGGGTTGTCAGGAGAGTTCCGAAAAAATCCGAGAGACGAAACTAAGGTAGTTATACTCATATATTTGGGGTACATGTTAATTATGCAGAGGTCTCCCAGGCAACCGGATTTTAGCAAGCAAAAATAAGTATTCAATTTCAGAGTCCAAGGATTTCTAGTGCCTAGGATCTGTGCCGAGGCTACTGGCTGTTCAAGAGGGCAAGAAAATAGTTTAGGTCAACCACTTAACATTCATACCGATACGAATGGGCCTCATGTGGAACGCGTTACAAACTACTTTAAATCTATTGATTGTTATACCAAACAACTTAAAAAAAAATTCCAGAGGCTCCAGTAACAAGGTGGAAGATATGAGGTTGATATTTTATTATTTCTATGATCCTTAATGAAAGAGTAATCCTAGAGGTTGAGAGGAACGAGGGGCATACCGTGCCTATTTATTCATCCTTTCTGAATGAATGTCGAGTACCCTTAGATCGAATATCCAAAGTTCACCCATGCGCCAACGCTAGCATCCTTAAAAGGTATCCATGCTATTTTCCCGTCCCATGCAATGCAGTTTCAAATTATCGCTCATTTACAGTCCATCTACGCTTTGTACCAGACTCTCTACCGACTTCCGCTTCCCCTGGCGGTCGCGGGCTGCCCCATAAACCTAATGGGCCAATATCATCCTTTTCATCTACTTCCTGGTGGAAGGTAACCGAGTCTTTGTGGTACACTTCCGGTGATTTAATGGCCGAGTCCTCATCACCAAAATTCAAAATCATATCGTCCTCTGGCTCATCTAAGGTATCTGACTATTGGGGGCTGGGGTTAGCACTAGCTTCTTCTACAAGCCTTGTCTCAGTTGATGAAAGTCCTACTACGCTTGTAGTAATATCAATTTTGGGTCCAAAAGCTGAAATTGAGCTTACTGCCGGTGTCGCTGGAGCACTCCACAGACCGAAAGAACCTTGGACAGCTATGATAGTTAAGTTAGCAAAAGCTTAATAAAATCCAGAACAACTACTGGAGTTAGGGACGAAAACTAACCTGGCGTGTAACTTTTGGAGCCACCCGCTGCGACACTAGCTGTTCGACGAATGCTGCCAAAGTTTCCTGATGCCGCGGGTTTCGAGATTTTAGGAATTACAAAACCGCGTGAATCATGAGAGCTTCCAATTGAGCTATCTCTTTCACGGAAAATGCCAGCAATTGAAGGAGTTCTGGAAGAGGCGGGTGTAGAGAGTGAGCTGCTGCGCAGATGCTCGGTGTTAGCAATAAGCTTGACTTCGTATTGATCCGAGACTGCGATATTTTGTGAGTTCGTCCGTGAGTGAGATTTTGGGGTAGCTGCTGGCGTGGTTACTGGAGTGTTTGTTGGAGTAGGTTTGCGGACTGCCATTGTGAGAGATGATAGCCCGACATCTAAGAGGACTGGCTGATTTGTCAAGGCTCCAATGAGAGCATTGCAACCAGCACCATGAGTAACCAGGACAAGTACTAGATCGGTATCTTCATCATCATATTCAGCTCCGATATTGTGTCTTGGAGATGCTGAGGACCTGGTCAAAATCTTTGCTGGGTCTTCACTTTTCTGGTACCAGGAATTCAGCTTCTGAAATCCCGTTCGAAATCGCTTATGCATGGAGCTCCACTCTTCCCCATACTCACCCCCAGTTCCCCATTGTTGTGGTTCCCGCATACTATCCCATTGATAATCAACATCCACACAAGCATCTCGAGCGTGAGCAACAATCCCTGGAGGGATTGGGTCGGCTGGGGAGGTGGCATAGTTCAAACTGGGAGGTTGGTAAGCGCCATGCTCAGAGGTGGAAAGCATTGCGAGATGGTTGGGGCTTCTAGCTCTGTGCATGCTTCCATTACTAGCATTTCCAACACTGCTGAGACTACTGGTACGATCTCTTCTAGGAAGTGCTTGGGCTAAGCTAGAAAGGGTGGTTAGGGGTCCGTCTTCTTCAAATCTGACCGGCGCAGATACAGGGCTCTGCCATCCGCCTGGAAACCCCTGGCTTACTGACGAAGACGTAGTATTTCTTTGATTGAGGTATGTGTAATCTTCGTTCCTTAATAGGTCGGCCTTTGCTCCTGCTACCATCATTACTGAGCTTGGCGGAGGTGTTATGGACTCGAAATAGTCAGGCGACAGCCATTCACCGAGAAAGGCGTCGATTCTAACAGTGGATTTCCTGATATTTCCAGTTGTTTGAGTGTTGAGTTTTAATGCTGGTTCTGGGATTGGAGCGAGACTCGGAGAACCCATTTCTAGAGATCGAATTCTGGGAGATGAGTGTTTTGTTGAGTGAGATGAAGATGGCCGGGGCTGTATATGACCTGGGTTTTGTGCAAGTCCGGCACTGATAGCGACAGATGTCTGAACGCAGCGTAGGAAGGGAGAACTGTGAATGATGACTTTGTGCCTTCGTTTCCTCCTAGTCCCGTCTCCATTTTCTTCAAGCAGCTCATCGTCAGTCTCTCGAGTGCGCAAGATGTCGGCTATCCTTGCTCCGAGGGCTCGAGACTGATTCCAGCCGCCATAGGTTATAGGAGGGTCGTAGGGGGTAGGTGAGGTGAGATGCCATTGATTATCTGCCGCATCAAGTCTTGCGCCATGCCTATGGAAGGGTTAGCAGATTTTTGTAAAGCCACTGAATATATATGTCGCAAGACACTCCTACGAGAGATTTGTGCATCTCAATAAACATCCTCAAGCACATGAACTAGGGCTGCATGGCGGGGTTGTCCAGGTAGAACCAGCTCGAAAACAGAAAAGGAAAAGAAGGAAAGGAGAGACCAACCTGACGACTATAACAACTGCGGGTGGCCACCCCATATTTGCTTTATTGGAAAAAACTGTTCATAGAGACAACTCGAAGAGATATAGGAACTGTTGCCTGTGAATTGTAAGTCGGAGGTGAGGTTCGGCAACAAAATGTAACATCAACTCGACTTATAATTTGGCGGGGTCTATCACAATCTGCCCCACAAGCAGACTCATTCTTATCCTAGCCTTGTTTGTGAGGCTGAGAAGAACCCTGTAAAATGATAAATACACACTATGCTGTTTACACCATTTTAACACTCTACTTCCCCGGATTTGTCACCAACAGCCAACCGCTCCCTCTGGACAGGGGCGCCAAATATTGAGCCTCCAGCTCAAAAAATTACAGACAATCACACTCCAGACTTCTCCCCAAGCCGCCAATATGAAGTTGAATCAAATCCTCCAGGTACCCATGGTTTTGGCTTCACTGCTGGCCCCAATGCCAGCAGCAGCGGAACACACAAGCAACTGGGCAGTACTAGTCTCAACATCACGGTTCTGGTTCAACTACAGACATCTAGCCAATGTACTCTCCCTCTACCGAACTGTCAAACGACTCGGAATCCCTGACTCCCAAATCATTCTCATGCTGCCTGATGATATGGCATGTAACCCTCGAAACGCCTTCCCTGGGACCGTGTACAGTAATGCAGATCGCGCGGTGGATCTTTACGGAGATAATATCGAGGTAGATTATAGAGGTTATGAGGTTACGGTGGAGAATTTTATACGGCTGTTGACGGATAGAGTTGGGGAGGAAATGCCGAGAAGTAAGAGGTTGTTGACAGATGATCGGAGCAATATCTTGGTATATATGACGGGACATGGCGGCAATGAGTTTTTGAAATTCCAAGATGCGGAGGAAATCAGCGCGTTTGATTTGGCGGATGCGTTTGAGCAGATGTGGGAGAAAAAGAGGTATGTTATGTTCTAGAAGGTCTATGGGCATTGCTGATTTGATTAGATATCATGAGTTACTGTTTATGATCGATACTTGCCAGGCGAACACTATGTACAGCAAGTTCTACTCACCTAACATCATTGCGACTGGGTCTTCGGAAATTGATCAGTCGTCATACTCACACCACGCTGATAATGATGTCGGCGTGGCGGTCATTGACCGATACACATACTACAATCTGGACTTTCTGGAAACACAAGTCCGTGAACCTAGCAGCAAAAGGACTGTTGGAGATCTGTTTGACAGCTATGATGAAGGCAAGATACACTCTCGTCCAGGCATCAGATGGGACTTATTTCCAGGTGGCGAGCAAGCTGGTAGAGACAGGTTGTTAATGGACTTTTTCGGAAATGTACAAAATGTAGAGGTTGACAGTGTTGGGAATGATACGGAAACTAAAGAGGACCTCCTTCTTCTAGGCAAGAAGGTTGCCGAAGCCCGTAAGCGCTCTGAGGTTATTGCTGCAAGCAAGAATGTCACTGCCGCTCCCGTGCTAGAAAACCATACCTCAAAAAGAGTAAGAGCTGTAAGAGTAGCCGCGGATGAACAGTGGTGGGGGAAGAAAGCTATGGGAGTGTTAGGAATAGCGGGGTGTTCTCTGGTTTGGTTTGCAAGCTCGTATCTGGAATAATAGAGCATAGATTGCCATGTAAGATATTACCATAATTATATTTCCTGAAACCAACGTCAAGGAAAAAGCTTTGTTCTCGACGGCATCATTTTTTCCACCTTCGAAGTACTTTACAATTCAGTTTTCATATCCCAGAGTTTCAAAATTTCGAGCTATATCCAAGTCACAATAACCACTAGCACTCTTCCTTGACGCAACAGACTCATACAGGAGAACGAGGACTGGCATTAAAGAGATATTTCATAAGTTACTCGGTGTAGCAGTGATATTGCTGATTCCACTGGCAGCAAAAGGATTCTACTGATTAGCAGGAAGTCTAATGCTCTATATACTAGCATAGCAAATAGTCGCATATTCGTGAATGTAACAAAGTTGCATTGTAAAATCAACGGCTATTTTCCGCCGGCTGACGATGGTATGAAGTATGCCAAAGAAAGCCCTCCTTCCGCAACTCCTAACGCAGAAAATTCATCTCAGACTGTGACCACCGATGTGACGCTGATGCTTGCAGACACAATTTCTCTATAAGTTATCTTAATACCAATCCATTCCCACAAAGGAACAGTTCCATCAATGTCCACAAGGTCACCTTCACTAGCTATACGATGTTGAATTAGCTACTGCCACTGCCGTAATGTTGTTTTTCTATACTTACGGTCAATCCCCAAATTCCTGAATACATTGAACGTATGCTCCGCCCTATCATCTATAAGGTCGCCCACCATATATGCTAAATTATCTTCTATCTCAGTCCAAGTGGTTTTGGAACTGACAGAATCAGGCCCAAATCCATGCAGTTTGTAGTGCCATGGTTGACGAGCAGGCCTTGCAAGTTCAATCTCCTGGTGTCGAAAATCCAGCTCAGCCCCCACTACTAGAATAAGTTCTTCTAGACATGGAAACCAAGTCTGTATAATTTCCAATGCCTCTTCAGTCCAACCCAGCCACATATATTCGTAGATAGCAACTCGCTTTATTTGCTGAGAAGATTTGAATATCAGCATTTGAGACTCAATGAGCTAAAATATCTTGTAGAGCTTGGTGGAACTTGTAATGGAATACAGAGTGCATTTTGACAAAATTGTATCAAATTTTGTCACAGACTAAGAAGCCCGATAACAATATGCCCTGGTTGTCCTCTTGCAGCCTGTGACAAGTTCCATCACTCTGGTAATGCGATGCGCTTACCTTTCCTACCATCCGTTCTAAATCGCAGAAACCAAAGAAGCCTTCAATATTCAACACCCAGAGAACATCAAGATCTAGGTTGAATCGGATGTCTGGGAAATGTTGCTCTCCGATAGCATTTTTTGAGGGAACTAAGGAGATCGATTTTTGTAGGGCAACAGATCGTGCTTCAGTACTGACCTCAAGCATGGAAACTTTAGGCGTTACTGGCATTATATATGTGCATTTATGTTGCGAAAAATGGAGGTCAGGGGCTTCGCAATATCGAGAACAAGTGTCCATTTCTTGAATGAAATCAACTCCGACAATTCGCAGACTGCTGCAAGCAAGTTCCCATATTTTGAGCTGAGAAATATGATAAGCTAATATCGTTGTCAGCCTGAAGGGGAGGTTCTTACACGTAGTTCGGGAGGAAGTTCTGGGAACTTTGGGAAAGTCGTTGGGGTTTGAATCGCGGGAGAGTTCTCAATATCATTTACTAGATTGAGTATCCTAGTTATATCTTGAGGAACGCCTTTCAAATGTGCCACGAGGCTATTGAATAGATCACGCGGTACCTCAATCGTCGGGCCTAGGTCCTGCAAGTCACGATGGCCATGGTCTTGACTGATAACCGAAGTATTCGGACTGACTATATCTTGTTTGACATTGTCTACCATGGTTGCGGTGTTCGGGGTGTGATTGTAGCTCTAGAGTTGGAGTTGAAGATTTTGCAAAAATTGTAGGGAGGTTGCGCGTGAGTTACATTAAGTAGAGGAAGAAAAGGAAGGCACGACCACCTGGCCGAGAAAGACCGCACACCTCACAAACATTTGCAAATATTCAAAAGAATACACATAGTGAATAAAACATCCCTGCTACACACGGTACAGATATTCTCTAAGGCATGGATATTAAATAGCGATTGGATACTGGGCACTACTTAATGAATACACTGCCAACCAGAGCGATTTATAAACACTTCAAAGACATTCCATAACCCGTTTAATCAGCAGAAAAATATTATACTCAACACTTAGATACACCATTAAGAATATTTAGAAAGCTGCCTCAGAGCATCAGAAACCAAAAGGTTTGATTTGGAATTGTCTATAGATGGACACATATTTACCAACTCTCTAAAAGACACTTTCCACCATTGTTCCCAAATTTGAGGATTCAACAATTTTGTATTTAGGACAATGGACGTCCTCCCTCCCTTTTGCTCCACGTAACATCACTTTAGACTCTGTTGCGGCTAGCACATTGCCTCTGAGTCTATCAAAGATATTGAAATATGTACCCCTAGGACCCCAAATTAAGATGAATCTCGGAAGCACGGAGCTCATGTTGGTAAATTAGTGTCAAGGACCCTACTTCCCAATCGGAGTGAAGTTCCTCGAAGTTAGAAGACAGGTTTTGTATTCAGTGTAGTCTCAGGACTAGGAGAGGTTTCTCGTAATGCTATGTACTTGTTATAATGCTAGTCTAAAGTTGGTGCCCGAGGGGATAACAAGAAGGCAGAACAATACCAAAATATTCGAAAACGGTTTGCTCTGCTAGTGAAAGCACGATTCTGAGAAAATCAACTTCATAGGCTGGAAAAGTAATTACCGTTTTTTAGGGGGGTTCAGTGTCCACTACATGATGTGACATGATTGACAAGGACTAATGACCAGGACGGCGCCATTGAAGATGTTTATGGAAGAAAGATGAGTGAAAGTTACTTGACACATTCAAAAGGAAAGAACGAAATAATCTGATGACTTAGGCAACTTGACACTGATCTCGCTTTTCTCGCTTATATGCCATGGAGGAAAAAGAGCAAAGCCGAAGGCTGTTCGGAGTTAAGAATATGTATTAACCTACGAAGGACGTCCTCCCCAACCCAGTCTCGCATGTAGACAGAATCTCTGGAGATAATTTGTTATCCTTTAGAACCTTTGGATATTCCACATGGATAATGAGAGACTATACCTAGAGATATTAGATGTTATAGGATATCTATATGGTTTCTTAGGAGAAAAGGGCTGCATGAAAATAAAAGCAGACATATATATATGCAAGGAGCGGGCTTGAAAATACAAGCAAACCACAAAGCGGTAAGACAACCTTTTGGGGTGGTTACAAAGAGACAAATGCATTAGACGAGGTATATATCCAATCCTTTCCCTTTCCCATTACCATTCCAGTCATCCATATTCCCATCGATATGATCGGGTTCTACCCGAAGCAACCGTTTTCTATAACCTTGACATCAAAAAGATTGAATTAAGCAGCAGCACCCTCCTCCTCATCAGGATCAAATACAAACTGCGCCTTCTTATCTTTCTTCCCTTTCTTTTCCTTTTTCTCCTTCTTACCTTTCTTTCCTCCCTTTCCGCTCTTCTCTGGGAAAGACGGAGACATTGGTGATGCAATTGCGGATGTGGCTGCAGATTCTGTGTCATCGCTGAAGACAGGACTGGTGAGAGGCTCATCTGTTGGGCCCGACTCCTCGGTTGGAGATGACTCGGATGCTTCGACCGGTGAGAAAATTGCAGACTTAGGGCTGTCGGGGAGGTCATTGACTGGTGCTATGGGTGCTAGCGGTGTTGTGTGCTCGTCTATTGGGGTAGGAGATGCTTCCTCTGCAATAGGCGAAGTAGAGAATTGAGTCAACGAATAATCCTCGGGCAAATCTGCATGAGAAAGTTCTAGTTTGGTAGAAGGTGATCCTTCATCATCAACTTTTGACGTGCTAGGCTCTTTCTCTTCCGGCTCAGATACCAATTTTGGTGCATGTTCTCCACCTGCAGCAGAGGGTGAATCGTTCTCCTCGGTTACTACTTTGCCTATCTCCTCAGGTTCTTCCTCCTCTACAGCTGGCTCATCGACTGCAGTCGAGGCGATTTCGATCTTTTCATCATCAGGATGCTTTGTATTGGGCGATGATGGTGTCTCAGCATTGTCCTCAATGGTATATTCCACTGGAACACTCTTTTCAATAACGGGAGCCTCACCAATACTCCCTGAAGCCTCTGATTCTTCCCGAATAGATGCTAGGATTGGTTCTTCAATGTCTGCCTCAGTCTCAGTAGCCTGTTCGTCATTCTTTGAAATATGTGGAGCTGGAGCGCTTGGTTCATCCAATTTCTTCATCGAATCCTCTTCATCCTGAGCTGCGAAAACACTGGCAGTTGGTCCACCGGTTTCTGGCTTCTTCCACCATGTCTCCTTATCACCTGTTCTTTGAGCAGAAAAACTGTGTTTCCTAGCGCTCAATATTGCGTGTTCTTTTAGCTGATCAATGCCACTATCATTCAGATGTAATCCCACATCCTTCAGACTGACGACGTGCTCTCCGGTCTCCTGCACACTCCCATGAAGGACATTGAGTGATGAACTTATGTTCTTAATTACACTTCCATTATCGTTTAAAGCAGCAGAATGTCTCAATACATTCGGAACGATGGTGTCGATTAAAGTCGAATCGATATTTTTAACATCTCCACCAAGGGTTGTAAGGGAATCGGTAATTTCGGTTCCAGTGGCATCAATTTCTGATTTGATTTCGTCAGTCATTGTAGTAATACTTGTGGTAATCGTAGCATGGTGAGTATCGATCTGCACCGCAGTGGAGCTTGTAGTTTCCCGTAGTGCCTCAATGGATGTGGATGACTTTTCAACGATTTCTCTGATAGCATTTACTCCATTCAAAAGTTCAGTCGAATCATCCCCGTCCTTCGAGATTAAAGCGCTCGCACCCGCTCCCGCGCCACCTCCTATAGCTAAAGCCGCAATGGCCTGCGTGAGATCAGAGTGAGAAGCTTTTGTTGACTCATGAAGATCTTTGACAGATGCACCATGATCGCCAATTTCAGCTCTAGATTCTTCAATGATGGATTTCAGAGACGAGATATTTGCAATGATATCGTCGTGAGCATCAGCATCTTTGATGGATTTGAGAAGGGATGATTGCGTTTGAAGTAGTTCTTGCGAGTCCTTGACTGTTGTGAGAACCTCCAGGTTTGCAGCTGCGGCCTTAATTTCTGAGAGAGTAGTAGCTTGGATGTCGAGTGATGATATAATGGAGTTGAAATTTGATTGTAGAGAATCAACATCAACACCGTTATTTCCAGGTGCAGGCTGTATAGATTTCAGCTCCGATAGGGATGTGATATGAGAAGCATGGAGGTCATTAGCTGCCAGGTTGGCGGCTTTCAGCTCAGCCAACGCCTTCGAATGATTTGCATGCGAGTCAACTGAGGTAGTCAATGCTCCTTTGAGCTCTGCTAATGTTCCTTCGTGTGATTCTTGAATGGCCTTGGTACAATGAGTTGCTTCCTTGATCTCGGCAAGAGCTGCAGCATGGCCCCCTAGTGAGTCAATGTGTGTGACAGCAGCCTCTTTTATTGTTGACAGCACCACGTTCTGCTCCTCCAATGTACTCATTATCGCGCTGATTTGTGTTTTTATTCCGGAAGTGTCAGACATGGTGGCTGGTTCAGTATCTCCCGTGTGTTCAGGTTCGTCTAGACCTTTAGCATGAGAAGAGTGTGTAACATTTAATGCATTTACAGATGTATGAATATCGGTTAATGTGGCGGTATGAGTAGCATGCGAGTCGTTAATGGATGTTAATATTTCCTCGCTAACGTCTGATTCCTTTATTTCAGAGAGCACAGAGCTGTGTTCATTGAGGATTGTCAATATTTCCGCACTCACGTCATCCTTAATTTCATTGAGAGTAGTGGAATTTGCTTCAAGTAAAGATACCATCGATGTAATATTGCTTTCCATTGCGTCCAAAGCGCCAGGATTAGACTCAGGAGTAGAGGCTTTGAGATCATGGAGTGCAATTGTGTGCGATTCAAGGGTGGAGATAACGGTAGCAATTTGTGACTCCAAACTGGAAATGCTGTCATTGTCGCTGGCAGATGTTGGGGCCACATTTATAGACTTTATACCCTCTAGTGCTGAGCTATGCGACGAATGTAAGTCATCCAGAGATGCTGTGTGAGACTCAAGAATAGCAATGATACTAGCGATCTTTGGCTCCAAAATTGAGATGCCCTCACTATCATTCGACGGCACCGCGGCAAGATTTATCGACCTAATACCTTCCAGTGCTGAGGAGTGGGAGCCATGAGATTCATTAGAACGTTTGACCTCGGCCAATATTTCTGCACCAGGATCACTCGCCCTGTGCGCTTCCAGAGTGACTAGCACATCTTCAACCTTGGTTCCGATACCAGCTATATCATCATGGCTGGTCGCGATTCCAGTCACAATGTTCTCCTTTAAGGAGGTTAGATCAGCTTGGAGTGCTCTTAGAGCTTCTGCTGTCTCTGGGTCTGGGCTATTGCTACCAACAGCAGGCTCAATGCCAGAATTGCCACACTTGTCCTGGATTTGATTCAAGACAACTGCATGAGCTGCATGCGAGTCGTTGGATTTCTTCACCGCATCTAAAATTTCTCTGCTAGGATTGAGTGCAGCTTTTATGTCGGCTAAAATATCGGATTGTGCTTCGACTGAAGTCACGATTGCGTCAAATTGAGGTTTCGTTACCGCAAAGTTGTCTTTATATGAGGCGTCATTTTGATGTATGTTATCTTTCAGAATTTCAATATTCCCCGCGATATTTTGAAGTAGGTGTGTCGTATCCGTGTTGCCTTTCAATGTTGCAAGGCTGGAGGAAATCGCATCCAATTTCGAAGTATGCTCAGAGAAGAGGGAGCTATCAGGCGCCTTGTTTTTCCTGTTTAGGTCCTTCCATATTGCATCGAGAATTGTACCAACATCCTGGCTAAGCTGGTCCAATTGCGCTTGTATAACGGATGTAGCTGTATGTGCTTGTTCGGAAATAGATTTCACAGAGTCCAAGCCCTCTCGAGTAGGGTACAAGATGGCGTTTATGCCACTTATTCCATCGAGAGCTTCTGCTATCTTTATGTTGCTCGTCTCGACCGACCCGGATAACTCTGACAATTTGGCAAACGTCTGCGCATTGCTTTCCTCCAGGATTTGCCTCAGGGCTTCGATATTCGAGGTGGAGGAAGATAGATTGAGTGTTCTTCTTCGAGGGGTGGCCGGTGTTGGTGTTTGGGGGTCACCAAAATCAGACTCGGGAGCTTCGCTCACTGTGTCTAGTCGCTCAAGTAGATTCTCCACGCTTTTGTTTGTTTGGCGAAGGAGTACTTCATGGTTGTATACTGTTTCGACGACCGGTTGAATGGTGTCTAAGGCAGATTTGATGGTGGGTTTGAGAAGCTTCGCTAAGTTTGCTGAAATGGCATCTTGGAAGGCGGCACTGTTCATAGCATGATCAACCGCCTTTTGGAACAAATCCGGATCAGGCTGCTGTGTAATGAAACCATTGGAGGCGATGGTAGGACTTGTGACCTCGGATTTGGAGCGTTTACCGTCAAAGCTTGCGCGAATGCGACTTGTGAGAGGCGGCCTAGAGTTAGACGGCATCTTCTTGGATAGTTTGCGTTCCATTAATTACGCAGTTCGTATGTGGAAAAAATGCATGCGAAGAAAGGAGAGGAAGTAAGAGAAGGTACCTTACACGACATACTCACCTTGCTGGCGCCATTATCTATAATGGATGATACTATATAGCAACTGTTTTATGCATATTGCTGGCGAGTGGAGCAACCCTTGAAGCGCCGTGGTGGCCCATGAAATTTGATTCCGGAAAGGAAAATCGATTGACCGCCAGTTTTCGACCAGGGGAGGATGCCACACATCCCACACCGTGGTCCGCACTTATTGATTTGCTGTCACCCAAAACATGTCACTCTTGTACAGTAGTGGAGGATTTGGGCAGCAACATCGAATAGGCAGTATCCACGGATCCGATAATAATAATGTTTGGGGGGGGGATGTCATAACAATAAGATTCTTTTTGGTGGATCACGTTGCGTTGTTCATGCAGACATTTTCGGGATGCCTGCTAGCAGCGAACAACCAACCCCCTCGCTAAAAGAAAGGGGCTTCATCGTCGTCGTCGTCGGTGTAGGCATATATATATATGGAGTTAGCGAGGAGGAGGAGGATGATGATGATGATGATTATATATGTGCACTTCTCGAAGCTAGGGCGAAGTAAGCATAGAAATCAAAAGGGACTCAACTTCAACTTCAAATTCAAATTTACATTCACAATTACAAGTACAATTACAATTTCATTCAACCCCACACCACACATACCAGTATATATGTACGATGATCTTCTCGGACAATTGCAAAATGAGGGCTTGAACGGCTATGGGAGATCACCACGAGCTGCACAGTTGCACCATTATCAGAGCTCAAACCATAGGATGGTTCGAGGGATACCTTTCTATTGCTTTGATTCGTTTCCCGCTCATTCACGATGAACCATCCACGGCGAACCAGTGGTAGTTGCGTCTCTCTCTATACCACACCACGTCGGGACGGATTATTCCTGATCCCGATGCCATCTTTTCCTAATAAGCTATTCGTGAGTACCATTGTGTGCATTGATGCAAATCTAGAGCAAAAGCGTGGAAAGCTCAAATAAAGGACCTAGACGTCTTACCTCTCAGGTTTCAATCCCCTGCCATCCCATCCCATAGGTAGCCATCGCCAATCACATATTATTTTCTCTCAAACATTATCAGAAGCAAGCTTGCAGTCACGTGAAGATTTGGCTTCCTTCCCGCATCCGTCGGGAGTTACACCGAGATTCCCTTGGGCCGAGGCAGGACGGCGGACAACGGGCAATATCCACAACACCAGAGCTCTTCACAAGCTTTCTCTTTTCCTTTTTCCCTCTTTGTAGTACTGTTCACTCATTCAGCCGTAATGTCCTCCTCATCCTCCTCCGCAGGTGCTCAGATAAACAAGAAGATCGACAGTTTACCGCCCGCAGTTGCAGGACACATTCCACATGTTCCAGAAACCAAAGCAGAGCTGAAGGAGGATCTTGTGGAAGCCAAAGTAAAGTCTTTTGCGGGATTAAGGAGTCTGGCAGCTGGCGGATTCGGTGGTGTATGCGCGGTTGTTGTTGGTCATCCATTTGATCTAGTTAAGGTCCGACTTCAGACAGCTGAGCGGGGTGTTTACACCGGTGCCATAGATGCGGTCAAGAAAAGTATCGCGAAGGATGGATTGAGAAGGGGTCTCTATGCTGGTGTCAGCGCACCCTTGGTCGGTGTAACTCCTATGTGTATGTATTATATCGCCACAGCAGAGGAACTTCATAACTAACAACCTTGACAGTTGCTGTCTCATTCTGGGGTTACGATGTTG
>Ga0247812_10001319_pt1 | contig 14082 bp, 13 predicted proteins | sample UWRJL149409B1_FD_178011 | JGI IMG/M metagenome (GOLD analysis project Ga0247812, IMG submission 178011) | Plant litter microbial communities from Arlington Agricultural Research Station in Wisconsin, United States - UWRJ-L149-409B-1 | ecosystem: Environmental > Terrestrial > Plant litter >...
CGGCCGGGCGGGGGCGTGCCGGAACAGTTCCACAACATCGGCATCCGCATTGAGGACGACGCGATCGTCACGCCCGACGGCTGCGAGCTGACCACGCGCGATGTGCCCGTGGACGCCGACGAGATCGAGGCGCTGATGCGCTGACGGGCCGTGGCGGGCGCCGGGTCAGGCGGCCGGTCTCGCCACCACGCTCTTCGGGTCGAACCCCGCCAGCTGCTTGTAGCGCAGCGCCACCGCCGCGAGTTCCTCGTGCGGCACCACCTGGTCGATGTCGGTGAAGCCTTGCGGCGCACGTTCGTGTGCCATCTGCATCACCTGCTCGGGCCCGTTCATGCGGTTGCGCAGCACGATGCCGGCGGTGCGGGGCAGGCGGTCGGCCTCGTACTCGCGCAGCGCCATCGACGGGTCCTTGAACTGCGTGAGCGCCACGGTGAGGGCCCGCGTGTCCATGATGGCCTGCGCGCTCCCGTTGGAACCGATCGGGTACATCGGGTGCGCCGCGTCTCCCAGCAGCGTGACGCGGCCGCGCGTCCAGCCGGGCAGCGGGTCCTTGTCGACCATCGGGAATTCGTAGATCGCCTCGGCGCCGTCGATGACCGAAGGGATGTCGATCCAGTCCCAGCGCCAGTCCTTGAACGAATCCGCGAAGACCGACTTGTCGACCTTCTTGTTCCAGTCGCTCTTGGGCGGCGTGTCGTCGTCGGTGCCGGGCACGCGAAGTTCGGCGATCCAGTTGATGAGCGAGCGGCCTTCGCGGCGCAGCGGCTCCGAGATCGGGTAGCAGACGAACTTCTGGTCCTGGTGGCCGGCCATGAACATCGTGCGGCCGTCAAGGTAGGGCGCCGCCTCGGTCACGCCTCGCCACAGCAGGCGGCGCGAAAAGCGGGGCAGGTCGCCGGTCGGATAGAACGACCGCCGGACCGCCGAGTGGATGCCGTCGGCCCCCACCAGCACGTCGGCACTCCGTTCGCTCAGCGTGCCGTCAGCACGGTTTCGCAGCGTGAAAACGGCCGGCTGGCCGGGTGGATCCATCAGGCCGGAGCCGGCGCGCGTGACCGACTCGAGCACCTGGCCGGTGTGGATGCGGCCGGCGCCCAGGCGCTTCACCGCGGTCTCGTACAGCAGCATCTGAAAGGCGCCGCGGTGGATCGAATACTGCGGCACCGGGTAGCCCGCGGCACGCCCGCGCGGCTCGTGCCAGATGCGCTGGCCGAAGTGGTTGTAGTAGGCCAGCGCGGCGGTCTCGATGCCGATCTCGGCCAGCGCGTCGCCGAGGCCCAGCGCGGTGAGTTCGGCCACCGCGTGCGGCAGCAGGTTGATGCCCACGCCCAGCGGCTTGATGCTTTCCGAGGCTTCGTAGACCTCCGCCTCGATGCCCTCGCGATGCAGCGCGAGCGCCAGCGTGAGTCCGCCGATGCCGGCGCCGATGATGGCCACTTTCATGATCCGTTGTCTCCTGTTCCTGCGCGCAGCGCGCGCGTTCGGTCGTTCAGTCTGCCTTGAAGCCGGTCGCCGCCACCGCTTTGCCCCAGACGGCCGTGTCGTCGGCGATCACCTTGGCGAATTCTGCGCTGCTGGTGCCGGTCGCGCGAAAGCCCGCGTCGAGCATCTTCTGCTTGCCCTCGGCCGACTGCACCGCTTTCACGATGTCGGCGTTGAGCTTGCGCACCACGTCCGGCGGCGTCTTCGCCGGCGCGACGATGCCGAACCACGCGGTGAACGCGAGGTTGGAATAGCCCTGCTCCTTGATCGTCGGCACCTCGGGCAGCGACGGGCTGCGGGTGGCGCCGGTGCTGCCCAGGGCGACCAGCTTGCCGGCCTTCACCGTCGACGCAGCCAGGCCCACGGTCGCGAACACACCCGACACGTCGCCCGCGTACAGCCCGCCGAGCGCGTCGGCCGTGTTGCGGTAGTGCACCGGCTCGGGCTTCTGGCCGATCGCGTCGCCGAACATGTAGGCGCCGAAATGGCCCGGCGTGCCCGCGCCGAAGGTCGCCATGAACAGGCCCTTCTGCTGCTTGCTCCAGTCGACGAACTCGCGCACGTTCTTCGACGGCACCTTCTGCGGATTGACCAGCAGCACGAAGTCGGACGTAACCACCTGGCTCACGGGCACGAAGTCCTTGACCGGGTCGTAGGGCAGGCGGTTGTAGCTGCTGGGCGCGATGCTCAGCTGGCCCGTCTCGGCCAGCATCAGCGTGTAGCCGTCGGGCGCGGCACGGGCCGCTTCGCTCGCGGCGATCAGCCCGCCGGCGCCCGGCTTGTTGTCGACGATCACGCCCAGGTTGCCCCAGCCTTCCGACAGCTTCTGCGCCAGCAGGCGCGCGACGATGTCCGGGCCGGTGCCGGCCGGGAAGCCGACGATGATGCGCACCGGCTTGTCGGGGTAGCCGCTGCCTTGGGCCGATGCGGGAAGCGCGATGCAGGCGGCCCATGCCGTGGCCACGACCAAGGCCGCACGTCGCGTCGAGGTGAGGGAAGAGCGGGAAGTTGTCATGTCTGTCTCCTGGGTTTTTATGGGAACGCGATCCGGTCGAGCCGCCTAGGTGACGGTGAAGAACTGCATCTCGACGCGGTCGGGCCGGCGCACGCCGCTGCCGATGAAGAGCCGCTCGTTGATCCAGCCCAGCGCGAGCGACGCCGTCTCGAAGCGCGGCGCGCAGCGGAAGTAGATTTCGGCCGGGTCCACCGGCTCGCCGCGCGCGAGCCGCGCCATGGCGTCGGGCGCGCCGCAGCGCAACGCGTTGTTCTGCACGTAGATCCAGTCGCCGGCGTCGGTCTCGAGCGTGTAGCGCGCGTCGAGGTCGGTCATGCCGCTGGCGGTCATCAGCTGGAAGTCGGCGCCACCGGGCACCACGCGCGCCTGCCAGCCGTGACCTTCGGCCGAGCCGCCGGTGATCGGGATCAGGCGGCGCCGGCCGCGCGGCGTCACGCCCACGTCCTGCGGCGCGCCGACCTCGACGCGCAGGGCGGCGAAGTGTTCGAGCATGGGCGGAGCGGGCATCGGAAAGGCAACGTTCGTGGGCATGCCGCTAGCGTAATTCCGGGTGGTCGGGCGGTCTGTCATCCCGGAAGATGACAGGATGCATCCCGCCTCCGTCGTCGCACCTCCGCAGCCCCGGCGCGCCGCGCCATGAGAAGCTGGCAGGCCGCGCCCGCGAGCGACCGGCGCACGCAGGTGCTGACCGAGCTGATCGGCCACATCGGCAGCCCGCGCTTCGGCCCGGCCGTGCTCGACGGGCTTCAGGAACTGGTGCCGGCCGCCTCGTGGTCGGTGTACCGGCTGGGTGCGCAGCCCGCGCTGTTCTTGTCGGCCGCGCGCGGCGTGCCCGACACCACGCGCGATTGCTGGCGCGCCTACCTGAGCGGACCGCACCGCGGCGACCGCAGCTTCGTGCAAGCCTCCGACGCGGTTGACCACGCTCCGCTGTTGTGCCACCTGACGGCCGACGAGGCGCCGGAAGAACATCGCACCAAGGTCTACGAGGCGCACGGCATGGCCGAGCGCGTGTCGGTCGCCCAGACGCAGGAGGACGGCGGCGTGTTCGCCATCAACTTCTACCGCCACGGCCATCAGCGTGCCTTCAGCGACGCCGCGCTCGACAGTTTCGGCGCACTCGCACCGGCGCTGCTGGCGTTGGTGCGCAAGCACATGGCGTTGGCGCGGCCCGATGGCAGCGCTGTCGCCGAGGTCAGCGCCCCCGACATGGACGCGCGCCTGCGCAACCTGTGCCCGGCGCTGACCGAACGCGAGCGGGCGGTATGCGTCCGCCTGCTGCGGGGCATGACGCAGGACGGCATCGCGAGCGACCTCGGCCTCGCGCTGCCGACCGTCAAGACCTACCGCAACCGAGCCTTCGCACGGCTGGGCATCCACTTTCGCAACGAGCTGTTCGCGCGGGTGCTGTCGGCCTGACCGCGCACGACCGCCATCGGGCCGCTACGCGAACGGCCAGAAGGCGAGCAACGGCTTGTTCACCATCAGATAGAACACGCCGACCATCGCCACGAAGGCCGGGTAGCCAAGCCATTCCCATCGACGCTGGTAGCGCGCGTACAGCGGCGGCAGCGGCGCGCCATCGCGCTGGGCCCGCGCAGCCATCGCCGCCATGCGGATCTGCAGCCACACGACCGGCAACCAGCACGCGCCCGTCAGCACGAACAGCCCGATCGACAGCGCGAGCCACGGCGTGGACAGCGGCCAGCCCGCCATGTGCGCCAGCGCGAAACCGGTGAGCGGCTGCAGGATGACCGTCGGCGTGGTGAACCACCAGTCGGCGCGCACCACCAGCCGGCTCACCACCGCCTGCGCCGGCACGCTGCCGCTGCGGTTCGTGAAGAACATGTAGAAGGCCGAGCCCAGCCCGGTGCCGACCATCAGCACGCTCGAGAGGATGTGCAGCCACTTGAGGACCAGGTAGGTGTTCATGGTGCGGTGCGACGCATCAGGTGCCAGAGCAGGGCGGCGATGGGCAGGTTCTTGAGCAGCGGGCCGAGTGGATGCAGCCACAGGCCGGGTTGCAGCACGGTCGCCGCGAGGGTCATCGCGGCCATCAGCGCCAGTGCGGCGCGGTAGCTGGCGCGACCGGGCCACCGCCACAGCGCGATGCCGACGAGAAGGTCCGCCACGGCGCCGCCGACGATCAGCACTTGCACCAGCCATGCCGGCGACACGACCCCCGCGGCGGCCAGCACCTGGCGGCTCTGGCCGTTCAATTCGACGAGACTGACCACGGCGGTGACCAGCCACACGGCCACGAGGCTCAGCCGCAGCAGACGGTCGTCGTTGTCTTCGGGGCGTCGGCGTGTCATGGAGATGCTTCGTCGATCACGTCGGTGACCATGCCCCAGCGAGAGAACTCGGGTTCGAATTCCGACAGCGCGAGCAGGCCGGCGCAAGCGTGTGCGCCCACGGGCAATGCATCGCGGCGCGCAAGCCGGCGCGCCAGCAGGACGGCGGCCATGCACGGAATCTCGGGGCCGTGGTTGTCGTCGGCGGCGATGTGCCACGCGCGGCGTGCGACAGCGCCGTGCGCATCAAGACCTTCGACGCGCACGACCATGCCGCCCAATGCGGTGCCGAAGGCATCGAACAGGCCGCCGGTGGCATGCAGCAGCCCTGCCAGCCGTTGCGGCGCCGGCAACAAGCCGATGCGGCGCAGCAACGCCAGGAAGGCGAATGCGTGCTGCGTCAGCCCGACTTCGAGCGCGGCGCGGAACATCACCGACTGCACGCCGGCATAGCGCGCCGGGAACAGCTCGAGATCGGGGATGTCGCACAGCGCGCCGCGCCGCGGCTTGATGCGTGCGAACGCGATATTTTCCGGTTCGGCCCAACCCAGCCGCTCTACCCATTGCCCGTCGTGCCAGACGCGGATCGGCGCGCCGCAATAGGCGAGCACGCCGGCCAGGGTCGCTTCGCCGCGCGGCGCGCCTTGCGCCGGTGCGATGCAGATGTCGATGCTGCGGATGCCTTGCCAGCCTGCCGTGAGATGGTCGACCACCGCCGAAGACAGCGCGGGCACGGTGCTCGCACCGCTGACCGCGAAGCGCCCGGCGTCGCGGAAAGTGGCGTCGAGCGCTGCCGGAAAGTCGCAGACGAAGCGGCGGCCATCGGCCAGGTCGATGTAGTGCGCCCCGGCTGCCGCCGCGGCGCGCGGCACGCGATAGTCCTGGTCCTGGAACGGCCCCGCCGTGTGAATGACGAGGTCAGCACCGACCGCGCCCAAAGCCTTCGCCAGATCCGCCGACTGCACGTCGATGCGCACGCCACGCGAGGCACCGCCGAGCGACCGCGCGAACGCCGTCGCGCGGCCGAGGTCGCGTCCGCCGACGACCAGCTCGATGCCCGGGTCTTGCGCCAGCGCACGGCAGATGCGCGCGCCGAAGTTGCCGTAGCCGCCGAGCACCACTGTCTTCATGCCGGGAGGCTCCCCGCCAGATGCCCGCGCGTGAACGCTTCTTCGAAGATCGAATAGCCCGACCAGTCGGCGTGCGCGAAGGCAAGCCGACCGGCGGTCACCGTGCCATCGTTGCCGAGCTGCGCGCGCAGCCCCGGCGTCGGGATCGCCATCGCGTGGCCGTAGCGCGTGATGTCGATGCGCGTGGCGCGCTCGGCGATGTCGGGATGCGGCACCGACAGCTCGGCCAGCAGCGCATCGCGCCAGGCCGACCACGGCTGGTCGAGCAACTGGCGGCGTCCGTCGGTGCCGTCGAAGCTGCTCGGGCCCAGCGGGCGGTACCAGGTCAGCACCGTGGCGCGCGGCGTCGGGTCGAGCGCTTGGTGGCGCGCGTCGACATAGCCCAGGCCGCGCGTGCCGTAGACCACGTTGTCCCAACTCGGCGCGGCGCCCGGCCGGTCGGCCAGCGGTGCGTCGAGATGCACGTTGGCCACCAGCCACGGCGCGTACTGCAATGCCGCCGCCGCGCGGCGCAGCAGCGCCGGCGGGTTCTCGACCACGCGCGCGGCGACGAACACCGGCAGCGCGACGATGCAGCGCTCGGCCTGCCAACGCACCAGCGACTTCGATGCCGCATCGAACACATCGACTTCGACGCCGCCCCGCGTCTCGGCGATGCGCGTGACGACCTGACCGGTGCGCAGCCGATCGCCCAGCGGCGCGGCGAGGCGCTGCGTGAGCCAGCCGTTGCCCTCGGGCCAGGTGAGCACCGCGTCGCGATCGGCGTTGTCGTCACCCGGCGCGTGAAAGCCGTGGCGACTCGCGAAGTAATGGATGCCGGCCCACGCCGACACCTGCGCGACGCCGGCGCCGTAGTCGTCGCGGCAGGAATACTCAAGGTACCAGCGCAGGTGCGCATCGCCCAGGCCTTCGGCGTCGAGCCACTGGCCGAAGGTCATGGCGTCGAGGCCGAACGTCGCAGCAGTCGTCGGAACGCGCAGCGACGGAATCGCGAAGCGGGTGGCCTGCTGCAAGGCGTCGACGCGTTGCGAAAAACGGCGGTACTGCGCCAGCGTCTCCGCACCGACGCCTTGCACGGGCAGCAAGCCGTCGTGCCACTCGCCTTCGAAGAAGAGCCGCTCCTGCGGGCTGTGGCACAGATGGCGTTCGTCGTACGCCCACCGCCCCGCCACGCGACGCCGCAGGCCGAGTTCTTCGAGCAGGTCCTGCACCTCGTGCGCGTCGTCGCCGGGCACCGGCAGGTAGTGCGCACCGAGTGGGCAGGCGATGCCTTCGACCACGCCGCCGCGGCTGTTGCCGCCTGCGGTGTCTTCGAGCTCGAGCACCACGAAATCGTCGACGCCCTTGGCGCGCAATGCGCGGGCGGCGGCGAGCCCGGCCACGCCGCCGCCGGCGATGACCACGCGCGTGCGCCGCGTGCTGCCCGGTGCAGCCGATCGCAAGGCGCCATCGCGCATCGCATGACCGCGTGCCATGTCGATGCCGGTGAAGCCGCCCGCGATCGGCGCCTTGGATTCGCAGGCGGCGAGGGACATCGCGCCCAAGCCCAGCGAGCTGGCAAGAAAGGCGCGACGCTGCATCGTCAATGCCCCGAGACCTTGCCCCACTCGCGCTCGTACGTGGTCACGAGGGTTTGGTTCGACAACCGGTTCACCTCTGCCGGCACGCGCGCCATGTCGAGCGGAAAGTCGAACATCAACGGCAGCGTGGGCAACGACAGGTAGCGCAGGCCGGCCGGCAGCGCCTCGGGCCGGCGGAACGGCCGATGGCTCGCGATGACGAACCCCCATTCGCCGAAGCTCGGCACGTGCACGTGGTACGCCGTGGCCGTGAGGCCGACCGATTCGATGGTGGTCGCCACGGTCCAAAAGCTCTGGCGGGCGATCAGCGGCGAGGTGGTCTGCACCACCGCGTAGCCGCTCGCGGCCAGGCGCTTGTCGAGCAGCGCGTAGAAGGAGTTGGTGTAGAGCTTGCCGATGGCGAAGTTGGTCGGGTCGGGGAAGTCGACGACGATCACGTCATACGTGTCATCGCCTTCCTGCAGCCACTTGAACGCATCGGTGTTGACGATCTTCAGCTTGGGCGACTTGAGCGCGCCGCCGTTGAGCGTCGACAGCGTTTCGTGCTCGGCGAAGAGGCGCGTCATGTTCGGGTCGAGCTCGACCAGCGTGACCGATTCGACCGACGGGTACTTGAGGATTTCCCGTACCGCCATGCCGTCGCCGCCGCCCAGCACCGCGACCTTCTTCGGCGCGCCGTGCGCCGCCATCACGGGGTGGACCAGGGCTTCGTGGTAGCGGTACTCGTCGCGCTCGGCAAACTGCAGGTTGCCGTTGAGGTACAGGCGGTGGCCGGCACTGCCGCTGGTCACCACGATGCGCTGGTACGGGGAAGTGGCGCTGAAGACGATGTGGTCCTGGTAGAAGCGGTCTTCGGCCAAGGTGGTGATGCGGTCCGCGAACGCGAAGGCGCAGGCCAGCAGGGCCAGCGTCGCGAAGCACGCGACGACATGCACGCCGAGCTGCCGCAGCTCGTGACGGAACATCCAAAGCGCCCACAACGCAACGGCCGCGTTCATGAAACCGAACAAGAGGCCGGTGCGGATCATGCCCAGCTGCGGCACGAAGATCAGCGGGAACGCGACCGACACGGCCAGCGCACCGAGGTAGTCGAAGGTCAGGACCTGCGACACCAGATCTTTCAGTGCGGTGTTGCGCTTGAGGATGCGCATGACCAGCGGGATCTCCAGGCCGACCAGCGTGCCCACCACGACCACCAGCCCGTAAAGCAAAAGGCGAAACGCGCCGGGAATATAGGCGTTGGTGAGGAAAAGCAGCGCCGGCAGCGCACCGCCGACGAGCGCGACCAGCAACTCGATGCGCAGGAAATGCGCCGGCAGCTGCCGCTCGAAGTAGCGCGAGAGCCACGAGCCCACGCCCATGGCGAAGAGGTAAGTGCCGATGATGGTGCTGAACTGCAGCACCGAGTCGCCGAGCAGGTAGGAGCTCAGCGCCGCCGCGCTCAGTTCGTAGACCAGCCCGCAGGCGGCCACGACGAAGACGCTGGCGAGGAGCGCGATCTCGACGGGCTGCGGGCCGCGCGCCGCCGGGGCCGTCGCGCTCAATGGATGGCGGCGGCGACGATGATCGAGATGCCCAGGCACATCGCCGCGACCACCATGCCGAGCGCGCGGTTCTGCTTCTCGACGATCTCGCCCCACAGGTCATAGGGCGTGAGCTTGTCGATGATCAGGAAGGTGATCCAGAAGATGAGCACGCCGATGATGGCGTAGAGCATCGAGCCCAGAAACGCGGCGGGCCGCAGCCATTCAATTCCCATCATGAGAACCTCCGGAAGAAAAGGTGTGTGAAAAACGGGGCGTCACTTGTGGCTCCCCCCGCTCGAATAACCGCCGTACGAGCCGCCGGAGCTGCGCGATGAGGACGAGCCGCCCGACCGCGTGCTGCAGGTGCTCAGGATGATCAGCAGGATGAAGATCACCACGATGATCAGGATGATCGTGCCGCACCCCATGCTGGACGCGGCGCTGAGCGGCGCGGCGTCGGCGCGCTTGAACATGTCCTTGTTCGCGTCGAGCTTGAAGGCCGCAGCCACCGCCGCGCTGTCCATCTTGCTGCCCGACGACCAGGTCAGCTCGTTGGCCGAGCGCTCCATCGACAGCAGCGCATTGCCGTTGGCGAAGTCGCGGTTGAAAGTCTTCTGCCCGCGCTCGACCTGCCAGTAGAACTCGCCCGCCACGTAGGTGGTTTCGGCGTTGTAGGCGTACTGCTGCTGGTAGCTCTTGCCGAGGTATTTGGCGGTCTTGCCGCTCTCGGCCATGCTGGGTGCGCCGGTGGTCGGTGCGACCATGCTCCAGCCGTCTTCGGCGTCGACCAGGAAACTGAAGCCGCGCTTGCGGTTGTAGAGCAGGTACTCGTTCCAACCGAACTCCTCGTCGTCGCCCGGCTCCTGGCCCATGCGGTGCTGGAAGCCGACCACCTGCCACTTCACGCCCTGCAAAGTGCCGACGCTGCCCAGCGCGATCAACGGGCGCACCGGATCGTCCTGCTCGGCGTGCTTGAGTTCGCCGCCGATGCCTTGCGACACGTCGATGATGCTGTGGCAGTGGCCGCAGGTGATGCTCTTGCTGTCGGCCAGGTTGACCGCGACGGGGGCGCCGCAGTTCGGGCACGCGAAGCTTCGGCCCTTCTCGTCCTTGGTGGATTCTTCGCGCAGGCCGGTGAGCTGAAGGTCTTCGAGCCGCACCGCGCGGCCCAGGTACGCGCCCGGTGGCTGCGTGTCGCAGTCCAGGCTCAGCACCTGGCCCTGGTCGTTGCGCAGTTCGACGGCCGCAAAGGGCTTGCCGAGGTCGGGCAGGCGCGGCAGTTCGCCCTGCGCCGACACCAGCGTCACCTGTTCGTTCGATGCGACCGTGTAGGTCTGGCCATTGACCGCCGTGGTCGCGCCCACGCGCATGTCGGCGGCGGGTGCCACCGGCTGCTGCAGCTCGACCGGCAGCGAAAAGACAAAAGCGCCGTTGTCCTCGCTCAGCAAGCCGGTTCGCTCGCCGTCGAGCGCTGCGATCCACTCCGTCCAGCGGCCGCCGGGGTAGCTGTACTGCAGCCGCCCGACCAGCGTGAACGGTTGGCCGTCGACACGCCCCGCCGCAAACAGCTGCAGCGGGCTGAAGTCGTCGAACAGCTCTGCCATCTTGCCGATGCGCGCAAGGGTCTCGCCCTCGCGCACGACGGTGCTTTGACAGAAAGGGCAGACGGCGAATGCCGATTGCGCAGACCTGAATTCGACCGGTGCGCCGCAGCCAGGGCAGGGCGCACGGTAGGCGCGCTGGGCGCCTGTTTCCTCAGCCATCGCGGGTGCTTAGACCAGCTTCTTGAGCAGCTCGGCCTTTTTGGCGTCGAACTCCTCTTGCGTGAGGATGCCCTTGGTTTTCAGGTCACCCAGTTTCTCGAGCGTGGCCATCACCTCGTTGGCGCTGATTTCGGTGACCGGCGCTGCCGCAGCCACAGCGGCAGTGGCCGCGGCGTTCGGGTTCAGGCCCTGTGCGAGGTTCTGCGCCAGCACCTGGCCGAGCGCCACGCCGGCGCCCAAACCCATCGCGTCGCCGGCAATGCCGCCACCGCCGTTGGCCGAGCCTTCGGCGAATTTCGGAATGGCCTGCGCCGTCTGGTACTGCATGAACTTGCCCATGTCGTTGCCGACCATGCCCATGCCGATCTTCTGGTCGAGCACCTTCTGCAGTTCTTCGGGCAGCGAGACGTTCTGCACCGTGATCGCCTCGAGCTTGATGCCGATCTTGGCGAACTCAGGCTGCAGCTGCGTCGACAGCGCATTGGCGAACTCGATCTGGTTGGCCGCGAGGTCGAGGAAGGGCAAGCCGCTCGATGCGATGGCGTTGCTGATGTTCTGCAGCACCAGGCCGCGCAGCTGGCCGTCGAGGTCGGCCACGGTGTAGATGTCGCGCGTGCCCGAGATTTCCGTGTGGAACAGCTTGGCATCGCCGATGCGGAAGGCGTAGTTGCCGAAGGCTCGCAGGCGCACCGCGCCGAAGTCCTTGTCACGGATCGTGATGGGCTGGGGCGTGCCCCATTTCTGGTCGATCTGCTGGCGCGTGCTGAAGAAGTAGACGTCGGTCTTGAAGGGCGACTCGAAGAGCTTGTCCCAGTTTTTCAGGTACGTGAGCACGGGCAGCGTCTGCGTCGTGAGCTTGTACATGCCGGGGCCGAACACGTCGGCCACCTGGCCTTCGTTGACGAACACCGCCACCTGCGACTCCCGAACGGTGAGCGAGGCCCCGTTCTGGATTTCCATCTCCGCCATCGGGAAGCGCCAGGCCAGCGTGCCATCGCCGGACTCGGTCCATTGGATGATGTCGATGAACTGCTTCTTGATGAAATCCATCAGTGCCATGGCGCTCCTCCAGGTGGTCTAGTTGCGTTGAATCGTCCGGATCATATGCGCAGCCGAAGTCGGTGCGACGGCTTCATGCCAGCTGGTCGCGCAGCGCGCGCTTGAGCAGCTTGCCGCCGGCATTGCGTGGCAGCGGCGCGTCCGCCCAGGTGATGGTCTCGGGCACCTTGTAGTCTGTGAGTTGCGAGCGGCAATGGGCGCGCACTGCTTCGTCGTCGTGCGGCACACCGGGCGCGTGGATGAAAGCGTGTACCCGCTCGCCCAGCACCGGGCACGGGCGGCCGACGATTGCCGCCTCGACCACACCCGGCAGCGCCATCAGCGTGTTCTCGACCTCGACCGAATAGATTTTGAAGCCGCCTCGGTTGAGCATGTCTTTCTTGCGGTCCACCAGCCGCACGAAGCCTTCGGCATCGACCGAGCCGAGGTCGCCTGAATGCCAGTAGCCGCCGGTGAAGGCAGCCAGCGTGGCCTCCGGGTTGTCCCAGTAGCCGGGCACCACCATGGGGCCGGCGATCCACAGCTCGCCGGTCTCGCCGGCAGGCAGCTCGCGGCCGTCGTCGTCCATCACGCGCACGTCGGCGCAGGGCAGCGGCACGCCGACCGTGTCGGCATGGCCGCGCGTGAGACCTGGCGGGATCATGGTCGCTGGCGAGGTGGTCTCGGTCGCGCCGTAGGCATTGACCAGGGTGAGCCCCGGCAGCCGCTCGGCCAGCGCGTCGATGGCCGACACCGGCATCGGCGCGCCGCCGTAGCCGCCCAGGCGCCAGCTGCCGAGCTTGGCGCTGTCGAAGGCCGGGTTCATCAGGCACAGCGTGTACATCGCCGGCACCATCAGCGTGTGGGTGACGTGCTCGGACTCGACGATCTGCAGGAAGGCCGCGGCCTTGAACTCTGGCAGCATGACGATGGCACCGCCGACGTGGACCATCGCCGCGATGACCGCAATCAGCCCTGTGACGTGGCTGGCGGGCACGGCCAGCGCCGAGCGATCGCCCGTGCGCACGCCCATGCAGGCGGCGTAGTGCTGCACCGAATGCGCAACGTTCAAGTGCGTGAGCATCGCGCCCTTGGGGCGGCCCGTGGTACCGGAGGTATAGAGGAGGAGGGCGGTGTCTTGCTCCTTCACGGCGGCGATGTCGACGGGCGGGGCGCCGGCGCCGAGCGTGTCGAGCGACAACGCGCCGTCGGCCGAACCGGCCGCGACGATACGCAGGCGCAGCGCCGGCACGTCGGCCGTGTCCGGCACGCGCTCGGCGAGTGCCGCGTCGACCACGATCGCGCAGGCACCGCATTGCTGCAGCATGTAGGCCAGGCCGGGCTTCTGTTCGCGTTCACCGATGGGCACGGCGATGGCGCCGAGGCGCTGCACCGCGAACAGCGTGGCGACGAACTCGGGCCGGTTGCGCATGAAGAGCACGACGCGCTCGCCCGCCATCACGCCGTGCGCTGCGAGTCCGGCGGCGATGCGCGCGACCTCGACGTCGAGTTGGCGGTAGCTCCATCGCGTGTCGCCGCACACGACAGCGTCGCTCTGGCCATGCGCGGCGACGGCGTGTTCGAGCAGCGCATGCATGCTGCCGGGCCGCTCGACGAAGCAGCGCACGATGCGATCGCCGTAGGCGGCCTCGTGGCGCAGCGCGGGCATGTTGCGCGATTGCCAGTGGGTGTTCATGCGGCGCCCGCGTGGGCCTCGGCGGCGACATTGGCACCGCGCTCGATCACGTACTCCACATCGACCAGCTTGCGCGAATGGTTCAAGTCCGACTGCGCGATCAGCACCGACAGCGCGCTGCCACGCAGCCCGGCGATGACTTCGCCGAGACGCATCGACAGCGCGGGCGCGACGCCTTCGAAGGGCTCGTCGAGCAGCAGCAGGCGCGTGCCGACGCCGAGCGCCCTGCCGAGGGCCACCAGCTTCTGCTGGCCGCCCGAGAGCAGCAGCGCGCGGCGCTCCCGCATGGCCGCAAGCTCGGGCAGCACGTCGTAGACGAAGTCCAGCCGCTCCTTCGCGTTGCGAGCGCCGGTGGCCCACAAGGGCACGAGGATGTTTTCCTCGACGGTCAGCTCGGGCACCAGGCCGCGGTCTTCCGGCATGTAGCCGATACCCGCCGCGGCGCGGCCGTGCTTGGGCAGGCGCGCGAGGTCCTGCCCGTCGAAGACGATGCGGCCTTGCGTGGGCGCGAGGTGGCCCATCACCGAACGCAGCAGCGTGGTCTTGCCCGCGCCATTG
>Ga0247812_10001320_pt1 | contig 14082 bp, 9 predicted proteins | sample UWRJL149409B1_FD_178011 | JGI IMG/M metagenome (GOLD analysis project Ga0247812, IMG submission 178011) | Plant litter microbial communities from Arlington Agricultural Research Station in Wisconsin, United States - UWRJ-L149-409B-1 | ecosystem: Environmental > Terrestrial > Plant litter >...
AATTTGATGCGGCATTACTATCTGCCCAATTAATGGAATATTATTCCCAAATTTCTGAGTCTGCAGCCCTGTCCTGATATTTTTACCTTAAATTTGCTGCATGTTTAAAAAAGATTTAGAGTCTGCACTAACCGTGTTAAAAAACGGGGGCGTAATCCTCTACCCTACCGATACCGTATGGGGGCTGGGCTGTGATGCCACCAATCCTGAGGCTGTAGAAAAAATTAATACGATTAAACAACGTACGGCTGATAAAAGCTTTATTGTATTACTTGATACGGATTCAAAAATTCAAAGTTATATCAATGATGTTCCGGAAGTAGCCTATGATTTGATCGAGTTTGCTGAGCACCCATTAACGGTCGTATTCTCAAATGCCAAAAATCTGGCTCCTAACGTAATCAATGCTGATGGTAGTGTAGGTATTAGAATTGTCAGACAAGAATTCTGCAAACAATTGATACAACGATTCCGAAAACCACTTGTTTCATCATCTGCCAACATTTCGGGTAATCCTACACCTGAATCCTTTGCGGATATAGACGAAGAAATTATGGAATTGGTCGACTATGTTGTGGAGACCGGTCAGTCGGATAACACCAAAAACAAGCCTTCAACGATTATAAAAATCGGCCCCGGAGGTGAGTTTTCCTTTATAAGAAAGTAAGTTTTATTACTTTTGCAAAAACCAGATGATCCTTCCCTAATGAGAATGATCAATAATACTGTGTAACAACGCGAGTTGGAAACGGCCAGAGATTCATAGCCGCTTAACTAATAAACCTCAATGAAAGAATATATACAGCATCCTGTTTTCACTGTTTTAGCTGATATAGCACAAAGCAATCAAATTGAAGCATACGTGATCGGAGGATTTGTTCGTGATTTGTTGTTAAAGCGTCCATCTAAAGACATTGATATTGTTGTCCTGGGAAATGGTATAGATTACGCAGAAAAAGTAGCTAAAAAACTACAGACCAAAGTTAGTGTATTCAAAAATTTTGGAACAGCTATGCTGAGGTATCAGGATCTGGAGATCGAATTTGTTGGTGCAAGGAAAGAGTCTTACCGTGCGGATTCAAGAAAGCCGATCGTAGAAAATGGAACTATTGCAGACGACCAGCTGAGGCGCGATTTTACAATCAATGCCCTGGCGATTTCCCTGAATAAGGAGAATTTCGGCGCCCTCGTTGATCCTTTCGATGGGGTCGCAGATTTGGATCAAAAACTCATACGAACTCCACTGGAACCTGAAACGACTTTTTCTGATGATCCCCTGAGAATGATGCGCGCAATCCGCTTTGCCTCGCAACTCAATTTCAGTATTGATCCCCAGGCATTAAAGGCAATCAGTCAGCAGAAAGAAAGGATTAGTATTGTATCCAAAGAACGGATTACAGACGAATTAAATAAAATCATTTTATCAAAACTACCTTCAATAGGTTTCAAATATTTATTTGATACCGGTCTGTTGCACATCATCTTTCCACAGATGGCCAATTTATATGGTGTTGATATTATCAATGGTAAGGGGCACAAAGACAATTTTTACCATACCTTGCAGGTTCTGGATAATATTTGCTTGTCAACAGACGATCTGTGGTTACGTTGGGCAGCTATCCTTCACGATATTGCCAAGCCAGCAACGAAAAGGTTTGAAGAAGGTCATGGCTGGACATTTCACGGCCATGAAGATAAAGGCGCCAGAATGGTTCCCCATATTTTCGGACAATTGAAACTTCCGCTTAATGAGAAAATGAAATATGTGCAAAAACTTGTGCAGCTGCATTTGAGACCTATCGTTCTTGCTCAGGAGGTTGTCACAGACTCTGCGGTTAGACGACTACTCTTCGATGCCGGTGAAGACATTGAGAGCTTAATGACGCTCTGTAATGCAGATGTGACGACGAAAAATGAGTATAAGGTAAAAAAATACAGAAACAATTTTGAACTCGTAAAACAGAAACTCAAAGATGTGGAGGAAAGGGACAAAGTTCGTAACTGGCAACCGCCCATTTCAGGAACCGATATCATGGAGGTTTTTGGACTGAAAGCTGGCAAGGAAGTTGGACTACTCAAAAATGCCATACGGGAAGCGATCCTGGAAGGTGAAATTACCAACGATCATGATGTGGCAATGCAATTTATGCTGGATAAGGCCAAAGAGTTTGGATTAACACCGGTATCCCATCAATAGGATACCAAAGAATTTATTTTATTTTTTAATTTTATAGAACAGAAAAAAAGATCTAATGGCGATTTATAGATTTAAAGTTAGTTTTGAAGATTTTGATGAGGTAACAAGAGAGATTGATATCAAATCTACTCAAACGTTTGAGGACTTACACAAGGCTATTCACCGTTCTACCGGATACACCTTTGAGAAATCCTCTTCCTTTTATGTGAGTACGGACCATTGGATCAAGGGCGATGAAATTGCTTTCCAACCCAACCAACGTAAAATAGACAGAGGTGTAGCCTTAATGGAAAAATCTAAACTCAGCAGTTTCATTGAAGATCCACATCAGAAATTTTACTACATCTATAATTTTGACCGTCCCTTTGATTTTCATGTTGAGCTGATTAAAATTATCCTGGAAGATGATCCGCGCATTGAGTATCCATTTTTATTCAAAAGCACGGGAGAGGCTCCGAAAATAATCGACAAAAACAGCTTTGGTGCAATTGCAGTGTCGAGCAATCCTGTATCTACAGATTTTGACTTTTTAAATGAAATGGACTTTGTTCCCGAAGACACTGAAGAACTTGAAGCCATGGGTGGAAGAGGCATAAATACCGAAGAAAAATCAGAAGCGCAGGACGAAGAAGAAAGCGAAGACAGTGACGAATTCTCAGAATCTGAAGGTTACGATGATGAAGACTTTGATAGTAAAGAAGACTATTAATGCCTGATTTGGCTACGAATAAGACGCTGATCGTTATTGCCGGACCTACGGCTGTCGGTAAAACAGCGGTGGGCGTTGAGGTAGCCAAACATTTTGATACAGAGATTATCTCGGCTGACTCCAGGCAGTTCTTTATAGAAACTGAGCTGGGAACCGCCAAACCCTCTATAAATGAGCTAGCTGAGGTGAAGCACCATTTTATCAACTCTCATCACATACAGGATTTCTTCAGTACCGGAGATTTCGAACAGCAAGTTATGCATCTTTTAGAACAGCTGTTTTTAAGTCACAACGTTATTGTAATGGTGGGCGGCTCGGGCTTATACATCAATGCTGTACTAAATGGGCTTGATGATCTTCCGGAAACAGATCTTAATATTCGTGAGCAATTGAATGCGCTCTTCGCTAATGAAGGCCTGGAGCCTATCAGGAAACGACTTGAAGACCTTGATCCGGAATATTACCTGACTGTAGACCAAAACAACCCACAACGCCTGATACGTGGCCTAGAATTTTACCTCTCAACAGGGGACAAGTTATCCTCTTATCTTCAGCATACCAAAAAACAACGACCATTCAATATTATCCGTATCGGATTAAATAAAGATAGAAAAGAATTGTATGATCAGATCAACCATCGGGTAGATATGATGCTAGAAGCTGGTCTATTGGATGAAGTAAAAGCACTCCTGCCCTTTCGGGCATTGAACGCCTTAAAAACGGTAGGTTACTCAGAATTATTTGATTATCTAGACGGCAGCAGGTCTCTTGAAGATGCTGTGAATGCCATCAAACAAAATACGCGCAGGTTTGCCAAGCGCCAGCTTACCTGGTTCCGTAAAGATCCGGAGATGAAGTGGTACCACCCGGATCAACTCGAGACATTACTTGCTGATCTGGATCAAATGATTGCAAATGCTAAGCCTGGGCAGTAGGCCCTCCAAATGTCATTGGATATGCTGAGCTCTCGTCCTGAGTTTTTATCCGCCCATTAACTGCTTCAAATTTTTCGATATTATCCTGCATAGCATTGATCAGGCGTTTCGCATGTTCGGGCGTGAGTATAATCCTGGACTTCACTTTAGCCTTAGGGATACCTGGCATCACGCGAATAAAGTCAAGTACAAATTCTGTATTGGAATGCGTAATGATGGCCAGATTAGAGAATATACCCTCTGCAATTTCTTCAGAAAGTTCTATATTAAGTTGGTTTTCGTTCTGTTGTTCTTCCATGCTGTAAAATTACTTTTTTAATCTAAAATAACCGGCATCAGATTTCCATTAAAAAATGGCAAAAAAAATCCCCCTGTCTTTCAACAGGGGGATTTTTATCAAGTTAATTATTAAGCTTCTACTTCTTCTTGTTTTGAAGCTAACAATTTATCGTACTCTTCCTGAGAACCAACGATGATTCTTTCGTATCCGCGTACACCAGTTCCAGAAGGAATCAAGTGACCAACAATTACGTTTTCTTTCAGTCCAAGCATATTATCACGTTTACCAGCGATAGCTGCCTCATTCAATACTTTAGTAGTTTCCTGGAAGGAAGCTGCAGAGATGAATGATTTAGTACCTAATGACGCACGGGTAATACCCTGTAATACTGAACTCGCTGTTGCAGGTCTTGCATCACGTACTTCAATCTGTTTTAAATCCTTACGTTTCAATTGAGAATTTTCATCTCTTAATTTACGTAATGAAATAATCTGACCTGGTTTAACAGTGTTTGAATCACCAGCTTCTACAACAACTTTCTTGTCATAAATCTCATCATTCTCCACCATGAAATCCCAACGATCTACAGAATTGTTCTCTAAGAAACTAGTGTCTCCCGGATCTTCAATATGTACCTTTTGCATCATCTGGTGAACGATAACCTCAAAGTGCTTGTCGTTGATTTTCACACCTTGTAAACGGTAAACCTCTTGGATACCATTTACTAAGTATTCCTGAACAGCAGCAGGGCCTTTGATCGCTAAAATATCAGCAGGTGATATTGATCCATCAGATAACGGCATACCAGCTTTCACAAAGTCGTTATCCTGTACCAGGATGTGTTTTGATAATGGAACCAGGTATTTTTTAACTTCTCCGTCTTTCGACTCGATAGTCATCTCCCTGTTACCACGTTTAACACCTCCTAAGGTTACCACACCATCAATTTCAGTTACTACAGCTGGGTTAGATGGATTACGCGCTTCGAATAACTCAGTTACACGTGGTAAACCACCTGTAATATCCCTTGTTTTTCCTGTAGCACGTGGAATTTTAACTAAGATCTGTCCAGTTTTAACTGCTTCACCTTCGTCGATAGCAATGTGGGCACCAACAGGGATGTTATATCCTCTGATCAGTTCACCTTTTTTATCTACTACCCTTACAGAAGGGTTTTTAGTTTTATCACGTGTATCAATAATTACTTTTTCACGGTGACCAGTTTGCTCATCTGATTCTTCACGGAAGGTAACACCTTCAACGATCGCATCAAACTCGATCTTACCTGCAAACTCAGAGATAATAACCGCGTTGTACGGATCCCATGAACAGATTCTGTCGCCTTTAGTAATTTTTGCTCCGTCTTCAACATATAAGAATGAACCATAAGGAATATTATTCGTCATGATGATCTTATTAGTTCCTGCTTCAACAATTTTGAATTCACCTGAACGACCCAAAACGATTTGTTTAAGACCATCTTCAGTATCATTCTCAACCGTACGCACATTTTCGAATTCGATGATACCATCAAATTTGGCAATGATCTGCGACTCGGCAGCAATGTTGGAAGCGGTACCACCCACGTGGAAAGTACGTAGTGTTAACTGTGTACCCGGCTCACCGATTGACTGTGCAGCAATTACACCAACAGCCTCACCTTTTTGAACACGTTTACCAGTTGCTAAGTTACGTCCGTAACACAGCGCACAAACACCTCTTTTGTTTTCACATGTCAATACAGAACGAATTTCAACACCTTCCAGTGGAGAATCATCAATTGCTCTCGCAATTTCTTCATCAATATCCTGACCTGCCGAAACAAGCAAAGTACTGTCTAAAGGATTGAATACATCATGCAGGGAAATACGTCCTAAAATTCTGTCGTATAATGGCTCAACGATATCCTCATTATCTTTCAGGGCAGTAGTATACATACCTCTTAAAGTACCGCAATCTTCAGCATTTACAATCATGTCTTGTGCAACATCATGCAAACGACGTGTCAGGTAACCAGCATCGGCCGTTTTCAGGGCCGTATCTGCCAAACCTTTACGCGCACCGTGGGTAGAGATAAAGTACTCTAATACCGACAGTCCTTCTTTAAAGTTGGATAAAATTGGATTTTCAATAATCTCACCACCTGATCCTGATTTCTGAGGCTTAGCCATCAGACCACGCATTCCGCAAAGCTGACGAATCTGCTCTTTAGATCCACGTGCACCAGAGTCAAGCATCATGTACACAGAGTTGAAACCCTGGTTATCGCTCGATAACTGCGTCATCACGAATGATGTCAAGCGGTTATTGATACGCGTCCAGATATCAATGATCTGATTGTAACGCTCATTATTGGTAATGAATCCCATATTATAGTTATTCCTTACCTCATCAACCTCAGCCGAAGCTTGCTCTAACAGCGCATGTTTTTCAACCGGAATGTTTACATCTTGTAAATTAAATGATAAACCTCCTCTAAACGCCATTTGGAAACCAAGTTCTTTGATATCATCAAGGAACCTTGCAGCGCGTGCCATACCAGTGATTTTTACAACCTCACCAATAATATCACGCAATGATTTTTTCGTTAATAATTCGTTAATATAACCAACTTCCTCAGGAACCATTTGGTTGAAGAGTACACGTCCAACGGTAGTATCAATTAATTTATGAACGATAACGCCATTTTCCTTAATTTTTGCTTTTACTTTAATAAAAGCATGCAGGTCAATACGTTTCTCATTATAAGCAATAATAACCTCTTCAGCAGAATAGAAGATCGAATCCTGGCCTTTAACTACACGTCCTTCATCAGTCCTGCGACCTTTAGTGATGTAATACAGACCCAAAACCATATCCTGTGATGGTACAGTAATCGGCGTACCGTTTGCTGGGTTTAAAATATTGTGTGCAGCAAGCATCAGAACCTGGGCTTCCAAAATAGCAGCATGACCTAAAGGTAAATGCACAGCCATCTGGTCACCGTCAAAATCCGCGTTGAATGCAGTACAAACAAGTGGGTGTAACTGAATTGCCTTACCCTCAACCAGCTTAGGCTGGAATGATTGAATACCCAATCTGTGCAATGTAGGCGCACGATTCAGTAATACAGGGTGACCTTTCAGTACGTTCTCCAGAATATCCCAAACTAATGGATCTTTTCTGTCAACAATTTTCTTTGCTGATTTTACTGTTTTAACGATTCCACGTTCGATCATCTTGCGAATGATAAACGGTTTGAAAAGTTCTGCAGCCATATCTTTTGGTAAACCGCATTCGTGTAATTTCAGGTTTGGACCTACAACAATTACAGAACGTGCTGAATAATCCACACGTTTACCCAATAGATTCTGACGGAAACGACCTTGTTTACCTTTCAGGATATCTGAAAGAGATTTAAGGGCACGGTTACCTTCAGTTTTAACAGCATTTACTTTACGTGAGTTATCAAATAATGAGTCAACTGCTTCCTGTAACATACGTTTCTCATTACGCAGAATTACTTCCGGCGCTTTGATCTCGATCAAACGTTTTAAACGGTTGTTACGGATAATTACACGACGGTACAAATCATTCAAGTCAGACGTAGCAAAACGTCCACCTTCAAGAGGTACCAAAGGGCGTAATTCAGGTGGAATCACAGGAACAATCTTGATAATCATCCATTCTGGATTGTTCTCAATTCTTGTTTTTGCACCACGGAAAGCCTCTACAACCTGAAGACGTTTTAAAGCCTCATTTTTACGTTGTTGAGAAGTTTCGTTTGCAGCCTGGTGACGCAGGTTGTATGATAATGTATCTAAATCAATGCGTTTCAATAAATCTTCTAACGCTTCAGCACCCATTTTGGCGATGAATTTATTAGGATCTTTATCGTCCAGATATTGGTTCTCTTTAGGTAACTTATCAAGAATATCTAAATACTCTTCTTCAGTTAAGAAATCCATATACTGAATACCCTGATCTCCCATTAAACCAGCCTGAATAACTACATAACGTTCGTAGTAAATGATCAGGTCAAGTCTTTTTGTTGGCAAACCTAAAAGATATCCGATTTTGTTCGGCAGGGAACGGAAATACCAGATATGCGCTACAGGAACCACCAAATTGATGTGACCCATACGCTCTCTACGTACTTTTTTCTCAGTTACCTCAACACCACAACGGTCACAAACAATCCCTTTATAACGGATACGTTTATATTTACCGCAATGACATTCGTAATCTTTTACCGGACCAAAAATACGCTCACAGAACAAACCATCACGCTCAGGCTTGTAAGTACGGTAATTGATGGTCTCAGGTTTCAACACCTCTCCGCTGGAACGCTCTAAAATAGCCTCCGGCGACGCCAAACTAATGGTGATCGAGGTGAAATTGCTTTTTAATTTGTTATCCTTTTTGTAAGACATATCTTTTTTGAGTTTTAAGTGATAAGTATAGGATGGTATGCCTTTAAAAGCATACCATCCGACTTAAAACTTTTAGTCTAACGTAATATCTAAACCTAATCCACGTAGCTCATGTACCAATACATTGAATGATTCTGGTACACCAGGCGTAGGAAGATTCTCTCCCTTAACGATGGCTTCATAAGTTTTGGCCCTGCCGATCACATCATCCGACTTAACGGTTAAGATCTCCTGCAGGATATTGGCTGCTCCAAATGCTTCAAGTGCCCAAACCTCCATCTCACCAAAACGTTGTCCACCAAACTGAGCTTTACCACCCAATGGTTGTTGCGTAATTAATGAATATGGTCCGATTGAACGTGCGTGCATTTTGTCATCAACCATGTGACCTAATTTAAGCATGTAGATAATACCTACAGTAGTTGGCTGATCAAAACGCTCACCAGTCAAACCATTATGCAGATATGTTCTACCAGAAGCAGGTAAGCCCGCTTTAGCGATCCATTCTTCCACTTCATGGTGTTTGGCACCGTCAAAGATTGGGGTTGCAAATTTAACACCCAGTTCTTTACCTGCCCAGGCCAATACTGTTTCGTAGATCTGACCCAAGTTCATACGTGAAGGTACACCCAGTGGGTTCAACACGATATCAACTGGTGTTCCGTCTTCAAGGAATGGCATATCTTCATCACGAACGATACGGGCAACAATACCCTTATTACCGTGACGACCAGCCATCTTATCTCCAACTTTCAGCTTACGTTTTTTAGCTACATAAACTTTAGCCATCTGAACAATACCTGAAGGCAACTCATCACCTACACTAATCGCAAATTTATCACGTTTGTAAGCTCCAAGTTCTTCATTCACACGGATACCATAGTTATGGATCAATAATTTGATCTGATCATTTTTGTCATCATCAGTAGTCCATTTGTATGGATTAATGTGCGCAAATTCAAGATCAGCTAAACTTTTCTGCGTAAACTTAGCACCCTTAGGGAATAACTGCTCCTTGTAAACATTGAATACACCCTGAGATGTTTTACCGTTTACAATCTGGAATAATTTATCCACTAACTCTGCTTTCAGATTTTCAGTAGCTGTATTGTATCTCTTATCTAATTTCTCTATTGCCGATTTTTCTTCAGCTTTAGTAGTTTTCTTAGCTCTTGAGAATAACTTAGTATCAATTACTACACCTTTGATAGATGGAGGAGTTTTCAAAGACGCATCTTTAACATCACCCGCTTTATCACCAAAGATTGCACGTAATAATTTCTCTTCTGGTGAAGGATCTGACTCTCCTTTTGGTGTAATCTTACCAATCAGGATATCACCCTCTTTAACTTCAGCACCGATACGGATAATACCGTTTTCATCAAGATCCTTAGTTGCTTCTTCAGAAACGTTAGGGATGTCTGGTGTCAATTCCTCTTCCCCACGCTTTGTATCACGCACTTCCAGTTCAAACTCTTCGATGTGTAGAGAAGTAAAGATATCTTCTCTAACAATACGTTCGTTAATTACGATCGCATCCTCAAAGTTGTATCCCTGCCAAGGCATGAAAGCTACTTTCAAGTTTCTTCCTAATGCCAGCTCACCATTTTCAGTTGCATAACCTTCGCATAATACTTGTCCTTTAACAACTTTCTGACCTTTCTTAACGATTGGTTTTAGGTTGATACAAGTATTCTGATTGGTTTTTTTGAACTTGATTAATTTATATGTTTTGCTGTCACCCTCAAATGATACTAAACGATCTCCATCGTTTCTTACATATTTAATGGTGATTTCATTTGCATCCACATACTCAACAGTACCATCGCCTTCTGCATTGATCAATGTTCTCGAATCACGTGCAACACGGCCTTCAAGTCCTGTACCTACAATAGGCGCTTCAGGACGTAATAAAGGTACTGCCTGACGTTGCATGTTTGATCCCATCAAAGCCCTGTTCGCATCATCATGTTCCAGGAAAGGAATCAGTGAAGCTGCAATCGAGGTGATCTGGTTAGGAGCAACATCCATTAAGTCTAATTTCTCAGGCTCGATAATCGGGAAGTCACCTTCATAACGTGCTTTAACACGTGCTGTAGTGAAATTTCCTTTCTCATCATATTCAGCATTTGCCTGTGCAATGGTTTTACCGTCTTCATCTTCCGCTGAAAGATAAATAACTGGCTCATCCACTACTACAATACCATCCTGAACCTTTTTGTATGGTGTTTCAATGAAACCAAGGTTGTTGATTTTCGCATGAACACACAGTGATGAAATCAAACCGATGTTTGGTCCCTCAGGTGTTTCAATTGTACATAGACGACCATAGTGTGTGTAGTGAACATCACGAACCTCAAAACCAGCACGCTCACGTGATAAACCACCTGGGCCTAATGCTGACAAACGACGTTTGTGCGTGATCTCTGCCAATGGATTCGTCTGGTCCATGAACTGCGACAACTGGTTAGTACCGAAGAAGGAATTAATAACCGACGATAAAGTACGGGCATTAATTAAGTCTGTTGGTGTAAACACTTCATTATCGCGAATATTCATACGCTCACGGATAGTACGCGCCATACGGGCTAAACCAACACCAAACTGAGCATATAACTGCTCACCTACGGTACGCACACGACGGTTAGACAAGTGATCAATATCATCCACCTCTTCTTTAGAGTTGATTAATTTGATCAGATATTTAACAATCGCAATGATATCTGCCTTGGTTAACACCTTAACATGGTCAGGAGTATCCATTTTCAACTTACGGTTGATGCGGTAACGACCAACATCCCCCAAGTCATAACGTTTGTCTGAAAAGAACAAACGCTCAATGATACCTCTTGCAGTTTCCTCATCAGGTGGTTCTGCGTTACGCAAAGCACGGTAGATGTTTTCCACTGCCTCTTTTTCAGAGTTGGAAGTATCTTTTTGTAATGTATTATATATAATGGTATAATCAGCCTGACTTGCACCATCATCTTTAGATAAGATGATCGTTTTAACGCCAGCATCAATGATCATATCAATGTGGTCATCTTCTAAAACAGTATCCCTGTCTAAGATCACTTCGTTCCGATCTATAGAAACTACCTCACCGGTATCTTCATCAACAAAATCTTCAACCCATTTTCTTAGTACCCTTGCAGCAAGTTTACGACCGATAAATTTCTTCAAACCAGACTTGCTAACTTTTACTTCATCAGCTAAGTCAAACAGTTCGAGGATATCTTTATCAGAGTCATAACCAATGGCTCTTAACAAAGTGGTAACCGGGAATTTTTTCTTACGATCAATGTAAGCATACATAACGTTGTTCACGTCAGTTGCAAATTCGATCCAGGATCCTTTGAAAGGAATTACACGGGCAGAATATAACTTGGTTCCGTTTGTGTGACGGCTCTGGCCAAAAAACACACCTGGTGACCTGTGCAATTGAGATACAATAACACGCTCTGCACCGTTAATCACAAACGTACCTTTAGGAGTCATATATGGTATGGTTCCTAAGTATACATCTTGAATAATGGTTTCAAAATCTTCGTGCTCTGCGTCGTTACAAGAAAGCTTTAACTTAGCCTTCAGCGGAACACTATAAGTCAATCCCCTGTCAATACACTCAGGTATATCATAACGTGGGGGATCAATAAAATAATCAAGGAATTCTAAAACGAATATATTCCTTGAATCTGTGATTGGAAAATTCTCAGCGAATACCTTAAACAATCCCTCTGTGTGACGGTTGTCTGAAGTAGTTTCGATCTGAAAAAATTCTCTGAATGATTGCAACTGCACATCTAGAAAATCAGGATAATCTATGATATGCTTACTACGTGCAAAATTTACTCTTTGGTCGACTTTATTTGCCAATGGACTAAAGTTAATTTACTTTAAGAATAAACTATTTGTTTGGTTTGCCGTTATACCACTTCATCAACCAAGCAAAATGAAATGTTTATAAACAGGTATAGACTCCGACTATACAGTCGGAGTCTAATGTTAAAGTTGTATTTAAATTAAGTGATTACTTAATTTCAACTACAGCTCCAGCTTCTTCTAATTGTTTTTTCAAAGCTTCAGCTTCGTCTTTAGAAACACCAGCTTTCAATTCTTTTGGTGCACCGTCAACTAAGTCTTTAGCTTCTTTCAAACCTAAACCAGTCAGGTCTTTTACCAATTTAACTACTGCTAATTTAGAACCACCAGCTTCTTTCAATATTACATCAAAAGTAGTTTTTTCTTCAGCTGCAGGAGCAGCATCAGCAGCAGGACCTGCAACAGCAACTGCAGCTGCAGCTGGTTCGATACCGTACTCGTCTTTTAAGATTTGAGCTAATTCGTTAACTTCTTTAACTGTTAAGTTTACCAATTGCTCAGCAAACGCTTTTAAATCTGCCATTTTTATAGATTTTTAAAAATTTACGTAAAATAATTTATTAATATGAACTTATAAGGTGTTCCTTAACCTTCTCTTTCTTGAAGAGTTTTAACAATTCCTGCAATTTTGCCACCGCTTGACTTTAATGCCGAGATCACGTTTTTAGCTGGTGATTGTAATAGACCAACGATATCTCCAATAAGCTCTTCTCTTGATTTCAAGCTCACTAATGAATCTAAATGGTTATCTCCAACATATACTGATGAATCGATATAAGCTGCTTTAAGCACTGGCTTGTCAGATCCTTTTCTCAACGCTTTGATCAGTTTCGCCGGAGCGCTACCTGTAGTTGAGAATAATAATGCTGACTGGCCTTTAAGGGCTGCAAAGATCTCTGATGCATCGCCTTCTAATCCTTCAATCGCTTTTCTGATCAAAGTATTTTTAGCAACCTGCATTTCGATACCGCTTTCAAAACATTTGCGACGGATATTATTTACTTTCTCAACAGATAAGCTAGAGGTATCAGCAATATAAAAATTGCCAAACTCCTGCATTTTCTCTTGAAGAGCTGAAACTAGTTCGTGTTTTTCTTCTCTGTTCATAATTAGATCCCCGCTACTGATTTAGTTTCAATTGCAATTCCAGGACTCATTGTAGAAGAAACGTGAATGCTCTTAAAATAAGTTCCTTTTGCAGCAGATGGTTTTAATTTAGAAATTACTTGTAGAACCTCTAAAGCATTTTCATATATTTTATCTGCTGGGAATGATACTTTTCCTACTGAAGCATGTATGATACCAGTTTTATCAACTTTAAAATCAATCTTTCCGCCTTTTACGTCAGTAACTGCTTTACCAACTTCGTTGGTTACAGTTCCTGATTTTGGGTTTGGCATAAGGTTACGTGGACCTAAAACTCGGCCCAGTTTACCTACTTTTGCCATACAAGCAGGAGTAGTGATAATAATGTCAACATCTGTCCATCCACCTTCAATCTTGGTCACATATTCGTCTAAACCTACAAAATCTGCACCTGCTGCTTTAGCCTCTTCTTCCTTATCAGGATTACAAAGAACTAATACGCGTACAGTTTTACCTGTACCGTGTGGTAATGTAGCAATCCCACGAACCATTTGATTGGCCTTACGTGGATCTACGCCTAA
>Ga0247812_10001321_pt1 | contig 14068 bp, 9 predicted proteins | sample UWRJL149409B1_FD_178011 | JGI IMG/M metagenome (GOLD analysis project Ga0247812, IMG submission 178011) | Plant litter microbial communities from Arlington Agricultural Research Station in Wisconsin, United States - UWRJ-L149-409B-1 | ecosystem: Environmental > Terrestrial > Plant litter >...
GGCCTTGCCGTGGACGTCCGCGTCGGCGATCGACAGCAGTTGCAGGGCGCTGTCGTTGATGGCCGAAATCCGGCCGCGTCGGTCCAGACCAATGACCCCGGCGCTGACGCCCGACAGCACCGTCTCGATGAACAGGGTCCGGGACTGGGCGTCTTCGCTGGCCGTCTTCAGCGCCGCCTGCTGGGTCTGGAGATCGCCGGTCATGCGGTTGAAGGCTTCGGACAGGGCCGCGATCTCGCCGGGCGCGCCGTCGCTGTCGACCCGGGCCGTCAGGTCGCCGCCGGCCACCTGATCCGCCGCCTTCACCAGACGTCCGATCGGGGCCGAGATGGCGCTGGCCGCCGACATACCCAGCCAGACCGCACCGACCAGCACCAGAAGCGCCGTCTCCAGATAGCTGAGGGCGAAGGCCGCCTGGATCCGCGCCCGGCTTTCCTCGGCCTCGCGATAGCGCTGGATCGACTCGTCGCCGTTGCGCAGCTGGGCGATCAACCCGGGCGCCAGCGGGCGGACGACGTACAGATAGGCGTCGCCATAGTCCGGCAGCGGATAGACGGCGCGGACCACGTCGGGGTTCTCGGTCACCTCGACCGGCGCCCGCTCGCCCTGGGCGGCGGTTTCCAGCGCCACGCGCGGCGGCGCGACATAGGGCGGCGCGCCGGGCAGTTCGCCGCGCGCCAGCACCTCGCCCTCGCCGTTCAGGATGTAGACGGCCGGGTAGCCGAAGAAGTCCGCGATCTGGGTCAGGGCTCCGGAGAACTGGATGCGGTTGTCGAACACCTGACGGACGCCGCCCAGTTCGTTGGCCATGGTGTCCAGATCGCGCTCAAGCCCATCGCCGACGTCATTGACATAGGCCCGGCCGATCTCGGCGCCGTTCTCCACCGCCGAACGGACGTTGGAGCTGAACCACTGGTCGACGCCCCGGTTGACCAGAACCCCGAACACGAGAGCGATCAGGATGGCCGGCACCACGGCCACCAGCGAGAACAGGGCCACGAACCGCAGGTGCAGCCGCGCCCCCGGGTCCGTCCGGCGCTCGCCGGCCAGCCGAGCCACGCGCGCGCCGATGATCAGGGCGAGCCCCCCGATCAGCACCAGATTGCCGAGAAGGATGTAGAGAACGGCCTGACCTGCGACCGCCCGGGCTCCGCCGTCCGCGCTGGCGCCGGGGGCCACGGCCACCAGCCAGATCGCCGCCGCGGCGATCAGAACCGCCAGCCCGTACGCCGCCCCGAACAGGGCGCGCGCCTGCGCCGGACCGACCCGGCTCCACAGCGAAGGCGGAACGGGTGCGCCGGACCCAGCGTCAGGCAGCGATGCGGGTGTATCCGTCATGCCGCATCAGCTTCCACCGCCTGTGGCGAAAATTCAACAGGCAAGTTGCCGAATTGCGGCACATCCTCGCACCACAGAGTCGCGAGGGCGCGCTCGACCTCATCCGGATCATCGAGCCGGCACAGCCGCGACTTGGCTGCCCGCCGTTCCAGCGGATCGGCCGGCCAAGGCGCCTGTTCGATGTACCAGCCCAGATGTTTGCGGAACATCTTCAGACCCACCGGCCGATCGTAGAAGCCGATCGACGCCCGCATGTGCTCGATGACGATGGCCAGTCGCTCGTCCCGGTCGGGCTCGGTCAGGGTCGTGCCGTCCGCCAGCGCCCGGTCCAGATGCGCCGCCAGCCATGGCCGGCCATAGACCCCGCGGCCCAGCATCAAGGCGTCGGCGCCCGACGCGTCCAGCGCCTGCCGCGCCGCCTCAGCCGTGACGATGTCGCCATTGACGATGACCGGGATCGAGACCGCTCGCTTGACCTCGCCCACCGCCGACCAGTCAGCGACCCCGGTGTAGAACTGCTGTCGGGTGCGGCCGTGGACGGTCACGGCGGCGACGCCCAGACCCTCCGCCCGCTTGGCCAGCTCGGCGGCGTTGCGGTTGCTGTCGTCCCAGCCCAGCCGCATCTTGACCGTTACCGGCCGGCTCGTCGCCTCCACCGCCGCCGCGATCAGCCGCCCCGCCAGCTCGGGCGTCCGCATCAGGGCCGAGCCCGAGGCGGACCCCGTGACTTCCTTGGCCGGGCAGCCGAAATTCAGGTCGATGATGTCGGCGCCGGCGGCCTCGGCCATGCGCGCGCCCTGGGCCATGGCGGCCGGATCGCGGCCGACCAACTGGATCACCGTCAGGGGCAGGCCCGCGCCAACGGCAGCACGCCGCACAACATCCGGCCGCCCGCGCGCCAGCTCGGCCGAGGCCACCATCTCCGTCGCCACATAGGCCGCGCCAAGCCTGGAGGCCAAGATCCGGAACGGCAGGTCGGTCACGCCGGTCATCGGCGCCATCAGCACCCGACCCGCGATCGTCACGTCCCCGATTTTCAAGCCGTTCGTCATTCGTCCTTACCGCAACCTCTGACGCCCCTCGTCAAGCGCAACGGCGGCGATTAGAAGGCCGCCATGACATTCGGAAGCGTAGTGGTGGCCGCCGGAACCGGCTCCCGGGCGGGCGGCGCCAAACAGTGGCGGCGGCTGGGCGGCCGTCCCGTCGTGCGCTGGTCGGTGGAGGCCCTGCTGGATGCGGGGGCCTCACAGGTCGTGGTCGTGATCCCTGCGGGCGACGAGGCGCAGCTGGACGAGGCCCTGGCCGGGCTGACGGGATGGACGGCGGTCGTCGGCGGCGAGACCCGCGCGGATTCCGTCCGCGCCGGCCTGCAGGCCCTTACGGGGCCGGCCGACCAGCGCGTCCTGATCCATGATGCGGCTCGTCCGATGCTCAGCGGCGAGGTTATCCAACGCCTGCTGACGGCGCTTGAAACCTCGGACGGCGCCATCCCCGCAATGCCCGTCGCCGATACCCTCAAGCGTGGCGTCGATGGAGCAATTACCGACACTATCGACCGCGCGGCCCTGTGGCGCGCGCAGACGCCCCAGGCCTTCCGCGCCGACCGCCTTATCGCGGCCTGGAACAACTGGCCTGCCGACGAGACGCCGACCGACGACGCGGCCGTGGTCGAACGCGACGGGGGCAAGGTCGCCCTGGTCGAGGGCGACGCCCGTCTGATGAAGCTCACCTTCCCCGAGGATTTCGCCATGGCCGAGGCCCTGATCGCCGCCGGAACGCGGATGCAGACCCGCGTCGGCTCGGGCTTCGACGCCCACCAATGGGGGCCGGGCGGCTCCGTCTGGCTATGCGGCGTGGAGATTCCCCATGACCAGACGCTGATCGGCCATTCGGACGCCGACGCCGGCCTGCACGCCCTGACCGACGCCATTCTGGGGGCTCTGGGCGACGGGGATATCGGCGACCACTTCCCGCCCACCGATCCAAAATGGAAGGGCGCGGCCTCGGATCAGTTCCTGATCCATGCGGTCGAACGCGTCGTCGCGCGCGGCGGCAGGGTCGTCCACGTCGACGTCACCCTGATCTGCGAGCGCCCGAAAGTGAAACCTCACCGTCAGGCGATGCGCCAGCGTCTGGCCGAAATCCTGTCCCTGCCGCTCGACGCCGTCAGCGTAAAGGCGACGACGACCGAGGCCATGGGCTTTACCGGTCGCGGCGAAGGCCTCGCCGCCCAAGCCATCGCCACGATCGAACTGCCCGCCTGATCCCTCAGCGGCCTGACCCTCAGCGATTGGTCATGTGTCGCCACAGGGATCCGAACAGGTTCACATAGTCATCGGTCCACGGCCGAACCTCGGTCGACGGCAAGTTGCTCCAGCGCCGGTCCTCGCGGAAGGCCGCCAGACCCTCCTCGGTCGGCGACAGGATGATGGCCTCGGTCGAGGCCTCGGCCATGTCCGGCGCCGAAGCCTCCTCCACATAGATCTGGTGCAGGTGCGGCACGCCCAGCGCCCGCGCCGCCGCCTCCGCCGGCCGGGTGATGTCCAGGTTCCGGTTCGACAGGTGCAGCACGACGACCCCGGTCGGCTTCAGCAGCTTCAGATATCCGGCGATCGCCTCCTGCGTCAGCAGGTGGGTGGGCACCGCGTCTGAGGAGAAGGCGTCGATGATCAGCAGGTCATAGGTCCCGGCCGGCTCGCGGGCCATGGTCAGTCGGGCGTCGCCCAACACCGTCCGGATCGGCCCTTTGGCGCAACCGTTGATGAAGCTGAACCACTTCGGATCGCGCGACAGCCGATCGACCATCGGGTCGATCTCGAAGAAGGTCATCGTGTCCTCGGGCCGCTTGTAGCCGGCCATGGCGCCGGAACCCTGCCCCACGACCCCCATGTTCACGCCCCAGGCGCGGCGCTGGACCTCCTGCGCGGCCTGCCCCAGCGGCGTCGCCGGCGCATAGTAGAGGGTCGGCATGCAGGCGAAGGCCGGGTCCTGCGGCTGGGCCCCGTGCAGGGTCGTGCCGTGCATCAGCACATGGACCTCGCCGCCCAGCCGCGGATCCTGCGTCTTCGCGACCCGCATGACGCCGAAGAAGCTGCGTTCCGTCAGCGCCCAGTCATAGCCCCGGGTGATGTGGGTCGAGGAGATGGCGATCCCGGCCAGGATGATGGTGAATAACACCGCGCGGTCCCGCAGCAGGAAGGCGCAGATCGCCGCACTGCCCAACACCAACTGCGCCCCCTGGATCATGCCCTGGTTCGAGAACATGGCCCGGAACTCGGGCGAGTAGCGCATGACCTCAAGCGCGACGGGCGGCACGATGGCGACCAGCACGCCGAGGACGAAGACGATGACCTCCCAACGCTTCAGCGCCGTTTGGCCCCACGGCCGCGCCAGTCCGACAAGGACCAGAACCAGCGGATACTCCACCACGGTGTTGAACACGTTCGGGGCGATCAGGGCATTGAACACCCCGCCGACCACGCCGCCCAGCGACATCAGCAGATAGAATTCTGTCAGCCGGTCCGGCGGCGGCCGACGCCGCGCCAGCATCTGGTGACACATCAGGGCGGTGAAGAAGAACGATCCCAGATGCAGAAGGAAGATGAAGACCCACTCGCCGGTCCTTAAGGCGACCATGCTGATCGTCATCGCGACGAGGCAGGCCTGAACCATCATGCTGATCGTCAGCGGAATCGCCGGCCGGGTCTGGAAGGCGATGATGAAGGTCAGCAGATACAGGGCCAGCGGCAGGACCCACAGGAAAGGCGCCGAGGCGACGTCGGTCGAAAGATACTCCGTGACCCCCAGCATCAGGCTGGACGGAGCAGCGGCCAGAAGGATCAGAATGCCCTTCTCACGCCACGGGATCGCCGGGCTGACGGTCAGTTGCGCGGGCTCTGAAGCCGTGACGGCGTCGCTGATCAGTCGCCGGCGCCAGATGACGACCGCAAGGGCGACCACCATCAGCATGAAGGCCGCATAGCCGCCGCTCCAGCCGGCCCGCTGACCCGATAGCGACAGCAGCGGCTCGATGACAACCGGGTATGCCAGCAGGGCCAGGAAGCTGCCGAGGTTGGACGCGGCATAGAGAACGTAGGGGTTCTGCCCGTCCGCATGACCCGCGCGGACCCGGGCGTACCAGGCCTGCAGCAGGGGCGCGGTCGCCGACAGCACCGCGAACGGCGCGCCCACTGACAGCGTCAGGGTCGCCAGCAGCCACCAGATCGGCGCATTCGGATCGGGATCGCCCAGCACGCCGCTGATCTTCAACGGCAGGAACAGGGCCGCGACCAGCAGCAGGGCCAGATGAACCGCCAGCTGGGTCTTCATCGCCCGGATCCGCTGCAGCAGGTGCGCATAGGCGTAGCCGGCCAGCAGCGCGGTCTGGAAAAAGACCATTGAGGTGTTCCACACCGACGGTGACCCGCCCAGCATCGGCAGGACCAGCTTGGTCACCATGGGCTGGACCACGAAGACCAGGGCCGCCGAGGTGAAGATGGCCACGGCGAACAGGGCGGGCGTCACGGCGTCGCGTGGCGGCTGGACGTCCTCGACGATGGAATCGGTCATGCACGTCCCGGTCTGATGGTTGGCCGGTCGACAGACCCGCATCGGATCGCCACCTTAGGCCGACTCGTGAGCGCTGCGGATAGGCCTATGTTTCCGGATGACATTCAGACGCAGGCCGCCGCGGTCGTCGCCGCCTCGCTAACCCGGGGCGTCATGCTGGCGACGGCCGAGAGCTGCACCGGCGGCCTGGTCGCGGGCGCCCTGACGGCCATTGCCGGCTCATCGGCCGCCCTGGACCGGGGCTTCGTCACCTACAGCAACGAGGCCAAACACGACATGCTGGGCGTTCCGGCCGATCTGATCTCCGCGAACGGCGCCGTGTCCGAGCCCGTGGCCCGCGCCATGGCCGAGGGCGCCGTCGCCCGGTCCGGAGCCAGGCTTGCGGTCTCGATCACCGGGATCGCCGGTCCGGGCGGCGGCTCGGACGACAAGCCGGTCGGTCTGGTCCATTTTGCCGTCGCCGACGCGCGAGGCGTTCATCACGAAGCGCATCGATTTGGCGACATTGGCCGGGAATCGGTGCGGCTGGCCAGCGTGCGTGTCGCCCTGCGCCTGCTTCTGGAGCGGCTTCAGCCGTGATCGTCGTCGACGCTCGCGGTCATCGCTGCCCGGTCCCGTCCCTGCGGCTGCGCAAGGCCATGGAAGGTCTGGTGGGCGGCGAACGCCTGACCCTGCTGGCCACGGACCCGATGGCGCGGATCGACGTGCCGTTCCTGATGGCGGATCTGGGCGGAGAGGTTCTGTCGGTTAACGAGGCCGACGGCGTCCTGACGCTTATCGTCGCGACGCCCGCCGCTCCGACAGACTGACCACGGCGGCGGAGGCGCCGTCCGCGGGTGCCCGGTCCGGCTCGCCCCGCGATCGCCAGGCGATCTCCATCTCGGTGGCGAAGGCCCCACCGTAGAAGATGGCGTTGATGTTCCACGACAGCCAGATCAGCAGCACGACCACGGCGCCGACCGACCCATAGGTCGCCCCCAGCGAGGCGATCTGTTCGACATAGATGGCGCAAAGCCAGGACGAGACCATCGACATCACCGTCGCCACCAGCCCGCCCGTGATCGACGGCGCCCATGCGACCCGGGTGCTGTGCGACATGGCGTAGCGATAGAGAAGCGTCAGTCCGACGGCGAGACCCAGCGCCGGCCACAGCCCGTCCAGCGGCAGGGCGAACTGGCGCCCCGGCGTGGTCGCCGCCGTATGCTCCAGCAGCCGTGACGTCACCACGGCGCCCGACACCACGGTGAACAGGGCGAAGGCGAACAGGGCCACGAAGAAGGCCAGCAGGTTGAATCTGAAAAAGCCGTGGGGCTCCGTCTCGTCATGAATCAGGTTCAGACCCGCCAGCAAGGCCTTGAAACCACGATGGGCGGCATAGGCGCCGACGACGAGGGCGAACGCGCTCTGGGCCGAAACGGTGCGCACCCCGACATTGGCCAGCCGCTCGACTTCCTGCTGGAAGATGGCTCGGGCCGCATGCGGCAGAACGTCGGCCAGCGCCGCCGCCTGTTCGCTGACCTGCCCGATGGTCAGCACCGCCTTGTAGAAGCCGATCAGAATCGCGATGGCGGGAAATACCGCCAGCAGGGCGAAGAACGAGACCCCGCCGGTGTAGAGCATGACATCGCGCCCCCAGCTCCGCGTGAAGGCCCGGACCGCCAGCCGCCCCCAGAACAGGGGGGAAAGGCCGGACGGCGCGGTGTCCGCTCCGCCATTGGTCGTCTGTCCGCTCAAGCCGGTCCCCGCCGCAGTTACTGTCCGGACACTAGCGGAAAACATCGCGGGGGGAAGCCGGAGCCGATCGGCCTTTCGTCACACGTCGGTCAGAGGCAATTTTCGACGCACCGTCCCCGCATCCCCGTTGCGTCCCGCGCCGCGCCGTCGCTATGGTCCGCCCGTTCCGTGAAGGTTGGTGTCAGCAGTCTTGCGGACTGAAGGAGACGTCTGTTTGGGTCCCGATCCTCGAGTTCTGGTCGTCGCGGAAACGGACGATCTGGTCGGCCCTCTGTGTCAGGGGCTCGATTCCCTGGGCTGGCGCACGATGACCGCCCGGTCGACCGCCGCCGCCCTGGCCGGCCTGTCGGACTTCGCGCTGGAAGCCGCGATCATCGACGCGCGCCATCCGGACTATCCGGGCCTCGCGACCACCCTGCGTCAGGCGGCCGGCGCGCGCCGCCTGTCCGTCATCGCCATCGGCGCCGGTGCGGACCACCCGAACGAGGTCCCCGGCGTGGACATCATCGCCGCCGGCTCTCCCCATCCCGGCCAGGCCGCCCTGCGCATCGAGCAATTGGTCCGCGCCGGGATCGCCGAGGAGGAGTTCGGCCTGCGGCAGGCGACCTTCGCCGCCCACGAGGCGGTCCTGACAGCAGACGAAGGCGACCGGGGGCCGCTGAAGGTTCTTGTGGCCGGCGGGGTCGAGCAGCGCTTCATCGCCCTGTCCAACGCACTGGCCGCCGGCGGCGCCGAGGTTGTGGCCGCGCCGACGCCCTATACAGCCTTCGACTATCTGCATGAGACGGCCTTCGACGCTGCGGTCCTGTGGGGCGCGCCGGACCATGCGCCGGCCCTGTCCATCGCGGCGGGTATGAAGCGCAACACCCGCCTCTATCACATCCCCCTGGCCCTCTATCTGCGGACCACGGGCGAGATCAATCTGGCCGAGCTCTACAATCGCGGCTTCGCGGACGTGGCCGCCTCGGACACGCCCGAAGGCGAGACAGCCGAGCGCGTCCTGGCCCTGGCCCGCACCCACCGTCGGCATCAGGCGATCCGCAAGGCGCTGGAAGGCGCGCGGGGCTCAGGCCTGATGGACGCCTCGACGGGCCTGTTCACCCGTGAGCTTTTCGCCGCCCATCTGGCGCGGCTGGCCGAGGGCGCCCGTACCCGCCGTCGGCCCCTGTCGGTCTGCGTGCTGCGCGTGGCCGATGGCGGCGCCCTGGCTCATGCCCGCATCGGCGGCTGGCTGGACCGCGCCATGCCCCAGATCGGGGCCATGGTGTCGCGTCTGGTGCGGGTCGAGGACACCGCCGCCCGTCTGGCGCCGGAAGTCTTCGCCCTCGCCCTGCCCGCCACGCCCGGTCCGGCCGCGCGCCTGGCCGCCGAACGGATAGCCGCCGTCATCGGCTGCACCGCCTTCGACGCCGGCCCGGAACGCTCGCCGTTCGTGGTCGACTTCGACATCGGCGCGGCCGAGGTCGGCCCCGGTGAAAGCCCGGCCTCGGTGCTGGAGCGGGCGTCCGCCGATCTGTCGGCTCGCAAGGCGCAGGCGGCTAGGGCGGCGAAGGCTCAGGCCTAGAGACGGGCCTGAACCCGGGTCAGGCGTTCGCCACCCGGGCCAGATCGGTCGTAATCCGCTCGGCGACCTTCAGCCGGTCCTCCGGCGTCGGCCACTCGCCCTTGACGACGATCTTCTGATCCGGCCGGATCTTCCAGAAGGCGTGGTTCTTCTGGATCAGCCCGACCAGCCCCATCGGATTGGGGAAGCTGTTGTTCCTGAGCGTCAGAACCGCGCCCTTGGGCCCGATGTCGATCCGCTCGATACAGGCCGTCTTGCAGTTGGCCTTGATCCCCACGATCCGCAGAAGCTGCTTCGCCTCGTCAGGCAGAGGGCCGAACCGGTCGATGAGCTCTGCGGCCATGGCTTCACGCTCCTCGGTCTTCTCGGCGTCTGACAGGCGACGGTACAGGCTAAGGCGAACATTCAGATCTGCGACGTAATCCTCTGGAATCAGTACAGCCGCCCCGACGTTGATCGCAGGCGACCAGCCGCGGTCGACGACCTCGCCCTCGCCCGCCTCACGCAGGGACGCCACGGCGTCCTCCAGCATCTGCTGATACAGCTCGACCCCGACCTCGCGGATATGGCCCGACTGTTCGTCGCCCAGCAGATTGCCGCCGCCGCGCTGGTCCAGATCGTGACTGGCCAGCTGGAAACCGGCGCCCAGATTGTCCAGCGACTGCAGCACCTGCAGCCGCCGCTCGGCCGACAGGGTCATCGGCTTCTCGGGCGGTGTGGTCAGATAGGCGAAGGCCCTCGCCTTGGACCGTCCTATCCGGCCCCGGATCTGGTGCAGCTGCGCCAGACCGAACATGTCCGCCTTGTGCACGATCAGGGTGTTGGCGGTCGGGATATCGATGCCGCTCTCGACGATGGTGGTCGACACCAGCAGGTCGTACTCGCCGTCGTAGAAGGCGCTCATCACGTCTTCCAGCTGGGTCGGCGACATCTGGCCGTGGCCGACCACGAATTTGATCTCCGGGACCTGGTCTCTCAGGAACCGCTCGATGTCCGGCAGGTCGGACACGCGCGGACAGACGTAGAAGGCCTGACCGCCGCGATATTTCTCGCGCAGCAGGGCCTCGCGGATCAGAACCGGATCCCAGGGCGTCACATAGGTCCGCACGGCCAGGCGATCGACGGGAGGGGTGGCGATGATCGACATCTCGCGGATGCCGGACAGGGCCATCTGCAGGGTGCGCGGGATCGGCGTCGCGGTCAGGGTCAGCAGGTGGACGTCGGCGCGGAGGCTCTTCAGCTTCTCCTTGTGCTTGACGCCGAAATGCTGCTCTTCATCAACAATAACAAGGCCCAGATCCTTGAAACCAACCTGTTCACTGAGGACGGCGTGGGTGCCGACCACGATCTCGAACGTCCCGTCCTTGAGGCCCGCGCGCGTCTCCGCCGCATCCTTGGCCGTGACCATCCGCGACAGGTGCCGCACCTTGATCGGCCAGCCGGCGAACCGTTCGCTGAAGGTCTTGAAGTGCTGGCGGGCCAGCAGGGTCGTCGGACAGACGACCGCGACCTGTTGCCCGGTCATGGCCACGACGAAGGCGGCGCGCAGCGCCACCTCGGTCTTGCCGAAGCCGACGTCGCCGCAGATCAGGCGATCCATCGGCGTGCCCTTTCCGAGATCTTCCAGCACGTCGCCGATGGCGTTCAGCTGGTCGTCCGTCTCCTCGTAGGGGAAGCGGGCGCAGAACTCGTCGAACAGCCCCTGCGGCGGGGTGATGGCGTCGGATGTCCGCAGCGCACGCTTGGCGGCGAGCGCGATAAGCCCTTCGGCCATTTCGCGCAGGCGGGCCTTGGCCTTGGCCTTGCGTCCCTGCCACGCCGCGCCGCCCAGCCGGTCCAGCTGGACGTCGTCGGAGTCCGTTCCGTAACGGGTTAGAAGATCAATATTTTCAACCGGCAGGTACAGTTTGCTATCACCTGCGTAGAGAAGTTCGAGGCAGTCGTGCGGCGCCTGCTGAATCTCCAGCGTCTTCAGCCCCTCGTAGCGGCCGATGCCGTGGTCGAGGTGGACGACCAGATCACCGGTCGTCAGGGCAGAGGCCTCGGCCAGGAAGTTGGACGCTCGCCGCTTCCGCTTGGGCCGCGCCAGCCGGTCGCCTAGCATGTCGGTTTCGGAGATGACTGCGATCTCGTCGGTGACGAAGCCATGCTCGACCGGCAGGATCGCGCGCAGATACAGGTCCTTCGGCGCGGCCCGGACGTCGTCCCAGTCGCGTACGGCGACCACATGATCCAGTCCATGATCGGCCAGCATGATCGACAGCCGCTCGCTGGAGCCTTCACTCCACGAGGCGAACAGGACGCGCCTGCCCTCGCCCTTCAAGGCCTCGGCATGTTTCGCTACCGCCTCGAACAGGTTGACGCTGTCCTGCGCCCGCTCGGCCGCGAAGGTGCGGCCCAGCCGGCCGCCTGCGTCCTCGCCCGCCGTGTCGAACGGCGTCAGACGTCGGACGCTGCGTCCCGCCAGGGCGCTGTTCCAGTCCTCGGCGGGCAGGTACAGCCGGTCCGGCGGCAGGGCCCGGTTGGCGGCCCCGCCCTTGGTCTTCGCCGCCTCGCGCCGCGCCTCATAGGCGTCGGCCGCCAGCGCCCAGCGCTCGGTCCGCGCGGGCTCGACCTGATTGTCCAGAAACACCGCAGCATCGTCCGGCAGATAGTCGAACAGGGTCTCCAGCCGCGGATAGAGCAGCGGCAACCAGTGCTCCATGCCCTGCCGCCGCGCGCCCTCGCTGACCGCGACATACAGGGGATCGTCCCCGCCCGCGCCGAACAGGCCCAGATAGCCGGTGCGGAAGCGCGAGATGGTCTCCGCGTCCAGAAGGGCCTCGGACACCGGCGACAGGGCTACGCGTTTGCGCTGGCCCGTCGATCGCTGGGTCGCCGGGTCGAAGGTCCGGATCGATTCCAGTTCGGACCCGAACATGTCCAGCCGCACCGGTTCGTCGAACCCCGGCGGGAAGACGTCGATGACGCCGCCGCGCACCGCATATTCGCCGCGCTCGTTGACCGTCGAGGCGCGCATGTAGCCGTTGGTGGTGAAATAGGTCTCCAGCGCGGGCTGATCCAGGTCGTGACCCACCACGGCGTCGAAGCCGGCGGAGGTGGTGACCTCGCGCGGCGGCGTTCGCTGCATGGCGGCGGCGATGGTCGTCACGACCAGCAGGGGCTGGCCCTTCGCCTTGCGCCCGGCCAGTTGCGTCAGGGCCGCCATTCGCTCGGCGGACACCGACGACGTCGGGCTCAGCCGGTCATACGGCAGGCAGTCCCAGGCCGGAAACTCAATGACGTCAATGTCCTTGGCGAAGAACCGGAACGCCTGAGTGAAATTCCCCGCTCGTTGATAATCGCGCGCCACGAAGACGGCCGTGCCGCCCGACGCCTTGAGCCGGTCGGCGACGGTCAGGGCGTCCAACCCCTCGGGCGCACCCCCCAGTTCCTGATCCGTGCGGTGATCCACCTTCGCGTCCATCAACCGATCCCCTCGGCCACCGCATGGGCGACATGGTCGCGCATGAAGTCGCGGATGCGGCCCATCACGACCGTCTCATAGGCCGACGGCGTCGGCAGGGTCTGCAGGATCCAGGCATAGAGTTCGTGATCGTCATCCTGAGCCAGCAGGGCCTCGAAATCCGTCAGCTCATTGTCGGACAGGGTCGGCCCGACCTGTTCTGCGAACGGCCCCAGCACCATGTCGGCCTCGCGGAAACCGCGGCGCCAGGCCCGGAAGCGAATCCGGTCCAGTCTTTCTTTCAGACGCGCGTTCGTATCGGTCACAAGAATCCTTGCCCGTTCCATCACTTGATAATCTCATGCCGCAGATAGCGTTCCCGATCCGTTTTCGCCAGCTATGCTGCACGCGATGCGGCCCCAGATTCTCTTTCCCCTGTTCGCGGAGGTCACCAGCCTGAAGGGCGTGGGGGCCAAAATCGCGCCCCTGGTCCAGAAACTGGCGGGGCCGCTGGTCCGCGACATGCTGTTCCTCAGCCCGTCCGGCCTCATCGTCCGCCGCCGCACCAATGCCGCCGAGGCCTTGGAGGGCGAGATCGGGGTCTTCGACGTCGTCGTCGACCGGATGATCGCTCCGGGCAAGATCGGCGCCCCGCTAAAGGTTCGCGCAAGCGACGAGACCGGCTTCATCCACCTGATCTGGTTCGGTGGTTCGCCCCAGCACATCGACCGCCAGCTGCCGCGCGGCGAGCGTCGCCTCGTGTCAGGCAAGGTCGAACGCTACAATGGCGAGGTCCAGATCCTGCACCCCGACTGGATCGTGCCGCTGGACAAGGGCGAGGAAATCCCTGCCGTCGAACCCGTCTATCCCGCCACCGCCGGCCTGACCTCGCGGGTCGTGCGCAAGCTGGCGCAAGGGGCGCTGGCGGCGGCTCCGGAGCTTCCGGAGTGGCAGGACCCCGCCTGGCTGTCGGCGCGGCGCTGGCCGGGCTGGCGACCGGCGTTGGAGGCCCTGCATGCTCCGACGAGTGAATTCGACCTCGGCGCCGACTCGCCCGTCCGCCAGCGACTGGCCTATGACGAACTGTTCGCCCACCAGCTAGCCTTGGCCCGCCGCCGTCGCGCCCGCCAGATCACGCCCGCGCCGGTCATCGCGGCCGGAGACGCCTCCGCCGCCCTGATGGCCGCCCTGCCCTTCACCCTGACGGGCGCCCAGTCCCAGGCCCTGGCCGAAATCCGCGCCGACATGGCGTCAGGCGAACAGATGGGCCGCCTGCTCCAGGGCGACGTCGGCTCGGGCAAGACCGCCGTCGCCGCCCTGGCCATGGCCGACGCGGCCTCCAGCGGTTTTCAGGCCGCCCTGATGGCCCCGACCGAGATCCTGGCCCGCCAGCATTTCCAGCGCCTGTCGCCCATGCT
>Ga0247812_10001322_pt1 | contig 14063 bp, 13 predicted proteins | sample UWRJL149409B1_FD_178011 | JGI IMG/M metagenome (GOLD analysis project Ga0247812, IMG submission 178011) | Plant litter microbial communities from Arlington Agricultural Research Station in Wisconsin, United States - UWRJ-L149-409B-1 | ecosystem: Environmental > Terrestrial > Plant litter >...
CGGAACTGGCCTTGGCCGACAAGCAACCGGCTGCCGCCCTTGCTGCGCTGTCCGAACCCGGCACGGAGGTACTGCCTGCCCTGGCAGCACGCTGGCAGCTGGCACGTGCTGCCGCCCTGCAGGCCAGCGGCGACAGCTTTGGTGCGGCACAGGAGCGTGCACGTGCGAACGCCGGCTTGGCCGGACAACCGCGCAGTGACAACCAGGCGGCCATTACCGCGCTGCTGGGCAGCCTCGATGACGCGACGTTGCGCGCACGTGCCGGCGCGCTGCCGGCCAATGAGCCGCTGTACAACTTCGCCGGTCGTGCACTGCTGGCACGCGGCCTGCCGTTGCCGCGCCCGTTTGATCGGGATGCGGCCGCGGTGCAGTTCGATACCAGCAAGCGTCCGCCGGCGATGAGCGATGGCTACCGTCCACCGGTGAAGCTGGCGGTGTTGCTGCCATTGACCGGGCGCTTGGCCACTGCCGCACAGCCGGTGCGTGATGGCCTGCTGACGGGGTACTACGGTGAGAGCCGACGCAAGCCGGAAATAGATTTCATCGACACCGCAGGCACGCCCGCCGGTGCGCTGTCTGCCTATGACAGGGCGGTGAGCAGCGGCGCCGATTTCATCGTCGGTCCGCTGGGCCGCGACGAAGTCGACGCGGTGTATGGCCGCGCCCAGCTGCCGGTGCCGGTGCTCGCGTTGAATCGCGGCAAGGGTGCACCGCCGGCCGGCAGCGCGGGTTTCTCGCTGGCACCGGAAGACGACGGCGTGATGGCCGCCGAGTACCTGCGCGGGCGCGAGCGCTCCAAGGCGATCGTCGTGCACAGCAGTGACGACACCGGCCGCCGCACCGCCGCCGCGTTCGCCGAGCGCTTCACCCAGCGCGGCGGCCAGGTGCTGGCGACGGTCGCGGTCGCCGATACGGTAGGCGACATCAGTGCACGTTTGCGTACGGCAGAACCGGCCGATGGCGTGCTGCTGGCGGTACGTGCGCCGCAGGCGCGGCAGCTTGCTCCGCAACTGGCCCTGGCCGGTGTGGGCGGCGGCACGCGCGTGGGCACCTCGCAGCTGACCGTCGGCAGTGGCAAGCCGGAAGAAGACGTTGCCCTGGACGGCATCATCTACCCCAACGAAGCCTGGAACGTACGGGGCGTAGCAGGACTGCCCAGCGCCAGCAGTGCCGGTCAGCTGCTGCCCAGCGCGCGCGGTGCCGCCGGGCGTCTGTTCGCCTTCGGCTTCGACGCCTGGAAGATCAGCGCCTACATGGAATCGCTGGCAGCCCAGGGCGGCCTGGCCGGTGCAACGGGCACGCTGTACCTGGACGGCGGCGGCAACATCCTGCGCGTTCCCGCCTGGTCCACGTTCACTGGCGGGCGGCCGATGCCGATCGCCAATGCCAACTGACAGAGCCCGTCGTGGGGCCGCAGTTGAAGCGGCCGCCGAACGCCTGCTGTGTGACGCGGGCCTGCAGGTGCTGGATCGCAATGTGAGCTATCGCGGCGGCGAGCTGGACCGGGTGATGGACCACGACGGCACCGTGGTGTTCGTCGAAGTCCGCTACCGGGCGCGCTCGGATTTCGGCGGCGCAGCGGGGTCGGTCGATGGCCGCAAGCAGCAGCGCTTGATCCTCGCCGCGCAGCTGTACCTGCAGGCACACCCGTCGCTCTGCGAGCAACCGTGCCGCTTCGATGTGGTGCAGGCCAGCGGTGAACCGCCGCGACTGCACTGGCTGCGCGATGCGTTCCGGCTCGACGGCTGAATGCAGAGGGCAGCGCCTGCTGTACCCGTTCCTACCTGGACACCACCATGACTACCGACCTTCCTGCCGCCCTGGTGGCCGAGCTTGCCCTGCTGTTGGGGGCCGATGGCTGGCGGATGGACGACCGCAGCCTGGAGGCCCACGCGCAGGACAATTCCTGGCGCCGGCAACGGCCGCTCGGCATTGCCCTGCCCACCACCATCGACCAGGTGCAGGCCATCGTGCGTGCCTGCCGCCTGCACCGCGTGGCGCTGGTCGCGCGCGGCGCGGGCACCGGCACCACCGGTGCCGCCGTACCGTTGCAGGGCAGCATCGTGCTGTCGTTCGCGCGGATGGCGCAGATCCTGGCGATCCGCCCTGGCGACCGCTGCGCCATCGTGCAGCCGGGCGTGCTCAATGGTGATCTGCAGCAGGCACTGGCCCCCCATGGACTGTTCTGGGCACCGGACCCGTCCAGCGCGGACATCTGCAGCATCGGCGGCAACCTGGCCTGCAACGCCGGCGGACCGCGCGCGGTGAAGTACGGCAGCAGCCGCGACAACGTGCTGGGCCTGGTGGCAGTGACCGGCACCGGCGATCTCATCCGCTGCGGCGGCGCCTACACCAAGGACGCCACCGGCTACGACCTGACTCATCTGCTGATCGGCAGCGAGGGCACGCTCGCCTTGATCGTGGAAGCCACGCTGAAACTCACGCCGCTGCCGGTGGCACAGGCCGGGTTGCGCGTGCTGTACCGCGATGCCGACGCGGCAGCGCAGGCGGTGTCGCGGGTCATGGCACAACCGGTCACCCCCACCCGTTTGGAGTTCATGGATGCGCGCAGCCTGCAACTGCTGCGCGGAAATGGCGCCGACGTGCCCGAGGCCGGCGCCATGCTGCTGATCGAAGCAGACGGCGACCACGACACCCTGCCCTATCTGCTGCAGGCCCTGGCCAGCGCAGCAGAAGGTGATGGCCTGCTGTCGCTGGACGTTGCCATGGAAGGTGCCGCACGCGAAAAGCTGTGGGCTGCACGCAAGGCGCTGTCCCCTGCGTTGCGCAGCATCGCACCCGGCAAGATCAATGAGGACGTGGTGGTGCCGGTATCGCGCATTCCGGCCCTGGTGGCTGGCGTACAAGCGCTGGCACGCGAGTTCGACCTGACCATCGTGACCTTCGGCCATGCGGGCAATGGCAACCTGCACGTCAACATCCTGTATCACCCTGACGACGCCGACGAAAATGCGCGTGCGCATGCTGCGCTTCCGCGGATCTTCGCATTGACGCTGGCATTGGAGGGCACGCTGTCCGGCGAACACGGCATCGGCCTGGCCAAGCGGGAGTTCATGGCGCAGGCCTTCAGTGCGGAAACGTTGACCGCGATGCGCGCGATCAAGGCCGCGCTGGATCCGGACGGCATCCTCAATCCAGGCAAGGTGCTGCCGCCTATGTGACGCGAGGCAGGTGCGTGCCCCCCGCCCTCATCGATAGGTAGCCGTCAATCTGGCTTCTGCCCGGAGGGTACCGATCTGCAGGGGGGCAGCGTTTCGAATGTACTGCGCACTGAAACGAATGAGGGAATCCCCGGCTTCCCGTGGAGCATGATCCCATGCCGTACCTAAAGCCACCGGCCGGTCATCACGCAGCACGCGCAGACTTACGCCCGCTGCACCAGAATCGGCGGTGGGTGTGAGCTCACCCGGTCTGCCCGTTGAACCGTGCAAGTCCTCCAGCACCAAGCTCACTGCGCCGCCTCCAGAGGGACAGCGCATTCGTACGTTGATATCACGCGTCATCGCCGTCTGGCCTTCGCGTGCCAGATCCATCGCATTCACCGCTGGCAGCACCAGCGCCGCATCGGACAGTTCACAGGGCAGCTCGGGCACAATAACCGTAAGCTCGTGCACGTGCCTCATGGTGGACAAGGTGGACTCATCCGGCAGGGATGAAAATCCCCACATCCGGATAGCCTCCCCGCCATTCATCGGCTTCCCGCGTGACACCAGCTTGTAAACCAAGCGCACATCCATGTCTGCCGTTCCGGTTTTGGCCACCATCTGCGTGGCCGCGTCCATCGACACCGGAGCGCGACGCGCCTCACCGCCGCTCGACCCATTCGTACTCAGCGAAAAGACCAGCAGGGGCGACGTATCACTCCACGAATACGCAGGAAAATCCTGCCCATCAAGAACGACGACACGCTCGAATTTCAGGTGCCTCCCTAATGGAACGAATCTGATGCCGATGTCGCGGCTACGCCCGCAATCGACCCACCTCCCGCCTGTATCCGCGGAGTTCCCCAACCAGGCGGTCAGCGCGATGTCTGGGCGAATTTCATTGCGCACGGTGACCTGGCCGGTGAAATGGTCATGTCTCAACAATCGCGTGCATGCGCCTGCGTTGTCTGCGCAGAGCAGGAAGACACCCCCCAGCCACCATGCTGCCATCACGCCATGCCCGGGCACCGGGCGGTGCAGTTCGCGGCGACGCTTCATAGGTAATCCGCCGTCACAGTGATCTCAGTGCTGACCGCACCTGCAGAAACACCTGCCGCTGCCGCAAGGTAATAGCCACTGCGGATTTCCAGCTTCGCGCTCGCTCCCGTTACCTTCACCGGAATTTTGTCCCCCTTCTTCAGGTACGTTGTTCCGGTGGTGCCGGACAGCAGCGACACGGCAATCCCGCTGGCAGGCCCCTGTACCGCGGTGTTCTTCCAGCGGTCCTTATCGCCGTCCGCTGCCGTGCCTTCAAAGCTGAGCGTGGCCGTGGTCACCCCAAGACAGTTGTTGAGCTGCAGCGTACTGGCCTTGAGGGCGTTGTCGCCCTGCTTGAGCTGGTCGGCACGGAGGGTATCCAGCACGACGGCACTGGCAACCAGCGTGCAGGTTCCGGGATTCACCCGGCCGGAGATGGTCAGCGTGGCACTGTCGGCCTGGCTGGTCGGCGAGGCACCGCACAGGGCAACCGTCAGCAGCGTGCACGAGAGAAATCTAAAGGTCGGGTTCACAGGAAACTCCTTGCAGAAGGGAAAGCGGGGTGCAGATCAGTGCGGGGCACCGACACTGCGCGAGGGCAGCAGCTTTGAGGGCGGAAGTTCACTGGATGGCAGCGGAATGCACTGGGCGACGTGCCACCACAGGCCATAAGCATCGGCTGCGTCCGGCATGCGGTAGTCCAGGCGACAGCGTCGTGGCCCTTGCGGATCGACAATCAGCACACCCGTATCCAGCGCACCGCGAAGCTGGATTACACCGCCTTGGCCGACCGCCCCCATCGCGCGCCCCTGCTCGTCTTGCAGCAAGGCGGCAAAGGGCAGCGGATCGCCATTGGCATCGGTCGCCTCGATGAAGAGCGTGCGTTGCGCACGCGCCTTGAACACCACGCGCACGATGCTGCCGGCGGTCGGCGCGACGCGCTGTGAGGTCTGCTGCAGTTCCACTTCCAGCGGTAGCTCGGCAGGATCCAGATCGATCTGGTTCCAGCGATAAGGGCTGACGTGAGTCAGCACGGCGTAGCCATTGCGCCCCACACGGATAGGATCCCCGCTCCCGACACGCGCTCCTACCGCACCGGCAGCCTGTATCAAGGCGAAGCCATCGCCAAGCGACGTACCCGGATTGATGCCCCCGGCATGGAACACCACGCTGCCCGCCGCACCGAGGTTGAGACTGTCATACCCGGCGCCATGAGCGTAACCAGCCGACAGCGTGCCAAGGCTGCTGCGATAGGCCACATTGCCGTTGTAGCTGACCGCATGGCTCTGTGCGCTCGCAGCGGAGACGTTGTAGCTGACCTCATGCGCCTCGCCCGCAGTTCCGCTCAGGCCTGCCTGCAGCCTGCCATCCTGTTGCGCAGGGCTGAGCAGCGTGTGCAGGCGCGGTGCGCCGGTGCCGCCGCCCAGCGGCAGACTGACGGTCAGCGCATAACGGGTGTCGTGCTGCGCCTCCACTCCATTGCGGAAACGCATCACCGATGCACCATAGTTGGCGCGACCCAGCGTGCTCTGGAAGCCGAGCTGCATGTCATTGCGCCGCTGCGCGCCGCTGCGATATGACGCATGCCCTCCACTGACATACAGCGAGCTGCGCTCACCAAGGCGCTGGGACAGGTTCGCCTGGTAGCGCTGGCGAGGCTGAGGCGATACGTACATTCCCTCGCTCTGCGCGCGCGCCGCCTCAGCCAGCGCAAGAAATCCACTGGTGCTGTAGCGATACGCTGCGACGCCCACGTGGGTCCCTGTGCGCTCGATGTAGCGCTGGTAGTTCACGCGCAGACTGTTGCCGGCTACGCCGGCGGCGCCCCGCCTGAACATCTGGGACCGTGTCATGTCCAGACCGAACGCGCCAAGCCGGGTATTGAAAGCCGCACCTACCAGGCCCGCCCGGTAATACTCCGCCAACTGCACGCCACCGAGCAGCGTCAGTGGATTGCCGATGCCCCGTGCATAAGTGGCTTCGGCAAAGCGCCAGGTATCCGACGTCCCCCCTTGGTCGCGCAGCGTTCCTGCGGTTGCACTGAAGCGTGTTGCACCGGCGCGCAATGCCTGCGGAGTTGCCGAGAAGCCCACAACGAACTGCTGCTCGCGACCATCGGCCTCGGTCACGCTGACCTGAAGATCGCCACCGAAGCTGGTCGGGTACAGGTCGTCGATGAGGAAAGGGCCAGGCGAAACGTAAACCTCGTGAATCACCACGCCGTTCTGGCGGATCCGCACGACGGCATTGCTGTCAGCAACGCCGCGCACCACGGGCGCGTAGCCACGCAACGAATCGGGCAACATGCGCTCATCGGTGGCGATGCGGACGCCGGTGAAGGCTACGCCTGCAAACAGGTCACCGCCCGTATAGGCTTGGCCAATCAACAGCTGACTGTTCCACGTCGGCAGATCGCGCTGCAGGGTGCTGCCCAGCACGCTGTACCGCATCGCGCGATGATCCTGGCTGAGCGATGCGCGGTGACGCAGCCGCCACGCCCCCACATTGAGGCCCGACCGGAAGCTCAGATAACGCGCGCTGTTGCCGTTGCTGCGACTTTCACTGAAGGTGTAGTCGATGAAGCCGGCAGAGATGCCCTGGTCGCGCTGCGCTGCTGCGACTTCGCCACGCGCAGTCGACGCCAACGCGGCCTGAGGTATACCGATCTTCAGCTGAAGTGCCGCACCATCCACCTCCACGGTCACCCCTTGAATCAAGGCTGACAGCGGGACACACGCCGCAGGGTCGGCGGCGAGTTTCTCTTGATACGCGACCTTCAGAGGCAGACGCTGCACGAGCGGTACGGTAAGGCAGGGAGCGCCGTCGCGAAACGCGATTTCGGCGGATTCGTGCCACGTCCCGTTTACCATCACATCCAGTGGGTGTGATCCATCCTGGAACTGGTCCTGATCGAGATAGTGCTGCGGATCGAAGGACGTTCCGCCGGCAAGGAATCCATCGCTGAACTGAACCGCGGAGGTTGTCTCCGCACGTGCGGTCCATGTGCTGAGCACCACGGTCATGGCGAGGCTCAGAGAGCTGACAGAGTTTATCGAAGTGATGCGTTTGATAGGCATTGCAATAAGCGCGGCGTGCACATCACGCGCTGCCTCCAGATCAGAAGAAGCGCGACGTTAGAGGCGCACCTGCATAGTTTCCATCGGGAAAACTGCAATCGTTCTGGTATCGAATCCTCTTTGTGCTGCCGCGACAAAACTACATTTATCCGCATGGTGCTGTAGGTAAATAGCGGAAACAATGTGCGCCGCAGGCACCGTTGCCTTTGCGTTTTTTACTTCTGCCATGTTATTGCTTGAGGAGTTACACCCATGAAAACCCCAACCCGATTGCTGTTCGCCAGCGCCCTGTTCACTGCGGGCACCTCCGTTGCAATGGCAGAACGCCTGGAGATAACCGGCAAACTGGAAGCGACCACCTGCAAGGTGCAAGCCGCCAGCGGCACCGTATCCGTGCAGATGGGCACGGTCGACCTGGCCTCGATCAATACCGATACGCGCGCCGGCCAGAAAAACTTCAGCATCAACCTGGACTGCACCGGTTCGAGTGCAGCGCAGATCGTCGCGGTGCGCTTCGGCGGGGCCGAGGATGGCAGCACCGGCAATCTGGCCCTCACGTCGGCGTCGACCGCAAAGAACGTGGGCGTAGCGCTCTACGACGCCAAGGGCGTCCATCAGAAACTGGGCGATGAGCCGACCACCTCCGTCACCATACAGACCAATGCCAAGGGCAAGCTGGACTACAGCGCGTGGTATGCCTCGCCGGGCAGGAACGCAACCGCAGGCACGGCCGATGCCACCGGCAATTTCGTGGTGTTGTACAAATAAAGCCGAGGCGGCACGGGTGCGGCGCCAGCATCGGCCGCGCCCTGCCGTCTTATCAACGGGAGGATGCAATGAACGTTCAGTTTTTACGCTGCAGCGCGCTGCTGTTGGCCGCTCTGGCGTCCCGGCCGGCGGCGGCGGCGGTGACCTTGCAAGGCACACGCATCGTGCACGATGTAGCCAGCAGCCGCGATGTCACGCTTCGTGCGAGCAATACCGGTGAGCAGCCCGCCCTCACCCAGGTCTGGATCGATGACGGCGACAGCCATGCGCGCCCGGAGACTATCCGCACGCCGTTTCGGTTGACCCCGGCCGACCCACGCCTGCTTCAGCCCCATCAGGGACAGGCCTACCGCATCACCTATGCACCGCGCCCTTCGGATGTGGCGCTGCCCACGGACCGGGAGTCCCTGTTCTATTTCAACCTGCTGGATATCCCACCCAAGCCTGAGACATCGGACACGGCGAATCTGCTGCAGTTCGCGATCCGCACACGCATCAAGCTGTTCCACCGTCCCGCGGGCCTGCCAGGCAAGGCAGCCGATGCAGCGGCGGCCCTGAAGTGGACGGCCAGCGCGGGCAAGACACCCCTGCTTACGATTGATAATCCCTCCGCGTACCACGTCACGCTGGCGAGCGTGACCCTGGCCGACGGCCGCGAACTGGCCGCCGACATGGTGCCGCCCTTCGGTAGCCTGCGCATCCCGCTCGACCGCGCCTTGCCCGTACCGGCCTCTGTCTCGATCGCATGGCTGGACGATTATGGTGCACAGCGTCAGCACACAGCCTCCATCAACGCGTCAGGTGCTGCGGCAGACACGCGTACCGCTCGGCAGGGCCGCTGAGATGCGCATGGACCCACCGATCATCTTGATCACTGGCGCATTGTTGGCTTCGGCCAGCGCGGGGGTGTCGGCGTGCACCGTCGTGAGCGCCAACGACACGTTCGATGCAGGCGAGGTCATCCTGGCCAACGAAACACGCCCGGACATCGTGCTGTTCCAAGGCGGCAACAACACAAGCGGTGGAATCCGCTTCAGCGGCTGCCCATGGAGCGTCTGGCTCGATTTCGAAAGCATCCCCAGCATGGCGGGGCTGACCTACGTGCGCGACGTGCCCTTCCGCGGCAGAATGTACCCCGCCTACGGCTGGGGCCCACGCTCCCCGCTGATCGCCCTCGTTTTCTTCCAGCGCGCGCAGCTCGCGCCCAATGGCGGTGTCGATTATCCCTTCAATCCCAGCAGCTCGAACTCCTTCCGCGTATCGACCGGGGGCGGAGACCGGATGGAGGTGGTGGTCCGGTTTTTCATCTACTCGCGTGGCGGGCAGATGACGGATGTAGCGCCGGTATCGCTGATGTCTTCCAGCCGATTCCCCGCTTATCCTGCCAACGGCAGCATGCTGCATGCGCTGTCCTTCAGCTTGAAGATTCCTGCGCCGACCTGCACGCTGTCGAACACATCGCTGGACCTCGCCCCGGTCGCTGCCGCCCAACTGCCGCGCGTAGGGCATGCAGCGGGAGAGCGCGCCCTCAGGATCGGGATGCACTGCCCCCGCGATGGCGCCAAGGTCGAGCTCACGTTGCGCGATGCGCTGGACCCCGCCAATCAGGGCAGTACGCTGACGCCGGTTGCGGGCACGTCCAGCCAAGGCGCAGCCATCCAGCTCATGCGCAGCGGCCAACCGGTCCAGTTCGGCGCCAGCTGGGTCCATGGTACGGCACACGCTGGCGACCAGACCATCGATCTTGCGGCCCGATACCTGCGGACCGGTACGGCGCTCGAGCCCGGCACGCTGCAGGGCCAGGCCACACTGACGGCGACCTACCGTTGATGCCGCGCTGTGGAGAGCGGACTGAGGCTTGCGTCAGGAAAAATGCGCGTAGCCTTGCCGCGCCAGCGCGCTGGGGCAGTGAACCCCCGTGCCATGGACAACACGTCCTATGCACGTGACAGTGAGGGAGAGTCTGGCCGCAATCTCAGCCAGCGCCTCGCGGCATGCTGGGGGCGCGGTAAAACACAGCTCGTAGTCGTCACCACCGCTCAGTGCGCACTGCCGTGCGGCTTCACGCCCGATGACCCGCTCTGCGGACGTAGAGCAAGGCACCAACGCCGCATCGACATGGGCGGCCACGCCGCTGCGTGCGGCAATATGGCCAAGATCGGCAAGCAAGCCGTCGGAGACGTCTACTGCCGCTGTCGCAATGCCGCGCAGCGCTATTCCCAATCTCACACGGGGTGTCGGACGCAACAGGCGCTGTCGCAGGAGCTCGTCATCTGCATCCGCAGCCGGATCGGTCACCGACAGCGCCCCGCCCTGCCACCGTTGCAACGCGGCGGCAGCGTCCCCCAGCGTGCCGCTGACCCAGATATCGTCGCCCACCTGCGCGCCATCGCGACGCAGCGCCTGGCCCTGCGGCACCTGGCCGAACGCGGTGACCGAGAGCGACAGCGGGCCGCGCGTGGTATCGCCGCCGATCAGCCGCCAATCGTGGGCGTCCGCCAGCGCGAAGAAGCCGTCGGCGAATGCGTCGATCCACTCCGCTTCCGCGCTTGGCAGCGACAAGGCCAACGTGCCCCACGCCGGTGTGGCCCCCATGGCCGCGAGATCGGACAGATTGACCGCCAGCGTCTTCCAGCCGATATCGGCCGGCTGGGTTTCGGGCGGAAAGTGCACGCCACTGTTGAGCGTATCGGCGGTTACCGCCAACCAGTGTCCGGCCAGCGGCTGCAGCAGCGCCGCATCGTCGCCGATGCCGAGCACGATGTCATCGCGCCCCTTGCTGCGGGCGCGGATACGTTCGATGAGGGCGAACTCGGCGAGTGACATGGGGCTCCGAGGGTGCGCCCCCTGACCGGTAGGCCTGGCGAGGCGCGCTGAAGGACGTCCGCCGAGCGTGGCTCGGCGCTACCGCATCGGTCAGTGACCGCTTTCGGTCTTGCGCCACTCGATCGCGGCGCGATCCAGCACACCATTGACGAAGGTGTGGCCATGCTCGGAACCAAACCGCTTGGCCGATTCGATGGCTTCGTTGATCACCACGCGGTACGGAATGTCGGCGCGGAAGCGCAGCTCGTATGCGGAAAGGCGCAGCACCGCGCGTTCGATCGCATCGACTTCCTCGACACTGCGATCCAGGAACGGGGACAGTGCCTCGTCCAGATCGCGCCGGTTGTCCAGCACGCCATGCACCAGCGCCTCGAAGTAGGCCAGATCGGCGACTTCGCGCGCCTGCTCGTGGGCAAACTGGGCGACCAGCGACTGGCCATTGCCGCCGGAAATCTGCCAGGCATAGATGGCCTGTACCGCACGGCGGCGCGCGCGCGCGCGCAGCACCGGATCCACGCCATCACGGCGTACGGGTCTGCCGGACGGCCTGCCCTGGGTGGTCTTGTTCATGGCAGTTGCTCCAGAAGATTGATCATTTCCAATGCCGCCAAGGCGGCTTCCTCGCCCTTGTTGCCGTGGCTGCCGCCGGCGCGCGCTTCGGCATCCTCGGCACGCTCCACTGCCAACACGCCGTTGAGCACCGGCACGCCGAAATCCAGCTGCACGCGCATCAGGCCTTCGGCGCAGCGGTCGGCCACGTGTTCGTAATGACGCGTGTCACCGCGGATCACGCAGCCCAGGGTGAGGATGGCCGCGTGCTGATGCGCGGCGGCCAGACGTGCGGCGACCAAGGGGATTTCCCAGGCGCCCGGGACGCGGATCACGTCCACTTCGCTTTCCGCGACGCCGTTGCCGGCCAATGCCTGACGGGCACCGGTGACCAGCGCATCGGTGATGCGGGCGTTCCAGCGGCTGGCCACGATGGCGAAGCGCGCCGATCCGGGAGAGCGAAGATCGCCTTCGAAATGGCTCATGGGGAATGGGGGGGGACCTGAGTGGGGGGTAAGTTTACCGTGTACGGGCTGCCGCCGTGCGTGGCGGCAGCCGCGGGCTACGTCAACAGCCGACGGTTTCCACGACCTCCAGCCCATAACCGGACAGGCCGATCTGCCGGCGCGGTGTACCCAGCACCCGCAGCTTGCCCAACCCGAGGTCGGACAGAATCTGCGCGCCAGCGCCGTTACGCCGCCACTGGCTTACATCCTTGTCCTTGCCCGGCGTGACCGGCTGCGGCTGCTGCCGCAGGCGATACAGCAGCGTCTCGCTGTCACGCGGGGCCGACAGCACCACCATCACCCCGCTGTCGGCGGCCGCGATCGCGCGCAGCGCGTCGGTGGCGGCGACACCGAAATCATCGCGTCGCCAGTGCAGCAGGTCGGCCAGTGGGTTTTCCACCTGCACCCGCACCAGCGTCGGCGTCTGCGCGTCGGGGGTACCCCGCACCAGCGCGAAATGCAGGTCATGCGCGATCCGGTCGCGGTACGTCACCAGCGTGAAGTCGCCGAACTCGGTCTCGATGTCCCGCTCGTCCACGCGCTCGACGGTCTTCTCCGTCGCCAGCCGATAGGCGATCAGGTCGGCGATGGAGCCCATCTTCAAGCCATGTTCGCGGGCAAATACCTCCAGCTCCGGGCGACGCGCCATGCTGCCATCCGGATTGAGGATTTCCACCAGCACGCCGGCCGGCTCCAGCCCCGCCAGCATGGCCAGGTCCACGCCCGCTTCGGTGTGACCGGCGCGGGTAAGCACGCCGCCGGGCTGGGCAATCAACGGGAAGATATGGCCCGGCTGATGCAGGTCGGATGCTTTGGCATCGGGCTTCACCGCGGTGCGGATGGTATGCGCGCGGTCATAGGCGGAGATCCCCGTGGTGACCCCTTCCGCCGCCTCGATGCTGACCGTGAAATTGGTCTGGAACTGCGCGGTGTTTGCCTGCACCATCGGCGCCAGGCCGAGATCAGCGGCACGCTCGCGGGTCAGCGGCAGGCACACCAGGCCACGCCCATGGGTGACCATGAAATTGATGTCGCTCGGCTTGACCAGCTCGGCGGCCATGATCAGGTCGCCTTCGTTCTCACGGTCTTCGTCATCCACGATGACCACCATGCGACCCAGGCGGATGTCTTCCAGGATCTCGGGAACGGGGGCGAAATTCATGCGCGTGCTCCTTCGCCCAGCAGGCGCTCGACGTAGCGCGCGACCAGGTCGATTTCCAGGTTGACCGCGCTGCCGACGGTGCTGGCGGCGAAGGCGGTGTGCGCAACGGTGTGCGGGATCAACGCGACCTCGAAGCCCTCGTCATCCAATTCGTTCACCGTCAGGCTGACGCCGTCGACGCAGATCGATCCCTTCTTGGCGATGTACCGCCGCAGCGCCGTGGGTGCGGCAAAACGCCAGCGTTGGGCGCGTGCGTCGTCGTGGATGGACAGGACCTGCCCCAGCCCGTCGACATGACCACTGACCAAGTGACCGCCGAGGCGATCAGTCGGGCGCATGGCGCGCTCCAGGTTGATCACCGCCCCTTCCGCCAGCTGACCCAGCGTGGTGAGCCCCAGGGTCTCAGTGGAGGCATCGGCCTGGAAGGTCTGCGCATCGAACGCGATGACCGTCAGGCAGACACCGTTGATGGCGATGCTCTCGCCCAATTGCACCCTGTCGAACGGCAGGCTGCCGACATGGAACGTAAAGCGGACATCGCCGCCGAGGGTTTCGCGCGCGGCCAGACGGCCGACGCCTTCAATGATTCCAGTAAACAAGAACGTTCTCCGCGGGTAGTGAGCGAAAAACGCCGCAAGGCAAACAGGTACGCACGAAGCATCACGCCCCGTGGCACCGTCTTCTTTCATCCGGACTATCACCGTCGGCTCCGGCATCGAACCGGATCTGCTGACCTCCTGCCCAAGGTGGACCGGAGCGCTCGCGGGCTCATGCCCGAAGGCACCTACCGCCGGTGGGGAATCGCACCCCGCCCTGAAGACGTTTGTATACCGGCGAACCGGCGCAGGCATTCTAACAGGCCTGCCTGAAGGCTCGCTTTTTGTAAAAGATTCATTAAAATGCCGCCGAGCGCGACAACGACGTCGCCCCGGGTAGCTGTACCGGCTGCCTGCAATGGAACGCTGACTCAAGG
>Ga0247812_10001323_pt1 | contig 14053 bp, 10 predicted proteins | sample UWRJL149409B1_FD_178011 | JGI IMG/M metagenome (GOLD analysis project Ga0247812, IMG submission 178011) | Plant litter microbial communities from Arlington Agricultural Research Station in Wisconsin, United States - UWRJ-L149-409B-1 | ecosystem: Environmental > Terrestrial > Plant litter >...
CGCACGGCGCTACGCGCCTCCCCCCTGATGGACACCTTCGCTCAGCCTGCCGAAGGGGCGGGTGGATCAAGATCAAAAGCAAGAGCACGGCGACCTGGCAGTCGGCCTGAGTGGTAAGAGCGGGCGAGGCGGCCTACCGGCCGACCTGTTTGCCCTGGTGTCGCGTTCCCTTGTGGGAGCGGGCTTGCCCGCGATGGCGATCTGCGCCACACCGCATTTCTCGACAATACCCCAACCCCCGTAGCAGCTGCCGAGCCCGCGAGGCTGCGTTCGAGGACGTAGTCCTCGCCGCCTTTCAATCCTGCCGACGGTGCAGGGGGATCAAGATCAAAAGTCGCCGCACGGCGATCTGCTTGTCGGCCGGGTGGGTTATACCATCGCGCCTTCCACTTCCAGCAAGCGTCGATCCACCCGCACAATCGCATCGACCATGGCCAGGGCCGCCGGGGTCAGGGAGTGTCCGGCGCGGCTGACGATACCGTAATGCAGCTGCAGTCCCGGGTCGTCTGTGGGGATGTCGGTGAAGCTCAGCAGGCTGATTTCGCCCTTGAGCACCAACTCGCTCAAGGCTTCCATGGTGGCGAGGCCCACGGCGTCGGAGCGCATTACTACGCGGCGGATCGCGTCGAACTGGGCACATTCCACGCGGGTCTCGAAGTCGGCTTCGCCCTGCACGTCGGCGAGGATTTTGCGGATCATCGGCGGGATCCGCGTGCCCACCACCGGGTAGTCGAGCAGGGCCCGCAGTGCCAGCGGCCGGCCGTGGCTCAAGGGGTGTCCGGCGCGGCAGAAGAACCGCCCGCGACGGGGTCGCAGTAACTGCACCTGGTACTGCGGATCGCCGGTGAAATAGCGCGAATCGGCGACCAGGAATTCGATCTGCTGCTCCTTGAGCCAGCCTGCCAGTTGTTCCCAGTCACCCTGGTGAAAGCGGGTACGGATGGCCGGGTGGGCGCTGATGAATTCGGCCAGGGCTTCGGGCACCAGCAATTGCGCTGGGTAGGGCCCACAGCCGAAATGCAGCTCACCGCCGGTCAGGCCGTTGTATTGCATCAACTCGTTGTGCAGCGCCTGGCTGCCCGCCAGCAGGCGTCGGGCATGCTGCAGCACCAGTTCGCCCTGGCCGGTCAGGCGAAACTCGCGGCTGCTGCGCTCCACCAGCGCGCAATCGAGGTCGCGCTCCAGGGTCTGGATGCTGCGACTGAAGGCCGGCTGGCTGAGGTTGATCGCCTCGGCCGCCCGCACAAAACTGCGGTAATCGGCCAGGGCCACCAGGTGGCGAAGCTGACGGAGGTCCACTATGCGTCTCCTGCATTCGTTGGATACTTTTAATGCATTTGATCGATAGCATACGGGCTGGCATAAGTACAACCCTCTTTTGCCTGCAGCGCTCGCTCATGCCTGATCAAACGTTCGCCTCCAGTGCCTTCACCCGCACCATCCTCAGTCATGCCCGCCAGGTCGGCCTGTGTGAGCAAGTCTTGTTGCAGCGTGCCGGTATCAGCCTGTCCTGGCTCGACGACCAGCATCAGCACATCCCGGCGCACCTGGTGGAACAGTTGTGGCGTGAATGCGAGAACGCCGGCGTTGGGCGCCACTTCGGCTGTGACCTGGTCAATGGCATGGCCACCAGTTGCCTGCAAGGCATGAACATCCTGCTGGACTCGGCCGCCACCTTGCGCGCCAGCCTGCGCTGTTTTACCGACTATCTGCCGCGGGTCACCAACCATGTCTTGGCCGAGCTCGAGGAAAGCACCGACGAGGCCCGTCTGCACCTGCGCCCGGCCCGGCAGATGCCGCATTTTTTTGGCCTTGATGCTGCCACCTTGAGCCTGGTGCGCAACATTTCGCGGCGAGTTGGCCTGGCACCGGCCCAGTTGTTCAGCCGCGTGCGCCTGGCACCCGGGCAGGCGGCTGGCGAATGGCTGGATGGGCAGGGGGTCAGCACCGAGGTGGCCGAGCACCCGTGTCTGATCCTGCCAAGGCTCAGCCTGGAACTGCCGGTGCTCAGCGCCCATCCCTTTTTGCACCAGAGCATGCTGCGCCACTGGCAAGCGGCGGCGCCCAACGAGACCCGCACTGACAGCCTGGAGTTGGCGCGGCACTGGTTGACCGCTGGCGACCAGCCGATCGAGCGGATTGCCGAGCGCCTGGGTTATCGCCAGCCGAGCAATTTCATCCGCGCCTTCCGCAAGCAGTTCGGTATCACCCCCAAGCAGTTTCGCCTTGGGCACTTCCAGGGTTGCGCTGACCCGGCCTAAAAAACCGGATGATCATTTTTTGTCGCGCCACGCTTGCGCCTGTTGTTGGATTGTTGGGCATTTTGACCGGGCTGAGTACATCTGACCGGAGCCTAATAATGATAAAAATATGCTCGGCCAACGCCTGCGTCGCTCCACGACGCAAAAGGCTTGGCCACACCCGACCGCAACCGCTAGCCCTGGCCATCCTGGCGGCCATGGTCGCACCTGCCCAGGCGACCACCTTCGAGTTCAACGAAGACTGGAGCCTGTCGACCAAGACCACCCTGTCCCTGGGCAGCAGTTGGTCGACGCAAAATCCCGACAAAAGCATGATGACCCGGGCCAATGCCCTGCAGGCACAGCATGTGCAGGCCAATGGCAGCAGCGTCAGCGCCGACGACAACCGGCTGAACTTCGAGAAGGGCGACCAGATCTCGCAGATCTTCAAGGGCCTGACCGATTTCAGCCTTGATGGACAAGGGCAGGGGGCCTTTCTGCGGTTCAAGTACTGGTACGACGAGGCCTACGAAAACGGCGAAGGACGCTTCAAGCAGTTCGACGATTCGGGCTGGGACGACTTGTCCAAGTTCAAGGGTTTCAAGACCCTGGACGCCTATCTGTGGAAGGACTTCGTGGTCGCTGACCGCCCGCTCAACGTCAAGGTCGGCAACCAGGTGTTGTCCTGGGGTGAGTCGCTGCTGATCCAGAACGGCATCAACGTGATCAACCCGCTGGACGTCTCGGCGTTCAACCGTCCCGGGGTGGAGATCAAGGAAGGCCAGTTGCCGGTGGAGATGCTCTCCTTCAGCCTCGGCCTGACCGACACCCTGAACCTGGAAGGCTTTTACCAGTACAACTGGCGGCCCAGCGTGCTCGACGGCTGCGGCACGTTTTTCGCCAGCAGCGACGCGATCCAGAAGGGCTGCGGACCGCTGTACCTGAGCCAGGTGCAGACCGATCAGCAAATGCAGAGCGCCGGGCTCTACGCCACCTCCCGTGGCAACGAATCGCCGTCCGATAACGGCCAGTTCGGCTTTGCCCTGCGCAACATGATCCCGGCGCTGAACGACGCGGAAGCGGCGATCTACTTCATCAACTATCACTCGCGCCTGCCGTACTTCACCCTCGACGCGCGGGATGTCACCCAGCCCGGGACGTTCCCCGGCGGCATCCAGAACCCCAGCTATGCGGCGGCGTTCCCCGAGGACATTCGCCTGTACGGTTTCAGCCTCAATGGCGTCGAGCCGAATTCGGGCATCTCCCTGGCCGGCGAAATCAGCTACCGGCCGAACATGCCGCTGGCGATCAACGCCCCGGACATCAACGTTGCGGTGATTTCCGGGCCGGGCGGCAGCTCCTGGGTCGACCTGCCGAGCGGGTTTGATAACACCCATGGCGACCGCTACGACGGCTGGGTACGCAAGGGCGTGTGGCAGATGACCGGTTCGGCGACCCAGGCCTACGACAACATCCTCGGTGCCACGCGCCTGAGCCTGTTCGGCGAGGCCGGGGTGGTGCACATCGAGGACCTGGGTGACGAGCGCCTGGGACGCAACGCCGCCTTTGGCCGCAGCAGCCCGAAAAATGGCGCGCAGTGCAACACCGTGGCCTCGGGTGTGACCAACCAATATTGCACCGACAAGGGCTTCGCCACCGACTGGTCCTGGGGTTATCGCCTGCGTGCCAGCCTGGAATACAGCGACGTGTTCCCGGGGGTCAACCTGATCCCGGCGGTCAACTGGCGCCATGACGTCTCGGGTTATTCCTATGACCCCCAAGGGCCGTTCCAGGAAGGCCAGCAAGCGCTGGGCCTGAGCCTGACCGCCAACTACCTCAACGACTACAGCGTGGAGCTGGCCTACAACAGCTTCTTCGGCTCGAACGACTACAGCACCCTGGACGACCGCGATTTTGCCTCGGTCAGCTTCAAGGTCGACTTCTAAGGAGTATCAGTGATGCGTATGCAACTTTGTGTGCTGGCCCTGGCCTGCGCGGCGAGCCTGGCGCAGGCCAAAGGCAGTGATCCGGCGGCCCTGGGCAAGACCCTGACGCCGATGGGGTCGGAAATGGCCGCCAACGCCGACGGCAGTATTCCAGCCTGGACCGGGGGCCTGGCGGGCAACGCCGGCACGGTCGACGCCAAGGGCGGGTACAGCGACCCCTACGCCAGTGAGAAGCCGCTGTTCACCATCACCGCGCAAAACCTGGCGCAGTACCAGAAGTTTCTGAGCCCGGGGCAAGTGGCGATGTTCAAGCGCTACCCCGATACCTACAAGATGCACATCTACCCCACGCACCGCAGCGCCAACCTGCCCAAGACGGTGCTCGAGCAGAGCCGGGAAAACGTCGCCAAGACCAGCCTGGCCGATGGCGGCAACGGCCTGCACGACTACGTCCACGGCATTCCGTTCCCGCTACCCACCGAAGCCCTGGAGGTGATGTGGAACCACATGACCCGCTACCGTGGCGGCAGCTACGAGCGCATCAGCAGCTCGGCTTTGGTGCGCGAGAACGGCGCCACCAGCTACGTGCGCAACCAGTCGTTGATCAACTTCGCCGACACCATCAGCGGGCTTGAGCCGGGCAACAACACCCTGTTCATGTTCAAGAGCCGGGTGCTGGAACCGGCCCGTCTGTCCGGTGAAGCGGTGCTGGTGCACGAGCCGATCGACCAGGTGGCCGAGCCGCGTTCAGCCTGGCAATACCTGCCGGGGCAGCGTCGGGTGCGTCGTGCGCCGATGATCGCCTACGACAACAGCGCCCGTTACAGCAACGGCCTGATTACTGCCGACAACATCGATGGCTACAACGGTGCGCCGGACCGTTTCGACTGGAAGCTGGTGGGCAAGCAAGAGCTGTACATCCCCTACAACAGCTACAAGATCGGCAGTCGCGACCTCAAGTACGACGCGGTGATCAAGCCCAACCACGTCAACCAGGACCTGGCCCGTTACGAGAAGCACCGGGTCTGGGTGGTGGAAGCCACGCTCAAGCCCAATGCCCGGCATATCTACGGCAAGCGTCGGTTCTATGTCGATGAAGACAGCTGGCAGATCGCGCAATCGGATCAGTACGACAGCCGTGGCGAACTGTGGCGCAGCGGTGAGTTGCACGCGATCCAGCACTACGATCACGGGTTCACCTACAACGTCCTGGAAACCTCGTACGACCTGATCGCCGGGCGCTACTACGCCGGAGGCCTGGCCAACGAAGAGACCGAGCCGATGCGCGTGGGTTTTGCCGCCAAGACCGACGACTACACCCCCTCGGACCTGCGACGCTGGGCCAAGTAACCCGTCCTGCGGGGCCCGCTCCTACAAAGCGGGCACTGAGCGCCGCATTCATTGCTGTCAGGAGACATTTCCATGCGCCACTGGATTTCCGCATTAGCCTTGGGGCTCAGCGCGAGCGCCGTACAAGCCGCCAGCCTCGATCAACCGCAAGCCCGGGCCCTGGCCCAAGAGGCTTATGTGTTTGCCTACGCCACCGGCGAACACCTCAAGGTGCTCAGCGCCATCGCCGCCAAGCTGCCGTTCAACATGCTGTACAGCGAGCCACGACTGCTCGGCCCGCAAGACAACAAAGTGGTTTCCCCGAACAACGACACCTTCTACTCGCGCGCCTTGCTCGACCTGCGCGGCGAACCCCAGGTGCTGCAAGTCCCCGAGGTCGAGGGGCGATACTACAACTTCCAACTGGTGGACCTGCGCACCGACAACCTTGACTACATCGGCACCCGCGCGACCGGCAGCAAGGCCGGGCGCTACCTGATCGCCGGTCCAGACTGGCAGGGTGAGGTGCCGTCCGGTTTCAACGGGGTGATTCGCTCGCCGAGCCGCGTGGTGTTCCTGATCGGGCGCACCGAGGTCAAGGGTGCCGACGATCTCACGCAGGCGGCGCAGGTGCTCAAGGGCTACGCCTTGCAGCCCCTGTCCAAGGCGCTGGGGAACCCGGCACCCGCGGCGCTGCCCACCCTGCAGTTACCGGCCTATGAGGACAGCAAGCAGGGGCCGGCGGTGGCGTTGTTCGAGCGCTTCAATCGCCTCGCGGCGCTGCACCAGTGGACCCCCGCCGAACAGCAGAAGCTGGCACGCTATGCCGAAATCGGCATCCAGCCAGGCGGCGCATTCGTGCCGCCGCAAGACCTCAAGGACGCAGTGGCCGAAGGCGCCGAAGCCGGCCGCGACCAGGTGCGAGTGGCCTCCAGCAAACTGTCCGTGGAGCAGCAAGGCTGGTTCCGCTCGCCGTCCAACGTCGGCAAGTTCGGTGACGATGACCTGACTCGCGCGGCTGTGGCCTGGCGCTACATCTATGCCAACGATCCTGCCGAAGCGCTGTACCCCATGGCACTGCACGACGCCCAGGGCCAGCTACTCGATGGCAATAAAACCTATCGCCTGCATTTCGCCGCCGGGCAGTTGCCACCGGTGAATGCCTTCTGGTCCCTGACCCTGTACGACGGCAAGAGCCAATTGCTGGTGGCCAACCCGCTGGCGCGTTACTCCCTGGGTGATCGCAGCCCCGACCTGCGATACGACGCCGATGGCGGCCTGACCCTGACCCTGGCGCACGCGACCCCGGCACAGGACGCCCAGAGCAACTGGCTGCCGACGCCGCAAGGGCCGTTCAACCTGATGCTGCGGTTGTACCTGCCACAACAGCGGGCACTGGATGGCAGCTACCCATTACCGACCATCGAAGCCATCAAGGGCGAGGGCTGAACCATGAATGCTCCTTTCAGCCGCCGTCGTCTGCTCGCTGGCATGAGTGTGGCCGGTGCCGCACTGGCGTGTCCGAGTTGGTTGCTGGCCGCCAGCCAGGTCTACCCAACCTCTGCCGAGGATATCCAGGCCATCACCCGGGACGCGTGGATCTACGCCTACCCGATGCTGATGCACTACCAGACCATGGAAAAGCAGGTGCTCGACCCCAGTGCTGCCGAGTATGTCGGCGGCTTCAATCGCTTTCGTCACTACAGCAGCCTGTACACGCCGAAGAACCGCGAAATTGTCACGCCGAACAATGACACGCCGTACTCCTGGGCCTGGCTGGACCTGCGCAGTGAGCCACAGGTCTTGAGCGTGCCGGCAGTGGCCGAGGACCGTTACTACGTGCACCAGCTGGTGGATCAATACACCCACAACTTTGCCTATGTCGGGGTGCTGAGCACCGGGCGGGAGGCGGGGGACTACCTGATCGCCGGGCCCGCCTGGACGGGCGCAACCCCGGCCGGGATCAAGGCCGTGCTGCGCAGTGAAACCGAGATCGTCATGGTGCTGGGCCGCACCGCGCTGAAGAACACCGAGGACATGCCGGCGGTGCGTGCCTTGCAGCAGCAGTATCGCCTGCGCTCGCTGCACGAGTATGCCGGCACCCCGGCACCCGCAGCGGCACCCGCCATCGCGTGGCAGGCGTGGGACAGCAAGACCGGGTTGGGGCCGGGGTTCATCAATCAGTTGAACCAGATCCTCACGCTGTGTCCGGTCCAACCGAGCGAGCAAGCGTTGCGTGAACGCTTTGCGCGGATCGGCGTCGTTGCGGGGCAGGCGTTTGACCTGGCGGCTATGTCCGCCGAACAGCGCCAGGGGTTGGTCGCCGGTATCCAGGAGGCTCAAGCGCAGATGCAGGCCGCCGGGGCCAAGGTGCGCACCACCCTGGGCCTGTTCGGGACGCGGGAGGTGTTGCAGGGCAACTACCTCAACCGTGCACTGGGTGCGGCCATGGGCATCTACGGCAACAGCGTCGAGGAGGCGTTCTACACCGGCGCCAGGCAGGACAGCCAGGGCCAACCCTTGATGGGGGGACGCGGCTACCGCCTGCGCTTCGCACCCGGGCAATTGCCACCGGCCAGCGAGTTCTGGTCACTGACGCTGTACGACTCGCCGGACCGCCAACTGGTCGACAACCCCATCGACCGTTACTGCCTGAGCAGCCGCGACCGGTTGCAGGCGGATGCCGATGGTGGGTTGACCTTGCTCGTGCAGAGTTCAGCGCCCACCGACGGCAGCAGCAACTGGTTGCCCGCTCCGCAACACGGTGCGTTCACCCTGATCCTGCGCCTGTACGGCCCCGAGCGGCAGGTGATCGAGCAGCGTTGGCAGATGCCGGCGGTGGAGGCGGTCTAAGCAGGGTTCAAGAGTGATAGCTTATCTTGCGGGATGGGATTATCCGCTGTTCGCCTCACTATCACCTCACTAGGAAAGTACGCAGCTCAGTAGGTGGCGAGGTTGAATTGCTACTTATTTGTTGCGCCCTTATCTGCCAAGTTCCAACCTTCCAACTATACTCAAACCACCATTCGCTGAAGTTCTGGTCGGGCACGTCTCTCACTTGGGCAAATCCCAAGCTGGTTCCGTTATTGTCCAGCACTTCCACTTTGGCTCTCCGTAAGCAAGTGCCGCTAATAGGTACCGCAAATTGAGTGTAACGACCTCCCTCCAATGGTTGTATCATCGTTGGAGCAGGGGGGGCTTCTACAACTGTAAACGTGACAAGGTCTCCTGCGCGGGATTCTTCACTACCTACTTTTTGACCCGCTCTAATGAATTGCATTCCCCTATTAAAGATATGGGTGTACGCCCAGGAAGTCCCCTGTACTGCCGCATCACCCAATTTTTTATAGTAGAAGTCGTACACAGAAACGGCGGCCCCGGATTTACAGGTACCCTTTATGGTAATGGTGCCGGCACCATAGTAACTGTTCTCTTTTGGCTCGTTGATGAGTGGTGGCTGGAGTGACATATCCATTGTCAAGTCGCCAGAGTATGCCCACGCACTCCAAGCTACACCCATACTGTAGTCAAGCCTAAAGTGGAATTTTTCTCCAGGGGGGATGAGATTACTAGGTGCATCAAGGCTGACATATTCTCCGGTGGCACTCTTGCGTCGTTCAGCAATCATATTGCCTCCTCGAAAGAACTGTACTCGCCACGTAGAAGCGTTATAACCCGTAATTCCGGAAATCAAAAAACCAGGAGGCACTGTCTGGTCGGGTTTAGGGGCGAGGATTGTAGGGGCAGACCACAAGGGCTGTAACGGTTCGCCGGTTTCATCTGAAAGCGTGATACTTGCCATGATTTAAATACTCTTAGTGAGTTAGACAAGGCCAGTTTCTAACATGAGGCCATTCCCCAGTGATACCTGTCATAGTTGACAGTTCCGACGAATGGCGCTAACAGCCTGAGTGTTTCTAATAGCACGCGAACGGGTATCACCGGTTTTGTTGCAAGGCTCGGCCTCGATGATCACAACGCGCTCGAGTGTCCGGCCGCCCGGGAAACCGCATACTGTAGGCGCGGCCGCCACTCACCCTGCCTCCATGATTGTCATGCCTCGCTCCTTGCTGAGATAGAGGGCGCACCAGATCATGAAGGGGTTGGTGAGTGCGGTGATGCAGTATTGCCCCGGATAGATGGCCCATAGCGTCCTGTTGTTGAAGAGCTGGGCCACTTCTTTCATTTTCATTTTCAGTTTTAGATTGCTGGTTCTGCGCGTATCACCATCAGGGCGTGACGACATTGAACTGCGGGCTGAAGGTGTCCAGGCTGCCCAGCAGCTGACCCAGTTTCTTGCCGTCGCCCTGCAACGTGACCAGGCCTTTTTGGATCGCCGTCGGGAAGTCCAGTTGCTTGAGGCTGATTTGCTCCAGGGTGGCCTTGCTCATGCTGACGCTGGCGTCGGCCTGGGGATTGCTGCCGCTGCGGTGGGTCAGCACGCCGTTGCGCAAGGTCAGGTTGTAGGCCTGGTTCGGGTCGTCGAAGGTCCAGTTCAACGTCAGGTCATGGCCGACGGCTTTCTCGCTGTTCAGGCGAATGGCCAGGAAGTCGAAGAACATCTCCGGGGTCAGCGCCCGCACCATGTCCACCGACACCGAACTGCCGGCAGTCGGTGGCACACCGTTGCGCAGTTCCATGGCGGCGGTCAGGTACATGTTGCGCCAGGTGGCGTTCTCGCTCTGGTAGCCCAGTTGTTCCAGCGCCTGGGCCTGGGTTTCGCGGCCTTCGCTGTTGTCCGGCTCGGCGAACATCAACTGATTGCCCAGTTGCGTGGCCCAGCGGTAATCGCCCTTGGTCATGGCCTCGCGCATCTTGCCAATCACGGCCGCACTACCGCCGATGGCCTCGACATAATGCTTGGCGGTTTCCACCGGCGGCAGCGGGTTGAGGTTCGACGGGTTGCCGTCATAGAAGCCCATGTAGCGCTGATACACCGCTCGTGAATTGTGGCTCAGCGAGCCGTAGTAGCTGCGGGTGTACCACTTGTTCTCCAGGTCGCCCGGGAGCTTTTGCATGTTCTGCGCGATCTCCATCGGCGTCAGGCCCTGGTTCAACAGGTGCAGGGTGCGGTCGTTGAGGAAGGCATACATGTCGCGCTGATCGGCGAGGAAGGTGCGGATGCGCTCGCCACCCCAGGTCGGCCAGTTGTGCTGGGCAAAGAGTACGTCGGCCTTGTCGCCGTAACGCGTCAGGCTGCTGTCCAGGTATTGCGACCAGGCCTTGGCATCGCGCACCGGGGCGCCGCGCGGAGTGAGGATGTTGTGCATCATCTGCGTAGCGTTTTCCGCCATGCACAAGGCTCGCAACTGCGGCAGGTAGAGGTTCATCTCCGACGGTGCTTCGGTGCCCGGGGTCAGTTGGAACTGCACCTCGATGCCGGCGATGGTGCGAGTCTCGATTTCCTGGCTGATCAGGTCGGTCGGCGGAATCAGGGTGATGGTGCCGCCCGATGGCGTGTTCTTGCCCATACCGGCGTCCACCTGGCCCTTGTCGCCCCGGGGCAACAGGCTGCCGAACTGGAACTGCGCACGGCGGCTCATGGCGTTGCCGGCGTAGACGTTCTCGCTCATCACATGTTCCATGAACCCCGATGGCGCGAACACCTTGACCTTGCCGGCCTTGACGTCGGCTTCGTCGATCACCCCGCGCACGCCACCGAAGTGGTCGACGTGGGTGTGGCTGTAGATCACCGCCACCACCGGCTTGTGCGCACGGTTCTGGTAGTAGAGGTCGAGGGCGGCCTTGGCGGTTTCGGCCATGGTCAAGGGGTCGATGATGATCAGCCCGTCATCGCCTTCGATGATGGTCATGTTGGCCAGGTCCAGGCCGCGCACCTGATAGATCTTGTCGCTGACTTCAAACAGCCCGGCGTGGGCGCTGAGCTGGGCCAGGCGCCACAGGCTCGGGTTGACGGTGTCGGGGGCCTGGTCCTTGTCGAGGAAGGCGTAGGCCTGCATGTCCCAGATCACCTTGCCGTCGGCGCTCTTGATCTGGCCCTTGAACGGGGCGATCAATCCGCGGTTGACCGACTCGTAGTCGGTGCGGTCGCTGAAAGGCAATTGCTTGAGGACGGCGGCGTTGCTGGCAGCGGTCAGGGGGCTGGCGGCGGCGGGGCCTTGGCTGGCACCAGCGGACTGGGCCAGGCAGGCGGCGATCAAGGCGGCCAGCAGGCCACGGGTGGACAGTGTGAAACGAGGCATGGAGTCTCCGTTTTTATCGTTATGGCTATTCCAGTCTTGAGCTTAGGGCGCGCACTTGGCACCCCGGCAATCGTCAAACGACAAAAACCATGCAGGGCCGATGACCCGGTCCGCTATCCTTGAGCTCTGTGTCACCGAGCGAGCGTTGCCCATGCTGGAGGTTCAAGGGGTGTTCAAGAGCTACGCCACCGCCCAGGGACCCTTGGCGGTGTTGTTGGGGGTCGACCTGCGCCTGGAACAGGGCAGTAGCCTGGCGCTGATGGGCGAGTCGGGCAGTGGAAAAAGCACGCTGCTGCACCTGGTGGCCGGGCTGGACCAGGTCGATCGCGGCAGCATCCGGATCAACCAGCAGCCGTTGGAGCGGATGAACGAACGCCAGCGGGCCCACTGGCGACGCACTGAAATCGGCCTGGTGTTCCAGCAGTTCAACCTGATCGGCAGCTTGCGCGTGGAAGACAACCTGGCCTTCCAGGCGCGTCTGGCCGGGCGCCTTGATCCGGCCTGGCAGGCGCAACTGGTGGAACGCCTGGGCCTGGGGGATCTGCTCAAGCGCTACCCGGAACAATTGTCCGGCGGCCAGCAGCAGCGCGTGGCGCTGGGTCGGGCGCTGGCCTCGCGACCGCCCTTGTTGCTGGCCGACGAGCCCACCGGCAGTCTCGATGAAAGCACCAGCGATGAGGTGCTCGACTTGATGCTCGAACTGCTCGCCGACAGCCCCAGCAGTTTGCTGATGGTCACCCACAGTCCGCGGATCGCGGCGCGGCTGGCGCAGCGGGTGGTGTTGCACGGCGGACGCCTGGTCGACCCCGGCCCGCGGTCATGAACGTCTGGCGGGAAACCCTACGGGCGCTGCTCAGTCACTGGCGCCGGCACCCGGTGCAGTTGTTCAGTGTGCTCACCGGCTTGTGGCTGGCCAGCGGCCTGCTGACTGGGGTCGAGGCGCTGAACAGCCAGGCGCGCGACAGCTACGCCCGGGCCAGTCAGTTGATCGGCGGCGAACCCCAGGCCAGCCTCACAGCCGTCGATGGCGCAACCTTCGGGCAACAGCTGTTCGTCGAGTTGCGCCGGGCGGGTTGGCCGGTGTCGCCAGTGTTGCAGGCGCGGATCCAGCTTGAGGACCAGCCCGACCAGCGATTGCAACTACTGGGCATCGAGCCCCTGTCGTTACCCATCGGCTCGGCGCTGGCCGGACAAACCCTGAAGCTTGAGCAGATGGTCGACTTTGTCAGCCCGCCGGGACGGACCTGGATTGCCCCGACAACCTTGCAGGCCCTGGGTCTCAAGGAAGGCGACCGACCGTTGACCACCACGGGTCGCACCTTGCCGGCGCTGCACGGGCAAGCCGACATGGCGCCCGGCGTGCTGTTGGTGGACATCGGCGTGGCGCAGCAGGTGCTGCAATTGCCCGGGCAGCTTTCGCGCCTGCTGCTGCCCAAGGAATTTGCCGCCAGCGCGCCGCCGTTGCCCGGCTCACTGGGTGCGCGCTTGCAGCTCAAACACAGTGGCGAAGAAAACAATCTGGCGCGGCTCACCGAGAGCTTTCACCTGAATCTGGATGCCTTGGGCGTGCTGTCGTTTGTCGTCGGCCTGTTTATCGTCCACGCCGCCATCGGCCTGGCCCTGGAGCAGCGCCGAGGCCTGTTCCGGACCCTGCGCGCCTGCGGTGTGAGCGGGCGGACGCTGATCGGCTGCCTGTGCCTGGAACTGGCAGGCCTGGCCTTGCTCGGCGGTCTGTTGGGGGTGACCAGCGGTTATCTACTGGCCAGTGTCTTGCTGCCCGACGTTGCCGCCAGCCTGCGTGGGTTGTACGGCGCCGAGGTGGCGGGGCAGTTGAGCCTCAGCCCCTGGTGGTGGTTCAGTGGCCTGGGCTTGAGCCTGTTGGGCGCCTTGCTGGCGGGGGGCAACAGCCTGCTGCGTGCGGCGCGCATGCCACTGCTGGCGCTGGCCAATCCGCAGGCCTGGCACCAGGCCCACGCCCGCTGGTTGCGACGCCAGGCCTGGGTCGCCCTGGGGGCTGCGGTGATTGGCCTGCTGGCATGGGGCTGGGGCGACAGCCTGGCCAGTGGTTTTGTGCTGATGGCGGCGCTGCTGCTGGGGGCCGCACTGGGGTTGCCGGTGCTGCTCGACGCGCTGCTGAATCTGTTGGCGCGGCGCCGGCGCTCGGTACTCGGGCAGTGGTTTCTCGCCGATTGCCGCCAGCAATTGCCGGCCCTGAGCCTGGCCCTGATGGCGCTGCTGCTGGCACTGGCCGCCAACATCGGGGCTGGCAGCATGACCGCCGGCTTTCGCCTGACCTTCAATGACTGGCTGGAGCAACGGCTCAGCGCCGAGCTCT
>Ga0247812_10001324_pt1 | contig 14052 bp, 9 predicted proteins | sample UWRJL149409B1_FD_178011 | JGI IMG/M metagenome (GOLD analysis project Ga0247812, IMG submission 178011) | Plant litter microbial communities from Arlington Agricultural Research Station in Wisconsin, United States - UWRJ-L149-409B-1 | ecosystem: Environmental > Terrestrial > Plant litter >...
TAGGATGCGGGATGGAGCCAGCGCTGGTTCGCTGGATGCCCCAAGTACTCCATCTTGACTGTACCATACCGTACCGTACGCTCCCAAGCCCATAGGGGATGCTTCCGCGGTCCCAAAAAAAAGCTTGGACCGAAATATTTGCTCCCTTCCCAGTGGAAAGAGATGCCTGGTGGGTGGGTGTGTGGTGTATGGTATGTGGTGGATGGCGGATGATGGATGGTGGATGGTGGATGATGGATGTGGAAAGTTGAGCTACTCAAACGAAGCCATAAGACATATATCCGTCGACCATTATAATACAAGCATCTCCGTTGTAGTAGACTCCGAACAATTGAGGCATTTCGAGTAACCCACGAATCGTAGCATCCCCTCATCCACCGCATCCACAGCATCCACTGCGTCTGGGACGCGAAGCTCTCTGGTTAAACAGCTGGGCAAGTACTGAATAATCATGGCCGAGCCATCCAGATTACTTTTTACCTTACGGACTAGCACGTAACTCTCCACTCCCACCTATATTTGCTTCTTGCGTGAACCTCGTTATACCCGCTGGCTACACAGACAGCAAGACCACCCAGCCTGCTGAGCCAACCCCAAGAAGAAATATAGATGGATAGATGGATGGATGGATAGAGCCCAGTACTTAATATACTGTACCGTGCAGTCAGGGCAGCCGCCTCCTCTATCTGGATCGTGGCCATATGGCACGACCATTGTGAACCATCCCATGCCCATGCCAGAGCAATCTGTCATTAATGATACCGATCGTGCGGCCTTGCCCTTGTGAGAGTTGATACGCAGAGCCTAATACCACCATGTGGCGATCCTCATGCTTCTGCTGCTGAGAATCATGGTTTACTCCTCGAGACCAATACCACATCATATTCACAACGTGTCTCTCTCTTCTTGGAAGATCTGGGAATAGTCCGTTCGAGGTACCGACCAGCTCAACCGTCCAGCAGCAAACAGTACATCCAAGGCCCTCAATTTCGGATAACGTGCATCTCATGTCTCAAGCAGCGAACAAACGCTTTCGGTATTGGTGGTGGGGTTGTACAAACAAGTACGAACGTACCTCGTAGGAAGTCGGCTTACGGAGTATTTGGGTGGGAGTCGCTGGGCCGCCGCCGTGTGGCTGTCTCGTCGTTTCCCTTGTCTCAGCATCCTAACCCCGTACGGTAACATCCTCTGCTGGCTGCCTGGCTTTGTAACATTAGCTATTTAAGCATCAGGGTTTTGGGCTGCTGCGAGCTCTTTGCTCTTTCCCTCATTTCTGCCTCTCCTTTAAAGAACTCTTCTAGATCCTTTGGGGTTCTCGCGAACAACCCCCTCAATAATCTTTCCACGCGGTCGGCATGCAGAAGATCGCTGTCGTCAATGATCGGTGCTGTAAGGCAATCAATAATGCAGCTCCGGCACGTTACACACACTTCTCGGCGCTGCATATTAGAGCTGTTATGCGCCCGCTCACTTTCTGCGCTCCGCTTGATTGGCGTTTGCTCGCAAGGGTGTCTAGGCTTTAGGACTCGAGGTGGGTGTCTCAGTAGATTTCCTGTGTTTGCGACTTTGTGAATCCCGCGATCCCATAAGAGACAGAGGCTCCTGGCAGTTCGGTATGTCTACCGACCCAACTTCTTGAATGAATATGATCAGTCACGCACTTGCTCCCCACTTGAAGCAGCCACAGCTTCCATGGTGTCAGTAAATCTCCTGTCTATCATCTCATACGAGCGAATGAGCCTAGAAATGCGCTGCTGCTCACTCCGTAAGCCGAGCTGGATCTTTGAACGTCGGCTCGGTAGGGGCATCACAAAAGCCGTCAGCCCACGTTTTCCAAAGGAGTCATTGGAAAGATGTGCGAAAGCTTTGACGCCCATGTTGAGAGCTTACAGCCAAGGATCAAGGATACAAGGTTGACGGAAGGGTCGTAGGTTCCTGGCGAAAGGCCGCCAAGTTGCAACCGTCCACTCCACCCTCCTCAACACTGGGTCAGCTTTTAGAGGTGTGTGTGTATTTTGTTCTCGGAAGCAGGAGGGGTCCAAACTACTTCCGACGAGCCAACCTTGCAAAAGATCAACATGGAGCGTCGTATAAAGTTTGCTGCTAATTAAAACCCAGCTTGTTGGCGTGTTAAAAGGGAAAGTGCAAGTGCAAGTGCAAGAGAGCCTTTGGGTCGTCATGGGACGATTTTAGCTTCGTCAGGAAGTGCAGTAGGAGAGCTTGATTGCTTTTGCTTTTGCTTTTGCTTTTCCGTTAGGGTCCATAACGCTGAGAAGTGGTTGGCCTATTATTGTCGATGAGGAGGGGTTGCTAGCTCAGAGCTCATCTGCGGTACGCTGCACTATTTCGATTCCTCTGCGCTTGCCTAAGCATGCACATCCCTTCAACGCTTTTTGTAGGGGAAGTTCCTGGCTTATTATTCGACGTTTAGGAGCTGGTGAGGGGGCCACTGCATCCGTGATATGTACATATCCGACTAGTAGAATGGACGGAGATACGCCCTCCATACTCTTCCATATATTTCGATATAGCTTTTAACATATTCGCCATCATCCCATTCCCTTCGACATGCTGGCAGGCGTGGCGCAGTAGAACATGATCAACACCGTATGCGAAATGATAACATCGTCTCTTGCCAAAAATCCATTGACCTGGTGTGAGGGACCAGAATGACCGGATTGATCGGGCCACAGGCCCTCGAGTACCATCTTCTCTAACCACAAATGCGTTCGCGGCACTCGTTCACCGAGATAGGCGTTTTGATGTAACTCCCCTTGGGTTTGTTGGCTCAACTTAAAGTAACTCCCCTAGGATTTTACTTAATACCGCTGCAAAGCTAATGCAATGACTACCCCTGCCCGGCTCTTATTTATGCGACATTGCCGTCTGAGATTGCAGGTCTTCCGGAGAGTGTTCTGCCACATGAAACCATTAATTAGTGCTTATCTGCATTGTCTGCGTGGTCTTCGAAAGATGATGTGACATGAGGCTCTTTTGATGCGGTGTGGAGTGGACAGAGGAGCTTGATGATTTTTTGTTTAGATGGGATCTAGATATCGATATCTCTATACTAAATACTGTTGATTTCATATTAAAAGGTGTAACCGCTGGCGGAAGCAAATAGATTAGAAATGATGTTGTGTACTCAATCCATTAATGGTGCCAACTTCGTAAATGGCAAGAGGAAGAGGAAGAAACCCCTAAAACGATTGAGGCCATGTAATTGGCCTGATGCGAATATGGACGCGATAACAAACAACTACAAGAAAAAGGAATTCGAGAAGTGACATCGGACGATAGATAAGAGATGATTTGTAGATATGCTGGAAGGCGCCAAGAAAGACATCGAGGTAGACATGCGATGCGGGTCACTCCACTTTTTCGGAATTTCAGGAGCAAAAGAAACCAGAGTTACCGAAGGGGTGTCGTATTGAAGATAGTCTATTCAACAGTCTATTCAAATTAAACAAAAGTTCAAAAGACAAAAATATTAAACAGATAGATGCAACCTCCGTGAATCGAACACGAACCTCCACCTTGGAAGGGTGGAATCCTAACCATTGGACCAAGGAAGCTTTGACAAGTTTCGATGCTTGAGTTTTCCGAGTGTAAAATATATGGTGTTAAATGTGGATCGAATTGCCTTTGAGTCGAGATTGGTCGACAAACTACCCCAGCAGGTCCACGACATAACAAACTTCATAAAAGTTTGGTACACTTCAGCATGACTTTGTTACTTTCATCCTGCTAAGAGAATCCATTTCATAGTAAGCCTACTCAATATTTTAAATCTCCAAAATATATATACTTGGTAGCATACAAAACCCTGAGTACTGTTTCGGATAAGAGAAACTGACGCTCCTCTAGCATTAACAGAGACCCATGAAGCGCAATCAATATGTAAACTATCAGTAGTTTTTCAAATTGAAACAAATTTTGAACAATTGCAAAACCTCTCCCGGTTGTCTTATAGTTAATGTTATAAGCATCTACCAAGGTGAGCGAAATGAGTTCATGCAATATTTAAATGATACGATCTAATCAAACATGAGCTCTTATTTCTATGGGAAAGGCAGAGTACTGTGTAGTTAATCATCTATAGATACACGTCTTTTTGGCTTTTTGGCTCCATCTTCTTCGCGATTTTCTCTGGTGAACACCATAGTTTAAGAGATATCGCGAAATTCTAAAATCCATGATCATCAGAACACTCAAAACTGGTCATTCATTTTTTCACTCTCAATGATATCCTAAACCTTTCTCACCCTAGTTCCTCCCAGGTTTTCTAATTCGATTTCATACCCTCCGATATCAGAACATGTTCCGAAGAATGGAAATGCCGCGGAAGGTGGTATGGGTCTCATCGCATGTTAGGACTCCGCCATTAATGATCCGTACGGGGTGGCCATTAGAGGATATCCTAATATGGTACCAAAAAAGAATCACATCACTGCTTACATGACAAGCTCAATCCTAAACTATCAAATATGGATCACTAGAAAAGCGAGACATCTTACAAGATATATTGTCGTGGATGCTCGGTATAACCAATGCGTACGAACATTAGTTAATATTTTTCATGGCGAGAGGAAATGGGCTGAGCTTTTAGAACCTGCTAGATAAACTTCAACCTACAAATAGCCTCTGACAATCAGTTATATTAGGGGGCCGATCAATGTTGTATCAGGACAAAGCATCCATCTGATGATCATGACTTCATCAAGTTCGCTGAAGTAAATTTATAAAGTTAAAGGTGATCTTATGAAAGAAGGTTTTGACATACTGAATAGGTTCCGTAACCTCTTCCCTGCTCGACCATTTCGTTCTTGTTCATCTCAATAAATCCTCACCTAAAGCTAGGCCATTCAACGATACTTGCTCGTGCCACTTGTAACATGGGATGCTGGCTATTTGATACTACGACCTCATAGTATAGGGGGTGGTAAATGGTATTGGTCGTTACGTACACCAGTCAATGATTCTAATCCTTCGATTCTTAGCCCCGAATGCTGCTGCTTTCGATATTTGCTAGCGGCGCATTGAATGTATGAAACAAGTTTTTCTCATCATCGCTTGTTAAGTCCTCGTGCATTTGTATCCATATCTACTAATCGCCTAGCTACTCTTTGTATATAGCTTGAGAGGACTCCCTCTGTAGCCTTTCCCCCGTTTTAAGCCTTCTCTTTCTTGTTTTTCTTGTTTGTAAAGCAGATCACTCACGATGCCGATAAAAGACGTATATCAGTTCAAACGAGGGATCATAACTGTGAACTCTTGATTAAATGTGATGTTGTTCCTATCAATAGGGGCAGCAGTCAAGATAATCCAAGATAAAGAAACACATCAATAACAAAAGACTAAATAATAAAAGACTAGGAAATTTCTAAGAGAATGCACGGCGTAAGCCAACGTTCTATTCTATACCAATCACCAAACACCGGACACAAACATAGCTTGTCAGCCATAGTTCCGCAAAATCTATAAAATATATATGCCTAGACTAAAATTCATTGAGGCTTCTCTTTCCTAAGCCTTGCCTTCTCTTTCAAATTAATGATTGTTTTTCTGCACCTTAAAAACGAGATCCTTCTTCTATTTATGATCCAATATCCACCTGGTGCCCAAAGCCCCAACATGTCGAGAATATTACAATCCAATTTCTACTATCGGTATCGACACGTGCCGACCCATATTCCAGGTTCTGCAATTCGGCTACAAGGAAGTCGGGGAGTTTCATAGTATTGTACAATGACTCTTTTTCCTCCGTCTGTTGCGTCTGGGTTTCGTCGGAACTTGCTGTACATATGAATCATGACCATAGCCACCAGATCCCAGATGATCATCATCGTTGTATGCAGATGTTGCCGTATTATCTCTCCTGATTATTTGTCTACAGAGATCGATAAACACTTCATCAACATTCGCTTGACTTCCATCAGCAACATGCTCCGGCAGAGAAACCGGGAAACTCACCTCTACGCCTTGCACTTGTCTCGTAATACGGCGCATTGCCCCAGCTCTGTGATACACCGAAAGCCTTCTGTCGAGACACAACTCGATCTTCCTCGAGATCAGACTTATTGCCTACGATGACGATTGGGACATTCTCGTCATCTTTAATGCGTATGATTTGTTCGCGCAGCTCGCGCAGTTCCGAAAGACTGCTTTGTGAGGTTATGGAGAAGACAAGAAGGAAGCCTTGACCGGTCTTCATGTAGAGCTCTCTTTTTTAAAATTTTAGCTTTTCCTCTGTGTGTTCGTTGGAGCTTCATACCTCATCGCCGCTGGGGATCGTTAGTATTTGTCATGTGATCAGAATAATGATACCTACTAAACTGCTCGGTTCCTGCTGTATCCAATCTAGAAATGTTTGAGCCTAAATTCTTATCAAGAGTTAAGCTTCCTTACATTTCTAGCATACATTGTCTACCCTTGATGTGATATTAGCTGTTTGTCACAAGATCCGAAACGAGGACTTACATCAACCTCAATCTGCTTACGATACGAATCCTCAATCGTTGGATCATAACTCTCAATCCAAACATTCTGCACGAATTGTGCTATAGTCCCAAGATATTAATGAACAATAATTCTAGGAAAGCTGGAATTGGTTATCGGCCTTACCAGTCAGGCAACTTTTACCTACTCCACCTATGTAGCACCACAGAATTCAGCTCAAGCCCCTGAGATCAAATGAGTAAAGGGTCAAACATACCAGCACCCAACACCACGATATGGTAGTCCCTCCTGTCCCCCAAATCAATTAGCCCTCTCCCTTCTTCCATCTTCAAAAGATAAGAACAAACCTTTGGGAAACCCGGGCCGCCATCTTGTGCAAATCCTTACCGGATCACCTCGCCACGGGATTCATGTAAGTTTTTGCTTATTCGAACGTCAACCACCACCAGCCAGGAAGGTTCTCCTGCTGTGGGAGGGGGAAAACAGCAAACACGCCAATTCAATGGCTTCGTGGGCGAGTGTCAGTGACAATGCGTGAACATTTGGTATTTTTATATGGGAGTTGAATTGGCTTAGGTGCCGTGCCCCGATCATGGGTGGAAGTGGAGTCTGGTTCATCTCGTGCCTGAGGCGCACATGAGTTCCCCGAGAACCATAATCTAACCTCATTTTCTTGGCTGGTGTAGGATGCATAATTCTCCGATTTGATGTTTTTTTATCAAGAAACAGAGAAGGTATTACTAGGATGCCTGTTGGACTGTTTATAGCTATTTCAGAAGTGTAAGATTATTGTGGGTGAATGAATTAGCTAGGGAGAGCATAATAACCTGTTTTCCAATCCTGAACATTTAGCTTGAAATGTCATCAGACGTTACGAAGCCGATTCTTTCCCCTAGGAATAAATTCCACCACTAAACAGAATAGTTTCTCAGAAGAAAGGGAGTAAGAAAATATATGTTAAACCTTGGTAGCCAGTCGAGGACGCTGTTGTTACTTTCAAAGTTGAATTGGAATCTGAGCACTAGCTTGGCATTAAAGATATTGTTGATATCCTTAAACCTTGCATTCAAAGTAATAAAATAGATAAGAGTATACTAGTAGAAATAGTCTGTTGCGGGATGAGTGGAAAGCGGCTGCAAGTTGGACACCAAATGTAGCTTTGACAAAAGAAAACAAATGGTGTCACTTTATATTTTGTCTATATTATTGAGATCTCCACGACAGAATGGATATATTTTGATATCTTTCGGGATTTGATAACAACTTCATCTCATATTTCACTCATTCATTAGATATCCACCATGTTAGTTCACTAAACATGTACTCAGTCTCACTACTATCTTCTCTGGCTCCGAATTTCCCTGGCCCGAAAAATGGTTCGTTTTGTGACACTACCTGTGTATATAGGCAGCTATCACTAAGCTTTTAAATCTTGAGAGACAGACACTGAAGATGATTAGATTGGGTGTATTTATTCCTAGCCTTTGGTGAGACTTACACTTGGTGTACTATTTGATCAATTATTACTCGACTTCATTGCCCTCCAGGAAGGATGAGGTGGAATAACACTAACCCAGGATCGAAATCATTAAGCTATTATGTAAGTCCAACGCTGCTCTAACCTAAATATGCACGATAATAAGATACGAATAGCTTATTTAATCATTTAGCCAAGGTCCTAGAGAAATACATTTGTAAAGCGTTTAGCCACCCACCGTGTTTGATTCAGCGCAAGTAAATGAAAGGGATGGCATATCAACATGAGGAACAGGTTCTTTCTGTAGTATCGGGTCCAGACCGTTTGCTGGACTCCAAAATATTATTCTTTGTCCACGATATGGTGTTTGATATAACTAATTCTACGCTCACATCCGGATTAGAAATCGAATTCTTAGACACATAGGGAAATTACTAAATCGACATGATTTCTAGCAATCATAATAGTTCTGGTTATGTCTTTCTCTGCTAAATTCTTGGATATTACGTATAGCGAGGAGCCGTTATGCTGGTGATGAAACATCATCAGGCAACCATGACAAATTATAATGAAGTCATTTGACAAGCAATGCCAGGTGGTAGTCGAATGTTGAATATAGGGTGATGAGGATAAGAATGATCACTCGTCTTCATTCATCGGTATTCTAAATGTTCATTACTATACTAAGCTTCTTAGATGAAACCCATGTAGCACTAACATTTAGCGCAGCAATATCATTTGTTTCAAGTACTAATCTTGAGTGTAAGAGGTACAACGTCAAAACAAGATACCAAGATTCAACAGAATTGACAATCTTGTATGATTGCAATCCAATGTCTACGTTTCCTCTCCGACTGTCGTTGTCCCCTAAATCTACATATTTTGCGCTAGTCTGAATTCACTTCGTAGGTAGACCTAGAACGGTCAACTTATTCTGTCCTATCTAGCTTTGGTCTCAATCCGTCTCTTCCTCTTCGCTAACTAGCATACCATTTCCTCCCTTGCTTCTGTCAACACGGCCTATGTCCGTTGGTGTTCCCTCTGATTATTTTAAGATCGTAGAAATGTGAATGAGGTTACAAGATGTAAACTGTGGCAAGTTGGAGGTATCCACAGGTAAGAAAGGAAAATGACAGGATAATGGCTTTGGGCTTCGAGAGCTAGTTTTCAGATCTCCCAAAAACCTCCGAGGGTTGTGTCTTGACTAGTGCTAGCCCCTTAACCAGACTAAACCAGCCCTGCAGCCGTTTCAAAGGGACCGTGTCCCTGATCACCATAACCATGATCCGCTCAAGACCATTAACACTTCAAACATGAACTTTATGATGGCACCATTCTTGATATTTTCCTAGGATCAGGCTTCTATTCTTCATGCGTCCATATCTTCCAGAATTATCAACTGTTTCTTCCTTCCCCTCTTCTTGTGCCGCTTCCTCGGGCAATTTATGGCTACTCACCAAGTTTTTAATCCTTGCTGGCTCTAAACATGGTTCTGGTGTGGATATAATGCAACACCACATAGTGTACCCATAACGTCATATGTACTGTTCAAGGACATGGCCGTTTAGTTGACTGATATACTATGTATGATAGTACGAGCTATGGGGATGTCTCTCTCAACAGCCCCATCAGTAGCTCCTCTGAATATCAAGATTGCAAAAAAGACTAAGTTAAAAACAAGAATTTTATTATTATTCGTGAAGTTTTGAGACCCGAAGGCTTTCAATGCATATTTCAAGAATGGGGTACTCTTTCTAGCAAGGAAAACAAGAGAAATCAAGGGAATACCATTCTCAGATAACCGGCAGACTCAATACAGTATGGGAAGCTGTACTAGGTCGCTGTATTGCGTAGATGGGGAAGAAACGTGGGGTATGTTTTGGCAAGTTTTCACAAAATACCATGGCTTATTTTCCTGCTTTTTATCAGTAAGATGCTGGTCTACCCACAAACGATTTGAGATGTTGGGGATAGCTCCAGAAGTGTGCATGAATTTTTTCGGGGAGATCATTAAAGGCCCGAAATCTCGTGGCCGGAACATTTTCGTTTGATATGACTATTGTTCTACTGGGAAGGATCGACTAAAACACTGTGTTGTGCAGTGAGCATGTCATGTAATTTAGCAACTAGGCAGGAGTGTCTTCCTTGTAGAGGATCATCGCAACATACAGCTGGAGACTTAGCATTGGTGACCGAAGACACTTTTTCTTCTTCAAGAGATCAAATTTTATTTGAGATGCAGTAAATAGATTATTAGCTAGTGGCAAACTCCTATAAACACCATAATCCAACAAACTTGTGGAATATCAAACAAAACCCTAAATCAATCAACACCGGATAACCTATTCTGAGGTTAGATGATTTTACCCTTTCTGGAATCATCTACCACTCGAATTAAACAGAACGCCATATGCCATTATGCACTATGTTGAAATACCATTCCTTCTGACCGATATTGTAAAGCTTGTTCTAAAACCACACCGCCCATGGTATACACTACCTGGGTCCTGGAATTGCTCTCCCATAACGGATCCCCTAATGCTACACTGGGCTGCTGGAGAAACATGTATAATGTCGTGCGCCAGTATCCATATCTCAGCTTTCTCATATGAAATGCTCCAGGTGCTCCAGGTAGTCAACCTAGTCCAGCCATTCTAACCCACTTCATCTCCGACCTACGCCCTCAACTTCTCCTAAGCAAGAACCAGCTCTTCAGCACCGATGGTATAATCGTACTCAGAACTAAACATCAACCACCCATTCCCAAACGTTCAACCTCCCATCTCAAAACCATCGAGGTCCTAGAGCCACAAGCGAGGAATCTGTTGTAGTTCCCTTCTCCACCAAATGCTTTCTGGACATCTCTCAGTACCATATTCCTCACTTCTTCTCGTTCTTTTACTTCCTCTCTCTCTCTGGATTTGCGTTCTATCCGACATATATCGTTGAGAGGCACAGGATGAAGTGGTGGTGAGATTGGACCACAGGGGATTGTTTGTGTGTAATATTGAGGGTGTGAAGGTGCAGGAAATTGGGAATCCGAGAGTGTCGGAGGTGTGTCTGGTGGTGTTGGTATTTGTGGTGGTCCATTTAGCAGTGTTGGAGTGTAAGTTGGAATATTATGCGGGTGGTGGAACTGTGGAGGCAAATAGATCTCAGTGTGAAACTGGGCGTGAGCTGGAAGTTGTGCTATATATGCTTGTGTCTGATGTTCTGTATAGATGGGAAGTTGGAGTTGACGGTTTGATATGGAGAGTCTAAGACGTTTTCGTGGAGATCCTTCATTTGGGCAAAGGATTGCCATTTGCTTTTCTGGAGTTTCCTCAACTAGCGATAGTAGATTGGAATATGAAAGAATGATTGGATACGTTATATCTTATAATTAGGTGTATATTACGAGCTTGCACCAACAATAGCGAATGAAGTTGAGAATTGAAGCCCTGGGATGTTATTGTGATAGAGAATATGAAGAGGATTGGAGGTGACGAACTGGTGCTTGTCTAGTATCTGTATGTTTGCATTTGCAGGAATCCGGCGAGGGGTCTTTTAGGGGTCTTCAGATTTGCCTAGGATGTATACCTGGTTGACATGGGGGATCCAAACCAAGATCTGATCAAAAGTTGGCAATTTGCAACATAAAAATGGGGCAGGGTATCCAAAAAACAGGACTTGATTCGTAACGAGTACGACAGCAGTCATGATGGGATGATTGAAACAGTTTGATTGGCACAGGAAACAGGTTTGTATTGTGGTTTGTGTATTTGGTAAATTACGAAGTAGTTGGTTCTGGGGATGCAGCTATTTTGAGGCCATTTATCTTGATTTCAAGACTCCTTCAGAACCGGGCATGTTCAACGGTGCGATCTTTATCTCCACTGAAAGCCTCCATTGGGACAAGAAAACCTTGCTGCAGACAAGGCATTCAACGGGTTGTTAGCTTGGATCATTGAATCATACCTACCATGAACGTTCCACGAATGTTCCACCGAAGCACCGGCATATGAGAAGGTGGGGAAATTAAAACCCCGGCAGCTGACCCCCGGCATAATAATAATTTTGTACATAAATGCTGTCTCCCGGTGAGCGCTCGCTACATCTAGTAGCTGGTGCTGCACAATATACGCAGCTTCTGCGTGGAACATTCATCACATTACTGTTTTGGAGTTCAATACTTTCTACCATGTTTAGACGAGAAGAGCGTTTCAAAACTAGGCTTGATGAAATGTCAGCTAACTTGTATAATAATAGTAGCATGGAGTCGCAGTTAAGAACATGTACTTCAGTAGACTTGATAGTCAAAGTTTTCAGCATCCGGCACAAGTGCCTTCAGCATTAGCATGGAATTGTTCATCATGAGTATTGGCCGTAGCCTATCAGACCATAAAAAATTGTTTACCTTTTAGAAACTTCATTCCAATTCAACCTTCAACAATGTTCTGTGGAATCAATCAGCTTCCAGTATTTTGACAGTATTATTTTCTTAGTGAGCAGTCCTCGAAAGACATTGTTTCAGGTAATCGAACCAGTTTGTTCGTCATTGTAGATCGGTATTTGATAGTACTTGTGTTGCTCATCATTGTAGTCGTAGAGGGAGGATTGATCGTGCAGGAAGTGTTTGCGGCTTACAGTAATTTTTTTTGACCCTGTCTTTTTAAAATTGTTAGCTTTCGTTGAGACCAACAGTTATTGTACAGCAGTAGTAAATATAAAGATCAGATAGTCCGTTTGGTTTAGACAGGTAAAGTCACCATAAATAGAGGGTTGAAACTCTGGTAAGTTAGGGGCGACACGAAAGTTCATCATGGTATATTGAGGCTGCAATGGAAAAGAATTGTGCGCTTACCAAAGGGTTGATGTATACATGATGGTGGAGTAGCTCTTTAAGCTACCTCTGTGCCAAACATTGTTGGGAGGAAGCTGGTGAAAGAAATGTGTTGCTGAAGTTAAAATCTGAAGTTGAGATGGAAAAAAGTTGGAGACTATGAAGAGAAAAGTAATTAGCGCATGCAGTCCTAAGCTAGGCTGCAAGTAGACAATGGCTAATCACGTGAGACATAACATCCTCTTTTCATCACTCCTCGACATCTTTTGCGTTGTTTCTGTTCCCGCCTTTCTTTTTATTAGCGGTTCTGCTGATCTCCGGAACATTTTTCCATTGGTCAATGAAATTCTTCACTTGAAAAGAAGAAGACAAGGCTTCATTATACCAGAATTTCACCAAAACTCCCTAGATTCCGCATACATTCGTGTAATCTCAATAGTTGAGATGGTAATGCCATATTTTAGAACACATGGGAATGCAAACTTTGTTACATTTGCTTATATTTTTGATGCCGTTTAAGGCAAAATTTTCGTACCTTGCCGTTGAAGATATCTTGAAGGATGAAGCTAATCTTTGATGTCTCTCCGATTGATTCCCACAAAGGATCTCTTCAAACTTTTAACAAACAGCCGGAATTTAATCCCCGTAGGAGAGTGTTAGATAGTATTACGGCAGAAAGGAACACGGCATTTTCTGGAAATGTATAAGTCTCATCGAATGTGCAGAAAATATTTCTGTATCACGTCACGTGATTGAAATATTAAATCTTTCAGGTATCGTTCCGGACAAAAGGAATCCTTAAACCCTAGAAACAGAAGAGAAATCTTATGAACCAGATTTACAAGATACGTATCGATCTCGAATTGTCAAATATACGAAGTTTGCTGCCAGTTTTGTTCTATAACATGAACTTATGATAAAAAGATTATGCCGGATTTAACCTCAGAATCCCTAGGAGAAATGTCCGAAATAGAGCGAGACATACACCTCGGATTCATGCGTGAAGCTCTCGCCATGGTACCTCCATCATGGTTTTCTCTTAACAAAACCACACCCTTTAATTTTCTAACTAAACATAGGGCGAGCTCGCACTGCAAACAAACGAAGTCCCCGTCGGCTGCGTTTTTGTGCACTGCAACAAAATCATAGGACGAGGCATGAATGCCACCAATCGAACGTGTAATGGTACCCGCCATGCCGAATTCATCGCCATCGACGACATCCTGTCTTCTGGTTACGGACCTGAGATTTTGAGGGAGTGTGATTTATATGTTACTATTGAACCATGTATTAT
>Ga0247812_10001326_pt1 | contig 14049 bp, 7 predicted proteins | sample UWRJL149409B1_FD_178011 | JGI IMG/M metagenome (GOLD analysis project Ga0247812, IMG submission 178011) | Plant litter microbial communities from Arlington Agricultural Research Station in Wisconsin, United States - UWRJ-L149-409B-1 | ecosystem: Environmental > Terrestrial > Plant litter >...
CAGGCAGAAGCACAGCAGTGACAGCACGACGGCCTTGGTGCGGCCCCACGCGTTGTCATCCGTCTCCGCGATCGCACTGGCGATGATGCCCAGGAACACCCCGGGCAATGCCGTCAGCGCATCGAAATGCCAGCACACCGCCATCGCCGCGGTCAGGGCGATGAACACCCGCAGGCCATAACTGGCCTTCTCGTGCGCCCACAGGCGGCTCAGACGGGATTCTCGGGCAGGCATGCGGACCCAGCAACAGAAGCAGCCTCCATTATCGTGAAAAAAGGGGACGGAGGGGATTAAGTCGCATTCGACCATAGGCAGCCGAATGCGACTTAATCCCCTCCGTCCCCTTTTTTCAGGCGCGGGCGGTGCGTTTGAGCTGCTTCTTCTGCTGGCGGCGGGTGCGCCAGCTGCGCCAGTGTTCGGCCAGACACGAGAAGATCACGTACAGCGCCGGGGTACTGAGCAGGGTCAGGCTCTGCGAGAACAGCAGGCCGCCGATCATGGCGATGCCCAGGGGGCGGCGCAGTTCGGAGCCTTCGCCGATGCCGATCGCCAGCGGTACCGCTGCCAGGATCGCCACCATGCTGGTCATCATGATCGGGCGGAAGCGCACGATGCTGGCTTCGCGGGCAGCTTCCAGCGCGCTTTTGCCGTGCTCGCGCTGCGCGACGACGGCGAAGTCGATCATCATGATCGCGTTCTTCTTGACGATACCGATCAGCAACACCAGCGCGATCATCGAGATCACCGACAGTTCGGTGTTGGTGCCATACAACGCCAGCAGCGCACCCACGCCCGCAGCCGGCAGGGTAGACAGGATCGTCACCGGGTGGATCAGGCTTTCGTACAGCATGCCCAGCACCAGGTACACCGTCAGGATGGCGGCGATCACCAGCACCAGCATTTCCATCGGGTCCGAATCGAAGCTGAAGCCGCCGCCCTCGGCCAACCGGATGTCACCGGGCATGCGCATGCCGGCAACGGTGCTGTCGATGATCGCCTTGGCCTCGCCCATGCTGGTGCCGGGCGCCAGGTTGTAGCTCAGCTCCATCGTGGTGTACTGGTTTTCATGGGTGATCTGCGAAGGCGCCAGCCCCGGTACCTGCTCGGCTACCGCGGTGATCGGCACCATCTGGCCATTGCCTGCACGCACGTAGACCTGGTCCAGCGCGCCCGGCGTTGCCGTCTGCTCCGGCAGGGCGTTGACCACCACGCTGTATTGGTTGATGTCCGAGTAGATCGTGGAGATCTGCCGCTGGCCGAACGCGCCGTACAGCGCGCCGTCGATGTCGCCCACCGAAATGCCCAGGCGTGCCGCCTTGGCGCGGTCGATCACGATGTTCTGGCGCAGACCCGCCTCGTCCACGTCGGTGCCGACGTCGGCCAGCTTGGGGTTCTTCTTCAGCACGGCCTGCAGCTTGGGCAGCCATTCCTGCAGTTGCGCCAGATCGTTGCCCTGCAGCGACACGCGGTACTGCGCGCCCTGGCTTGAACCACCGCCGTCGCCGCTGGGCAGATCCTGGATCGCACGCAGGCGCAGTTGCAGGTCCGGGTAGCGGTCGGCCTTGGCGCTGAGCCGTGCCAACGCCTGCGCGGTGGTCTCGCGGCGTCCGTCCTTGCGGGCCTTCAGCTCGATGTTGAACTGCGCGCTTGAGCCCTGCCGGCCACTGCCCAGGCGCACGCCGACGGTCTTCACCGCCGGGTCGGCCATCAGCATGTCGGTGATGCGGCGCTGACGGTTGACCATGTCTTCGAACGACACCGTCGCGCTGGAGTTCGCGCGGCCCCAGATCAAGCCGGTGTCCTGCGCCGGGAATGCGCCTTTCTTCACCGCACCGAACAGGAACACCGTGGCGACGATCAGCAGCAGCGGGGTCAGCGACAGCAGCAGGGCGTGGCGCAGCGAGAAGTCCAGCATGCGGGTGTAGATCCGCAGCATGCGGTCGTGCCCGGCATCCAGCCAGCGGCCGAAGCGGCTCGGCGTGCCTGCATCCGCGTGCGGGTCGAGAAAGCGGCTGCACAGGGCGGGCGTCAAGGTGAGCGAGATGATCATCGACACCACGATGGCCGCCACCAGGGTGACGGTGAACTCGCGGAAGAACGCGCCCATCATGCCCTTGGCGAACAGCAGGGGAATGAACACCGCGACCAGCGAGGCGGTGATCGAGACAATGGTGAAGCCGATCTCGCGTGCACCGGTGAAGGCAGCCTGCATGCGCGGCATGCCCTCGTCCAGGTGGCGCATGATGTTCTCGATCACCACGATCGCATCATCGACCACGAAGCCGATGGCGATCACCAGCGCCAGCAGGCTCAGGTTGTTCAAGGTGAAGCCGAGGGCGTACATCACCAGCGCCGCACCGGCCAGCGACAGCGGCACGGTGACAGCGGCGATCAGGGTGGGGGCCAGCCGGCGCAGGAACAGCGCCATCGTCAACACCACCATTGCCAGCGCGATCAGCAGGGTGATCTGCACTTCATGCAGCGACCCGCGGATGGTCGGCGTGCGGTCGAAGTACGGGGTGAGCGTGGTGCCCGGCTGCAGGTAATCGCGCAGCGTGGGGATCTGCTCCTTTACCCGGTCCACGGTCTCCACGATGTTCGCCCCAGCACGGGTGAACACATACATCACCACGGCGGGTTTGTGGTTGAACCACGCAGCCTGGTACGCATCCTGCTGGCCGTCGTACACATTGGCGACATCCTGCAGGCGGATCACCCGGCCGTCTTCGCCGGTCTTGATGATCAGGTTGGCGAAGTCGGCGGCGCGTGCCACCGAATCGTTGGCGATGATCGCGGTGGTGGTGTTGCCGTCGCTCAGGAAGCCGGTGGGCGAGGTGACATTGGCGGCGCGCACGGCGTTGCGCAGGTCATCGGCCGTCAGGCCGAGGGCGTTCATCAGGCGCAGGTTGACGTCCACGCGCACCGCAGGCGTGGAGGCACCGGCGATATCCACCGACGACACGCCGGTGATCTGCCGGATGCGTTGCGCCAGCAGCGAATCGGCCACGTTGTAGAGATCGTCGGCGGACTGGGTTTCAGAGGTCAACGCAATGGCGATGACCGGATCGTCGTTCGGGTTGGCCTTGGAGAACATCGGCGAACCCAGCCCGGACGGCAGGTCGGCCTGCGCTGAATTGATGGCGGTCTGCACATCCAGCGCGGCCGAATCGATGTCGACGTCGCTCTGGAAAATCATGAACACCAGCGAGCTGCCTTCCGAGCTCGACGAGCGCATGCGGTCGATGCCCGGCAGCTGGCCGAGGTGGCGCTCCAGCGGCGCGGTGACCGTGGACGCCATGGTCGACGCATCGGCGCCGGCCTGGTTGGCGTGCACGAAAATAACCGGGATCTGGATGTTCGGCAGCGCCGACACGCCCAGTTTCAGGTAGCAGATCAAGCCGATGATGAACAAACCGATCGCCAGCAGGGCCGTGCCGATCGGACGCCGGATGAAGGGGCCGGAGATGTTCAACGTGCGGCTCCCGCCGTGCGCGAGGCTGCGCTCACGCCTGCGGCTCCTGCGCCGGCGGATGCCGATCGCCACGTCGCAGCGCCCGCTGCTCGCGACGCCGTGCGGTCCAGTCGGAGAACCGTTCCATGTAGAGGTAGATCACCGGCGTGGTGTACAGCGTCACCAGCTGCGACAGCAGCAGGCCGCCGACGATGGCGATACCGAGCGGACGACGCAGCTCCGAACCAATGCCGGTACCCAGCGCGAGGGGCAAGGCACCGAGCATGGCGGCCGCGGTGGTCATCATGATCGGGCGGAAGCGCAGCAGGCACGCCCGACGGATCGCTTCATGCGCGTTGGCGCCGGTGCGACGTGCTTCGATGGCGAAGTCGACCATCATGATGCCGTTCTTCTTGACGATGCCGATCAGCAGCACGATACCGACGATGCCGTCCACCGACAGGCTGAGGCCGCTCAGCATCAGGGCCAGCAGCGCGCCCACGCCCGCCGGGGGCAGGGTGGAGATGATGGTGATGGGGTGGATGTAGCTTTCATACAGCACGCCCAGCACGATGTAGATCACGACCAGCGACGCCAGCAGCAACCACACCACGTCGGTCTGGCTGCCGGTGAACTCCGCGGCCTTGCCGATGAACTGTGCATGCACCTGCGAAGGCAGCTTCAGTTCGGCCTGGGTTTCTTCGATGGCCTTCACCGCGGCAGACAGCGAGTACCCGCTGGCCACGTTGAAGGAGAGGGTGACCGCCGGCAGCTGCTGCTGGTGGCTGACCAGCAACGGGGCACTGGTGACCTTGCTGTCGGCCAGCGCGGACAGCGGAATGATGCCGCCGCCGCCCACGGTGATGCCGGTGTTCTGGTTGCCGATGCCGGTGGCCGTGGACGAATTGGACGAGGTGACCTGGCCGAAGCTGGTGGCGTTGGTGCCGGTCAGTGCACCGGTGCCATTGGACGCGACGGCCAGCTGTTCCATCAGGGCGGTGCTGGTACGGAACTCCGGCGCGACTTCCAGCACCACGCGGTACTGGTTGAGCTCGGTGAAGATGGTGGAGATCTGGCGCTGGCCGAACGCATCGTAGAGCGTGTCGTCGATGGTCTGCATCGGCACGCCGAGCACGCTCGCCTTGTCGCGGTCGATGGTCAGCTCCAGCGCGCGGCCCTGGTTGGACAGGTTGTTGTCCACGTCGGCCAGTTCGGGCCGCTTGCGCAGCGCTTCGGTCATGCGCATCGCATGCGTCGCGACTTCGTCGGCCTGTACGTCCGACAGCACGAACTGGTAATCGGTGGCCGCGACACGGGTATCCAGGGTCACGTCCTGCACGGGCTTCAGGTACAGCGCGATGCCGGGAATGTTCTTCACCGCATCCTGCAGGCGCGGCAGGATCACCGCCATGCCATCGCGCTCACCCCGTTCCTTCAGCACGATCGACAGCTGGCCCTGGTTGAGCGTGGGGTTCATCGAGCCGGCCCCGATGAAGGCCGACACACCGGTCACGTCCGGATCCTGGCGCAGCGCTTCGGCCACGGCCTTGGTGCGCTGTTCCATCTGCGGGAAGGCGACGTTCTGGTCGGCCTGCACCACGGCGGTGATCATGCCGGTGTCCTGGTCAGGCAGCAGGCCCTTCGGGATCAGGATGTACAGCACCACCGTCAGCACCAGTGCCGCACCGGCCACCGCCAGGGTGATCGGCTGGTGGGCCAGCACCCAGTCCAGGCTGCGCTCGTACAGGCCCACGGTGCGGGACCATACGTTCTGCTTGCCGGCTGCGGCCGCGCGTTCGTGTGCGTCTTCGCCTTCCGGCAGTTCGTCCGGCTTGAGCAGGTAGGCGCACATCATCGGGGTCAGGGTCAGCGAGATCAGCATCGACAGCGTGACCGCGATGCTCAGCACCCAGGCGAACTCATGGAACAGCCGGCCGGTGACGCCGGGCATCAGCAGCAGCGGCAGGAACACCGCGACCAGCGACACGGTCAGCGACAGCACGGTGAAGCCGATCTGGCGTGCGCCGATTTCCGCCGCTTCCTTGCCACTCTTGCCCTGCTCGATGTAACGCACGATGTTCTCGATCATCACGATCGCATCGTCCACCACGAAGCCGGTGGCCACCACGAGGGCCATCAGCGAAAGGTTGTCCAGCGACATGCCGGCGAAGGCCATCACCGCGAAGGTGCCGGCAAGCGACAGCGGCACCGCGACCGAGGGAATGATCGTGGCCCACAGGCGGCGCAGGAACAGGAAGATCACCGCGACCACCAGGCCGATGGTCAGGATCAGGGTGAACTGCACCTCATGCACCGACGCGCGGATGGTTTCAGTGCGGTCGGAGAAGATCTCCAGATGTACGTCGGCCGGCAGCACGCCCTGCAACTGCGGCAGCAGCGCACGCACGCGCTCAACGGTCTGCACGATGTTCGCACCGGGCTGGCGCCGCACTTCCAGCAGCACCGCCGGTTTGCCGTCGGCCCACGCCGCCAGCTGGTCGTTCTCGACGCCGTCCACCACGTTGGCGACGTCGGACAGGCGCACCGGCGCGCCATTGCGGTAGCTGATGATGGTGTCGCGGTACTCGGCGGCACTGGTCAGCTGGTCGTTGGTGCCGATGCTGTAGGACTGGGTCTTGCCATTGAGCGAACCCTTCGGTGCGCTGACGTTGGCCTGGGTCAGCGCACTGCGCAGGTTCTCCAGGGTCAGCCCCATGTTGGACAACTGCGCCGGATTGACCTGGATGCGCACGGCCGGGCGCACGTTGCCGGCGATCGATACCAGGCCCACGCCCTGCACCTGTGACAGGCGCTGGGCGAGGATCGAGTCGGCGTAGTTGTTGACCTCACGCAGCGGGCGCGTGTCGGAGGTCAGCTTCAGCGTAACGATGGCCGCGTCGGCCGGATTCACCCGGTTGTAGACCGGCTGGTAGGGCAGTGAGGAGGGCAGGGTGGCTTGGCGGATGGCGGCCTGCACGTCCTGCGCGGCGATGTCGATGTCCCGTTCCATCGAGAACTGCAGGATGATCGTGGACAGCCCCGCCGACGAATCGGAGGTCATCAGTTCCAGCCCGGAGATCTGCCCGAACTGGCGCTCCAGCGGCGTGGTGACCAGCGATGCCATGGTCGTGGCGTTGGCGCCCGGGTACTGGGTGGTCACCACCAGGCTGGGTGCATCGATCTCCGGCAGCGCCGACACGGGCAGCTGGCGGTAGCCGAGGATGCCGAGCAGCAGCAGCCCCGCCATCAGCAATGAGGTGGCGATCGGGCGGCGGATGAAGAGGGTCGAAAAGCCCACGGGCAGATCCTTGCTGGGACGTCATGACGATGCCGGCAGAGGTGCCGGCACCGATGAATCAGGCGGGGCCGCGATCAGCGCGGGCCGCCACCGGGACGGCGACCGCCGTTCTGCTGCTGTGCGGCCTTGAGTTCGGCTTCGGTCGGCGCTGCCGGGGTTTCGCCCGGCTTGAGTGCGTTGACCTTGGCACCGGGCTTGAGCCGGAACTGGCCTTCGCTGACCACCCGCTCGCCGCCCTTCAGGCCTTCGGTGACCTGCACATGGCTGTCGCCCACTTCCACGCCGCTGCGCACGGTCTGCATCTTCACTGTGCTGTCGGGCTGCACCACATAGACGTACTCGCCATCAGGCCCGCGCATCACCGCCTGGGTGGGAATGACGATGCCGCCACCGATGGTGCGCAGCTGCAGGCGGACGTTGACGAACTGGCCCGGCCACAGGATGTTGTCCTGGTTGGCGAACAGGGCCCGCGCGCGGAACGTGCCGCTGTCGCTGCTGATCAGGTTGTCGACCACATCCAGGGTGCCGTCGCCGCTGATCACATGGGCATCGGTGCGATCCAGCGCGGCGATCTGCACGGCACCCGCCTGCTGGGCGGTACGCACGTCACCGAGCTGGCGCTCGGGCAGGTTGAACACCACGTGGATCGGGTGGACCTGGGTCAGGGTGACCAGCGCCGTACCGGCGCTGACCACGTTGCCGGCGTCCACGGCGCGGATGCCGGCCACGCCGGTGATCGGGGCGGTGACCTTGGTGTACTGCAGCTGGACCTGGGCGGCGCGCATGCTGGCCTCGTTGGCCGCCACGGCGCTTTCGAACTGGGCCACCTGGTTGCGCTGCGTGTCCAGGTCGGTCTTCGCCACGTACTGCTGGTATTCCGGCGCACTGGAGCGCTGGAAATTGGAGCGTGCGGTCGCCAGCTGGGCCTGGTTCTGGCGCTTGGCGGCCGCCGCTTCGTCATAGCTGGCCTGCGCGCTGCGCGGATCGATGACCGCCAGCACGTCGCCCTTCTTCACTTCCTCGCCCTCGCGGAAGTTGAGGCTCATCAGCTGTCCGCCGATCTGCGGGCTGACCGTGACGGTGTTCATCGCGCTCACCGTACCCAAGGCACTGGCGTACACCGGCACGTCCTGGCGCTGGGCTTCCACCACGGTCACCGGCACCGGGCCGGTGTCGGCCGGGGGGCCGCCCCGCTCGCCCCGCTCACCCGCCGCAGCGGCATCGCCAGCAGGCGCGTCCTTGCCGCCGCCCATGAAGCGCAGGCCGACGAACACCACCACCAACACGGCCGCCACCAGCAGCACGATCTTCCACAAACGCGACATTCCAATCACTCCTGGGGGCTGGGCCGGGCGAACGCCCGGCTGGCAAGGTGCCAAGCATACCTGTGGGCCGTGTCAGTGCCTGCATGCCAAAAGGGCCGGATGCTCCGACCCTGCCAGGAGCCAAAGGTTCCCGAAAGCGACAGCTTGGCCTACATTCAACCGCAACCCTACCGTGGAGATCCCGATGCCCCGTCGCGCGCTGCTGTCATCCGCCCTGTTGCTGGCCCTGCCGGTGCTCGCCCATGCGCAGTCCGCCGAGCGCCCCGAAGTCGCCGCTGCTGCGCAGAAACTGCAGGCCCAGGTGGTGGAGTGGCGCCGCGACTTCCATGCGCATCCGGAGCTGTCCAACCGCGAAGAGCGGACCTCGGCAGAAGTCGCCAAGCGGCTGCGCGCGATGGGCCTGAAGCCGAAGACCGGCATTGCCCACCACGGCGTGGTGGCGATCATCGAAGGCGGCAAGCCGGGCCCGAAAATCGCCCTGCGTGCCGACATGGATGCGCTGCCGGTCACCGAGCAGACCGGCCTGCCGTTCGCGTCCAAGGCGACCAGCACGTACCGGGGGCAGACCGTCGGGGTGATGCATGCCTGTGGCCACGACGCGCATACCGCGACCTTGCTGGGTGTGGCAGAGGCCCTGGTGGCAATGCGCAAGGACCTGCCGGGGCAGGTGATGCTGATCTTCCAGCCCTCGGAAGAGGGCGCGCCGCCGCCGGAAGAGGGCGGTGCGGCGCTGATGCTGAAAGAAGGCGTGTTCGCTGATTTCAAGCCCGAAGCAATCTTCGGCCTGCACGTGTTCTCCAGCGTGCAGGCGGGCAAGATCGCCGTACGCGGTGGCCCGCTGATGGCGGCCTCCGATCGCTTCGGCATCAAGGTGATCGGCCGCCAGACCCACGGCTCGGCACCGTGGAACGGGGTGGACCCGATCGTGGCCACGGCTGACCTGATCGGCACCGCGCAGACCATCGTCAGCCGCCGTACGAACCTGGCGCAGCAGCCGGCGGTGGTCACCTTCGGTGCGATCAACGGCGGCATCCGTTACAACATCATCCCGGACGAGGTGGAGATGGTGGGTACCATCCGCACCTTCGACGAGGGCATGCGCCAGCAGATCTTCGCCGACCTGCGCAACGTCGCCGAGCACACCACGGCCGCGCATGGCGCCACGGCGGTGACCGAAATCTACGAAGCGGAAGGCAACCCGGCCACGGTGAACGACCCGGCGCTGACCGCGCGCATGCTGCCGAGCCTGCAGGCAGTGGTAGGCGCGGACAACGTGTACGAGCCGCCGCTGCAGATGGGCGCGGAGGACTTCTCGCTGTTCGCCAAGGAAGTACCGGCGATGTTCTTCTTCGTCGGTTCCACCAGCGAGGGGATCGATCCGGCAAAGGCCCCGGCCAACCATTCGCCCAAGTTCCTGCTGGATGAAAAGGCCTTGGACGTCGGGTTGCGCGCGTTGCTGCAGGTAAGCCTGGATTACCTGAACGGTGCGCCTGCCGAGGTCTGAATGGGTTCGCTGGGGGGGCAACGTCATCGCATTCGCGCTGCCGCTCCCACGCTTTGCTGCGCAAACCGCGGGCCCCCTCTCACCAGCACCCACACCCCGCCGCTTCGCGGCCGCCCCTGACTCAGGGGCTCCCTACACCCGACGGGTCAACGGGGCCTGCGGTAGCGCCGACCCATGGTCGGCGGAGGGTCCCCGCCAAGAGCCCGCTGCGCTCGCCGACCATGGGTCGGCGCTACCGCTTTTCTTCTTTTTTCATACGCGGCGGGCGGCCACGGAACCAGTCAGGGGCCGGGCGGTGGGGCTGGGCGGGGGCGTTGAGCGTCATGGATGGCGGGTCCACGTCATCGCATTCGCGCTGCCGCTCCCACGCTTTGCTGCGCAAACCGCAGGCCCCCTCTCACCAGCACCCACACCCCGCCGCTTTGCGGCCGCCCCTGACTCAGGGGCTCCCTCCACCCGACGGGTCAACGACGCCTACGGTAGCGCCGACCCATGGTCGGCGGAATGTTTCCGCCAACGGCCCGCTGCGCTCGCCGACCATGGGTCGGCGCTACCGCTTTTCTTCTTTTTTCATACGCGGCGGGCGGCCACGGAACCTGTCAGGGGCCGGGCGGTGGGGCTGGGCGGGGGCGTTGAGCGCCATGGATGGCGCGAAACGAGGCACGCATGGACGCAGCTTTTGCCGGACCCCGCCCAGCCTCACCGCCCGGCCCCAAGCAAGCAGCCCGCTGTCGGCGCCCACCGCGAGGGGGTCTCACCCGTTCGACCCGCTCATTTACAATGAGCGCCATGAATACCCCCCAGGATTCCAGCCTCGGTCGCGAGGTCAGTTACCCATCGCAGTACGACCCCGGCCTGCTGTTCCCCATCCCCCGCGCGGCGGCACGCGCCGAGATCGGCCTGGACGCGGCGGCGCTGCCGTTCGTCGGCCATGACCGCTGGCACGCCTTTGAACTCGGCTGGCTGGATGGCCGCGGCAAACCCTGCGTCGCCGTCGCTACGGTGCAGGTGCCGTGCACCTCGCCCAGCCTGGTGGAATCGAAGTCGTTCAAGCTCTATCTCAACTCACTCAACAGTGCCCGCTTCGATACCGCAGAGGACCTGCGTGCGTGTATCGCCACCGACCTGTCGGCCTGCGCCGGGGCACCCGTAGAAGTCCGCTTCGGCCTGCCGCCACTGCGCGAGGTGCCGCTGGGCGACAGCATCGATGGGTTGGACGTGGAGATCGACTGCTATGGACCGCCGCGCGCGGATTATCTGCTGGCCGATGCGTCACAGGTGGTCGAGGAAACCCTGGTGTCGGCACTGCTCAAGTCCAACTGCCCCGTCACCGGCCAGCCCGACTGGGCGACGGTGAGCGTGCGCTATCACGGGCCGAAGATCGACCGCAGCGGCCTGCTCCGCTATCTGGTCAGCTACCGCGAACATGCTGAATTCCACGAACAGTGCGTGGAGCGGATCTTCAGCGAGGTCAGCCACCGCTGCCATCCGCAGTGGCTGGAAGTGGAAGCACGCTATACCCGCCGCGGCGGCCTGGACATCAACCCGTGGCGGGCCAGTCACGGCATCGCGACGCCGGCAACGACCTACCGGGAGCAGCGCCAGTAACGGCGCATGCCCCCTGGCGGCGCAGGCTTCACGCGAAAACCATCCCTATTTAACAACCTGTGTGCGAACGTGCTTGCCACGTAGTCATGCAGACGGGAGTGTGTTGATGAGTACCGAGAAGAAAGCCGATTTCTCCGGTGTCAGCGCCACGGTGGACAGCACGGCAGACCAAGTACCGAAGGCCGATTTCTCCGGCGTTTCGTCCTCGGTCGACAGCACTGCCGAGGTCGTGGGTGGCACCTACACCGTCGAGGCAGGCGACACGCTGTCGAAGATCGCGAAAGAGCATCTGGGCAGCGCGAACGCCTGGAACAAGATCTACGAAGCAAACCGTGACCAGCTTGATGATCCGGACAAGATCAAGACGGGCCAGGTGCTGAAGTTGCCGCCGAAGTAAAACGACATTCCGCGTTATCGCCGTACCCCTTGGAGGAAACCCTATGACCTGTACCCACACGCTTCGTAATGGCCTGCTTGTCGCACTGCTTGGCAGCGTCGCCTTGGTTGGCTGCAAGAAGAACGAGCCTGCAGTCGATACCACGGCCACCCCGGCGGCTGAAACCGCACCCGCTGCCGCACCGGCCCCGATGACCGGCGCACCGCCGCCGATGGCCGAAGCGGCTTCGGTGAATGTTGCTTCGGTAACGGTCGGCAAGACGGCTGCAGCGGATAAATCCGTTGCAACTGCAGCGCTGTTCGCACCCAAAGACGAGATCATCGTCTCGGTTCGTACCGACGGAACCGCGAACAATGCCAACGTGGGCGCCAAGCTGACCTTCCAGGATGGCCAGGTGGCCGGTGAGCAGAGCGCTACGCTGAACACCAGCGGCGCCGAGACCACCAACATCAGCTTCAAGAACGCCAATGGCTGGCCGGCCGGCAAGTACCGTGCGGAAGTCATGGTGGACGGCAAGGCGGCAGGTACTCCGCAAGAGTTTGAGGTCAAGTAAGTCCACGCATTACCGACTCTCTCCCGGTAGTGGACTCACGATGGACGCAGCCGCGAGGCTGCGTCTTTTTTTATGTGCCGACCAGGCCGCTGCAGTACCTGCGCGTATGGTGCAGCTTTGCTCCGCACGGCGGAAATGGAGACAATGCAGGGGTTACCCCGCCCCGCGTTGTTCCGAGCAGATGCGGGGAAGTACAGGGCGCGTCCGTCCTGTGCACGACACGGTTGCACGTGGTCCGGCGCTGGCGCCGGCCTTCCCCTGAGATCCGCAAAGAGTCCTGATCCCCCATGTCGAATACGCCCAAGATCCTCTATACGCTGACCGATGAAGCCCCGTTCCTGGCGACCCAGTCGCTGCTGCCGGTCGTCAGTGCGTTCACCGCCACCGCCGGTATCGCCGTGGAAACCCGCGACATTTCGTTGTCCGGCCGCATCCTGTCGCTGTTCCCGGAGCGGCTGAAGGACGACCAGAAGGTCAACGATGACCTGGCCGAACTGGGCAAGCTGGCCACCACGCCGGAAGCGAACATCATCAAGCTGCCGAACATCTCCGCGTCGGTGCCCCAGCTGAAAGCGGCCATCACCGAACTGCAGCAGCAGGGCTTCGCATTGCCGGATTACCCGGAAAGCCCGGCCGACGATGAGCAGCGCGAGATCAAGGCGCGCTACGACAAGGTCAAGGGCAGCGCGGTCAATCCGGTACTGCGCGAAGGCAACTCCGACCGCCGCGCCCCGCTGTCGGTCAAGAACTATGCGCGCAAGCATCCGCACCGCATGGGCGCGTGGTCGAGCGAGTCCAAGTCGCACGTCGCGCACATGGAATCGGGTGACTTCTACGGCAGCGAGCAGTCGGCCACCCTGGCTGACGCAGGCAGCCTGAAGATCACCCTGCATGCCGCCGATGGCAGCGAGACCGTGCTGAAGGAAAAGACCGCAGTGAAGGCCGGCGAGATCGTCGACGCTGCGGTGATGAGCCGCAAGGCGCTGGCTGCCTTCATCGGTGAGCAGATCGAAGACGCCAAGGCACAGGGCGTGTTGTTCTCGCTGCACCTCAAGGCGACCATGATGAAGGTCTCCGACCCGATCATGTTCGGTGTCGCGGTCAACGAATTCTACAAGGACGTGCTGGCCAAGCATGGCGACGTGCTGAAGCAGGCGGGCTTCGATGCCAACAATGGCATTGGTGACCTGGCTGCACGCCTGCCGTCGCTGCCGGAAGCCACCCGCGCCGCCATCGAGGCCGATCTGAAAGCCGAGTACGCGCATCGCCCCGCCGTGGCGATGGTCAACTCGGACAAGGGCATCACCAACCTGCACGTGCCGAGCGATGTCATCGTCGATGCGTCGATGCCGGCGATGATCCGCGACTCCGGCAAGATGTGGAATGCCGAGGGCAAGCTGCAGGACACCAAGGCAGTCATTCCGGACCGCTGCTACGCGGGCGTCTACCAGGCGGTGATCGATGACTGCCGCACCCACGGTGCATTCGATCCGGCAAAGATGGGCTCGGTGCCGAACGTGGGCCTGATGGCACAGAAGGCCGAAGAGTACGGTTCGCATGACAAGACCTTCCAGATCGCCGCCGACGGCGTGGTCAAGGTCACCGACGAAGCCGGCAAGGTGGTGTTCGAGCACCCGGTGCAGGCCGGTGACATCTGGCGCATGTGCCAGACCAAGGACGCGCCGATCCAGGATTGGGTGAAGCTGGCCGTGGAGCGTGCGCGCCTGAGCGGCACGCCCGCCGTGTTCTGGCTGGACGCGTCGCGCGCGCACGACGCGCAGGTCATCGCCAAGGTGGAGACGTACCTCAAGGACCACGACACCACGGGCCTGGACATCCGCATCCTGACGCCGGTGGAAGCGACGGCGTTCTCGCTGGACCGCATCCGGAAGGGCGAGGACACCATCTCGGTG
>Ga0247812_10001327_pt1 | contig 14045 bp, 15 predicted proteins | sample UWRJL149409B1_FD_178011 | JGI IMG/M metagenome (GOLD analysis project Ga0247812, IMG submission 178011) | Plant litter microbial communities from Arlington Agricultural Research Station in Wisconsin, United States - UWRJ-L149-409B-1 | ecosystem: Environmental > Terrestrial > Plant litter >...
AATCATCCTATGTATATATTGAGGATCTGCTAGAATTATTTACAGAAGCATGTTTACAATATCCACGATTTAATTTGCTATAATGTCGATCTAGGACGTCTGTACAGTAATATAAATCGGTTCCGTATTAGGGGACGCGATTAAACGCGACAAGTTACCAGCTTGCCTGTGGTGTTAGAGGGAAGGAAAGTCTCTATCGACGTATGATATCATAACTAAGGACGCACATCATATGGTGCATAGGCAATCAGGCGACTTCGTAACCCTACGCCGGCTGCTGTTCCGTCCTCTGCGACAGGTGACAATTGTACGGGGCAGTCTAACTTGACGGGTTGGTTTGCTGGCAAACGAACGGCAATGCGGACCCATAAGCAGCCCACGGGGCCAGGTTAGATATATCCTTCTTTGCCATGGTGAAATGATGGGATGTAAAGACTAATAATGAGGGAACTGCAGGGAAAACTGCTCCACGGCTAATCGATGATTTGAATCATTACAACCCCGAGAGAAAAAGAGGATACAATCTATTGACGGATCCAGCTCCACGATTCAAAGGTGATTCCACAGTGCAACGAAGGATAGCGGGGGACTGTAAGCATTTCCTGGTTGTCAAAGATCAGCAGACGGACCCTCTGAGCAGCATCTCTACAACACCCGACGAAACAACAAAATATGTGGTGGCAACATATTGCCAGAAGTGCAGATGGCATTTCCATATAACAGTGGACTTCTGGGCCGTGAGGGAGGGCCAGGTTCCGTGTAATCTTGCGGATGAAGCAAACCCTCTCCATCATTTGCGGTACCTAGAACCAACGGAACCTATGAAGGAGAGAGAGGATGCTGAATGCTATTTTGCATGTTCTGGGCCGAGGTGTCCAGTAATTGTCAAGATACAGATATTTCCTCCACGCCTTGGTGCTGAACTACTGCACAAATTCGACAACGCCACAGTCCTTAATCAACGGGGCAGGAATGTTATAGCAGAGGAACCCGAGAGGTTTGCTGGCCTACCACCCTTGACGCCTATCCACGTCTTTTCCAACCTAAAGCAATATCTAGAAGACGCAAAGACGGAGACTGATGCAGGAGAAAGAAAAAAGATAGCGAAACGAAACAAGAAGTATTATCTTGCATTTGCCAACGAGTGCGACGATTTGTTTCACTACCTAGGGTTTACTGAAGTGAGAGAAGAAAAGGAAGATGTAAGTTTCTGGATCTTGGGGTTCCTGTTTGTCTTTGTCTTTGTCTAGAGAGGGACTGAGCGCTTATTAGCGGCGCCTTCCTTATATTCAATATTCGCTTAGCAAAAGCAACTTATAATGACCTCAATCTAACAATTTTCAGGGAGCATTTGATTACTTCTGGCAACTTCCCATCATAACCGACAAGAATAAAGACTTCGTTGATGATGTTAAATCCGAGTTGAGGCAACTTATTGCATACAGACCAGAAGTAGAAAGAAGTCGCGCCAACTACAATATTGTCTATGCCCCTCTGCCAGCGCTAAAACAGATAGAAATCAGCCTCGGATACCACGGCTATCACCGTAGGACTAGGACGGTAGATTTGACCCAGTCTATTGAACATCCATGGTTCGCAAGTCTGGGAGCACTGGACGATTTTACAGACGATTTTATAGCATGGGCGTATGATCGACAACGCGAGTGTGATCCTCAAAACAGTCCATATTATTTGGATTGCCTCTACGGTATTGCGACGGGACGAAAGAGCTCTGATTTAGAAACGAAGTTTTCCATTGCTACATCGACCGGCGAGCTTCGCTTAACGGAGATTGAAGCAGCATATAAATACTTTGTGTTGGACGTAGATCTACAAACAACAGATGAGTGAGCACACCCTATATTACCTGCCTGTAGGTCTCCAAACCTCACTTGCATATACTGATGTTGTGGACTGTAGTCACATTATCGGCTTGTTCAATTCGAGAGTTCAATCGTCTCCGCGGCAGGCAGATCAAGCTAGAGAAAACTTGCGAATTATTGGAAAAGCAAGGAATAGCAAAAAGATCGAGCTTGTTGCTATGGACAAATCTATGACATATGAGGAGGCGCTCGAGTTACTCCCGGGCGTGGATGCAACCACACCGTTTGATTCTGGTATATATTAATGTTTCGCTTTATCCTTCTTCCGTGTGCTATCCCTTTAGCGGATACTGACTTTGTCTTTTGCACAGTTCTAGCAGTCGCTGTTATGGTGTCTAGTGAGGCAGCAGATGAGCAAAAGAAAAAGGTTCCCTATGCGCTTTTACTTATTGGAAAGGAAAAAGGAAAAGAAAATGACCTCAATGGACAAGTAAGTGCTTTTGGTGCTCTAATTCCACTGTTTATGTGGTGATTTTGTCTGAAATTTATTAACATAAGCCGACTAGACCGAACTTCTAAAAGCTGCCTTCGACATGGCTTTTGGGAATAGCCTTTTTCACGCTGATGTTGATAGCGCATATCGAACTCTTGAAATCACGAATCGAAATGCACCCGACCAGCTTGTCTGGCAATACTATGTCCATGGCGGTAGCGTCAATATCAGTGCTATCTATACTATTGCTATGGATCGAAAAAGCAAATTGCTCTTGGCCCATATAGATCCTTCTTTGGTTCCAGGAGGAACGCGAACCTGTAAGTTCATATTAATTTACTGTTGTATCTTTTGGTTTTCCTCTGTAGTTGTTCTACGTCATATGCAAGAACTAATAGCAAGATCCAGTAGCGAGTGACCCAGTTGGGCTAGACAACATTGGCAATACGTGTTACCTCAACAGCATCCTCCAGTTTTACTATACTATAAGGTCTATTAGAGAGGTAGTTTCAAACATCGATGATTATCGAATGGACCTCGATAGTCCCACAATTCAAAAAGACATCGACATCAAACAAGTCGGTGGCAGGAAAATCGCGAAGAGTGAAATTCAGAACGCGCAGAAGTGTGAGTTCAGAACTTTCTTGCTGTTTACCCTGGCTGATCATAAATAGTTGTGTATGGTCTAAAGAACCTTTTCGAGCAACTCAAAACTTCACCAATGTCATCCGTGCGGCCAACAACTGAGCTTGCTAATCTAACTCTTCTCAGCGACCAGAAAGTTGCGCAATATAGGAGGGATTCCGTGACTAGTCCGAACGGCCCACCCCCTTTAGAGCAAATCAACCAAAACATCCCCATATACAGCCCAGAAACAGCGAAACCAAATACCGTTGTATATGGACCACAACCGCGGCAACTTATCTCACCCACTCCCACTCCCCCGCCTGAGGACGACGTCGAAATGGTGGACCGACCTACTGACAAGGATTCAGGCTTTGGTGACGACAGTAGCGAATCTACTCTTATTGACACCGAGGCGCCAAATGAAGAGCAGCGTGGGCATGTCAATCCCTTTGAAGATGAGAACCACATACTAGATCAGAATAACCCGATAAAAACACTTAATGTCGAGGACGATATTATCATGGTAAATGGTCAGAATGTTCCTGTCTCACACAAAGCCCCAGCAGAACCGGAAAACCCACCCCCAGTACCGCCACGCAACAAGCCAGACCAAGACTTGTGGGCATTTGGGGCACAGCAAGATGTGACAGAGGTCGTTGGAAATGTAGTTTTTCGATTGCAATGTGCTATTAAAGCAGAGAGCATTGAGGAAGGCACAGGTGAGCAGATTGACCGAATTAGAGACACCTTTTATGGCGCAAATGCAACCTACACGCAGAAATCGCAGATATTAGAGAAGAAGGTCGAGTCCTGGGCAAACCTGATTATTTACCCTGATCCTGTGGGACCTCGAGATATCTACGCCGCACTAGATGTTACATTCGATATGCAGATGGTAGAAGTTGAAAACATGCAAACTCGACAATACTCCTCAATTGCCAAACTACCCCCTATCCTGCAAATGCACATACAGCGCACCGCTTTCGATAATGTCAAGTAAGACTCTCAATTCCACGCGCGTTAAGCAAGCTCTAACACTCACTTTAGGAAGCGACCGTGGAAGAATATGAATGCTGTTACCTTCCCGGAAACTCTGTATATGGATAGGTATATGGATTCTGATGACAACATTCTGCTACGTCGACGTGAAGAGGCATGGAAATGGAAAGCTCGGCTCCGAGATCTGGAAAAGAGACAAGCAACTCTCAAGACTGAAAAGTTATCTGTTGACGAGGCATTGGTAGCCACCAAGGATTTTGTGAGTGCGCTGCAGGAGCTAGAAGCTGAAGGCGTAGATGGCTTAGATATCGCGCCAGATTTACCTGATGTAAGTTTGTTTTTGATATTATCTAGCACATCCACCTTGTTATAGCAAGTATTGATTTTTCATAAGGCTCTCGACGAACGGATCCCCCAAATTCAATCTGAACTTGCATCATTGGATATGGAGATCACTACGATCAGACAGAGACTTAGAGAGCAGTTTACCGATATGACCAAGCATGAATATAGGCTGCAGACAGTATTTATTCATCGTGGCGAATCAGGTTCTGGTCATTACTGGTAAAAGCCCTTGTATGTGTTTAGCATTCTATGTGGCTAATCAATAACTAGGATCTATATCTACGATTTTGACAACAGCATTTGGCGGGAGTACAATGAGTAAGTGATACCAGTTTCCTCTTCTAAGGGAGGTCTTTAGAACAGTCACTCAGTCTCACCATGTTGCAAACACGACTAACAAGTTTGCCCACTAGCGATCGCATAAGTGAAATCCACGATCTTAAACAAATCTTCGAGAAGCACGGCGTCATAGATGGCACACCATATTATCTCGCATATGTTCGAAGTGCGGACAGAAAGGAACTGGTCAATGCAGTAGTTAGAGACGTGGTAGAGCCAAGCGTTGAAGAAATAATCATGATCGACGATGATGATGATTTTGTTGGTAGATCTGACCATATCGAGAACGTAAAGCCACGTGATATCCTCCCAAAACCCGATAGCTCGAGCATGCCACCACCAATTGGTTTCGAGAGGAGCCGAAATCAGACCTTGTCAAGTTGGGATAATGGAGGACATAGTGATTTGGATGCGAATGGAAGGCCGTGGTAGATACCGCATGTATGTTAGCGAGATGGCTCTTATAAATCTTGCTCAATGGCACGCAAGCCTTGTTAGACACACTTATGAGACATGAAATGAAACTTCAACCACTAGTACTTGCTATATCTGAATCCACTATTGAACCTACTGTTCTTTTATGAAAATCACCCCATATTTCTGATGCTACTGAGATACGGTTCGTAGAAGATAGGATCAAGGAGAAATTTGGTAACTATCACGGCATTGGCTAGCCATAATTGTGAGAGGCTCTATTCAGACCAAAAAGGCTTGTTACATAATGATACGGGCTTCAAACCTCGAGGAATTCGAACCCGTATGTTCATTCGCACACGACGGGGCAGGTTAGGTGTGGCTTTTCGTCTCAATGTCCATTCACACGTCAATCCTTGACGTGATAGAGGAGACTAAATTGAAGGGTAATAAATGAGAAAGCTAGAAATCATTAGTTTAATGGCGAACCATGAATATCTAGTTCATGTGATTGTACTGTACCAAAAGACGTTGGCCCCACGTGATGCATCTCCCTGTCTATATGCGAGTGAAACAAATCATCCGCCGTAGGGTTCTCCAATGAACAATATCAGATGAAACGTGTCCCTATCATTTTTGACCTTTCAACAATTAAAGATGATTTTTCACTTATGTAACTGACTCACAATTTCTATTTTAGTGACCGTAGCTCCCTGGAAAGTAGCCGGGTGTGCATTAACCATTTGCTGGGCAGCTCGCCCATTGTCCTATTAGTCTCTTGTTAGTAAAATTTCAATTATGGCTGGTTCGACGACATTATTTTTCGGTAATTTAATACATCGAGAATACATACACAGCCAAGTAAGAGAGGGAACCATTCACTATTAGAGAGAACTTGCTAAAATTCGAGTTCCTAGTCAGCTTTTGTGCTCCTCTAGAAACTCAAAGGCTTTGCAAGAAGCATACCGCTACTCCACCCTCGATCTCAAATTTTACTCCTTGACTTTCAATTGTTTTCTCAATAAACTCTTTCGTCTCTTTATTGGTGATAGTGTGCTGTATCAAGATCTTCGGGATGAAATTCTCCTCTCTGGCACCATAAAGCATCAATTCCGATATTGGTACTCGATCATTCACTTCATGTGTGTCGTAGATACGTTGGGCTGTTTCAACCTATTACGTTGGTCAGCAATTCTAATATTTATCTCCTCTTGAGGTAGTCAGATTTCGTGGCCAATCAAAACAAAACCAGAGCCGAATATCTCCTAACGCAAGGGATATTCAAGCTAAGCTGCACTCTGCTAACAGCCATAAACTCTGGCAGCATAGTGGAGAAACAGATTTTGACATAGACAGACCATCACTGCACCACTCTCTGATTGGTAGCGCAGAGTAGCGACAGTACCGTATATTCGAACACTATCGTTTTTTGGAATTGAACGAAAAGCATGACCTTTCCATTTTGTTGGGTGTGGGTCAATTCCGTGAGATCTAAGGGCCGCTCCAAGTGCTTGATCGATCCGGGTCCTTGAAGAAAATGGTGCGATAAGTCGATAAAGTGTATTCCAATGTCCAAACATGGCCTCCGATTGAGCTTCTACACTGTTCCATTCCGCAGATTCGATGGACTGGCTGACATAAAAATAATTAGCTATTAGTGTTTACAGCACTGGTAGCATTCTTGAGAGAGCTCGCATTTTGCTTTTACTCACTGAGCTAAAATGAGCCTGTCACCTAGGGCAGCAGCTCCCGAAGCGCTCAGCCGCTGGGGATGGTTCATCGTCCCAATCCCCTCAAGCGCTGTCTTATGCAACTTGGATTTTATAAAAGAATTATTCCAAGAGGCTGGAGATGTGGAGAGGTTGACTTCTGGAGCGCAGTCTCGTAGAGCACGAGCTTCCTGCTCGTTGAAGTATCATGAAGAAGCAACACCGGCATCCGAAAACGTTTTTTTTCCAGCTATGGATGGCCCGCAAAGATAGTGCCTTCCACTAAATCCTGGAAGGAACGGCCGGACGAGTCATCATGTGAAAGAGAACGTCAATTATTAGATCCTGCCAACATCCTACAATGTGAGCTGTGCAATTCGGAATACCAATGAGAACTATGCGGTCAAGAAGTCATCTAATCCGAGTGCTTCTTTTGAACCTTAAGCCAACAGTAATATATGATGCTTCAGAAATTCGTTGAGTTTTCCGAAATCCATCAAATAACCTCTAGCTTTTACGTTAGTGTAGCAAAATAACCTAAAGTGGATTAAACTGAAGGTCAAACTTAATCCAGCCTTTACAAAACTTAATTTTATCTAAGTTAAGCTTCCGGTAAGATATATTTAAAGCTTAAATCAAGATAAGGTTAAAGTTAAGCTTAAAACTTTTGTCACTTTTGTTGTGCACTACCCTCTGATTTGAGCTTCCTCATTTATTAAGTTCGTACTCATGCGTGAGTGTCATTTTTCTATTACAGTCATACTAAATCCAATCCCCTATATTAGCTAGAGACTATTCCAGATCTTGTGTTAATCATCCTCCAGGCTTTGGGAAGCTCTATCCGGAGCCGGCTTAATCTTCCGCAACCGCCAAAACAGCTAGCAAGGTGTCATAATTCAGTTTCCCATCTTCCTTTTTTGATTTTGAATTCGGTTAAAAAAATTGCTCTCATAAAAAAAGAGCTTCTCGCTCAACTTCAGTTTGAGAAATATAGGGAAAACAAAATCTGTGGTGACTAATAATATCTCGCGTTTTACATGGTATATCTAACATGTAGATTATAGATGGATGTCACGTGGGAAGAGATTTCACGGTGTCTTCCGTGTGTTGGAATTACCTAGGCGAAAAATCCATATCTAGACATTTGTAGACAGAGCCTACAAAGTCGAGCGATGATGGATCTGGAAGGTTCTGTACCAACTGAAAACTATATCTACACTCCCTTGAATAGTGAAAACTTCGAGATACGTCTTTTAAAGCTTGCCTTTAGTGTCGACGATCTTCTTGGGCAAGCCAACGACAAACCGTTACGAGGATCTTTGGAAACGTATTCATTGCCTCTTTCTAAACTTGATTTTGGTCAAAGGTTTATCAAATCGACCCAGCTACCAGCAATTAATGCTCTATCTTATGTCTGGGGTGACCCTTCCCGTACTCATGAGATCATCGTTGATAATAAAATAATTCGCATCACCGCCAATCTATATGGAGCCCTCCGCGATCTTATGGCAGGTGCTTTGTGGGGCATGTCCATTTGGGCCGATGCTATATGTATCAATCAAGATGATCTTGCAGAGAGATCGTCACAGGTCCTCTTGATGCGAGAGATATATCACTGTGCAGCAGAAGTCAACATATGGCTTGGCCCAAGCAGCGAAAACGGTAGGAAAGCCATGAAATTTATCGGGGATCTGACCGGTGAATATGGACCAGATCTGATCGAGAAGCAATCTACCGAAAACAGTAGTTCTGTCGAAGTTGCTTTGGCCAAATACGTTGTGTTGCCAAGTTTGAAGCTTCTACAGAAGGGTTATGCATTTGGCCAAACCGTTGGGGAGATGGGGGAACTATTTACTGCAGCCGCGAATGACGACAAGGCAAATATGATTGTCGATCGTTCAGGAGACCTGTCTCTCCACCAGGATACGATCAAAAGGTTGATAAAGTGGAAACCTAGAGCCAGACATTGGGCGAACTGTCAGAATGAAGATTTTGGAAAAATGGCGAGGTGGATTGATGAATATATTATTGAGAAATATGATTGGTTTAGCAGAATGTGGGTTGTGCAGGAGGTTGGAACTGCTGACACTGCTGCTATTATATTCGCAGGATCCTCAGTAGATTTTGAAGAATGTTAGCTTCTTTTCATATCTGTACCGTCAGGGCTCAGGGACGACTGAGAGGGTCAAACCGGCCCTATCCGTGTTCCTGATCCCAAACGACTTCATTATGCCAAAATCTTCCATACGACTAGAAATTCCATAGCTAATTTCAGAGCAGTTCTTCGCGGATGCTGCTATCTACATTACACCCTTAATTGTCCGCTAAGGAATATGCGCAAATTGATTGGCCTTGAGAAAATCCGTCAAGGATGGAACGATAGCCAACGACACCCTTTGCGAGATCTTATTCGAGAATGTCGATACAGGAAAGCAACAGATCCGAGGTACGTTTAGCCCAAAATAATCAGGGTTAAGATGAAGTCCAGAATTTCGAGAGCTGCATTGGTGCTTGAAAACACTTAGACTGTCTATCTGTCCGAGGCTAAGACGGCCGACCACACCCCCTTATAATCTTCAGCAGCTCGCAGTACTAAATTGCTGGTTTAGAGACAAAATATTCGCACTTCTTGGTTTGATGGGCGACAAAATGAATCCCTTTCTCCAGCCAGACTACACTAAAACCGTTAGCCAAGTATTTGCAAGTACCACTCTGCATTTCATGACTCAGTCTTGCTCTCTGAATCCAATTTGTGGCTGGCAACGGACTCACAGTCTCGAGGAACTGCCATCGTGGGTTCCAGACTACAGCCTTGATCAAGAGCGTACTGCAACACCACTTGTTTCAATAGATGGGACCGAAAACATATTCAATGCCTCTGGTAGTCAGAATAAAGCGAAAATCCCTTCGACTGACGACGTCACGTCTAGTAAATACAATTGGAGAGAACTAGGTGTAACAAGTCTCTGCATAGATTCCGTTTCTCTACTTTCGAAAACAGATTCTCCTAATTCTAGTTTCGGAGACACGGAGAAAACTTGGTTATCCACCATTTCTGGCGCAAATCATTTGGTACCAGCTGTCGAGGAAGTGAAGCCTGCCCTATATGCTATTTCGGAAATTATCCGAAAGTACAATGTGTTTTGGAACACTATACAGGATATCTCACAAGCTGGAAACTCAGCAGGTCATGGTCCGCAAGGTTCAGAATTGACTTTGATATCCAACACTCACCTAGAGCTAGGAACAACTCACACATTGGCTCTAAAACACAAAGAGATTCCACATGCTAAACAAATGAATATTGCGCTATTAAAGGGAAGACCACATGTCGTTGATGCATATATCTATTCGTTATTCAATGGTAAAATCTCAGCTGAACGACGCCTGACCCAAGAGGAGCTAGAACATATTTTGGACCTCGACATACCAACAGAACTCAAGGAAACAGGGCCCCAAAATATTCAAGATGTGACGGATATCTGTCGTACTCTAATAGCCGGAATGACTGGACGAAGGATAGCCGTCACTAAGGGTGGTTATATTGGTGCTCTTCCCGAGGAGACCCAGACTGGTGATTTGGTGTGTGTGCTATATGGATGCAGTGTTCCGGTGGTACTTAGAAAGCTAGAAGGAGTTGATCAAAGCTACAAGTTTGTCGGGGAATGTTATTTGCATGGCTTTATGGATGCCGAAGCTATAGCTATGCATAGAAAGGGCCTACTGGATGCGGAAGATATCACCTTAGTTTAATGGATCATTTAGGGATCAGTTATAGGTTTCCTATTAGGATATAGAGCTTTAGCTGAAAGTTCCAGTTGAGATATGCTTAGACAAATTTTAGTACCACATTAGCACTAGAGAACCGCAATAAACCTTCTAAGTTGCACATAACAAGCTAGAGAATCATACTCGTACTGAAGAGAGTATCCTGTGTTTACGCATCTCATAGATGCAATATCTTCATAATTTCGTATCATGCCACCTCTGGTTTAGTTAGAAGCAGTTGTGCGGTGTGGTAGCTTTTGGAAAGCACTTTGATATTTAAGGAGTAACAATTCCAAGTTATTAAGCAAGGAAGCCGTTACAAAAATGACACCCATAAATCTCAATTCAAAGCTGGCTCTCCAATTGTCATGCACTCAAGAAAGGTCGCCATGTCGCTCCGACCAACTTCCTAGCTCTAGCTGAGGCCCATCAATGCAAAACTTCAACCTCTGTGTAGACCTTCCTTCCTACCTTCCCGGTACTAGACAGTATTCACCCCCTCATCGAAACCGAGTTCAGATTCTACTGGACCTAAGTGAGTCTGTTGGACTAGAAACTGTTTGTGTGTAAGTTTTGATGCGAAGTTCTACAAGATTGATTGGAAGTGAGGGACATGACCCAAGCCCCGATTTCTCGCTGGAGGAGAGTATAAAAGAACTGGCTTTCTCAATAGTAGATAACTCAACTTACAGTAAAACCAATTCTGGTAGATGGGGCATCACAGCTCATCGACTAAGTTTTAGCGAGGAGAAGCAGAAGGGAGAAGAACGATATTGAGTTACTGGTGGTTCCTGTTCGGCAGTATGTTATCTACACTAAGAAAATAATAGGCATCAAAAAGACGTTGTGGAATTGATGCCGACAGCTTTTGTTAGAATTTTAAACACTAACTGAAAGGGCCGGCGCGGACTTAAAGATAAAGCTTGAGAAGTGCCGTTATATTTAAGCACACGTAACTGAGTTTGGAATTTAAAGTTTCCATCTGGGAAGTAGGAAAGTGTCTATTTTAAATTAAAGCATTAGTACTTTAAAGTATATCTGAGATATTTTGCAAGACCCAAATCGGCATTCTGTTCAAAGATTTGATATATGCTAATAAGCAAGAAAACTACCGAACTTACGAGTAGGTATTTGACTAAATATTTCAAGGGAAATGAAGCAATGGCGAGACTAAGAGACTCAAAACTTGACCATGTGAATCATCTTGTCATACAATACGCAACCTTCCAAAACTACTCTTTGGACTATGCTTTAGAATTACTCGCTCGTCCCGAATCCATCAAAGCTTGTGGTATGTACATACAAAGTGGCTCGATCCAAAACTATCTTGCTCCTGAGCCATCACAGAGCCATCCGGTATCCCGTATGGACAGGATTGTCACTTTCCCACGTCTCCAAGGTACGTCATGAGAACTGTATGCTGAGTTCCCGCATAGGATTTCACCAAAGATCCCATGATTGCCACTGCGGGTCAGATACTGTCACTAGCTTGGACTATCCGGGTCGTTCCAATTATATGTCAAGCCGGATTGAGTATGTTTTAAGCATCTGCTAATCTATCGTAAGCTTCTTACCGCATAGCCTAGATGCAAGCAGACTTGTGCCCACCCCACCCCACCGCCTTTCCCCTCAGAAAATAAAAATAACTGAATGGGTCAGCTTATTCCGGTACATCGCTAGTACAGTACATCAAGAGTAAACACAGCATAGTCTAGTCCGAGTTGAATCCCATCAGTTTGGGTGTCATGGGCAGCTCCCCTGAGTCGAAGGCATATGCAAGTTGGGAGGTAGTAGCCAGACAGCTTTTTACTTATTCAACCCCTTGTTCTTTGACAAACCACATTATACATCAATTCAAATTAGATTTTTGATCTAATTAGGAGATCGTTGCGTTGTATTGTGTCAGTTAGGTTCTTTTGCTTTCCTCTAAGTCTGACGAGCCTTAAGGGTACGCTGACGATTAAAACGCCTGAAATCGGATTTGAAGGAATCCGCAAGCAATTCAACATAATACCCCGAGAAAACAAGTACTCCCAGTTTTGGTAATTGGATTTGTAAGGTGGAGCGACCAAGTGAGGTTTTTGCTACAAAACTATAAGTGATTATTATCCCGCCCGTACCGCACTGAGGCTTCCGAGTCCACGAATCGCGATCACTTTTCTGCGTAGGCTATGTTCAGAATCGATCGTGTAGCATACGCCATTTGATGCATCCTTTACATGCTCTTCAACCGAGACTTGACATCAATTCATTTTTATACAAGCCATGCCGCTCGTACTTATATAAGCAAGATGGGGGGTTTAACTCTCTTTCCCTTCCTCGGGCACTTTCTTTCGGTATACTGTGCCACTGCCAAAATACCTGTGCGTATCCCGAGAAGGTGTACCTAGAAGCATGCGCCGTAACTTTATACCAATTGCAAGAGTTTCCGATCTTGCTCACGTCATTCGCTGCCACGCCTTATCCTCCGTAAATGTACGAGGGAAATCCAAAGAGGCTCTGCGGTGACCGGCAGCTCTTTAAATGCCTGCCGTCAAATGAGCAGGATGGCATTGTCGAGGATGACCACCTCAACTCCCGCCCCCTGCTACCCACCCCACCACCATCCCAAGTTTAAAGTTTAAAGTAATGCAGGAGCATTGGATTTCTTTGGCTGGCACGGAAAGCTGTCGCGAGATGGTGGGTTTCATGTTTCGCTAGGCCGTAGACCTTATTTTTCGGGAGATGTTGCTAAGGTTACTTAGAATAACCTTTCCCTTCGTCCAACGCTTAAACTTTACGTTGTATACCCCGTAGGCATATCCACCCAGGTCAGGCAAGCCTTTGTCAACTCTGCGCTGTGGAAGCTTGGAAGATTCAAGGCTTTTTTTTGGCCGGTTTCAATGTTACCTTGTCGATTTATGTTCGCTAGCTTGTCTCGGGACGGTTGGCCAAGTAGGTAAAGAGGATTTAGGGCCCGGCGGAGGGTTGCCAGATTAAGGTTTAATCAGAAGCAGATCTTGTTTAAGCTTGTTACGAGAGTGGGGCTCGGGTATACGTACTGGGACCGATAACCCCACCACGGATCCACTATGAACCCACCATGAATCCACTACGAATCCACCACGCGTAAGTTGCAAGAGGGAACGACTTCGTAAAACATTTGCACCCTCAAGCACGCTGCAGGTTGAGCCGGGTCGGGTTAGGAATACCCTGAACGTAACGTTTGGAAGTGTTTTTCTACAGTCCCAGGACATAACCCTAAACAGAATAAACATCGGCAGTAATCGGATGATCCTGCTTCCTTGGTGCTCAGACTGGTCCAGCGAAGAGATCTGACCCACTGATTAAGTTGCCGATGGTGGATTTGCTATTGATCACGTAGATGAACAACAAGTTGAAACGAAACGAAACCTAATTATTTTAAGTTCAACAGGCAAACACAAACGGGTAAGATATTGCGCGCGATCCTCACCTCACTTACACTTACACTTACTAACACTTAACACTTAACACTTAAAACTTACCGTCGTACGGAAGGACTGGACA
>Ga0247812_10001331_pt1 | contig 14034 bp, 20 predicted proteins | sample UWRJL149409B1_FD_178011 | JGI IMG/M metagenome (GOLD analysis project Ga0247812, IMG submission 178011) | Plant litter microbial communities from Arlington Agricultural Research Station in Wisconsin, United States - UWRJ-L149-409B-1 | ecosystem: Environmental > Terrestrial > Plant litter >...
CCACCACATAAACTACTTTGTTTATAACGAGTTGATGCTAAGTTATAAGCAACCGTGACACTTATGCTGTTGTTTCCCGCATTATAGGATGCTGAGTTTATTTGGGCATTGTATGTCCATATTGAAAGATCTTGCCTATTACATTCTGCATATACTTGTGAAGATATAAGCAAAAAAATTAAAATTAAATATTTTTTCATACTGTAATGTAACCACTATATTTAAAATTAGTTTAACAAAGTGAAAAATCTAAAAAATATTCAAATGATAGCCTTTTATTCACTTAAAAATACAAAACAATTCAAATGAATATATATATTTTCATGTTCATAATATTTTAATAGGAAAATAGAAAATTGCTTTTCAATGATACAAATTCATAAAGATATGTAAAAAAAATAGAATTTTTTTTAAAAATAATTATCTATTTAAAGACGAACATCTATGATAAAGGAAAAAGCAAACTTTAATTATGATGAAATTTTAAAAGAATCAACATATAGAAAAACTTGTTATTTAATAATTCAAAATGTATAATCTTAAAACACATTCTTACTTATGATTTATTTTTAATATGCCATTACTTTCAGATAGTACGTCGCTAAAACTAAAACATTGGTCTAAAACCATTTCTAATGGATTTTCAAGACTTGGTTATAATACTATTGTTGAATATAAAACAATATATAAAAGCGATACTCCTATTTTTATCTCAATACGAGATAAAGATACATCTGTTAGTTTTGATTTCTATTTCACAGAGAATATTCTTAATAAATATTATAGTTTGAAGTTCCATCGGTTTATCAAATGTTTTCTAAAAAAGGAAAATCCTCAACTTGCGTCTAGTTTTTCATCCTTAGTAAAGAGTGATCAGCGAAACAGAAGAAAAATAAGGAAACTATCTAAATTAATCAAAGTCGATCATGAAATATTGGAGTATGAAAGCTATTTATTTTTGGGCAATGGAGGTTTTTCATTAAGGTTCAATTTAAATGAAAGAACAACTATCATGAATTATTTTGAAAGTGAATATTCAAATTTAACAACTGATGATTTCTCAAAAACATATTTCAACTTTTTTAAACTTGAAACATTTTTTACAATTGATGAATTTTTGAAAAATACAGATGAATGTCTAAAAGTTTTTAATATGACAAACTATTAAAATAAACTCAATAAAAAAGCTCCCTAGAGAGCTTTGTTTTTATAAACTTCGTTTAAAACACTGAATAATTTAACCAAGTCACATTCATAATGACCAGAACCATTAAATGCGTTATATTCAACAATCTTATATTCGCCATTTTTCATGACCGCAATATCCATTGTGAATAAATCATGAGGCTTATATAATTTTGCATATTCATCTGCTACATCTAACACATCTTTTGGAACAATTGGAGAAGGAATAACTTCTTTATTTAAAATGTAACGTGAACCAGTAATAACCTTATCATCAAGTACAAAAAATCTATATTCAGCCTCGATTTCTTTAACTTCTGAAATTAAAGCAATTTCTTCATTCCAACCGGCTTGATAACGTCCTTTTTCCACAAAGTCTTTAATGGTTTGGTGTGGTTGTATTAACCCACCAGTAAAAGCTTTTAAGTCTTTACTTGGTTTAATAAATTTTTCAGTATCAAAAGTTAATTCTTCTTGACCAATAAGACTAATAAAAATTGGCTTATCATTAAGAAGTGGCAAACCTAAATTAGAATAATAAAATTGGTCAAACTTTTTGTCATCATCATAAAAAAATGACTTTCTCATTTTTGACATAACATTATTTATTTCTTTTTCAGAAAGCGACTCAAATTTATAGAGGTTATGTTTTGTGAACTCATCAGTTGTACATATTTTAATTGCATTTATATAAGAAAGAGCAATGAAATTGTCATGTTGATTGAATATGTCATAATCAATACCTGTAAAAGTATGTTCTTCTGTCGTAAGACCAAAATATGTATGACTTGAACTTGTTTTATCAAGCGCATCTTTTATTTGTCTAAGTCTGTCATCTCTAAGTGAGAGGTCCACAAGCCAATGCATAATTATTATCCTATATTAGTGTTGAATTACAATTTCAAACTTTTCGCCAATTTCTCTATCTAACTGCACCTTTGCCATATTAATCAAATATTCGTAAGTCGTTACCATTTCTGGTGTCGGATCTTCGAATGCAGATTCCCAATCGTGAACATCCACAATCACTTTCAATAAATTTAATGTTCTTTGTGACACGCCAAGATTTATTAGCTGTTCCTCAGTTCCATCTAGAATTTCATGTTCATGAGAATTCCATAAGGCAAAACCGCAACAGTAATCTGCGAATAGTCTTAATACTGGTTTTTGCATTTTATTTAATCTCTTTAGTCATTCGATAGACATTATATTATATTTTAAGATTCTACAGAAAAAATAAGATTTGTGCAACAAAAAAACACTGTGAAGTGTTTTTTATTTATTTCTCAATCATCAATACAGGATAATATTAAATGTTCTTTTTTCACTGGACTTCAAACCTATACTTGGTTCAGAGTAAGTAATTGTAGCAATTTTACCGTTTAACAAAACATTATTTATTATCTTAGACTTATAGTTAGTTTCTGATATTTCACCATACCCAATATATTTATCAGCAGATCTTGGTAATGTTATTATTGGAAGTTCTCCTGTGATGTTTTGATATGCTGTTATGGTTTTTGTTATATTTTCTTTATTGTATTTTTCTTTTCTCAAATCATCAATTATTAAATATAATTTATAATTCTCTTCTTTATTTACAGTCGTTTTGTCTAAATTATTTATAAAACTTTCAAGTTCTGTTTTATTCAATAAAGAGCTAGATTTAATTGTGTTATTTGCAAGCAACCCTCTCGAATTTGAATTTGAATCCATCTTATTGGAATCATCTGTACTTGATTGGGTTGAAACACAATCATTGCTTGATTCAATATATTCTATCCCATTAGGATAAGTTTTATTACCTTTTGAATCAGTAGCTACATATCTATAAGATGTTACAATTCCTGTATATCCTACTGGGCATGCTTTTGTACTTGTTTCTGTTGTGACATCACTTATTGTAAGTTGACACGTACTATTATAAGTTGGTGGTCTGTTTGAAACAAAAGAAGTTGTTGTTTGTTTTGTTATACTGCTGTATGAATAAATTATTGTTCCACTCTCAACTATTTCACCACTATAATCACTGGACTTTCCGCCATAAATATTTTCACACGGTAATATGCGACTCCCCTGTTCTGTAGTTATTTTATCAGGCACATTTACACAGGTATTGATTACTTCGACTTCTGTCCAAACAGTAGAATTCTGTTCATTTAATGCCGCTATTTCAGCCGCAGTTTTTCCAGAATCAACACTATATTCTTTATGTGTTCTTGTAAATTCAGTTATTCTGTATCCAGTCTGACCTTCTCCACATGCCTTTCTATTATTATCCTTTTTATCAGATACATTTTTATAGCATACATTTTCAATAGTATTCCATGCTGACCATGTTCTAGGACCATCAGACCATATCTCTCTTAAACGTTGCTGTGAAATACCATTACCACCTTCTATGTAAGGGTTGACACATTGAATAGATTGTGTTTGATATTCTGTTGATTCATATGTTGATGGTGCTAAATCTGTAATAATTGATGTATTTTTAGAGCCAACTGTGAAATAGTAAAAATAAGCGTATGTTCCATTAGGAGATGTATTTCTACCATTAGCTGTTATTGTATACCCGCCATTAGCTAATAATGTTTTATCCAATGATGAGGCACTTACATAAAAATTCAAGCTAGATGGCAGCAATCCATTGGTTTTTACTTCTGCACTTGATACTCCACCTATAGAGGCAGAAAGTACTGCATAATTTATTGCATTAAAACCACCGCATGAACCTAAATCCTTAGTCTGACCTCTTGTTAGTGTATAACCAACGTTTACTAGAACTCTATCAGTTGCAGATTCATATTTAGCCGAATTAATGACTGTTTGGTATGTATATTGTTTTTGTGTTGGGTGATTGCATTCTGCATTTGAAAATGCAGAAAACATTATGGTTAGTATCGCTAAAATTGTTTTCATTTAAAAATCTCTTTCGTATTTTTAAACTATAACTATTTTATTTTTTCATTTTTTTTTAATAATAAATATGCATTTATGCATATTAAAAACATAAACTCATATGCGTTTAATATACATATTTTTATAACCTAATAAAAAATAACAATAAAAAAATATGCGCAGATGCGTTGATTGAAAATATTTAAAAAAGTTTTTAAAAAAAATCAATCATTAAGTGACTGGATACTTAATTATTTGCATCATCGATCATTTTATTCAATTTATTTATTTCTGATTCAAGGGACTCAACCATCATTTGATAAGTTTTGAGAACTGCTATTTTGACATATAATTGTTCATCTTTTGCAAATTTAGTCTCTTGTTTTAATAGTTCTTGAAAATCGAATTCAGATTGACCACAAAAATCCTTATCTTTTTTAATTGTTGCCGCAATAGTTGGTTTACTAATTTTAACGTCATCTACAGTAAGCTTTTCTTTTGAATGATTAGACTCAATGGATAATCTAAAACCAAAGATTATTTCACATTTGTTTTCTATTGTTATTTTATTTTTAATTGACATTGTATACACCTTAAATAATTTTTTGAAAGTGTATCTTAAAATGTTGATTGATACAAGCAAAAAAACACTCGAAAGTGTTTTTATTTTGAATAGGGTTTTTCACAACTAATTGGTCCTGCAAATGACCATGCTCCATCATCATCTTGTGTGCCGATGAATTTTGCACCTTCAATAGTAAAAACTTTATACTTAATTCCTTCAGTCGATATAAGTCTTGGCATGTCTCCTAAACGTGAAGTATTAATTGCATTGGCACATCCAGTTAACATTACTGCTGACAACATCATTGTTACAAATAAAGCTTTTTTCAATTTTATTTTCTCCATTTTAATTAAATGTATTATAACACTTTGATATGACACAAATTATTTCCAAAATACAATACATTAAAAAAAAATTAAAGTCAATAAAAAAGCGCCATTTTGGCGCTTAAATTAATATCCGTAATAAACGGGTCTTGGTTGTGCATATACTGGTTGGTAATACACAGGTTGTGGTGCATAATATACAGGTCTTGGTTGCTCATAGTAAACAACAGGAGGTGGAGCATAATATCTACTTCTCATTTCTTGATCATAGCGATATTGTTCATATTGAGCTTGTCTATAGCCTCTGTCATATGAGTATCCTCTATCTCTATTAGAACAACATATTGCTCCAACAACTCCCGCAGTAACAACAGCAGCGGCTGTGTAACCAACTACTCTACCAAAATCATTTCCATGATGACCACCACGAGCATTAGCATAGCTAGCAGGAATCAACATCGCAGCAACTAGTAGTCCAACTATTTTCTTCTTCATGATTAAATGCCTCGCATTTAAATATCTATTCATACGATCATTATAATCCTATTTTTGAAAAAAAGAAAGCCTTTATCTCTTAGTGTTTGTAAAATATATGTAAATGCATCCTAATTCGAAAAAACATAAAGTATGCATTATAGTATTGACTTACAGCTTTTAGCATGCTACCATTAACACAACTTTTAATACAACACTTTCCAATCAGGATATATGTATGAATATTGAAGATGTACTTATGAAAGCAGCAAAATTAAATTATAATGCTCTATTGACCGGCTCACATGGTGTTGGTAAAACCCATATGGTCAAGGAGATTTTTAATAAAATTTATGGCGAAATGAATGTGCATTGGCGTTATTTCAGTGCTAGCACTTTAGATCCTTGGGTGGATTTTATTGGTATCCCCAAAAACTACGTCCGTGAAAGTGATGGTCGTGAAGTGTTCGGTATTATTCCACCAGAAAACTTTACTGGTGAAGAAAATATTCAAGCAATTTTCTTTGATGAAATTAACCGCGCAGATCCTAAAACTCTTAACGCAATTATGGAACTTATTCAGTTTCGCAGCATTAACGGTCGTAAATTTCCAAATTTGAAGGTTATTTGGGCAGCAAGAAATCCTGACGATGCTAATTATTCTGTTCAAGAAATGGATGATGCTCAGATTGACCGTTTTCCAGTAAGAGTTACAATCCCTAATAAACTTAATATTCCTTATTTTGAAGCAAAATATGGCTCAACTATTACTCGTATTGCCAATCACTGGTGGACAGACCAATTAGTCAAAAAAACTAATATTTCCCCACGCAAAATGGATGATATTTTGCAGGGGCATAAAGATGGTTTCCCTATCGAATATATTGTTGATAATTCTATTTCAACACGACGCCTTGCACATAAACTTGATAACCTTCATGAAATTGAAAGCATTTTTAGTATTGTTGATGAAGGCAAAGAAGCCATTGCAGCTTATTTTACAATTGATAGAATAACAAGCAGTAAAACATTTATTGATCTTGATATTATCAATTCAATTTACAAACATTTGGATATTGAAGAATGCAATCTTCTTGCCGAACACATTAAAAAACATCATCATTATGAATTTGAACAATATCAATCAAGTAATGGACGTGAAAATCGTACTGCTGCAATTTCACTTTCCGATGAAATTATTACTCATATTAAAAAAATCGAAAAACAGAAGCAAGATGAGTACGATAGAAGGCATTTCGCTGAAATACAACGTATTAAACAAGCTCAACGTGCAAAATATGAAAGAGAACTTGAATTAAGAAAAGCCAGTAAAGAAAATGATGAGGACGTTGATGATGAGGTGTTGGAATCTAATATAAAAGCAAAAAAAGAGTATGAAACAATTCATTTGGAAAAAGCAGTAGTAATAGAAGACAAAAAGAGAAGCTTCTTTAAAAACTTGTTTTCTACTGAATAATGTATTATAATATACCCTTAATTTAGTCTATTCAGGATAGAAAATGAAAATCAACGACAATACTATTTATAAGTCTATTGAGAGTTTTATTTCTCGATTCGAAGGGATTGTAAATTTTTTTGCTGAAAACGAAATTTATCCTGAATTTTCGGATTCTATCTCTACTGCCTGCGTGACTTTTAATTCCAAATATACTGTTAAATGCAGTAAATTCTTAATCAATGAGGATTTTTGGAATTTGTTAAATTATAATGAAAAAGTTTTAGTATTCATTCACGAGACTCTTCACATTCTATTTAAACACAATAAAAGAGTTCACGAATACTTTGACTCTATTCTTCCGGTTAAGGGAAGTCATGAAATCATGCAGATTGCAACTGACATTTCTATAAATCACATTATTATTGAAAAGTATTTGAATAATATTCCTTTGGTTGCAATGCCAACACTGAAAAATATGGCATGTTTGATTGAAACTGTATTTAAACCAGAGCATTCACCTAGCATTCCTAAACATATGTCTTTCATTTATTATTATGAAAAATATATTGAGCTTTATGGCATGAAAAAGCCAGAAAATAATAATTTTGACGAACATCAAAATGTCAGCGAACAATTAAATTCCGAAAATGATGATTTCAATCAGCATGATATTGATGAGATCTTGGAAAGCATGTTAAAACAACTTGGTTTGGAGATTGGTGAAGACGAGCAAATAATTTCCAAAGAAAAAATTTTTGGAGCAAGTAAAACGGTTAATGACGAAGCACAAGAAATTATTGTAGACAAAACAAAAAGCTTGGAAGACCATTTTAAACTTGTTATCAATACTGTATCTGCAAAAAACCAAAAAGAAATGCCTTCTTACAATTGGTATGGTTTTAATAGAAGAACATCTATTGCAATGCAGTCTATTAGTCCTACTTTGAATGTACCTGTAAAGGCGCAAAAGAAAAAAGACGATAAAAATGATTATAACATTTGCGCTTATTTAGACGTTTCAGGTTCTTGCGAAAGTTACTCTCTTAAATTCATGGAATTAACATCAAATCTTCCTGACAATTATAATTTAGATATCTATGTTTTTGCTGATAGAGTCAGAAAGGTAGAAGTCAATAATAAAAATGGTAAAAAAACATTTAACTATAACGGTGCTGGATGTGGAACTGATATTTCAAATGTTTTAAAAAGTTATAAGGAAATAGAAACAACAAAGAAATATGATGCTGTTTTTGTATTAACTGATGGTGAGTACCAAAATATCAAAAGTAATACACTTTTTGATTATTCAAAATGGTTTTTCTTTATGTCGCCAAATTACAAAAATAATATTCCTGAAAAAGCTAAGTTATTTGAAATGAAAAATATTTAATAGAGCAAATTTTAAAAAGCTTGAAATGTATATTAGCATATGATACAACTGTCAAAATATTTAATTGTATTCTAAAAATAGATAATATTAGCCACATTTAACTTAAAATACATTTATCAATCAATAAAATTTAAAAGGTGAAAAAAAATGATTTCTGCAAATCGTAGATTAGTATCAAAGAATTGGCTTGAAAGGATTATTGGTTTAGCATTTTATATTGCGTTATTTTCACTAATAGGTATGGTTTATTCTATTTTTAAAGATTGCTCTGAAAACACAATTAATGAATATATGGTTTTCAAAGTATATTGTCTCATTACTTTATTTATGTTTTTAATTAATACAAAAGATTTTAAAAACCCAAAAAAAATACATAAAAACACTTTAAAGCATTTTATCTCAGAATTAAATCCTTTTCCAAGCGGACCAATTATGAGTTATGAATATAAATCTTATGAAGGAAAAAACATCCATCCAAATCATTTTTTTGCTTTATTTAGCGCTATAAGTATTCCGGCTTCTTTTTTTGCAACCTTATGGTTCTCTAATATCTTTCTTTTAATCCCTAGCATTTTGAGTCTTGTATTATGTGTATCCTTATTTTCATTAATGATTAAAACTTTTAACAAAATAAAAATACCTTCTGATACATTAAATTTGATTGACAATATTGAAGATATTAGCGAAATTGAGAAAAAACGTTTAAAACATATGTCTCTTTTCCATATTAAGAAATCAGGTTATATACATAAAGCGGAATTATATTCTTTGTGCTTAAAAATTAATGATGACAATAAACAAAGGTTTAAAGAACAAGAAAAACAACGTCAAGAAGACGCCAAAAACCTGAAAAAACAACATATTTATGAACAAAAAATAAAACTGCGAGATATTCAAATAACGCAGTATAATAATTTCATTTCCAATAATAAAAATATGTTTGATGCAATCTAAGGTTTATCTGTATTGTAAAGTTTTCTTACTTGCTTGTTCAATAACTTTACGATGCTCATTTCTTAAGGTTTCATGATTATCAAATTTATTTTCTATCCAATAATTTTTAAAATCTTCAACTGTTTGCTTCTGTTGACTACTAAGATAGTTTTCAGGAGCATCCTTACTATCTAAAGATTTTTCAAATCTGTCTTTGTCAATTTTAAGTATCCTTGAACGATTTAACGTTAATGGACCATCTTCATTCAATGTCATATTCTCATATTTTTTAAATATCTTAAAAGCATATAGTGATTCACTATAATTAAATAACAAATCTTTGTTTTTTTGATGCATGAAACGAATATTCATATCAGCATCACTTAGAAATTCAGGTTTCATTTTCGTATCATCGAAAAGTTTTCTACTCTCAGATGAAGAATCTATCAATTTTTTTAATTTTTCTACCACTAGATCTAACTGGCTCATTATCTTATATTTTTAATTAATTCTAATTATAACATCTCTCGTATTAATTCTGAAAATATAGAACATATTGCTTTAAAAAATATGTTGACTAAAATGTATGGGCACATTATAATATGCGTATCAAATTAATAGGAAACCCATTATGTCAAATAAAGTCGAAACTCTTAGCCAATATGCTTTGATGGCAAGCCTTTGGAGTATCAAAATTATTGATGATATTCAAGAATATGGATTTGCTATTGGTTACAATAACAAAACATATAAAAATGTCGAATTAGTACTTGAAGACTCTCGAAAATCAATCATTGATATGGTTGAAAATGACGGTCTTGAACAAGATATTAGTATTGATGAAGCAATGGATATTCTTTTCCCAACAGTTCAGAAAAACAAGGTAGATAAAAATGTTTAAGCTTACTAATGAACTTTTTGCCATTCAAATAAAAGATATTCAAGATTTTTATTTTAATAACGATCTTTTGTATCCTTCTGATAGTGATGCGTCTTCTTTCTTGAAAGAGATTGCATCTTTACAAGAAGATTTTACAGAAGTCGAACTAGATAATGCTCTCGATATTATCGGCTCTCATGTTGAATTTTATGATATGGAACAATCTACTGTCGATGCATTCAAAAGTGATAAACTTCGTGAACTAGAAAAGGTAGCCACTACCTATCAGTTTGAGAAAAGCAATTTAGAACAAGGTACATTTCATTAAAATTAAATAAACCAGCTATTTCAATGTGTTTTACATAGCTGGTTTATTGACAATTAATTCTTGGGTGGTACATTATATTGATTTAATGTGGAATCAATATGTTTAATAAAACCAATCTATTCTTTTTAGGACTGTATGTAATTATAGTTCTCCTGCTTACTTTAAATCACCCTGTCAATCCTATTGCTTTTGATCTCTATTTTCTCGATATTAAATGGTATGGATTATTATTCTCTGCAACTATACTAATGGCTAGATTTAAGATGGTATCTGATATTAAAAGAATAGATACTAGTTTCGGATCTAAGCAGGCAGATAATTTAATATTGTATTCTTGTATTGGTATGGTAATTGGTGCAAGACTGTTTTATCTTGTATTTTATCAATATGATTTATGGATTCTATATTTAAAAAATCCTTTTTTCATAATTGACGTAAGACAAGGTGGATTATCCTTTCACGGTGGACTAATAGGATTAGTTATCGGTGTTATTCTTTTCTGTATAAAAAATAAAATTAACTTTATCAAATGTATGGACGTTATTGCATTGACTGTCCCTATTGGGTTAGCCGAAGGAAGAATAGGTAATTTCATAAATGGAGAATTATGGGGAAAAGTAACAAATTTACCAATAGGTGTTGTTTTTTCTAGTGGTGGACCACTAGCACGACATCCAACACAATTATATGAATCTTTTCTTGAAGGGGTTGTATTGTTTTTTATTTTAAAAGCTTTTTCTCAAAAACAAAGAAAAGATGGCAGTATATGTGGAATGTTTTTACTCATGTATTCCATCTTTAGGTTTTTAATTGAATTTGTTAGAGAGCCAGACTCCAATCTCGGTTATTTGGCATGGGACTGGTTAACTATGGGGCAAGTTTTATGTATTCCTATGTTTGTTATTGGCATATTTTTAATATTTTTTTATAAAAGAAATATTTTTTCAAATAAGGTAATGGTTTTAAAATAGGCATACTGTAATATGCCTATTATTTAATCTTTCAAATAGTATTCAGAATCTAATACATTTATCACTTCTAAATTTTCAGATGAAACATAATGAGTAGAACCGTCTATTAGAGTAACCAACTTTAAAGATTTAATTTCCAATGGTCTGTTTACAGATACGTTGACAGTATCTGTAAAAGCCAACTCAATTTTTACTATATAGCTTAATGCAACTAAAACTCCATCAATCTTTGTTAAGCCTTTGTTGTAAGTATTTAAAAAATTCAATTCCATATTGACCTCAATATTTATTATAGCCTTGTAATTTTCAAGGCTATAATTTTGTTTGATAACTAGACGTTACAAGACCAGTTTCCGCCATCGTGAGGTTCAAAACCCAATTCTTGAAGTTTTTTGCCATCTTCACTATCTGGTTCAAGAACATCTTGACTTACGTAGACATAGATTTCGTCATGGTTTGCACCCAACATATATTCTTGGTCCATTCCATTATCACAATATTTAGCAAAGATGGCTAAGCCGTCAACAAATTTTTGAAAAGTACTCATATATTTCTCCGATTATTAAAACGTTAATAGTATCACCTAACAAAATGAAAGTCTATTCTTGTTTTGTCACAAATACCAAATAATTATATTTTTCAGTAATCCATGATTCCACTGGATGCCACTCTAACTCGAATTTACCGGGCTTTCTGCCGACTTTACAAACTGTCATGTAATCATTTCCTATAACAAAAATAGGAGCCTTATATTTTGTTTGTTGGTATCTTGTTTCCTTTACATCTTGAACATCCCATCCAAGATGTGTTGCAAGTGCTGTTGCTGATTGCATCGCCATAATCAAAGCCTCCACTCTGTGAACCGTGCATTATATCCAGAATTTCTAATAAGTCAATTATTTTTAACTATTGGTGCAATTGTTAATTAAAGGTTGCTTATTCAAAGGCATTTTGATATAATCTATCCATTAAATAAAGAACCATTAAGGATTCAAAAATGAAGAACTTCAAAGTAAATCAAAAAGTAAATCTTTCAGTCGAAAGCGTTGAAAAACAAATCCAAGTCAATATGCTCTGTGATAAAATCACTTCCTATATGTTGGGTCTAGGGTACTCCGAAGCACTTAGCACTGATAAAAAAATTGATTATGTTTTTTCTGTTGGTGGTGATGGCACCATGCTTCATTCGATGAACCAAAATGTTAACAAAAATTCAGTCGTTATTGGTATCAATGCTGGTAACGTAGGTTTCTTGACTCCTTACAACATCAATGATGTTTTGGATGAATCAATTTTTAAATTCTTGAATGGCGAATCCATTCCTCGTATTGAAAAACGAAGCATCATGAAACACACTTTTACTCAAAATGGCAAAGTAAAACGTGGTTTAGCCGTAAACGACTATTCTTTTAAAGCTTATGGCTCTAATGACATGATGGAATTTTCTTTGGAGATTGAGAATAATGGCATTATCAGTCGGGCTGGTCATTACCGAGCCGATGGTTTCGTTCTTTCTGGACCATGTGGATCTACCGCTTATAACATGAGTGCTGGTGGCGCTATTGTTGACCCATCTATGCGTTGCATGCAAATGATTATGATTGCTCCAATTACTTTGGGTGTTCGTCCATTGGTTTTTGGTAAAAACACTATCATTCATATCCGTTTTAAAAACAAAGCCAAGATTTTTATGGATGGTATGCCACATGCAGAATTGGAAGGCGGAAAAGATGAAGTCATGAGCGTTTCTTTGATGAAAAAAGAATCTCTTGTATTGGTTCCAGAAGACTGGAACTTCTATAGTGTACTGAGCACAAAGCTTCACTGGAATAACGGACGAGAAGTGTAATCTATGAAAATTGAAACTGTGGAACTCTTTGAAAAAATAAAAAACATGAGAATTGATTCGGACGCGACTGTTTCATCATTATTTGAAAAGCATATTAAATTTCTTCAAATAGTTCCATGGCTTCATACAGAGAAATATTCTGCATTTTTTATCGTTAATGATCATACTCCTGAACTACATTTTATAGAAAATAATAATTGTTTGACGCTAATGAAATTTATAAATTTAAATTTTCCAGATATCTATATGAATTATTCTATTGTTGAAGAATTACTTTATAAAGAAAACAAAATTAAAGTTTTAACTTATAACAATAGATTTATCAATCTTGATATAGATATTCTTTTAACTGGTAAAAAGTCTATTTAACTTTATTGGTTTTTTTGTTAAACTAAAAATAACATCAATAAAAAATATGATTAACAATTTCTTAATACTTAAAAAACTAGATTATCTATCCGAAAAAGATGAAAAGAGAAAGGAGATAGATTTTGCTGTGCAAACTATCAATACCAATATGCAACGATTAAATTATGTCGAAGCAAAAAAAGATGACGATACTATTAAATATGTATTCTCAATTGGTGGTGATGGAACAATGCTTTATCCTGTTTTAAGCTGAAAGAAAACCCCATCATTTATGGTGGGGATGAATTTCAGCCATGTCATAGTTTTCTTTAATGTATTGCTTGCAATTAATTATACAATCAGCTATTATATAAAAGCAAGCTAAATATCAAGGAAAAAACATTAATGTCTTACGGAAGCACAAAAAA
>Ga0247812_10001332_pt1 | contig 14031 bp, 12 predicted proteins | sample UWRJL149409B1_FD_178011 | JGI IMG/M metagenome (GOLD analysis project Ga0247812, IMG submission 178011) | Plant litter microbial communities from Arlington Agricultural Research Station in Wisconsin, United States - UWRJ-L149-409B-1 | ecosystem: Environmental > Terrestrial > Plant litter >...
CGGCCAGCACCAGGCCCAGACGCACGCGGCGCTCGGCGATCTTGCGGTACTCGGCCTTCAGTTCGTCATCGGACTTCCTGGCGTCTTCTTCCGGCAGGTTGCCGGCGGCCTTGTCGGCCTCGACCTGCTGCCAGATGCCGTCGAACTCGGCGTCGACCATCTTGGGCGGTAGGTCGAAGCTGTGGGCGGTGTCCAGCTGGTCCAGCAGGGCGCGCTTCAGCTTGAAGCGGGCGGCGCCGGCGTACTGCTGGTTCAGGTTGTTGCGCAGCAGTTCCTTCAGCTTGTCCAGCGACTCCAGACCGATGCGCTTGGCGAAGTCCTCGTCCACGACCGAAGGGGCTTCGGCCTTGATGGCCTTCACCTTGACATCGAAGGTGGCCAGCTTGCCGGCCAGATTCTTCGCCTGATAGTCCTCGGGGAAGGTGACCTCGATGGTCTTCTCGTCGCCGACCTTGGCGCCCTTCAGCTGCTCTTCGAAGCCGGGGATAAAGCGGTTGGAGCCGATCACCAGATCCGCGTCCTCGGCCGCGCCGCCGTCGAAGGGTTCGCCGTCCAGCTTGCCCAGGAAGTCGATCGTCAGCTGGTCGCCTTCGGCGGCCTTGGCGGTCTTGCCCTTCTTGTCTTCGTAGTTCTTGGCCTGGCCGGCCAGTTCGGTCAGGGCCTCGTCCAGATCGGCGTCGGACGCCTCATAGGTCGGGCGGGCCAGCTTCAGGGTCTTGGGATCGACCGGAGTGAATTCCGGCATGACTTCCAGAGCCATCTCGTAGGACAGGTCTTCCTGACCCAGGATCACCTTGTCCATGTCCGAGATCAGCTTCATCTCGGCCGGGGCGGCCGGACGGACCTTGGCCTCGTCCAGGGCCTTCTGGCTCGACTCATTCAGCTCGGTGTTGATGATCTCGCCCATCATGTCGCGGCCGAAGGTCTTGCGCACGTGCGACGCCGGGACCTTGCCGGGACGGAAGCCCTTGAGCTTCATCTGCGGCGCGACTTCCTTCAGCTTGGCGTCCAGCTTGGCGTTCAGCTCGGCGGCGGGAATGGTGACCGCGATGACGCGGCTGAGACCTTCGGTGGACTTTTCGACGACTTGCATGGTCGGGATCTGACGCTCTGGGGCGCGGGGCCGAAAAGGCGACGCGCGGGATGGGATAAAGCAGAAAGGGCCGCTCCTTGCCGGAGCGGCGCCTCGAAGCCCGCCCTTATGTCGAGATGGACCCCAAAGGTCAACGCGGGGATGGCGCGCGTGCGTCTCGCCACAGCCGACGGCGGACGCTATCTGTGGGGAATGACCCAGCAGACCTCTCCGATCGGCGTCTTCGTCACCCCCGTCACCCCGCTGCAGCAGAACTGCACGACGGTCTGGTGCACGACGTCGATGAAGGCCGCCGTGATCGACCCCGGCGGTTCCGTGGATGCGGTTCTTGGCGAGATCGCCCGGCGCGGTCTGACGCTGGACCAGATCTGGATCACCCACGGCCATCTGGATCACGCCGGCGGCGCGGCCGAGATGCAGGAGAAGTCCGGCGTCACGATCACCGGCCCGCATCCCGAGGACCAGTTCTGGATCGACGGCATCCCCCAGCAGGGCCAGATGTACGGCCTCGCCGAGGCCCGCAGCTTCACCCCGGACCGCTGGCTGGCCGACGGGGACACGGTGATCCTGGGTGAGACGAGCTGGGAGGTCTATCACACGCCGGGCCACACCCCGGGCCATGTGATCTTCTTCAACCGCGCCGCCCGGTTCGCCCAGGTCGGGGACGTCCTGTTTCAGGGCTCGGTCGGCCGCACCGACTTTCCACGCAGCGATCCACAGGCCCTGGTCGATTCCGTGGTCACGAAGCTATGGCCGCTGGGTGACGACGTGACCTTCGTGCCGGGCCACGGCCCGGTGTCGACGTTCGGGCAGGAGCGGCGGACGAATCCTTTCGTCTCCGACCGCGCCCTGCAGGGGCCGCTGGTCCAGCGGCCCGCCTCCGGTCCGGCCTAGCGCCGCAGCAGCAGGCCGATGATGACGCCCAGACCGACGGCATAGGCGGCCGTCTTCAGCGGCTGATCGCGGATGGTGTCACGGGCCAGCTCGCCGCGTTGACGAGCCCATTCGCGACCCTCGGCCAGATCCTCGCGCACGGCCTGACGCACCGAGGCGGTCCGGTCGAAGCTGCGACCTTCGCTGCGCGCGATCAGGGCGTCGGCCTCACGTGTCAGACGCGCGCTGTCCGTCTCGTCGTCGAGGATGTCGTCGGCGGTCAGGGGGTTGGAATAGGTCTCGGTCATGGATGCCTCCCGGGGGTGAGTGTTCGACCCGATCAACCGCCGCCGTCGGACGCGGTTCCATGCCGAAAGCCGCTTCGCTGCCGATGAACATCCGGGCGCCGACGGCGTTGGGTCGGGGAGGAGATTTCCCATGACCTATATCGAACCCGACCAGCCCCCCGAGATCCAGCCGCCCTCCCCCGTCGAACCCGACATCGATCCCGGCGCCACGCCGGACGAACTGCCGCCCCTCGAACCGGGCGGCGGCGACCCCGGTGATTCGCGGCCATTTCAAGGGCCTGAGGCCTGATGACAGGTTGTTCTGAAACACTCAGTTCTCGGAACCTTAGCGGAGTCCCGGGGTTTTCCAGTCGAGGTTCAACACTGTGATGAAGGAACGCCGAATGGCCGAAGGTCAGACCAACCCGCCGTCGGGTGTCTCGAAGCGAGGCTTTGCTTCAATGGATCCGGAGCGTCAGCGCGAGATCGCCCGAAAAGGCGGCGCCAGCGTTCCCAGCGAGAAGCGCAGCTTTTCCCAGGATCGCAGTCTGGCCGCACAGGCCGGTCGCAAGGGCGGCGAAGCCTCCCATGGATCGCGCCGCCCGGAAGACACCGAGGGTCAGGCCGAATAGGCCTGCTTCCCAGGCAAGACGACAGAAGCGGCGATGCCCCCGGGCGTCGCCGCTTCTTTTTGCCCTGACCGTTTCAGGCGCTGAGCAGGGCCAGGGCAACCGAGGGCGCGGGGCTCTCCTCGAACAAGGCCACGGTCCACCCGGCGGCCTCTGCCAGTTCGGTGACCGAGGCGCGGGTGTATTTGCGCGAACTTTCGGTGTGGATGGTCTCGCCGCGCACGAAGCCGAAGCGGCGGTCGCCGATGGTCACCGTCTGGTCGCGCGCCGACCGCAGATGCATCTCCATCCGCGACTTGTCGGCATTCCACAGCGCCAGATGCTCGAACCCGTCGAGGTCGAAATCGGCGCCCAGCTCGGTGTTGGCCCGGACCAGCAGGTTGCGGTTGAAGGCCGCGGTCACGCCCTGGGCGTCGTCATAGGCGGCGACCAGAATCGCGGGATCCTTGACCAGGTCGACGCCGAGAATGAACAGCGACCCCGCGTCCAACCGCTCACGCGCCATGCGCAGGAAGGCGATGGCGTCTTCGCGCTCCAGATTGCCGATGGTCGACCCGGGGAAGAAGCCGACGCGGCGGCCCAGCCCCAGCTCAGGCAGAGGCCCCAGATTCAGGAAATCGCCGACGACGGGGGCGACCCGGATGGACGGATAGGCCGCCCGGATGCGTGTCGCGGCCCCGTCGAGAGCATCGGGGCTGATGTCGATCGGCACATAGGCGGCCAGGTTCGGCGCGGCGTCCAGCAGGATGCGCGTCTTCTCGCTGGCGCCCGAGCCGAACTCGACCAGCACGGCCCGATCCCCGAAACCGGCGGTCAAGGCCGGGGCCAAACGTCGCAGCAGGGCCGCCTCCTGACGCGTCGGATAATATTCCGGCAGGCGGGTGATGTCCTCGAACAGGTCCGAGCCGGCGGCGTCGTAGAACCACTTGGGCGACAGGGCCTTCTGCGGCCGGGACAGCCCCTCGATCATGTCGGCGCGGAAGCGGGCGACCTCGGCGTCATCGTCCGCGACGGCGGCGGGCGGAGCGATGTCTTCGGCCAGTCGAACGCCCATGAAGGCCCACCTCTGATGCGGATAGAAGAAGTTGCGATAGGTGGCGCGGGCGTGGCCGGGCGGGGTCGCGAAGCATGAGCCGCGCAGCACCATCTGATTGGCCATGAACTTGCCGTTGTACTCGGACGCCGTGCCGTCCGTCGGGCGGAAGCCGGGATAGGGGGCGTAGGCGCTGGACGTGTGCTGCCAGACCTCGCCGAACAGGTTGGAGAAGGCGTCGGGCCGGGTGGTGGCGGCGTGCTCCCATTCCGCCTCGGTCGGCAGGCGCTTGCCGGCCCAGTGGGCGTAGGCTTCGGCCTCGTACAGGCTGACGTGCCGCACGGGCGCGGCCGGATCGACGGGATGGCGGCCGGTCAGGCCCATGGTCGTCCAGCCGCCCGCGTCCTGACGCCAGTAGAGGGGCGCGGTCCAGCCTTCGGACTTCACCGTCGTCCAGCCGTCGGCCAGCCACAGGTCGGCCTTCGCATAGCCGCCGTCCTCGATGAACCGGATCCAGTCGCCGTTGGTGACCAGATCGTTGGACAGGCCGAAGGGCTGCAGGAAGACGGAATGGGCCGGACCCTCGTTGTCGAAGGCGAAGCCGTCGCCGGCGTGGCCGATCCGGACCAGACCGCCCTCGAACGACGTCAGCCCCCCCACCGGCGCGGCCGCCGGGGCCTGACGCGGTTCGACCTCATAGGCGGCAGGGTCGAGCGGCGATCGCGACATCAGGTGCAGCAGGTCCATCAGGAACAGCTCCTGATGCTGCTGGTCGTGATGCAGGCCGAGGATGAACAGATAGCGGTCGGCCCCGGCGGTCAGCCCCTGGCCCAGCCGGTCGACCATCCGCCGGTCGATCTCGGCGCGATAGGCCAGGACCTCGTCCAGCGACGGGCGGGTCATCAGGCCGCGCTCATGCCGGTCCACACGCTGGCCCAGCGCCTCATAGTAGGAGTTGAACAGTTGCTGGAAGCGCGGGTCGACGGGCCGATAGTCCGCATCGGCCGACAGGATCATCGCCTCGAAGAACCAGCTGGTATGGGCCAGATGCCATTTGCCGGGGCTGGCGTCGGGCATGGACTGGGCGGCGAGATCCTCGGTCGACAGCCCCCGAGCCAGTTCCGGCATCCGCGCCCGAACAGCGCGGAACAGGGCGATGTCGTCGTCGAGAACCGACAGGCTGCGCGCGAGATCATTCATGACGATGGACTCCCGCCCTGGCTGACCACGGCGGTTTCTCGCCCGGCCTCAGAATGTCAGCGGCGCGGTTTGGTTCCTGTCCGCGCCTGTCCGGCAGAGATAGGCGCCGCGACGGGTTCCGCCACACGCCGACCGTCGTTCGCCGCCGGAAACCGGCTGGCGGCGAACGACTGCTGACAAAAACGGAGTATCGTCGTTCTTTAAACTGGCTTCAACGCACCGGCTTGCCGCCGTGCTTGGCGTACTCCAGCCGCGCGATGGTGCGGTTGTGCACTTCGTCCGGACCATCGGCCAGCCGTAGCGTCCGCACCCCGGCGTAGAGTTCGGCCAGCGGCGTGTCGCCCGAAACGCCCGCGCCGCCAAAGGCCTGGATGGCGTCGTCGATGATCTGCAGCGCCATCTTCGGGGCGGCGACCTTGATCTGGGCGATCTCGGACTTGGCGTTCTTGGCCCCGGCCTGATCGATCATCCAGGCGGCCTTCAGCACCATCAGGCGGCACATCTCGATGTTGGTGCGCGCCTCGCCGACGCGCTGTTCCCACACCGAGTGCTCGGCCAGCTGTTTCCGGAACGCTGTCCGGTTCAACAGCCGCTCGCACATCAGCTCCAGCGCCTTCTCGGCCGCGCCGATGGTGCGCATGCAGTGATGAATACGGCCGGGCCCGAGGCGCCCTTGCGCGATCTCGAAGCCCCTGCCCTCGCCCGCGATCAGGTTGCTGACCGGGACACGGACATTGTCCAGCACCACCTCGGCGTGGCCGATGGGACGCTCGTCATAACCGAACACCGTCAGCATCCGCTCGATGCGGAAGCCGGGCGTGTCGACGGGCACCAGGACCTGCGACTGCTGCTGGTGGATGGCCGCGCCCGTGTCGGTCTTGCCCATGACGATGGCGATCCTGACGTTCGGGTGACCCATGTTGGTCGACCACCATTTGCGCCCGTTGATCACATAGTCGTCGCCGTCGCGGACGATCGAGGTCTGGATGTTGGTGGCGTCCGACGAGGCGACGGCGGGTTCGGTCATCAGGAAGGCCGAACGGATCGTGCCCGCCATCAGCGGCTTCAGCCACTGGGCCTGCTGCTCGGCGTTCCCGTACATATGGAGGACTTCCATATTGCCGGTGTCGGGGGCGTTGCAGTTGAACACCTCGGCCGACCACAACGCCCGGCCCATGATCTCGGCCAGGGGCGCATATTCCAGATTGGTCAGGCCCGCGCCGTGCTCGCCCGGCAGGAACATGTTCCACAGGCCGGCTTCCCGCGCCTCGGCCTTCATGGTCTCCATGATCGGCGGCTGAACCGTGTGGTCTGCATGGACCTGCGCCCAATACTCGGCGGCGCGCGGATGGACCTTGTCGTCCATGAAGCGCTGCAGCTTTTCCTGCCAGTGCAGGCCGCGATCGCTGTGCCGGAAGTCCATGTGCGTATCCCCTTTTCATCCCCGGTCGTCCGCGAGGTCGCGCGCCGGGTGTTGCCTCAGACGAAAACGGCGCGGCCCCGAGGGAGCCGCGCCGTCCGGTATTCTGATCTATCGACCGGACATCAGCGCTTCAGCAGCGGAGCCAGCTTCTGGGCGATCATCATGTCGCCCGCGATTTTCAGCTTGCCCTGCATGAAGGCCATCATCGGATCCAGCTTGCCGTCCGACAGGGCCATGAAGTCGTCCCAGCTGATCGACACGGTGGCGTCGGCGGGCTTGTCTTCGTTGGTGACGGTGTTCGGCGTCGAGGCGCCGTCGATGTAGATCTTGCCGCTGTCGCCCAGATCGATCTTCACGGTCTTGCCCAGACCGGAGTTGTCGCCGACGGCGCCGCGGATGTGTTCGGTGACTTGAGCCAGATCGGCCATGGGTCGTCTCCCTGAAGTGATGGTTGCGAGAGACCTAGTCCTCCCGACGCAGGCTGCCAAGATCACGTCGGGGAAAGGTGCAGTGCCGCGAGGCCGCATTCGTCCGGCATGATCCGCCCCGGGCGGCCATTCGTCGCAGAAGATGTTGGAGAGGGCGGGCGAGTGGGACCCGGACTTGAGTTCTGCGAGACGCGATCGCGCGAAGCAGGCTGGCGGAGACGGAGGGATTCGAACCCTCGATACCCCTTACAGGGTATGACGATTTAGCAAACCGTTGCCTTCAGCCACTCGGCCACGTCTCCGGCAGGCGCTGTCGATAGCGAAGGACGTCGCGCCGCGCAATCACCAAGACGGCGAAGTTGGCCCGTTAACGCGACATCCACGGGCGATGTGCACTGTGCGGCCGTAAATCTCGTCCGGATGCCGATGTCGAAGACCCTGAATGCAACCCGCCCGTCAGCCGGAGGCCGCCTCAACGCGTCGGCGCCGGACATGACGGCGTCGGGCGGGGCGGCGCCGGCTCAGGGCGTCCTGCAGGCGATGGCCAGGGCCGCTACCGCCGAATCGCCTTCGGGCGCGGCGCGGCGGGGTCCCTTCCGTCCGGACGTCTGGCTGAATGCGCGACAGCGTCACGCCTCGCGACTGGCCGTCCACTATTTCCGGGCCATCGACGTATTGGCGGTCATCGCCGTCACCCTGATCTGCGGCTGGGCCGTCTCGGCGGAGACCCTGCTGGAGATCCAGCTGTCGATCGCCCTGCCCTTCGTCTTCGGCGCCGCCATGGTGCTGGGGCTGATGCGGTCGCTGAGCCTCTATCAGTTCGCCCGGAACCGCAGCCTGACCGTCCACATGGCCTCGGTCGTCGGCGTCACGGCCGCCAGCGGCGTGGCGGCCGTCCTGCTGGGCGCGATCGTTCGCGGCTCGGCGCTGGAGATGTCCGGCCTCCTGACCTGGACCCTGGCCGTCATGGCGACCCTGAGCATCCTGCATCTGGTCTGGAGCGAGCAGGTCCGGCGCTGGCGGGTCAGCGGGGTGCTGACGCCCAACATCGTCGTTGTCGGCGCGACGCGGAACGCCGAACGGCTGATCCGCGACGCCCTGACCCGGCGGGACATCAATGTCCTGGGCGTGTTCGACGACCGTCTGGCGCGGTCGCCCGACAGCGTGGAGGGCGTGCCCGTGCTGGGGACCGCCGAGGCCCTGCTGACGCACCGGATGACGCCCTATGTCGACCGCATCGTCCTGGCCATCGACCCGAACGCCCAGGCGCGGGTGCGGGAACTGACCTCGCGGCTGCAGGCCCTGCCCAACGAGGTCACCCTGCTGGTCGATCCGCAGGGCGAGGAAGAGCGGACGGCCGCGCTGGAAAAGCTGGCCCGCGCGCCGCTGGCCTCGCTGAACGGATCGCTGGACGCCGACCGCCGCGCCTTCAACAAACGGATTCAGGACCTGATCTTCGGCGCCGTCGCCGTGGTCCTGATGTCGCCGGTGATCCTGACCGTCGCCCTGCTGGTCAAGCTGGACAGCCCGGGCCCGATCTTCTTCCGCCAGCGCCGCCACGGCTTCAACCAGGAAGAGATCGTCGTGTGGAAATTCCGCTCCATGCGTCAGGAGACCGCCGACGCCACCGCCTCGCGGCAAGTGACGGCCGACGACGACCGCATCACCCGGCTGGGCCGCTTCCTGCGCTCGACCAGCCTGGACGAGCTGCCGCAACTGCTGAACGTGCTGAAGGGCGAGATGTCGCTGGTCGGACCCCGCCCGCACGCCATCGGCATGAAGACCGGTCAGGTCGAGTCCGCCCTGCTGGTCGCAGAGTACGCCCACCGTCACCGGATCAAGCCCGGCATGACCGGCTGGGCTGCGGTCCAGGGATCGCGCGGGCCGCTGCACGACGCCCATGACGTGCGTCGCCGGGTCCAGCTGGACGTCGACTATATCGAACGCCAGTCCCTGTGGCTCGACCTCTGGATCATGGCCGTGACCCTGCCCGTCCTGCTGGGCGACCGCGTCGCCGTGCGCTGATCCGGAGCGACCCATGTTCTGGAAAGGCGTCTGGGGCTATCTGCCCGCCAATATCGTTCAGGGGGTGGTCGGGTTTCTGGCCATCTTCATCTTCACCCGCCTGCTGAGCGCCGAGGACTTCGGCCGCTACGCCCTGGCCTTCTCGGTCATGACCCTGGCCCATGTCGCGGTGTTCAGCTGGCTGGAGGCCGCCATGGCGCGGTTCTGGGCGGCCGAGACGTCGGGCGAGGGCATGGCCGCCCATTTCGCCAGCCTGTACCGCACCGCCTTCATCCTGATCGGCCTGTTCGTCCCCGTGGCGGCGCTCGGCCTGTGGCTGGCGCCCGTCGATCCCCTGTTCAAGCTGGCGGTCGGCGTGGGTCTGGCCGGCAGCCCGGCCCGATGCCTGGCCAAGCTGGCGCAGGAGCGGTTCCGCGCGGCCGGCGAGGTGTCGAAATCGGCGATGCTGGACATCGCCACCACCATCGGGGCCCTGGTCATCGGCGTCGGCTTCGCCCTGGCCGGCGCCGGGGGCGCGGCGCCGCTGGCCGGTCTGGGTCTGGCCCCCTTGGCCGCCCTGCCCTTCATCCTGCCCGGCGAACTGCGTCAGGCGCGGCAGGGGGTCGTCGATGGAAAACGGCTGAAGAGCTACGCGGCCTATGGCTATCCGATCGCGGCGTCCCTGACGCTGGCGCTGGTTCTGGCCTCGACCGATCGGTTCCTGCTGGCCCTGTTCATGGATGAGGCCGCGGTCGGCGCCTATCACGCCGGATACAGTATCGCGAACCGGACGCTGGACGTTCTGTTCCTGTGGCTGGGCTCGGCCGGTCAGCCCGCGCTGGTCATGGCGCTGGAACGCGGCGGTCTGGACCGGCTGAAGGAGGCCGCGCGCGAGCAGGCCTCGACCTTCATCCTGATCGGCCTGCCCGCCGCCGCAGGCGTGGCGCTGGTGGCGCGGCCGCTGGCCGAGGTCATGATCGGCGAGAACCTGCGCGTCGCCGCCACCGCCGTGACCCCGTGGATCGCCCTGTCGGCCCTGCTGTACGGCCTGACCGCCTACTACTTCGGACAGGCCTTCACCCTGGGGCGCCGGACGAAGCTGCTGCTGGTGGCGATGATCGTGCCGGCATCGGCGAACGTGGTGCTGAACATCCTGCTGATCCCGCATTTCGGCGTTCTCGGCGCGGCCTGGGCGACGGCGGTCAGCTTCGGCCTCGGCATGCTGGTAACCCTGCTGCTGGGACGCGGCGTATTGCCCCTGCCCATTCCATGGGACCCGTTGATCCGCTGCCTGATCGCGACCGGCGTCATGGCCCTGGCCGTCGGCGCCTTGCCGGCGATCGGCGGCCTGCCGGAGCTGATGATGGACGCCAGCATCGGCGGGATCGTCTACGCCGCCTGCGCCCTGACCATGAATGCGGCCGGGGTTCGCGACATCCTGCTTGACCTAATCGCCCGCTTCCGGGCCCGGAGCGTGGCGGCATGAGCGACGCGGCCGTGACGCAGAACGCCGGATGGGACATGGCGACGCCTCTGGTGTCGGTGCTGATGCCCTTCCTGAGAGACGACCCGTCCTCGCTTCTGGCCATGCTGGACGCCGAGGCGGCGGCGCTGGGCGGGGCGGTCGAGATCGTCCTGTTGGACGACGGCACCGACGACGCCGGACTTACCGGACGGCTGGCGGCGCAGATCGCCAGCATGGCCCTGCCATGCCGCCTGACCAGCCTGACCGCCAACGAAGGCCGGTCGAAGGGCCGCAACCGTCTGGCCGGCGCCGCCCGGGCCGGGCATCTGTTGTTCCTCGACAGCGACATGCGCCCCGACCATCCGCGTTTTCTGGCGACCTGGCTCGATCTGGTCCGCGACAGCAATCCGGCCGTGGCCTTCGGCGGCTTCTCCCTGCTGCAGGCCCCGACGGACAGCCGCTTCGCCGTCCATCGGTCAATGGCGGCCCGTTCCGACTGCGTGCCCCATCTGGAACGCGCGAAGACGCCCGAGAAATACGTCTTCACCTCCAACCTTCTGGTTCGCCGCGACGTCTTCGACAGCGAGGCCTTCGACGCCGAGTTCACCGGCTGGGGCTGGGAGGACGTCGAATGGGCCATGCGCGTCTCGCGCCGGTTCGAGGTCATCCACGTCGACAACCCCGCCACCCACATGGGTCTCGACACGGCCGAAAGCCTGGCCGGCAAATACGAACAGTCGGCGCCGAACTTCGCCCGCGTCGTCGCCCGCCACCCGGACATCGTCGGCGGCTACCCCAGCTTCAAGGCCGCGCGCCTGCTGAAGCACGTCCCGGCCCGGGGCCTGATGCGGGCGGCGCTGAGGGGCGTGGCGGTCACCCCATGGCTGCCGACCTCGGCTCGCGCCTTCTCCCTGCGCCTCTACCGCGCCGCCCTCTACGCCGAAGCCGTATGAGCGCGGACGTCGCCATCATCGTGCCGACGATGCGCCGGCCGGAGAGCCTGACCCGGGCGTTGCATTCGCTGTTCGCACAGGAAGGCGTCACCGATCGCGTCGCCGCCATCGTCGTGGCCGACAACGATCCCGAGGGCACGGCGAAAACGACCGTAGACGGGCTGGGCGTCCTCTCCCCATGGCCCCTGACCTATCGCCACGAGCCGCGTCCCGGCGTCGCCACGGCGCGCAACGCCGGACTGGCCGCGACCGACGCCCCGCTGATAGCCTTCCTCGACGACGACGAGGCCGCGACGCCCGGCTGGCTAGCCGCCCTGTTGCGAGGGCTGGAGACCACGGGCGCGGACGTCGTCTTCGGCCCGATCCATGGCCGCGTGCCCGACGGAACCGGCTGGACCACGGAGTATCTGGAGCGCTTCTTCGGCCGTGAAGGCCCCGAAGCGACCCGGCTGATCGACAGCCCCTACGGCTGCGGCAACTCCCTGATGGTGCGGGCGACCGCCCTGCCTGGCGCCGCCCCCTTCGACGCCGGCATGGACCAGAGCGGCGGCGAGGACGACGCCCTGTTCTCGGCCCTGGCCGCACGCGGCGGCCGGTTCGGCTGGGCCGCCGATGCCTGGGTCGACGAGTTCGCCCCCCCGCACCGCGCCACCCTCCGCTACGCCCTCGCCCGCGCCTTCGCCTACGGTCAGGGCCCCAGCCAGACCGCCGCTCGCGAACGCAACTGGCCCGCCCTGATCCGCTGGATGCTCATCGGCGCGGCCCAGACCGCCGTCTGGGCCGCCGCATCTCTGGCGCTGGCCATTCTCGGCCACCCTCGCCGGGCTCAGACCTACGATCGCACCGCACGCGGCCTGGGCAAGGTCCTCTGGACGAAGGGCTTCGAGCCGCATTTCTATGGCGTGCGCGAACTGGCTCGACTGAAAGCCGAGGCCGGATAGCGTCCCCAAGGACCGCCAGACGCCCCGACCCCGACCCCGACCCCGACCGTTCGTCGACAGGCTCGTCGCAAGCTGATCAAATTACCGCCTGTTCATTTGAAGTATCGGTGATCCGGAAGCCATGCATGCAGACTCATTTGGAGCTCTTCATGCGCCGCAACGCTTTCGCCTTCATCATCGCCCTGGCCCTGGCCCCTGCCCTGTCGCAGGCGCAGACCGTGGCGCCGCGAACGGCCGTCGGCAGCGTAGGCGAGGCCATCGCCGACACCTATTTCGATGCATCGCGCGGCGCGGAGATCGCCGCCGACCTTGAAACCGCCGCCGCCCGCGGTGAGTTCGACGCCCTGACAGACGCCAGAGACCTCGCTGAGGAACTGACCCGAAGACTGAGACCTCTGGACCGTCATTTCCGGGTGAACTGGGCGGCCCCCGCGCCCCTGACGCACCCAACGTCAGGCGATGCTTCACCGCAGGTCGAGCGCCTCCCGTTTCGGGAAATCGCCCGCAAGGCCAACTATGGCTTCAGCCAGGTGCAGGTCCTGCCGGGCAATGTCGGACTGATCACGCTCGACCGCTTCTTTCCGATCGACTTCGCCGACCCACGGACGCCGGCGCGACTGACCGCCGACGCGGCGCTCAGGATGGTGGGCGACGCTGACGCCGTCATTATCGACCTGCGTGACAACGGCGGCGGGGATCCGACGATGGTGGGCTATCTGGCCAGCGCCTTCCTGCCGGCCGGACTGGACGCCTACAACGTTTTCCGTAGCCGGGACGGCGTCGAGAGGGAGGCGCCCTTGCAAACCTACCCCGAACCGCGCCCCCAAACGCCGGTCTTTATCCTGGTCAGCGGGCGGACCGGATCGGCCGCGGAGGGGCTGAGCTACACGCTGCAGGCGGCGGGTCGAGCCGTCATCGTGGGCGAGCCGACCAGAGGCGCCGCGAACCCGGGCGGCCCTGTCGACGCGTCCGACGGCCTGTCCGTCTTCGTTCCCACAGGCTCGCCGCGCAACCCCATCACCGGAAGCAACTGGGAGGGTACAGGCGTCAAGCCCGACGTCGAGGTCCCGGCCTCTCAAGCCCTGGACGCCGCCTGGCGCCGCGCGCTGGAAGCCGCCGTGGCGACCCTCGGTCCGGGCGCGTCCGGCGCGGAGGCCCGATGGACGCTGGAAAGCCTCACCGTCCAGCCGGCGGCCATGTCGCTCGCCGACTATCCGGGCCACTACGGCGGAGCGATCGTCACGGCCGCCGACGCCGCCCTGAACTATCAGGACGGTCGTCGTCCGGCGCGAATGATGAAGCCCATCGGGCCTGACCTGTTCTCCGATATTGAGAATCCTACGCGCCGCATCCGGTTCGTTCGCGACGCCGCAGGTCAGGTGATCGCGCTTGAGCTGCTGGACCCCTACGGCGACGTCAACCGTCGGCGGCGGGACACGCCCGCGGCCTAGCCCGTCAGGCGGCTGAGGAACGGCGGCGCCTTATAGGTCGAGCGGTTGACGACGACGCCGGCGATGCGGCCGCCGACGGCCTCGATCTCGTCGCGCAGGATCACCGGCTCGTTGGCCGAGGTCGTGCCCGCCGCCACGACCAGAACGGTGAAATCCACATAGGGCGCCAGCAGGATGGCGACGTCGCTGCGGTCGGCGGACGGCGCGTCGATCACCACGGTGTCGGCATGGCCGCGCATGGCGTCCCAGTA
>Ga0247812_10001333_pt1 | contig 14027 bp, 13 predicted proteins | sample UWRJL149409B1_FD_178011 | JGI IMG/M metagenome (GOLD analysis project Ga0247812, IMG submission 178011) | Plant litter microbial communities from Arlington Agricultural Research Station in Wisconsin, United States - UWRJ-L149-409B-1 | ecosystem: Environmental > Terrestrial > Plant litter >...
TAGGCACGGCGGCGGCAAACAGAAACACGCCAAATGATATCCCTGACCGGTTGAAGCCAATGTGGCCGGGGATATACCTGTCATGACATGTATGAGCCTGAGCGCTGTCGAGCGTGGTGTATCAGGCACACCGCGCTGCCGTTTGTCGCGAGCAAGCGTTGCTCCGACGGGGTTCGCGGTGTGCCGGGTAGTGCGCGTTGACTAGTGAAACAGCACTGCCGTCTTCTGCAGGGTCACCCACACGCCCCACGCCAGCGGAATCCCTACCACCAGCCAGGCCGCCACGGCCAACGGCACGCTGGCCGACGACGCCTTCCACTCCAGCACCGTAGTGCTGTCGGCGCCTTTGTCGTGCCCCAGGGCCTGTTCTGCTGCGAGCTCGGCGTCGGTCATGAAGTACTTGTCTGCCACTGGACGCACCAGCAGGTTGCAGAGGAACCCCAGCACCAGCAAGCCGGCGAGAATGTACAAGGTGATGTCATAGGCCGCTGCACGCTCGACGCCGATGCTCAACTGATACTCACGCAGGTAGTTCACCAGCACCGGGCCAAGCACGCCCGCCGCCGCCCAGGCCGTCAGCAGGCGACCGTGGATCGCCCCGACCATCTGGGTGCCGAACAGGTCGGCCAGGTACGCCGGCACCGTGGCGAAACCACCGCCGTACATCGACAGGATGATGCAGAACGCGGCGACGAACAGCGAGACGTTGCCCAGATGCCCGAGGTTCGGGATCAGCGCATACAGGGCAAAACCCAGGGCGAAGAACACAAAGTAGGTGTTTTTGCGCCCCAGGTAGTCGGAGAACGACGCCCAGAAGAACCGCCCGCCAATGTTGAACAGACTCAGCAACCCGGTAAAACCGGCGGCGATGGCCGCGATCGAGGCCAGTTGCCCGGCGTCCAGTTGACCGAATGCCAAATCGTTACCCAGCAACTTGCCGCCGAACACTTCCTGCAGCAGCGGCGAGGCCATGCCGAGAATGCCGATCCCGGCCGATACATTGAGGCACAACACCAGCCATACCAGGCGGAACTGCGGGGTTTTCCACGCCACATTCACGTGCACGTGACGATGGGTAATCATCGCGTTGGCGACTTTTTTCGCCGGCGGGGTCCAGCCCTCAGGCTTCCAGCCGGTCGGCGGCACGCGGTACGACAGCGCCCCGCCGATCATGAACACGAAGTAAATCGCCGCCATCACCAGGAAGCTCTGCCAGACGCCGACTCCGCCTGGCGAGGCGAAATGCCCCATCAACGCGGCTGCCAGCGGCGCACCGACCATGGCCCCGCCACCAAATCCCATGATCGCCATGCCGGTGGCCATGCCGCGCTTGTCCGGGAACCACTTGATCAGGGTCGACACCGGGGAGATGTAGCCCAGGCCCAGGCCGATCCCACCGATCACCCCGGAACCGAGCCACATCAGCCAGATCTGGTGGGTATAGATACCCAGCGCGGAAACCAACAGGCCACCACACCAGCACAGTGCCGACACCACACCGGCCTTGCGCGGCCCGGCATGTTCCAGCCAGCCGCCCCAGATAGCCGCCGAGCAACCGAGGAAGATGAAAAACAGGGTGTAGATCCAGCCGAGCATCGAGATCGGCCAGTCACACTGGGACGAGAACACCTGGGCGATAAAGCTCATGTCCGGCGCGCACGCCACGGGCGCGGTCACACCCAGGGCCTTGGACAGCGGTAGCCAAAACACCGAAAAGCCATAGGCCATGCCGATGCACAGGTGAATGGCCAGTGCGGCCGGTGGCACCAGCCAGCGGTTGAAACCGGGCTTGGCGATGATGCGTTCCTTGGACAGGAACGTCGGCGGGGGCGCAATAATGCCCGCCTCGGTGCTCGTGCTCATGTGTGTTTCCCCCAATTATTAGTATGGTTCGCCCGCCACTCCTCACCCACAGCCTTGTTTGCACATTGGCATGGCCGTTTTATCGAGTGAGGGTGCGTCTGGCGCGACAACCGGTCGCAGCGAGGCAGGCGGACGGGCGAAGATTACCATTTGCCCGTGAGAGAAAAACCAGTCACTGACCAGTCGTCAGTTTCGGAGCGCTATACTCCCCCGCTAAATTTCGAATTCGACTCTCTACAAGGACTCGCCCCATGAAAGCGTTCGGCAAAATCCTGGGTCTGGTACTTCTCGGGCTGTTGCTGGTCATTGTGGCCCTGGGCTTTGCCCTGACCCACTTCTTTGATCCCAATGACTACAAAGACGAGATTCGCCAGATTGCCCGCGACAAGGCCCACATCGAGCTGACGCTCAATGGCGACATTGGCTGGAGCCTGTTCCCCTGGCTCGGCCTGGAACTGCACGAAGCCAGTGTCGCGACCCTGAGCAACCCCAAGGCACCGTTCGCCGACCTGCAGATGCTGGGTCTTTCGGTGCGGGTCCTGCCGTTGCTGCGCCGCGAAGTACAGATGAGCGATGTCCGGGTCGAAGGCCTGAACCTGCGCCTGAACCGCGACAAGGATGGCCACGGCAACTGGGAAGACATCGGCAAGGCCGTGCCGGTCGCGGGCCAGCCCGAGGTAGCGGCGACCAGCAGCGACACCACTGCCAGCGCTCCGGTCCCGACAGAGAAACCCGCCCAGCCGATTCGCCTCGATATCGACAGCCTGACCGTGAATAACGCCCGGGTGGAGTACACCGACGAGCGCACCGGCAAGCAATTCACCGCCGAGAGCATCCAGCTGAGCACCGGGCCCGTGCACGATGCGACCAATATCGACGTCAAGTTGACCGCGTTCCTCGCCAGTAACCAACCCGCACTGCGGGTGCGCACCGAGCTCAATGGCGAACTGCGCTTCGAACGCGCGCTGCAGCGCTACAAGTTCGAAGACATGAAACTGTCAGGCGAACTGACCGGCGAACCGCTGCAAGGCAAGGCCGTAACCTTTGCCGCCCAAGGGCAGGTATTCATCGATAAAGCGGCGAACGTCGCCGAATGGACGGGCATCAAGCTGTCCGTCAATCAATTGCGCGCCCTCGGTGAACTGAAGGCCAATGACCTCGACAAGACCCCGCAAATCAGCGGCGCCCTGTCGATCGCCCAGTTCGACCTGGCCAAGTTTGTCGACAGCATCGGCCAGAAACTCCCGGCCATGGCCGAGGGCAGCCTGAGCAAAGTCGAACTGGTCAGCCGCCTGGCCGCGACCCCCACCAGCCTGTCGCTGGACAACATCAACCTGAAACTCGACGACAGCACCTTCAGTGGCCGCATCGCCGTCGAGGACTTCGCCAAACAAGCGCTGCGCGTGCAGCTCAAGGCCGACACCTTCAACGCTGATCGCTACCTGCCGCCCAAGTCCGCCGATGCCAACAGTGCAGCGGTGGCCCGCCAGGCGGAAGTCAGCAGCACCGAAGCCGATGCCCTGGCCGGCGCCGGCAGCACGCCCCTGCCGAACGCCCCGACCAAAGGTGCGTGGAGCAACGACAAGCTGATCCCGGCCGAGCGCCTGAGCAAGCTCGACCTCGACGCCGACCTGACCTTCGGCCAACTGACCCTCAGCCAACTGCCAATCCACAACGCAGCCCTCAAGGCCACCGGCCAGGGCGGCTTGCTGACCCTGCAAAACCTCAGTGGCGAGCTGTACAACGGCACCTTCAACGCCAAGGGCACCCTCGATGTGCGCCAGCCGGTGCCGGCCTTGAGCATGCAGACGGCGATCAACCGGGTGCCTGCGGAAAAAATTCTCGAGAGCCAAGGCAAAAACCCACCGGTCAAGGGCCTGATCACGCTCAACAGCCAGCTCACCGCCAACGGCAACAGCCAGAAAACTCTGATCGACAGCCTCAACGGCAACGCCAGCTTCGTCATCAACAATGGCGTGCTGCTCAACGCCAACCTCGAACAGCAGTTGTGCAAAGGCATCGCCACCCTCAACCGCAAGACCCTCAGCGGCGAGCCACGGGGCAAGGACACGCCGTTCCAGGAACTCAAGGGCAACCTGACCTTGCGTAATGGCGTCGCCAGCAATCCAGACCTGAAAGTGCGTATCCCGGGGATGACCGTCAACGGCAACGGCGACGTCGACCTGCGCGTGCTGGGCATGGATTACCGCGTCGGCATCATTGTCGAAGGCGACCAGCGCGACATGCCGGACCCGGCCTGCCAGGTTGGCGAGAAATTCGTCGGTATCGAGTGGCCGCTGCGCTGCCGCGGCCCACTGGAACTCGGTGCCAAGGCCTGCCGCCTGGACAACGAGCGCCTCGGCCAGGTCGCCAGCAAACTGGCCGGCGACAAGCTCAGTGAGAAAATCGATGAAAAACTCGGCGACAAAGTCAGCCCGGAACTGAAGAACGCGCTCAAGGGGCTGTTCAAACGATGAGAGCCGAGCAATTTTCAACGGCGGTGCTGGACTGGTACGACCGCCACGGCCGCCATGACCTGCCCTGGCAACAGGGCATCACCCCCTATCGGGTGTGGGTCTCGGAAATCATGCTGCAGCAGACCCAGGTCAGCACTGTGCTGAACTACTTCGACCGTTTCATGGCGTCGTTGCCCACGGTCCAGGACCTGGCCGCCGCACCGGAAGATGAAGTGCTGCACCTGTGGACCGGGCTGGGCTACTACACCCGCGCGCGCAATTTGCAAAAGACCGCGAAGATCATCGTCGAGCAGTACGGCGGCGAATTTCCCCAGGATGTGGAAAAACTCACCGACCTGCCGGGTATCGGCCTGTCCACCGCGGGCGCCATCGCCAGCCTGAGCATGGGCCTGCGGGCGCCGATCCTCGACGGCAACGTCAAGCGGGTGCTGGCGCGCTTTACCGCACAAGAGGGTTATCCAGGCGAGCCCAAGGTTGCCAAGCAGCTGTGGGCCACCGCCGAACGCTTCACCCCCCACGACCGCGTCAACGCCTACACCCAGGCGATGATGGACATGGGCGCAACGCTTTGCACCCGCAGCAAGCCAAGCTGCCTGCTGTGCCCGCTGGAAAAGGGCTGTGAAGCGCACATGCTCGGCCTGGAAACCCGCTACCCGATCCCCAAGCCGCGCAAAACCGTACCCCAGAAACGTACGCTGATGCCGCTGCTGGCCAACCGCGACGGCGCCATCCTGCTTTACCGGCGCCCCTCCACCGGCCTTTGGGGCGGTTTATGGAGCCTGCCGGAGCTGGATGACCTCGGCGACCTGGAGCACCTGGCCCTGCAACACTCGCTGCAACTGGGCAAACACACCGAGCTGGCGAACCTGATCCACACCTTCAGTCATTTCCAGTTGGCCATCGAACCCTGGCTGGTTCAGGTCGAGGAGGCCGGCCATCACGTGGCCGAGGCCGACTGGCTCTGGTATAACCTCGCCACCCCGCCGCGCCTGGGCCTCGCCGCCCCGGTGAAAAAACTGCTCAAGCGCGCGGCCGACGTATTGAACGCAGGAGAGTCGTCATGACCCGCACCATCATGTGCCGCAAGTACAACGAAGAACTGCCGGGCCTGGAGCGCGCGCCCTTCCCGGGTGCCAAAGGCCAGGACATTTTTGACCACGTGTCGCAAAAGGCCTGGGCCGACTGGCAAAAACACCAGACCCTGCTGATCAACGAAAAACGTTTGAACATGATGAACGCCGAAGACCGCAAATATCTTCAGGGCGAGATGGACAAGTTCTTCTCCGGCGAGGATTACGCCAAAGCCGAAGGCTACGTGCCGCCTGCTGAGTAATTGCGTAGATACCGGGGTCGGATCGTAAGCGACGGTAATAATTAAAATTTTTTTGAAAACTTGCTTGACGACCCCCTGAAAAACCAGTTTAATGCGCCCCGTTGCCCAGATAGCTCAGTCGGTAGAGCAGGGGATTGAAAATCCCCGTGTCGGCGGTTCGATTCCGTCTCTGGGCACCAAATACCGAAAACCCTGAATCGCAAGATTCAGGGTTTTTTTATGCCTGGGATTTGGCAAGACGCTGTTTCAGCCTCCATCGAGGCGTTAAACCAGACATGACCTACGTCACGGATCTGTAGGAGCGCTCCGTCTGCTTTACCGGAAAGGGACGACATACACTGATTTGCGGATTGGGCAGAATCGGGAGAGGAGCTACCGCATAACCGGGAGCAGATACACGACAGGGATGTAAACAATGACTGACGCCATCAGTCCAGACGTCGAAGCCGCTGGATTTTTTACCGAACAAGAAATCAGAACGTTCAATTTTGATTGGCAGCAATCAACAGCGCTTCACACCTGCGCCGAGGAACTGGCCGCCCTCGGCGGGCCGCAGGCTCAAGGAGCCCGATTCAAAGCGGCACTGGCGGTCACTGAATTAAAGCGTTCGTTTTCCAAGGATCAATGCGAACTGCTGGACGCCTACTCCGATGGACTGGTGTGCGTTCTGATCTTTGAAGGTCTGCAAAAAATCACTTCTGTCAGTCCTCCAAATGAACTGCCGGACCTGACATGCCTGAAGAATAATCACGACGTCCTTTGCATGGCTGCCCGTAATCAGATCTTGTTGAAACTGGTCGATAACAGCGCCTTCGCCTACGACATGGACAATGAAGGACAGCTGGTTCGATTGGTGGCCAACTTCAAGGGCGGCGGACTCACAAAAATCAATGCCGAGCCGGAAACCAAAGAACTGAGTTCGCATTCCGGCCTCGCCCTGGGCCCTCATACCGAGGCGCCTTACTGGTGCGCCGTGAATGCAAAAGACGGACATTCGCCCTCCCCCTCCTCACTCATACTCTCAGCCTTGTGGAATCCCGCCGAGGAACCTACGCGAGTCATTCCACTGACTTCCATACTCGAAAAAATCGGCTTCACCCACTGCCTTGCACTGACCTCCGGCAACTTCCATTTCACTCGTAGCGACTCCTTTGTCAGTGGCAAAGGGGAGGACGGTCACAACGTGTCGATTTTGGAGTTCGACGACAAGGCTGGCTTCGCAGTGCGCTTTAACGCCTACCGCTTTTCGGTCAATGACACCGCCTCGCCTTTTGTAAAAGCGGCTTACAGCGCCCTCTGCCAAGGCGTGAGCGAAGCAGCTCCCTGCGAATACACACTGACCCAGGAATCCGCCATGGTCATCAATAACACCCGGACCCTGCACTGCCGCGATGTCATCAGAGACAACCGACGAGTCCTGGTACGCCTCTTCGGTCTTTCAAAATTTTCTTCCCCAATCGTTCTGTCAGAGGACCCGTTGCTCTTGCAGGGCTGATTTATTCATCCGCTTGAACGACCCGTCGCGTGAGCACTGGGCCAATAACTACATAGAGGGAATCGAATGTCTTGGGATGTCATTGGCATATTGGCGCTCGTCGCATTTTGCGCAGGTTTTTTCGACGCGATAGCAGGTGGCGGCGGCCTGATTACGTTGCCCGCATTGGTTCTGGCCGGTCTGGACCCGATCAGCGCGATCGCAACGAACAAATTTCAGGCCGCCTCGGCAACTGTTTCAGCAACTGCAACCTTTGCTCGTAAAGGAATGATCGAATGGCGCGAAGGCCGTTATCTGGTTATTTGCGGATTTTTGGGCGGTGCTGGCGGTGCGCTGCTGGTCAGTTACATTGATAAGCACTATCTGGAAGTGTGCGTGCCGATCATGCTGATTCTGGTGGCCATGTATTTTGCGTTCTCTCCCAAGCTGGCCAATCAGGATCGACGCAAGAGAATAGGCATTCTGCTGTTTTCGTTTACCGTCGCGCCGATCCTGGGTTTTTACGACGGTATATTCGGCCCCGGCGTCGGCTCTTTCTTTATCGTCGGATTTGTCCTGCTCTGCGGCTTGGGCATGATGCGAGCCATGAGCTTTACCAAACTCGCCAACGCCTCGTGCAATCTGGGCTCTCTGTCTGTTTTCATCACCAAAGGCGTGATTGTCTGGCCGATTGCTATAGCCATGGCGTTGGCGGCGTTCATCGGTGCTCAGTTGGGTGCACGAGCGGCCGTACATGTTGGGCCACGATTGATTAAACCCATGCTGATCTTGGTCTGTTGCGCCTTGGCCATTAAGCTGTTGAGCATGGAAACCAACCCTCTGCGCATTGCAATCATCGATTCCCTGGCGTCGTTATGATTGCCGCTCCCTACTCACCGTCATTCCAGTGAAAAACCAGGTTGCGCGCAGCACCGCTGCCAACATCTGTGGTGTCACGTCGCTCTTCACCATTTCTCGTCGCAGCCACGGTGTACTTGCCAGGTGGCAGCTGGACATAAACCAGCGGACCGGCCTGCGTCAGGGTCAACACGGTTTGCGCCTGAGCGTTATGAATAACCACATCAACGTCCGGGACGTACTTGTTCTCCACGCCGATAGAAAATGTCATGTGCAGGTTGTAGCCAGTGGCTTGCTGGATCGCCTTAGCCTCGTCCTCGCCAATACCGCCAGACAAATAGGCAACGCCATTCTGGTCCTGCCGCTGAACTTGCACACCTGAGCTGTCGACAGGTTCCAGGCTGGCAGCCTGCAGCGCCACCGGGAACATCGATAGGCAGACGAGCACAAGAATCAATGAGTATCCGTGTTTCATGATGGCAACTCCCGAGCTCCGTAGAGCTCAATTATTACCCTTGTTAGATTTGTCGCTTAACGTTCAAGTTTCAGATTGATTAGTGCTTGGGCTCACTGCGAATTGGACTACAAGTCGAATTCCGAAACTGTGCCAAGTCGTCGGATCGATCCTGCAGCCCCCTCAGTCCCTTCGTTCACATTTACCAGCCGCGCCCGGCATCGGTCTCTGCTCCTGCCCTGCGATTCTTTTACGCCCGCTCATCAGCCTCGGAAGAATCCATGAAAGCGCCCCGTCAGGACATGATTCAAGACCCAAATGTAACCTCCCTCCTGAGCAATCTTGGCGAAGTGATTCGGGAGGCACGCCAGAAGGTCCTGCGAACGGTTGACACGGTTCAGGTACAGACCTGCTGGCAGATCGGGCGGCATATTGTCGAGTTCGAGCAAGGCGGCGCTCAACGAGCCGCCTATGGCAAACATCTACTGGCATCGCTTGCAAAGGTGCTGACGGCAGAGTTCGGGAAGGGCTTTGATGAGACAAACTTGCGGAAAATGCGGCTTTTTTACCAGGCCTTTCCAATTCGAGACGCACTGCGTCTCGAATTAAGCTGGACGCACTACCGCAGACTCTTGAGGGTCGACAGTGAACCCGCCCGACACTGGTACATGACAGAGTCCGCCGTACAAAACTGGTCATCGCGAGCATTGGAACGCCAGATCAATACGCTCTACTACGAACGCTTGTTGGCGAGCAGGGATCGCCCTGCCGTCATGCAGGAAGCCGCCTCGAACATCCAGCAGTTGAACGCCAGCCCTCGAGACTTCATCAGGGATCCAGTGGTATTGGAGTTCCTCGGCCTGCCTGATGCAGGTCTGGTGATGGAAAGCGAGCTGGAGCAAGCCTTGATCAACCAACTGCAATCGTTTCTGCTTGAACTCGGAAAAGGCTTTGCCTTCATCGCTCGCCAACAACGTATCAGCACCGACAGCAAAGATTTCTATATCGATCTGGTGTTCTACAACTACTTGCTTAAATGCTTTGTCATCTTTGATTTGAAACGCGGAGAACTGACACACCAGGACGTCGGGCAGATGGACATGTATGTACGCATGTACGATGACCTCAGACGCGGCCCGGAGGATGGCCCGACTGTCGGCATCATCCTTTGCGCGCAAAAAGACGAGTCTGTGGTGCGTTATTCGGTTCTGGAAGGCAACGAGCAACTGTTCGCCAGCAAATACAGACTGGTGTTGCCAAGCGAAGAAGAACTTCGAGCCGAACTGGACCGCGAGCGCGCTTTGCTTGAGGAGCGGCTGCTTCATATCCAACCACCGAATAGTTGACGGATTGTCCATCCGCTGCGCGAAGACTATCGTTGGTTGCTTCTCGCCAAGGTCCGATACCGATGAATCTGCACCAGGACATGCCCCCGGCCTCCACCCAAATCGAGCGGCCCCCGACGGCGGCCCAGCCGTTCAAGGAGGCCGCCGCAGACGGCTATATCCTCGGCGGATTCATCTGGCGGCATGCTATTCCTGACGCGATGCGCCCTGTGGTCATCATCAATGCCGCCACCTCCGTCCGCTGCCGCCATTACTCGCGCTTCGCCGACTACCTCTGCGCCCATGGCTTCGACGTCATGACCTTCGATTACCGCGGCATCGGTGAATCACGACCCGAGTCGCTGAAAGGACTGAAGGCGTCATGGTCCGACTGGGGCGCCCTGGACTTTGAGGCGATGCTCAAGCGCGCTCAGCGCGAATTCCCCGGCCAGCCCATCGACGTCGTCGCCCACAGCTTTGGAGGCTGTGCAGCGGGCCTGGGAGCGTCTGGGCATCTCATTCGACGTCTGGTGACCGTCGGCGCGCAATTCGCCTACTGGCGCGACTATGCGCCCGCTCATCGCTGGCGGATGTTCGGCAAGTGGCACCTGGTCATGCCGTTAGTGACAATGCTGTGCGGATATTTCCCCGGAAAACGGCTTGGCTGGCTGGAAGACACGCCGGCCGGCGTCGTCCGCGACTGGAGCACGCCCACCGCTCGTTACGAGAAGCGCCCCAGCGGTCAGGACAGCCACGTAAGGGCCTTTGGCCGCGTCACTGCAAAAACACTGGCCATCAGCATCACCGACGATCCCTATGGCACGATCCCGGCTATCGAACGACTGCTGGGCTACTTCACCCAAAGCACAAACACCCACCTGCGAATCGCCCCCGAAGACATCGGCCAGACAGAAGTCGGACATTTCGCCTTTTTTCGCAGCGCATACCAAGCCACACTATGGCCCATTGCATTGTCCTGGCTGCAAATCGGCGAACTGGCCGCTGACACTCCGGGACGGCTAGTGCCCCGCCACTGACCAATGCGCCCCTTCAACGAAATACGGAACGACGCCCATGGCCTCCGCCAACAAGCAGCAAAAACGCGCCACCCGCGCCAAAGCCAAGGCCAAGCAGAACCGCACCCAACGGGCGGTCGCGCCGGTCGAACTGGATCCGAATGACGATAGAATCGACTTCGAATCGGTAGACCTGACCGAACTGTTCAAAGAAATGATCGACGCCCAGAAGATCAGCCAGCAAGCCATGTGCACCGTGTTCCTGGAACACCCGTTGCTCGCGCTGGTGCTGGAGCAGGAAGGCGAAGAAACCGCGACAGACTTCATCATCGCCGCGCTGATCGAGTATCGCCAATGGTCCACCGAAGTGGACGAAGCCGGTGCCTTGGCGTGGATCGAATCCCCGGATTTCCAGATTGACTACGTGGCGGCATCCGAAGCCATCGCGGCCCAAAACCCACAGACACCGAACTGAGTTCCCATGGCCTCCCTGAACAAGCAACAAAAACGCGCCAAGCGCGCCAAGATCAAAGCCAAGCAAATCAATATCCACGGACGAAAACCCGCCGCGCTGGACGACGACCTGGACAATGACCTGGACGAACCGGGCGAGCCGATCCCGGAATACACCCTGGCCATGTTCAGCAAAATGCGCGACGCAGAAGCCGTCAGCCGCAACGATATGCTGCTGGCCCTGCTGACCGACCTCGCCGGCATCATCACCGACCATCCCGACCTGCTCGACATGGAAAACGCCGACAACGAAGCCATGGCTGCCACCCACCTGGCCGCCGACATGCTGATCGACTATCGCATGTGGGCTGACGGCATGGACCACGATGCCGCCCAAGCCTGGCTGACGGACCCGCAGTTCATCACAGACTTCGGCACAGCACTGGACAGCTATCGCCAGTCGCTGGATGCAGAGGAAGAAAAGGGCGAGTAATTCACCCTTTTCAAAAATCAAAAACGGCCGCTCGTCATCACTGACAGCGGCCGTTTTTGTGAGAGGCAATTAAACCAGTTACCTCCTGTCAGCGGTGACGTATATCCCGTTGACATATCCCAATAGAAAACTATTCTTGGGCTCTATATACCCGCAGATCCAAGGAGGCCGGAATGGAACAAACAACGCTCTTCATGAGCAATCGAAGCCAGGCTGTTCGTCTTCCCAAAGCCGTTGCGATGCCCAGCGACGTAAAACGAGTCAACGTAGTCGCCATCGGCCGGGCTCGAATCATTACCCCTGCCGACGAGACCTGGGACAGCTGGTTCGACGGAGATAACACCAGTGGAGACTTTATGACTGATCGCGACGAACCCACCGACCAGGAGCGCGAGTCGTTCTGATGATCAAATACATGCTTGATACCAACATTTGCATCTTCACCATCAAGAACAAACCCCAGATCGTTAGAGAAGCCTTCAATCGCCATAATGGGCAGCTGTGTATCAGTGCGGTCACGCTGATGGATTTGATCTACGGTGCCGAAAAATCAGCAGCTCCCGAAAAAAACCTCGCGGTAGTTGAGGGTTTGGCCGCTCGCCTTGAGATTTTGCCTTTCGACAATGAGGCTGCTGCACATACTGGAATGATCCGCTCAGAGCTAGCGAAGGCTGGAACACCTATCGGGCCTTACGACCACATGATTGCCGGCCATGCGCGTTCACGCGGGTTCATTATCGTCACTAACAATCTGCGGGAATTCGAAAGGGTGCCAGGGCTACGCGTAGAGGATTGGGTTCATCCCTGATCAGCTCTTACAACAGCCACAAACAAAAACGGCCGCTCGTCATCACTGACAGCGGCCGTTTTAGGTTACGCGGCGCGAATCAGGTCAACACCACTGCACCAAGCTTCTGCAGCTTGCGACGGCGAGCCACAAACAAACCGGCCGCTACCACCAACAGGCTCAGGAAACCGGTGGCGAGAATCTCCACGCGATGCGCTTCCTGGAACAGCATGATGGTCAGGGCCACCACGATGAAGATGATCACCGCGTAAGTCAGGCCCGGAAACAGCCACATGCTGAAGGCAATTTTCTCGCCGCGAGCCATACGCTGTTTGCGCATGCGCAGTTGCGAAAAGGCGATCACCAGGTAAACCAGCAGTGCGATGGCGCCGGAGCTGGCCAGCAGGAATTCGAACACGGCAGCCGGGGCCACGTAGTTGGCGAACACCGCCAGGAAAGCCGCTGCCGTGGACAGGATAACGGCCCAATACGGCGTGCCACTTTTGTTGGTGCGCTGGGAAATGGCCGGTGCATCACCACGCTTGCCCAACGAGAACATCATGCGCGAGGCGGTGTACAGCGCCGAGTTCAGGCAGCTGGTTACCGCAACCAGAACCACGATGTCGACGATCAGCTTGGCATTCGGGATGCCCATGCGCTCAAGCACTGTCTGGTACGAACCTACCGCTGCCAGCACCGGGTCATTCCAAGGCACCAGAGCCACGACGATAAAGATCGACACGAGATAGAACAAACCGATCCGCCAGATCACCGAATTGGTGGCCTTGGAAATCTGTTGACCTGGGTTCTTCGATTCCGCAGCCGCAATGGTCACGATCTCGGTACCCATGAAGGAGAACATCGTTGTCAGAATCGCGCCCAACACCGCGCCCATGCCATTCGGCAGGAAACCCTGGGTGTCGAACAGATGTGAAACGCCGCTGACCTGGCTATTCGGCAAAAAGCCAAAAATCGCCGCAACACCAAGCGCGATAAAACCGATGATCGCGATGACTTTGATCAGGGCGAACCAGAATTCGAACTCACCGTAATTTTTTACGCTGAACAGGTTAGTCACTGTCAGCAGCAGGGTGATGACCAGCGTAAACGCCCAGATCGCAACATTCGGGAACCAGGCATGCAGGATGGTCGCGGCAGCGTTCGCTTCCAGCGGAATCACCAACACCCAGAACCACCAATACAGCCAGCCGATAGTGAAACCGGCCCAGTGACCGATCGCGCGATCGGCATAGGTGGAGAAGGAGCCCGTGTCTGGCGAAGCAACAGCCATCTCACCGAGCATGCGCATCACCAGCACCACCAGGGTACCGGCGGCAGCGTAGGCCAGAAGCACGGCAGGGCCGGCGGCAGCAATGGCGTGGCCGGAACCGACGAACAGCCCGGCGCCGATAACCCCGGCGATCGACAGCATGGTCACATGACGCGGTTTGAGCCCCTGTTCGAGGCCATTGGAGCTTGGGGTACTGCTCATTG
>Ga0247812_10001337_pt1 | contig 14014 bp, 10 predicted proteins | sample UWRJL149409B1_FD_178011 | JGI IMG/M metagenome (GOLD analysis project Ga0247812, IMG submission 178011) | Plant litter microbial communities from Arlington Agricultural Research Station in Wisconsin, United States - UWRJ-L149-409B-1 | ecosystem: Environmental > Terrestrial > Plant litter >...
TTACTGTTAAAAGGTATTTTTTATAACGTCGTTTAAAACTTTTTATTCGGGATAAAGCCAGTTCTGTGTTTTCTTGCTGTACGTGCAGAAGGATTTCGACAAGACATTTTTTTATTGTCCAGTCCATGCCCATTTTTTTTTCGTACCAGCTGTCAGTATGGTTTAATTTTGCCATTTCTATTACGGCATTACGGCCTTCATTTTGCTGTACGTAAAAAACGATAAGCACAAGACGAAGGTCGTTGCTGTCGATAGGATCTGCTTTTTTGTTTGAAGAAAGAGCTTTTTCAGCAATTTCTATAGCTTTTTTAGGATGACCAGTGTAATTTTCATTGAACGCTAATAATAAAAAATACCGGAGACAGAAACGCTGATAATACTTGCCGGATTCTTTTTGAAGTTTTGCATACATCAAATCAAGATAGTGCAAAGACTCCGTAAACTGAGCATTGCGAAAATAGAAGTTGGCTATAAAATACAAAATGCAGATATGATAGTATAAATGCCTGTCTGTCAGATCGGTTTTTTTACTAATGAAACGATAGCTTTTAACAACAAAAGGTTCTATAAGGGAATAATTGTTGTTTATAGAAGCATATTCGTTGGCAATAAATAATATTTGGTACAGGGATTTAAAAGTTAATCCTTGTTTTAATGATATGCCATGAGTTTCAATAGTGTTTTTTATAAGGGACTGAAAATCTGTTATTCGCCCTTCATGATAAATAGCAGCCAATTCCCGACGCAAAACGGCATAGCCTAAGTTAAGCTGTTCTTCATATTCGAGCTGTTTTTTATTTGCTTTAAATCTTTCTATTATTCTTTCAATGGGTTCTGACAAATTGAAATGGGCAAATTGTATCTGAGTCAGATAGATTTCATTAAGAAGGCTAAACTGTTCCACGTTTAATGCAATCTCTTCTGCCTTTGCAAGACATTTAAAAGCTGTTTTTATAAGTTTATGTTCAAAAAATAAACGGCTAACAACAATAAGACGGAGTATTGCATTTTCCTGTGAAGTATCATTTTCAAAACTTCTATTAGCCATGAAATTAATCATGTTATCATAAAGCCTTTTTCTAAGAGCATTATGAGCATCGGTACTTTTTTTATCTTCAAAAACTTTTTTTCTAATATTTATATCGTCAGTTTTTAAAGAATTGAATAAAGCTATATTACCAGCATCTTTGCGCTTATTCTTTTTTAATAAATACTGTACAAATGCCTTTTTATCGGTATCATTCATCATATTTGATATTTCCTGAAGTGCATTCATAAGTGTAATTTTTATCAGCATAAAAATAGTAAAATGAATATTTATAACGTCAGTTTTATTAAAAAAATGATTTTTATAATTTCTTTTACATGATGACATTTGTCCCATAATTATAAAAATATAAAATTATGGAACCGCTAAAATCAAATGAATTAAACAACAATTCAGAATCAAAATCAAAATTAAATAATGGGTATAGTCCTTTAAAGCCAAGTGCTGCTTTTATCGGCGCATCCTGGATGACTTTACTTATTGGGATGACCGCCTATTGTATAGGTCATTTTAATTCGGATATGGCTTACAATGAAAAAGGATATTATTTTACAGTTCTTCTTTTTGGTCTTTTCTCAGTAATATCAGTCCAAAAAAGTGTGCGAGACAGACTAGAAGGTATACCCGTAACTGATTTATATTACAGTCTCAGCTGGTTTAGTACTATTGCTGCAATAGTTTTATTGATAATTGGTCTTTGGAACGCCGATTTATTACTGAGCGAAAAAGGATTTTTCGGAATGTCGTTTGTATTAGGAATGTTTTCTGCTCTTGCCGTGCAAAAAAACACCAGAGACCTTAAACAATTTGAATCGGCAAATATATAGTTTAGCGGGCCTCATTACTGTCACATAATTGTGCAGTTTTGGGGTTTTCTAACTTCTGATTTACAGGAAAAAATTAGTGCTGTTTCTTATTGAGTTCTTCTTGAGCTTAGCAGCTATAAAACAAAAAAGCTCCAGATTTCTCTGGAGCTTTTCTCTGTAGTAGGAAGCATTAAAATATTTAACCAGATTATTTTAGATTATTACAGGGTTATGGCATTTGCTTCATAAGTTTTTACTAAAATTAAACTATTTCAAAATTAAGAGTTTAATTGAATCTAAAATATGTATGTTTTAGGATTTAAAATAAAGTGTTATACAATATATTATAATCATTAAAAAAACTGAAAATATTTACAAAATGACAAAATAATACTTCCTTTTGAGTAAATAATACTATATTTAAATATTTAGCAGGTGTATTTTTGATGAAAATTTTTACAAAAAATTAACTATCAACCACCGAGAATTCTATGATTAGAAAATTACCTTTTGTTTTTCTTGCATTTTTTACATTTCTAACTGAAATTTCTTTTAGCCAAACCAATACAAATGATCTTATCAATAATTTTGTAAGTGAGATGAACAAAGCTGGCCTATCGAAAAGCCAGACTGCTAAAATCAAAGATTTAATCATTGAAAGAGATAGACTTAATGCACAAGACATAATATTACAAAAAGAGCTAGATGCTAAATATCCTTTTGTCTTTCATGACGAGGAAACGACGACTAAATATAGCAATCAGCAATTTGTCAGCGCATTGTCAGAAATCATTACAATAGAACAATTCAAACAGCTATTCTTGCCTCAGTTGGATTTCAGAATTCAGATATTGGCTAATGATAAAATGAATCTTTTGAAAAAAAGATACAAGTTTACCAACGATCAGGAAACAAAACTCAAAAAACTGCTATTCGAGACTACTGCTAATGAAATTCTTATTAAAGAATATTACAACTATAACGATAGTATATCATGGAATAATTATACCGAGGAAAAAATAAAATCTTCAGATAAGGAAAGAGAATTACTTAAAAGTTTCGGGCTGTTTTATTCTAAAAACATTAAGACAGATGCGCTAATAAAAAAGTTACAAGAAGCAAAAGTAGATAATGAAAGGATCGACTTAATTTTAAAAGCTATTCAAACAGAGCAAGAAAGACAAGATAAGCGTGAAAAGACCTGGAGAGAAAATCAAAAAAATTATGTTGTTCAATTTCACGATGAAGGAGATGTTGAAGATAAAATACGAATGGATTTTAGACAAGAACTTTGTATTATTTTAAGATATGATGAATTTAAAACTGTTTTTGTATCCCAAATGCAGAACAGAATTAGGCGGGAAAGTGATAAAGAATTTAAGATCATCAAAGCGACTTACAAGCTTACTGATCAGCAATATGATGAAATTCAAAAGCTGATTGTTGAAAAAAACACTGAAAAAATAGTAACCGAAGAATACTATAAATACAGTTATGAATTGTATCAGCAAAAACTGCGTGCTGTGGAATTTCGCCATGAAAAAGCGATTAGGGAAACCATTCAAAAATTTAATGTTTCGAAATCCTAAACTTCCAAATCATTTTTCTATAAAACTAACCTCAAACCAAAAATATGAAAAAAACAATACTCGTCATTCTTTTAATAATCACTCACGCATCGTTTTCTCAGGGCAATGGTGTTAACTATGTGGCATATATCAATCAAAATTTAGATGATATAGGTGAAGATCAGACTTATCCTAAATCTCTTGAAGAAATCCAATCCTTTGCAGATCAGGACAATGTCAATTGTTTAAATCTTTTAGGGCTATTCTACAAACAAGGCTTGGGAGTAGAAAAAAACGAAGAAAAAAGTTTTAACCTTATAATGAAAGCTGCAAAAAAAGAGTTTCCAGCTGCTGAATACAATATAGGAAGATTTTATATGATTGGTTGGGGATGCGATATCGATTTTGATAAAGCCAAAACCTGGCTGACTACAGCTGCAGACCATGGAAGCCAGCGTGCAGCTTATGCCCTTGGATATATGTATTTTAAAGGGTTTGGAGTTGAGCAAGATTATAAAAAAGCAGTTTCATGGTTTGAGTTATCACCATGGCCTATGGCCAAACATCACTTGGGGATATGCTATTATTTTGGTTATGGAGTTCAAAAAGATGAAGATAAAGCCATTTTGTATTTCTCTCAAAGCCAGACTACCAATAGTAATATGTTCCTGAAACATATTGCAGAAAATGTAAAAGAAAGTGTTGATGCCGATCTTGCAAAAGAAATTAGCGAAGCAGAAACCAAGACCAATACCGCAATTGCAAAAGAGGCAATTGATAAAACAACGGAAAAATCAGATACTGCAAAATCAACAGCCTCTTCAAAAAAAGATTTAAAAGCAAAGTATTTTAACGGAAAGTGGAAAGGCAAACTCGTAGAATTAGACTGGTCAAAAAAGGAACTCGTGAGAATATTACCTTTATCTTGTGAGTTTAAAGTCGAAGATGACAATGTGCATTATAAATGGAACTTAAATAAGCAAATAGTCGAAAGTACTGCGATATTAGAGGACAATGCTCTATATTTTGACAAACTGAACATGACTTTTGACATGCCATATTCTGAAAATCCAAATTCGAATATTTTAGTTTCGCAATTATTATCCTCTCAAATGGAGTTTAAAACGGTTAATAAAAAAGTTTATTTAACAGGCAGTCTACAGACTTTTACAGATGAATGGCAGGAACCAGGGCCGCCGATGTATATAATCCTAAAGCAAACAGAAGAAGGGGATGACGAGGATCTGACCGCACAAGAACTTTTGGCCTTAACCTACCAGAAAGAACATTTTATTACGCTGTATCCTAACCCTTTTGTAAGTGATGTTTTGATTGAATATGAACTCGAAAACGATGCAAACGTAAACGTTGGTGTATATGATTTTTCAGGAATTAATACTGCTATTACCTTAGAACAGGAAGTATTACAAACTCAGGGCAAACACAAATATACTTTTAATGGCAGTAACCTTCTTCCAGGAATGTACATTGTACGCGTGGGCGTAAACAATGAGATGCATTCCAGAATATTAATTAAAAAATAATCAACCATGCAAAAAACTATTTATATATGTCTGATAACGTTGTTTTTTTCATCCTCAGCTTTTGCTTATGGATTTAATGAATACGATCCCGGCAATGGTAATTATGGGAGTCCTTATATTAATTCAGGTGTAGGGATAAATAATGGTACGGGTTTTTGGTCAACTAATGTGAGCAGAGAAGTGGCTACTGTTAATGCAATGGGAACTAATGCCTATCTTTATATGAAACAACCTCCCACGAGGAATCTATATTTAGACCCTCAAGTTATTAAGGTTACCGATGATGGCTGGGAGAATGCAAATTCTATTTCAGGTTACCAATACACTTCAGGCGATATAATAGAATATATTCCTGTACTATGGGATCACATGGTGGATGGAGTCCTTGTAGAAAGAGATTTTAAAAGAGATAGTAATGGTAAAATGCAGTTTGCATATATAATTTCTAATAACGGGCAAAGTACATTTCAGCAAACCCCTCCATCCTTTACCCCTCAGGAGATAAATACAAATATGATGAATACTTTTGTATCTGAAGCAACGAGGCCTTACTTTAGCTATAATTTTTATAATGTAAATACAAACTCTTTCTCTGAAAATATTTATAAAGCCACTCCCACTGGACCAGTAATCGTCAGGAGCAAGGAAATTAGACCGTATTCTAATATACCCCGTGTTGTAAAAGAAAATGTTACTTTTGCACCCGGATCACCTTTTATGATTGCAAACGGTATATATAATAATAATAATTCAAGTCTTTCGCTTTATGATGGGTACAGGATTATTAGAGACTATCTGGATTACGCCTCACCTGATGATGTAATTGCGCAGTTTAACGATGGATTAGGTTTAAGAGAAAGAGAAATTTTAAATAAAGTTATCCCGAAAGTCCGGGAAAGTTTACCAGCAGATTTAAAGCCGGACGCAGAATTTATTCTGGCAATGTATCTGGAACAGTGTGATGAGAATCCAAATGTACACCCGGGATTTATAATGAATGAATTTTTAAATATGCAAAAAGTTGATGATGTCCCTTTGCCCGCAAATCTTCCTTTTGTAGACGGACAAAATTATGTATTTGATTCAGAAGGTAATCCAAAGGCGGCCGGAGATGCTGGCTTTTTAGTACAAATTGAAGTTAATGGAGTAAAAAAACTACCATCACAGCTTAATGTTAATAATCCAGCGGAATTAAAAGCTTTAAGTAAAGTAGCTGTGTGTTTGGCAAAAATGCATGGGGCGCCAGTAGGTAGCTGGTTTAATACAGGTTATGAGAAAAAATCTTCTTCACTAGTCCCAGCGTTTACACTAGGAAGAAAACCTCATATGACCATCCTCAATCGTAAGGGAGGCAAATTTTCTACAGATTTAGATAATGTTAATAGTTTTAAAAATATAATACAACACGAACTTGGACATCAATACAATTTAAAGCATGGAATACCAAGTAATGTTTTAACGCACATTGATGTTTATATTGAAGCAATGAAATCAATCAACTTTAGAGATTCTCCCCCGCCTTTTAAGTTAGCTCTAACAAAATCTTTAGCAAATTATATATGGAATATGGATAAAAAACCAGGCTATACCTTGCAGAAAACTATTGAAAAAATAAATACATTTAATAGCTGGAGTTCGTTTAATGGAGGATATAGACTTATTGCTCCAAAAGATCCAGATTATCTTTCAATTATAATCTTTAAAAGAGGAGAACTTGGAATTAATTCTGCTAATTCATTTAGAGTTTATAATCCTGAGACACATACAGAAGAAATAGTTAATTTTGAATTAAATGTTGAAAAATAAAATATTCTATAAATAATGAAAAAAAATAAAATACTATTCTTAATTGCTTTGTTTGTTTTTATTGGATGTAAAAATAGAAGCGAAACTTCTCAAATCAATAGCGTTCTATCTGAAGTTACAACAAAATTTCCTCAATTACCAAAAGGAGGTATAGAACATTATCATTTAGAAAAGAGTGTTAAAAACGGAAAATATGATTTTGAAATCCAACTTTATTCTGAGGATGATATAGTTAAGGACCCACAAAAAATATTAGTTTTTATTAATACTCAAAAACAGTATTATGCAATTCCATTATTTTCTAATACTTATAGAGATTATTGGGGATTTAAAAATGAAATTGCTTTGCCAAATATAAAAAAAGTGCAAAGCACTTTTACAAGACAATATCTGGATGCCTTAATAACTTTAAAGCTTAATAAAATTGAAGTTAGTCTGAGCGTAACTAATGATTTGCTTATTTCGTTGTTAGATTGCGAGAAAATAACGAGTTGTGATTTTTTGTCTGTAAAAGATATAATTTTTACAAATGATAAAACATCTTTAGATTCCGAAGACAATTCTAATCAATTAAAAACAAAATGGGCAAAAAGTAATGAAGAAATCTTAAAGACTAAAAATAGTGGGATAGGAAATTATAATGTCCTACAAGTTATCGGATATTTTGATTGTAAAAATTATAGATTTCATCAACTTATTCTTGGAGATGATTTAATGAATGTAGATAAAAATCCTCAGAAGACTATATCTTCAGAAAAAGATCTTACAGTAAAGAGTTATAGAAAAGATAGGATTGGTTACATGATAAATTTATGAAGATATTAAAAAATAAAATTTATATATTCTTCTTCTTGACCGCTCTTGTAAGTTGTAATAAAAAAAAGAATATAAAAGAAATCTTAACATCAGAAGCTGGTGATTATTGGACTTATTATTATCCTATTCCGCATGTTGGAGAATTTACATACTATAAATTTGATAAAAACAATATGAGTCAGCGTTATGAAAGAGACAATACTAATAGATTTTATAAATACAGTGGAGAAGGAGACGTTGTTGAGGTATCGCAAAAATGGAGTGTATCGAAAGATAGTATTTTGAGATTTAATGGGTTGACTTATGATATAGTGAGTTACAATGAAAATTGCATTGTTTTATATTTCAAAGATGAAAAAAGCAAGGATGAAAGAATAGTCTTTTTGACAAAAGAAAAAGAAAACAATCCAAGGAACTATTCAGACTATTATTATGAGAGAAGACAAAAGCATCCTGAAAAGTATACGGTGCCAGATTCATGGTGGTAGGAGAAATAAATATTAAAGCAGTTATTATTCGTAAAAGAGAAAAGAAGGCTGATTCGTTTTTAAATATTGAAATTGTATGTTATCAAAAAAAAAACTATTACTTTTTTTACTTGTAAGTTTATCCTCAACAGTACTTTTTTCACAATCTAAAGATATTGAGAAAAAAGACAATATTGAACTTTCAAAAGTGATAGATTATTTTCAGAAAAAAGGTGATAAGGAACAATACGATGCTGCTGTTTTTTTGGTTTCGAACATATTAATCCATTATTCAGAAGACAATATATGGCTAGATAAAAATGGAAATAAAGTAAATTTTAAAGTAATCAACTATAAAGATATAGAGGAGGCGACTTTAGAATTTAATAAGTTGAAAGACAGTTCTGGCATGATTTCCAGAAGTATGATCGTAAAAGATATTGATAATATTAAAAGCGTATCGCTAATTAAAAATGTAGAAATGGCTTTTAAATCATGGAAAGAAAATTCATGGTCTAAAAGTTACGATTTTAAAGTATTTTGCGAATACATTTTGCCATATCGAAGTTTAACCGAGCCAATGCAGGATTGGAGGTCTGAATATCAGGCTACTTTTGAAAAATTATCCGTTGGGATGACAGACCCAAATGATCCGGTAGAACTATGTTCTAATGTGATAAATAATATAAAGCATTTTGATTTTGTACTGAAACGTTTTGATCCAAAACCGCTTTTAGGCGCAACAGATTTATTATTTTGGAGAGAAGGAAATTGTCCCGATCTGGCAAATGTAGCAATATTTGCTTCCAGATGTTTAGGTATTGCTACTACTTTTGATTGTACTCCGCATTATGCAGCCTCTTCAAACAGACATTATTGGAACACAGTTGTTGATAATAAAGGAGTGCATATACCTTTTAACGGTAACCAAGATTTGCCTTATGTCTATAATGCTGTTTCTAAACGGCTGGGGAAAGTATTCAGATTTACCTTCTCGGAGCAAAAAGGTAATTTAGCTTCTTTAGTTTCCGAAAACGAAATTCCCGATGATCTTTTAAAAAGTAAAAATATTTTAGATGTTACTTCAGAATATGTAGAAGTAAGCAATATCAATTATACTTTTGGCCCTCAAGTTACCTCAAAAATTAGTTATATCAATGTATTTAACAGGGGTGGATGGAGAGCACTGGACTGGGCTAAAATAAACAATAGAATTGCTATTTATAAAAATATGGGGAGGGATATTGTTTATCTTCCCGGTCTTGCTGTATCTGGAAAAATGATTTTTGAAAAATACCCAATCCTGCTTGACAAAAATGGCATTAAGACGATTTTAAAACCAGATATGTTGAATTCATTTTCTCCAACATTGTCCAGAGAAAACGAATATAAAAGCAAATACACGGATCATAATCCTTTTCAGATTATAAAAGGAGAAAAATACAGAATCTTGGTTTGGGATGGAGATTGGCGACTTATAGAGGAACAGATTGCCTCTGATGATAATAAAATTTCTTTTAAAAAACTACCAAAAAACGGGCTCTTTTTAATGTGTCCTTTAAAACCGGATTTTTACGAAAGAATATTTACAATTAATCCGTTAACAAATCTTATAACATGGTATTAATAAGATGAATTTATACGGATCAATTTTATTATTTAAGAATTTCCTATTAACCATTTTTACATGAATAAGTCTATTGCATCAGATTTTAAGGATAATGGAATAGCAAAAATTGATTTTTTTTTTATTATATTAATTTTTGCACTTCCCTTTATTTCCTATCCGTTTATTTTAAATTCTAATAAAATAGGCAAGGAATTATTCTTTGTAACGGTGGTTGCTGTATTGGGGCTTTTTAAATTGTTTATATGTTTTAAAAACAAAACACTCAAGCTTCATACACATGATGTAATGATGTTCTTCTTTATTTCATACGTGAGCATACATTATTATCTTTTTTCATTTTATAGCTTTTTATACGATCAATTCTGGGTGTTTACAGGATATATAGCACTGTTTTATTTATTTCAGTTAAGCTTTTATAAAAAAAACAAACCCGAGTCAGTTTTTAATTTTTGTATCAGACTCATTTGGTTTTGTTGTTCTGTTGAGGCTATTATTTCTTTGCTGCAAAAAATGAATGTGGTAAATGCCGAAAATGAATATTTTCAAATTGTAGGGACTTTCATCAATCCTAATTTTTTAGGGGTCTACATGGTTATCGGGATTATTATTATATTGTATCAATTTCTTTTTTGTGAGTTTAAAAACAGAATCGTCAAGCTGCTACTATTGGTAAGTGCTTTATTGATGTTGTATGTTTTATATGAAACTGATTCGAGGGCTTCATGGATTTCATTAGCAGTTGGAACCCTGTTTTTGTTATGTACTTCTTCAAAATGCCTCTCTTTTTTGAAGGCAAATAAAAAGAAAACCTTAATGCTAATTTCAGTCCTGCTTGTTGTCTGCGTTTCAGGTTTGTATTTTTTATACCAGCTCAACAAAGATTCGGTAGACGGAAGAACTCTAATCAGGAAAATTACAATTTCAGAGATTAAGGAAAAACCAATTTTTGGAAATGGTATTTTTAATTTTGCAGGAATTTATAATAATTCAAAAGCTGAATACTTCGGTGAATTACAACGGCCATGGAATGAAGTAAAAGTGGCTAATTATGTTTCTACCGCTTTTAATGATTACCTGCAAATCATTTTTGAAATAGGTTTTTTTGGTTTGGTTTTACTGGGAGTCTTATTGTTCACAATTATTAGAGATATTGAACTTAATAACAAAACAAGATTAGGACTCACAATTGTAGTCATTTTTGCGTTTTTAGGATTATTCACGTCAGTATTGTATAATCCAACAGCAATGGTCTTTTTAGTGTGGGGATTATCACTCCTAGTAGTTTATGGCAATAATAGAAAAGAGCTTCTAACAATAACCAATGCTTTTTGCATTAAAAGCGTAAACATTGGTTTTCTAATTATATCTTTTTTAATTACTATAGTTTTTTATGTAAAAACTAAAACATTAATTGATTTCAAAATTATATCAGAGAGTGAAAACCAACGGTATTACTATAAAATAAGTGACAATAAAATGTTGCTTACAGAAGATGATTCTTTTGTTGAATTTAAATTTGGATTTGAAAAATTTCATGAAAGCGAAGTTAATGAAGGAATTATTATGATGGAAAATTCAATTAAAAAAGCCCCGGTTCCTGATGCAAATTTAGTTTTAGCAAATTTATATTCTGGTCAGAAAAAAAACTTACGAACTGAGCAATTACTATTATTAAACGTAGGTATTGAGCCTTTTAGATTTGAGCCGCTTGATAATCTTCTAAAATTTTACTTAGAGACTAAACAAAAAGAAAAAATCATTAAGACGGCTAATGAAATAATTAATCTTCCGATTAAAATAGAATCAAAGAAAATTTATTTGTATAAGGAAAATGCTAAGGCTACACTTGAAAGATTTAAATAATAACTTAGTTAGTTTAAACTTGAACTAAAATTTATTAAAAAAAAGTGAGATTTATAATTTTATAAACCGATTCAATTTATCTTAACATAAAAAAGCCTGAGAAATATGGATTTCTCAGGCTTTTACTTTTAGTTGTAGCGGGAACAGGACTCGAACCTGTGACCTTCGGGTTATGAGCCCGACGAGCTGCCTACTGCTCTATCCCGCGATGTTTCGGGTGCAAATATAAGCACTAAATACGGTTTTGCAATAAAAATTATAAAATATTTTTTTAATCTTTCAGATTTTAATAAGCTGTTAACACATAGTTGCTTAGCTATTTTTAGATTTGAGTGTTATATTTTATAATCGAGTAATGCAGAATAAGGATCTCCTTTTAAGCCAAGTAAAAGACCAAAAGCAGGTTCTGTTTTATAACCTTGCTGTTTCAGTTTGATGATTTCTCTTCGGAAGTTTTCTCCTTTTGACTGCAAAATTTCATATTCGGTAATCATGTGTCGGTAACCATTTTGTTCCCTGACCGGAATATTTTGACCAAAAATTTCAATTTTGAAGTCTGCTGTTTCAAAAGAGGCAATAACTGTTTCCTGATTATTGATAAAGGTATCCCGTATTATAAATTTATCTTCATTGTTAAAATTAGACTGTATTTTTTCTCTAAAAGCCATTTTATCTTTCCAGTAACAAATAATATCGAGATCACTGGTTTCAATATCGATGTTAATCGGAATAGTTCCGACTAAAACGGGATAAAATTCTGCTAAATTCATTAGGATTTTTTTCTCAGTTAAAACTTTGAAAGCCTGAATTTGCTTTTGATTTCCGATTTTCAAATAGTCAATATTCCTAAAGTCTTTCATTATGTTTTTATCGGATTTGGATTTTTTTTATTTCTTAAACGTAAAATCAAAAATAAGGACTGTTTTCAATTCCCAAGATTCTGACTGTTTTTTTTATTCAAAATCAATTATTATGTTTCTTAAATTACTAACTTACGTATAATATAAACAAAAGTATATGGTTACACGCTTTATAAAAGCCAGAAAAAAAACAGAACAGATTTGCAGCCCTTTGCTTATCGAAGATTATTCTGTGCAACCCAGTGACTTTGCTTCTCCTCCAAAATGGCATTTGGCACATACAACGTGGTTTTGGGAAGAGTTTTTGCTAACAAAGTTCAATCCCGATTATTCTGTCTATCATCCTGATTTCTCTTATCTGTTTAACAGTTATTACAATACGGTTGGAAAACGGGTAGTTCGTCATGCGAGAGGATTTATGACACGGCCATCTGTAGAGGATGTTTATAAATATAGGGATTATGTTACTGCTGCCGTAGAATTATTTATGAAAAATAATTTAAATCAGGAAATACTTGATATTATTGAGATTGGAATAAATCATGAAGAGCAGCATCAGGAACTTCTGGTCTATGATATTAAATATATATTAGGAACACAGGCAACTTTCCCCAGCTATGGCAATAGTTTTTTACCCACTGCCGAAGATCAAGATGTTACGTTTATTAAAATTCCGGAAGGGATTTATGAGATTGGTCATGCAGAGTCTTCTTTCTGCTTTGATAATGAATTAGGAAGGCACAAAGTTTATGTGGCCGATTTTGAAATTTCAAATGCATTGGTTACAAATAGAGAATACTTGGAGTTTATAAAAGACGGCGGTTATAAAAATTTTAATTACTGGCATGATGAAGGTTGGGCATGGGTGAATGAAAATGAAATTGAAGCGCCTTTATACTGGCATAAAATAAAAAATGAATGGCACGTATATAACCTAAATGGCCTGCAGGAAATCGAAGCTAATTTACCTGTCCTGCACCTGAGCTACTATGAAGCTTTTGCTTACTCGCAATGGAAAGGAATGCGCTTACCAACAGAGTTCGAATGGGAAATAGCGAGTGTCCAGTTGAACTGGGGAAAGGCTTGGGAATGGACAAATAGTGCCTACCTGGCCTATCCTAATTTTAACAAAGCTCCTGGTGCATTAGGCGAATACAATGGAAAATTTATGGTGAACCAAATGGTTTTACGAGGAGCTTCAGTAGCGACTCCGAAAAACCATAGCCGAAAAACATACCGTAATTTTTTTCACCCCGTGATGCGATGGCAATTTGCCGGTTTAAGACTGGCCAAGTAAATTTCGACCTGCTTAGATGTTAAAGCTATATTATTATGAAAAAATTTGATTATATCATTATAGGAAGTGGGCAAGCTGGAATTCCATTAGCTTTTAGCTTGTCAAAACAAGGAACAGTTGCTATTATTGAGAAGAGTTTTTTAGGAGGAACATGTGTTAATAATGGTTGTATTCCCACTAAAGCTTATGTAGCCAGTGCCAGAAGAGTATGGGATGCTTTTCACGCCAATGAGCTCGGTGTTGAAATTCCTGAAGGAACAAAAGCCAATCTCAGGAAAATTAAGGTACGCAAAGACAAACTGGTCGAGG
>Ga0247812_10001341_pt1 | contig 13983 bp, 16 predicted proteins | sample UWRJL149409B1_FD_178011 | JGI IMG/M metagenome (GOLD analysis project Ga0247812, IMG submission 178011) | Plant litter microbial communities from Arlington Agricultural Research Station in Wisconsin, United States - UWRJ-L149-409B-1 | ecosystem: Environmental > Terrestrial > Plant litter >...
CTATGAGAGCTGAAGCTTATTTCAGAAAAGGAAGCGCAGGATTAGCTATGGACGATTTGAATAAATTGCGTACCAGCAGAAAAAGAGAATCATTATATGCAAGTGCTCCAGGGAAGGCTTTAACTTCATTAGATGCAGCACAATTGTATAAGGAAATAGGTTTTGAATTGTACTGGGAATTGTACAGAAGACCACAGATGATACGTTTTGGAAAGTTTGATTTACCGGGAACTGCCAAAGCAGCTTCACAACCTTTTAGAAGATTATTTCCAATTCCGCAGTCAACAATTGATGTGACCAAAGAATTCAAACAAAATCAAGGATACAATTAGTTGTGTTAGTTTATTTTTATTTATTTTTTTACAAAAAAGCCTGTTTCGCAAGAGACAGGCTTTTGTTTTTTAATAAAACCAGTAAATATTTATGCAGAGGGGTTAAAGAAACTTTCTTCATATAAATCCCAAACGCTTCCGCTGCTTACCGCTTCTTTCATTTGTGCCATGATAATATTTTCGCCGTCGCATCTAAGATTGATCATTCCGTATTTAATTCTGCTGGTACTGTCAATAGAACGCGCTAGTTCTGTCGAAAAAACCAAAGGCCTTTTTGATTTGGTATATTTTCCCGCACAGCCAATAGCATCTGCCCTTGGGTGTGCATAAGTTTCGTTGTCTCCCGATGAAATAACAGTCGCATAGGGATTTACCTGATTCATAAAATCAGTCGTGAATTCAGAGGCGCCGTGATGACACGATTTTGCCACATCAACTTCAAACGGATTTGCATTTTGATAGTGCTCCATCAAATGTTCTTCTGCCGGAATATTCAAATCTCCTCCGTATAAAAAAGAACGATTTCCATAGGTTATTTTCAGTACAAGGCTATGTCCGTTTATAGTGTGGGCTTCATCATCAAAATATTTGTATGCCAGTTTATTATTGATTTGTGAAGTGACCGGTCCTAAAATTTCAATTTTGAAGTTTTTATTGTTGATTAATTGCGGAGGAATAATACTAGTGTGATCCAGACGCTGAAAATTGGTTAAACGCCCCTGAGCAGTTGCATTGTTCACAGCCGCAAGAAATTTTTCCTGTAAGTCCAGCATGCCGCCTTTTAGTTTTAAGGCATTGAATTCGGCTAAAGTATTAAAGGAAGTTTCCAGATAATATTCTGTTCCCTGTTTGGACTTTTTTCCTAACTCGGTATTGTATTCCAATTTTGGAAAATTGACTTTATCATTATTGAATTTCGCAATTCCATTATGATAAATCGTCCCTATGGTATAGTGATCATCATTAATAATATCAATTAATCCCTGATAATGATCTTTATCAAAATGGCTAATGAAGATATAATCGATATGTACTTTTTTGTTTTTATCAAAATAATACTTGTATTGCCATTTGCTTAAATAGTTACTTAAATTGTCATTGGGTCCTCCATCAATAATTATTTTCAGACCGTTTTCATCATTCCCAACTTCAATCAAAGCACCATCACCCTGACCAACATCTACATAAAAACATTTTAGCGATGGAGAGAGGCCAATGCAGTTTTTGTCAATCCAGCCTTCTTTGCTAAAGGCGTAAATTTTTTGCCAATTACCATTTTCTTCCGGCAAAAGTTTGACAAATGATCCCATTAAAATCGTATTATTTTTCGATTTTGGTTTTCCGTCTGTGCCTATATTCTTATAAACATATGCATAAAGTGCGGTAACTACTTTGTAAACTTCTGCCATGTGAATTTTGATTTAAATTGTTGCTATCATTTTATTTTTTAGGAATGTAAGTGTTAAATTATGTTCAAATATATGTAAATCAGTTAGATATAGTGTTTTGTGTAGTAATTTTTTTAATATCTTTACGTTAAATTTTATGTAATTATTGGTTTCAAATTATAAAATGCAACCATTAAAAAGGAATACCTCAGATATTTATTTTTAATTCTATTTAGCTTTGAGGTAATTTAAGAATCGTTGAGAATTTATATTGACATTCTTCAAAATACATTAAAGCTTTAATTTAAACTGACTGATCATCAGTTTATTTGAAAGAAGAATAAAAAGCATGGCATTGTTAGAATAATTGAAAAACCCATTTCCCGGATTTAATTTGAGCAAACAAATGAAGCATGAAAATAAAATTACTTTCAACATTAGGTACCATATCGGAACCTCGATTTTTTTCGCAAGGTCTTTACGTCAAAATTTGGACAGCTTTCTATTCGCCTTAGGAGGAGTGAATTGCTACGTCTGACAATTTCAATTTAAGAAACTAATAAAAAAAATTATAAACCAAGTTAAATATTAAAATTATGAAAAAGTATCACTTATTATTCGCAGTTTTTTTCTTCTCGCTGACAATGTCAGCTCAAAGTGAAGGTTCATTTTTGCTTAATTTGTACGGAGGTTATACCTTTTCGGACAAAATTGAATTCGATTCCTCATACGCACGTGTGGAAGATGGTTTTGAATATGGGGCAGGATTAGAATATTTCTTTATTGAAAATCAGTCTATTGAACTAAAATATAACAGATTTGATACTCATATGCCTTTATACACATATCTTCCTATACCTGCTGCTGGTATTCCCGCTAATGGTCAGGTTAATGCCGGAAATGATAAAGGTGCGATCAATTATATATTAGCAGATTATACTTATTATTTTGGATCAAGTGCTTCGACAGCGATGCCATTTTTAGGTGCTGGTGCCGGTATTGCTATTCTTGAAACACCTCAAAGTGGAAGCGGAACTTATTTTGCCTGGGAAATTAAAGCTGGTGTAAAAATAAAAACGAGTTCACCATTATCAATCAATCTGCATGCTTATTTACAATCTATGTCGGCAGCTGTTGGATATGATTATTACTGGGACTACTATTGGGGACCTATCGCAGTTAACGATTATGCATCAACATTTCAGTTTGGACTGGGTGCTTCTCTAAGCTACGACTTCAGTAAATAAGAATAAACCCTTAATCGAATTTCAATCTTATAAATAAAATCATGAAAAAAATATTTTTATTAATTGTCTTAGCTTTTACTGCTGGCGGATATGCACAATCTAGTTCGAGTCTTGCTGATGATGTCGCTGTAATTCAAAGTATTTACGGTAGATCTAAAGCAGATTTAGTGAAACAGTATATGAATTTAAGTGAGCCTCAGGCGGCAGCGTTTCAAACCATTTATGATGAGTATGAAATACAGCGTAAAGCATTAGGACAAAAGAAAATGCAGCTAATTAAAGATTATGCTGATAATTATGAAAAACTTGATGATGTTAAAGCAGCAGAATTGACGGAAACTAATTTGAAGAATATTGCTGATACAGATAAACTATTAGCTAAAACATTCAGCAAAGTCAAAAAAGCAGTTGGCGGACGTAATGCAGCTAAATTTGTTCAGCTGGAACAATATCTGCAAGTAACAATAAGAGGTGAAATTCAGGATTCAATTCCTTTTATCGACGAAATAGATAAATCGAAAATTTCTAAATAAAAAAGAAATGCAACTCTCAAGAGTTGCATTTCTTTTTTATAGGTACTGAGGTTCTAAGGGACTAAGATTCTAAGAAAAAAAACTTAGAAACTTAGTCCCTTAGAACCTTAGCACCTTAGTACCTTTCTAAAAGATAGTTATTTTATAAAAAACCAAAGCAATGATATAATATTTGAAAGCTATACTATGGTTATTTTTGATAGAATTTAGCAGTAATGCGATAAAAAAATCAAAAGACAAAACATACTAGTAAATAACAATTCAAAAATAAAAATATCATGATACATCAAATTGACACAAATGATAATATAGTCGCTTTTAGAGCATTGGCAGAAGTAACAAAAGAAGATTTTCTGAGTGTAGTAGTTCCTGCTGTTGAACATTTAGTAAAGCAAACAAACGAAATTAATTTTTTATTAGTGTTGGACACTGATATTGAAAATTTTACTGCCGGCGCCTGGTTGCAGGATGCATTACTTGGATTAAAACATCTGGGCAAGTGGAATAGGGCAGCTATCATAACAGATTCAGAAGATATTATCTCTTTTACAAACGGATTCAGTTATGTGGTTCCGGGAGAATTTCACGGGTTCAAAAAAGAGAATTTTAATAAAGCTCTTAATTGGGTAGAAGGAAATATTAATTTAGCCTGAGCTTAGTTTTTTTTGTTTCAGGTTTCAGGTTTCAAGTAGCCTTCCTGATGAAAAAAAATAGCCACGAATTCACGAATTTTTTCTACAACTGGTAGATCATAATTCGTGAATTCGTGGCTATCATTTTTAGTGCGCTATTCGGTTCCAATAACTTGAAACTTGAAACCTTAAACCTGAAACAAAATAAACTAAAATTTAGTGGTTATATTCAATACCGCTACTTTCAGTTTCTGCTTTTTTATCTTTAGATATTTTTGAAAGCTTTTTGTAGCATGCTGAGGCTAACAATGGGAATGCAAGACCTCCAATAACAGCTGCAGTTTTATTGTGACCAGCTTTTTTTAATACAGCACTCACAACAAGTGTACTTAAACCAGCACAAACTAAATTCTTAACAGAAAGTTTTGATGCTGGATTTGGTGTGATTCCGTGCAAAAGTGGGTCTATAAAATTTAAATTTTCCATGATTATACTAATTTATTTGTTTGAACTTACTTGTATTCTATTTTGAGATTTTTTCATTATCTGTTTCAATCTCGATTTTTTCAATTTCTACTTTTTCTTTTTTGATAGCTTGTCTTAATAAAGCCAAAAGGCTCATATATACATTTGCTACAAAAACCAGCGAGAATCCTGCCAAAATGTAACCACGCCAGTCATTTAACAAAAGTTTATAGTCTGTAAAGAATAAACAGGCAATTGTGACATAATGGCTAAAACAATATTCGCAGGTAAAAAGATAAAACGCTTTTCGTGACAGTAATGTCTTGTCATTTTTAGAATGCCTGACACACCATTCCCTGGGTTCCCTAAATATTTCTTCATGTGTTACCGTCCAACTGATACATGCAATTGGAACTGCCAAAACAAAAAGCCAAATAATTTGGGTTGAAATATCCATAAATAATCAATTTTATTATTCTCTTGGATGTATCTCAGGAAAATGTTCTGCTTCAAAATCGTCCATTTTATCTGTGTCATCTTCTATATGCTCTTCTCCGTCATCTTCAGCCTGAACATGATCATCGACATCGTCCGGAACGTATTCAGTATTATTTTCTTCATCATTAGTAACTAAACCATCTTCATTGATGATTCTTTCCTCGTTCGGAATGTTTTCATTTCTCACAGTATCAATAGCATCATTTGTTTCATGATTGACATCTCCTATAAATTCTCCCTTATATTGAGTTTCATAGGGATCTTCTTCTTTCTTATAATTATCGTTATCAATAAGTGTTTCCTGATCTATAATATCAGGATCTCTCTGACCATAATTTTCATTATTATACTTTTCCATGACGTTTAATTTTAATTGTTTTATATAATTAGAAGAAATCTTCTAAAGGCTTATAATCTTTTAAGGCTTGTATTTTTACAAAATTAACTTTAGAATCGCTTGAAATCGTTACAGAAAAACAAAAGGAATTTCTATAATTATCAGTTACTGGAAAAGTAGCTCGCCGAGTGTCAAAGTTTAAATCATATAAACTTTGCTCACAATCATGTAAGCACAAAATATTGGTCACATTTATATTTGTTTTGTAATCAGTAAAAACTGATTTTGCTCTTACTAAACTGTAACATTTAAATTGTAATTATTATGGCCTCTAAAAAAGTAACGACTTGTTGCAAAGCCCTTATAGAAAAAAAATGGACTATAACTTTTGTAGAGAGTGCTTCGGCAGGAAAGCTTAATTATGAATTTTCTACTGTTTTTGATTCTGGAAAAATTTTAATTGGCGGAATGGTTTGTTACCATCCTTCTATGAAAGAAGATTTACTTCATATTCCGCCTGGAACCATTAAAGAATATACTGCAGAATCTGCCATAGTAACAAAACTGATGGCGGAAAATTTTCATCTTCATGTCAAATCTGATGTCTGTGTTGCTTTAACCGGATTGACCACACCGGGGGGAAGTGAAAGTCCCTCTAAACCTGTGGGTACTATTTTTATACACATTGTTTTTCCCGACAAGGAAGTCGCAAAACGTTTTGAATTTAAAGGGAGTGCTGAAGAGATCATTCATCAGGCTATCGATGCTGTAGCAAATTTGATTTTGGAGGAAGCTAAAAATTAATGATTATACCTGTTTTAGGTTTCATTTTATAAAATGAAACCTAAAATTACTTTGATAAGCTTAATTTCTCATGACTTAGTTCTAATTTAACATTCAAACCCAAGTAATCAAATTGAAGTCATGAAAAAAACATCTAAAATCAGACAATTACTGGCTAATGCAATGGTATTCGCCCTAGTTTTATCAACAGCCTTTATTAATGCACAAACAGTAAAGAAACCAAATATTTTAATAATTTTTGGCGACGATATTGGACAATCGAATATTAGTGCTTATACCCATGGAGTTGTGGGTTATCAAACTCCAAATATCGATCGTCTGGCAAAGGAAGGAACTATGTTTACAGACTATTATGCAGAAAATAGCTGTACAGCCGGCCGCTCTACACTTATTACGGGTCAGAGCTGTTATCGAACTGGACTTTCTAAAGTAGGTATGCCAGGTGCGCCAATAGGCCTTCAGGCTCGCGATATTACAATTGCACAAGCACTCAAACCTTTAGGGTACGCCACAGGACAATTTGGGAAAAACCATCTAGGAGATTTAAATAAATACTTACCGACAGTTCATGGTTTTGATGAATTCTTTGGAAACTTGTATCACTTAAATGCAGAAGAAGAACCAGAAGATCCTAGCTATCCTTATCAAGACTCGGCATTTGTAAAATCTTATATGGTGAGAGGAGTTTTAAAATGTAAAGCTACTGATAAAGATGATCCTACGGTTGACCCACGTTTTGGAAAGGTGGGGAAACAAACCATTCAGGATTCAGGACCTCTGACTAAAAAGAGAATGGAAACCATAGATGATGAAACGTTTGCAGCTGCAATCGATTTTATCAAAAGACAAAATGCTGATGGGAAACCTTTTTTTTGTTGGATGAATGCAACGCGTATGCATGCCTTTACCCATGTTCGTGAATCACTTCGTGGAAAAAGCGGTATGTCTGACAACGAATATGCTGATGGTATGCTGGAGCATGACACTGATATCGGACTATTATTAAAAGCTTTAGATGATTTAGGAATTACAGAAAATACAATTGTTATCTATACAACAGATAACGGCCCAAATATGTTCAGCTGGCCTGATGCAGCAATGTCACCTTTCAGAAGTGAAAAAGATTCCAACTGGGAAGGTGCTTTTCGTGTTCCAGCTTTTGTACGTTGGCCGGGACATATTCCTGCCGGGAAAATATCTAATGAGATAGTATCAGGATTAGATTGGTTTCCAACAGTACTCGCAGCAGCAGGAGAACCTACTATAAAAGAAAAACTTTTGACCAGTTATAAATCACAGGGCACCAATTTCAAAGTGCATTTGGACGGCTTTAATCAACTACCGTATCTTACTGGGCAACAGGCAAAATCAGCAAGAAATGAATTCTATTATTTTAATGATGACGCTGATCTTGTATCTATGAGAATGGGAGACTGGAAAATCGTTTTTCAGGAACAAAGAACGCAGGGAGGCTTTGGTATTTGGGCAAATCCGTTTACTCAGCTTCGTGTACCAAAATTATTCAATCTCCGTATGGATCCCTATGAAAGAGCTGATATTACTTCCTTTGTATATGAAAAATGGTGGGCAACAAAAATGTACATCGTCGCTGAAGCTGTTCAAAAGGGAGCTGTTTTTTTAGAATCTTTTGTTACGTATCCGCCGAGTCAGGATCCTGCAAGTTTCTCGATTGACGATATTAGTGGCAGGGTAAAAGAGCAAATTAAAATGCTTAAGACGCAACAGCAAAATGCCGTGAGGAAATAATATTTCCATATTGTTTTAGTAAATAAAAGTGAAAATTTAATTTGAGATTACAAGTATTAATTACATTAAAATAGAGAGAAACTTTTGATAGTCTTGATGGAGCAGCAGATTAATGAATGATAAGTTAAATTAAAAAGTAATCTGGAATCCGAATAATAGTATCACCTCAATATAAAATCTCCTGGTTTTACATAGAAAAGGCTGTAGATCCATTCGATAATGATGCGTATATTTGAAATAATAATTATTAATAATGCTACCGATGAAGAAAATAGGATTTTTATCGTTTGGACACTGGGCCAATCATCCTTCCTATCAAACTCGTACTCCAGGCGACACACTGCTTCAATCTATTGATTTGGCTGTGGCGGCAGAAGAAATTGGTATAGATGGCGCTTATTTCCGGGTTCATCATTTTGCAACGCAATTAGCATCGCCCTTTCCTTTACTTTCGGCCATAGGTGCCAAAACGAGTCAAATAGAGATTGGGACAGGTGTAATTGATATGCGGTATGAGAATCCGATGTATATGGTAGAAGACGCCAGTGCTGCCGATTTGATTTCAGGAGGACGTTTACAATTAGGAATAAGCAGAGGATCACCGGAACAAGTTATTGATGGCTGGCGCGCTTTTGGTTATGAACCTATGGAAGGTGAAACTGATGCCGATATGGGACGTAAAAAAGCTTTAGAATTTTTGGATAAACTTAAAGGTGAAGGATTTGCTGAGCCAAACCCTTATCCCATGTTTCCGAATCCGCCAGGATTATTACGTCTTGAACCACATTCAGAAGGATTAAGGGAACGAATTTGGTGGGGAGCCGCGTCAAATGCTACTGCAGTTTGGGCAGCTGAAAATGGAATGCATCTGCAAAGTTCTACGCTAAAGTATGACGAAAATGGTAAACCTTTCCATATTCAACAAGCGGAGCAGATCAGGTTGTACAAAGAAGCCTGGAAAAAAGCAGGACATAAACACGAAGCAAGAGTTTCAGTTAGTCGTTCTATTTTTGCACTGGTCAACGATCAGGACAAATATTACTTTGGAGATCAGGGTAAAGGATCTGATAGTTTTGGAAATATAGAAAGAGATAAACGGGCAATCTTTGGAAAGAGTTATGCGGCTGAGCCGGATAAACTCATTGCAGAGCTGGCGCAAGACGAAGCCATTCAAGAAGCAGATACGCTACTTTTGACCATTCCCAACACTTTAGGTGTAGATTATAATGTTCACATACTGTCTTCTATTCTAAAATATATTGCTCCTGAGCTAGGTTGGCGATAGAATTTTTCAAAACAAATATAATAAAGCCTTCTTTTCTAAAAGATAAGAAGGCTTTTGATATTTTTAGTAGCTAAGAAACTTTGCTCAGTCGGACTAAACAACTTTAAATTACGCTGTCATAATTTATTTAATTAACAACCGTCTTTGTTGACTTCACGTTTATAAAGTATTTTACCGTCTTTTTCTACATAGTCACCCGCTATTATAGGATAAGAATACTTTGGCGCTTGCGATATGTGATGGCTTTTAATAATTATTTTGTCGTTAACTTTCAGTTGATGTAATTCCTCAAATTCATATTTAAAACTCAAAATATTCGTGCCAACCTTTTCTGGTCCAAAAACAAGAATAAAATCCTCACCATCAATTCTGACCATCATACCAAAACCTAATTTTGAGTCTGGCGGAAGAGAAAGAGAGGTTACAACGGCTTCCATATTGGTATAATCTTTTACAGACTTGCTTATTTTAGTAACACTAGCATGCACTTTTTTACCTGCAGGAGATACTTTCCATTGATTGTACATTATACCATCAGGTGTAGCTTCCCACTTTTTTAATGCAGCTTTCTTTTCAGCTACAGAGAGAGGCTTTGAGATTGATTTTTTAGGATTTTCATTTTTAGTTGCACTATTTGCAAATACCAAACCGCTTACCACAACAAGCGATAAGATTAGAACATAAAGGATTTTTTTCATGTTTTTGTTGTTTTAATTAGTAATATACTTTTATCTTTTTTTAAGTTTATGAAGTAAAATTACTTTACTATTCTGCAGATTGTGAGCTTATAATTGTAAATAAAAATGTAAACTTTGTAAATAAAAACTTGACACTATGTTTAATAGCAGAAAAATGTAAACTTTGCAAATAAAAACTTAAAACTATGTTCAATAGCAGAAATCTCCTTTCGGGAAAACGCAAATACGTGTTCGGATTATTAGTTCTCTCACTTATCTGTGTAATTTTTGCTGCTTTTAGTACTGAGGAAAGTGACGACTTTAACATTGCCAGAAGAGAAGTTTTACTCCGTAGAATTGGACATGAAATACTCTTGCAGTCTGGCGATAGTATATCAAGAGTGCTGCCTGTGAAAAAAATTACAGAAAATGAATATCTGATTCGTTTTGAGAATGATTTTACTTTTCAACCGGACAGTTTAATGAATACGACCAGTCGTTTTTTAGATAAAGCCCCGTTTGCAGGTAATTATATTGTTAATGTTCTAAACTGTAGTAATTCAAGTGTAGCTTATGGATATGCAATATCCAAAAATAAGAAAGATAATATTGTAGCCTGTAAAGGAAGAAAGCAGCTCAAAGCCTGTTATATCATTAATATTAAATTTAAACCAAAAGGCATAAATATAGTTAAGAATGGATATCTTTTGGGCGGTCTATCCTTTTTAGGATTTTTAGGTTTTATACTTTTGAAACCTTTTAAGCCGAAAAAATCTTTATCTCATAATGAGTCTAATAATAGCATCACTATCGGCTCGGCGTTGTTTGATACGATAAACAAGAAACTCATTGTAGATGGAAATGCAATAGAACTAACCGGAACAGAAACTCGTTTACTGCTCATTTTTGCATTATCTCCCAACGAGATTATAGAGAAAAGCCGAATTCAAAAAGAGATATGGGAAGATGAAGGCGTTATAGTGGGACGTAGTCTGGATATGTTTATATCAAAACTTAGAAAAAAACTGGAATTTGATCCCAATATAAAAATTGTTGTGGTACGCGGAAAAGGGTATAAGCTTGAGATTAGCACGCTATAGAATACAAGAAAAGTAAAGCGAATGCAGAAGTAGAATTTAATTAGGAGCGGGGCCATTAGGGCTAGGGCACTCGTTTTCATAAGAAGGTTTATTTTTTAACAGAAAAACTATTTAGTTCATCAATTAGATTGTTACCATTCTTTGTGTTCACGAGCGAGACGCTCCCGGTAGCGGGTGTGAATTGTGTTGATTCCTTAGTGTAGTCTAATGCTAAAATTCACTCAACTTGCTGTTGTAAACGGGTATTATTTTTCCCAATGATCTATCCAAATATTAGTTAAAGTTGAGTCTTGGCTAAAATTTACAATTAAAGTTTTTGTTGCGATTGGGTCAATATCACTTCCATAATATGTGTAAATTTCATATTGAAGTTGAAGTGAATCCTTCTCGTCGCTCAATTGATTTGTTCCAAGTAACTTTTCTATCTCAACGAATTTTGTTCCCTGCTTTAAGTAATTTTTAGAAAGATCTTCAATCATTGATTCCCTATGATTATAGTCTATGTCATCTCGAGTATTCCATTGGCTTTGATTAAATTTTATTTGTTCTTTTGTACAAGAAGCAAATGTTAGAATTATGAAAAAGAAAGATAAGTATAGATTGATTCTCATTAGTAGTATGTTGTTTGTTTAAACACAAATTTATCTGATATAAGGCTAATTTAAAATTAAGTCTAAAGCACCATCTTGCCAAGCAGCTGTTGCGTGATGTATTTATTAGTTAATTAATAATTTTATAAACATAAGACGAAAAATCTAACATTTCATCTGTTTCAGCTCTATAATTAGCTGTCACTTTGATCATTCTTGCAGCAACTAAATTTTTAGCAGGATAAACAACTATATATTGTCCGGCATATCCCTCTGCTTTGTAACCAATTATTTTTGAACTGTACTTTCTCCTGCTTCGAATTGGATAGTAAGGATAAAATTCCTTATCAAGAACACTTTCCCATTCTTCACCAAAGACAAGTTTTAACTTATCCACGGAGATATTCTCATTAGTGTAGACTCCTTTTAATGCATTGAATTTATCAACTATGTTTTGTTTTACTCCTGCTTTTTTAAACTCTGAAATTATTGCGTCATCTACTGTATAATACGTAGTTTCAGGAATAATCCACCATAATAGTCCACAGTCTAGGGCAAATGGTTGTGAAGGCAGCATCAACTGATTAATCCAATTTTTGGAAATAAGCTGTATATTATTCCAACTTCCTTTGTTTAAAACAAGTTGTCCAATTTTGACGAGTTCAGAAGAAGTAGTTAGCAGCTCTTTTACGTTGCCTGAAGAATCATAATTCCATTTAAACTTCCTGATGTTGAGGGGTGAAAAAATTTCTTTTTCTAAATATTTGTTCGTAGCTAATCCACTTGATTTACCTATAATGCCTAATAAAAGCAAAAATGCTTTTGAGTTGTAATTAAATTTTGTTCCCGGAGTATCTATAATATCAGCACGAAGTGCATGTTCTACAACATTTGGAGAAGCAAAGTAATCATCACCTGTTTGATCACATGCAATTCCAGAAGTATGATTAAGTAAATGTTTTATGGTGATTTTACTTTTTACGCCTTTCTTCCATTCGGGGAAAAAATCAGAAACTGGTTGGTTTAAGTTTTTGATTTTTTTATCTTCTATGAGCATTCCGATAGCAATAGCTGAAATGGATTTAAGAACTGAAAAACAATTATAAGGCTCTGCGTTTTCATCTAATGTATAATCTGCAATAGATTTTCCATTAAAATAAACCACTAAATCAGCAGAGTGGCTTTTCTTACAGGCAATCAACAAAGAATCTAAAGCTGGTTTGTTGATTGAAAGCTGGGAATAGGATTGGTTAAATACGACCACTGATAGTAAGAAAGGAAGGATATTGAGAATTGTCGTTTTTTTCATAATAATAGTCTGTTGATATCGGATAATATTTTTGTACTTAGCGTGTTAGGGACTAAATTAATCCCTTTCTTCGGATTTGCCACCCGAGCGATGGCGAATAGGCGAAGCAAATCATTCAAATATATAACCAACTTTCGATAATCCAATTGCCCAAAACCGTTGTAGTAGTTGCTAGCGATTGTATCTTTTCATTTCCTATTTTCGGATTATTGATATTATTAAACCAAATGTCAAAATTAACACAAAATAAGCCAGTCTTATCCTTGAGTATTTTTACGGAAAAGAAAAGTAACGTCTCACAACAGCTACTACAAATGATTTGGGCAATTAATTTTTATGTAAAGCTTTTTTTTCTTCAGTTGACATAGTTTCGATACCGACACAATAACTCCTAATTTGAATTTTTAAAATAGAGAGTGACCAAAGATAGTCACTCTCTACTATGTTTTAATCTGTTACTTTTAAATGCTGAATTTGCTCATTAACAATATTAAAGTGAAATTTTAGCGTGATGGGACTTCCTGGAAATGTCCCTGAACATTCTGCAGTTAAGATAGCTGTTGTGCCGTTTTCGGTATATTCCAGTGGTTTCATCACTGATTGGTAATTCTTGTTTGAGTGATCTATCCAACGCTCTATTTCACGTCTTCCATTATGCGTTTTACCTTCGTCAAACACTACGGCAGTTTCTGAAAACAAATTGGCATAAGTCACGGCATCAAATTCGTTCTGTGCTTTAATCAAGTCTGTTAATACTTTTGGTAAGTTCATTTTTATTATTTTTAATGATTATTAAATTGTTGGTACTGTACCGCCATCGATTACATATTCAGTTCCTGATAAATAACTGGCTCTCGGAGAAACAAGAAAACCAACCAATTCAGCTACTTCTTCTGGTTCAGCAGGTCTGCCGTATGGTATTCCGCCCAATGCATCCATTACACCTTGCTGCGCTTCTTCTACAGTGCTATTAGCGTTTCTCGCAATTTCGGCTAACCAAGCTTTCGATGCTCCTGTAT
>Ga0247812_10001342_pt1 | contig 13977 bp, 9 predicted proteins | sample UWRJL149409B1_FD_178011 | JGI IMG/M metagenome (GOLD analysis project Ga0247812, IMG submission 178011) | Plant litter microbial communities from Arlington Agricultural Research Station in Wisconsin, United States - UWRJ-L149-409B-1 | ecosystem: Environmental > Terrestrial > Plant litter >...
GAATCACTCACTAATGCCGCTGCCGGATTGTTGAGTTCATGTGCGAGCCCGGCGGCTAATTTGCCTAATGCTGCCATTTTATCATTTTGTTGTTGCAATGCTGTAAACTCACGGACCCTATTATTCATCGTGTGAACAAGTGCCTGCGTAAGCTCAAAATGGTCCCTTATCATACAGCGTATTTCATCTGTATTAAAGGACATTAATTTTACCTTAGTAATTACCTGTGCAAACACACTTGAATTTACACCTCTTGAATAGGGTAGATAACCGAATATCTGACCTTTACCCATTGTAGTAATTTCTTTGTTCTCGTTGCCCTGTTTTAAAAATAGCAAAATGTCCCCTTCCAGTATAAAGTGAGGTCCTGCGGTCACGGCTCCTCCTAACGAAATAAAATCGCCGTAAATAAAATCCTCAATTTTACTGTGTTGCTCAAGCCATTCCAGCTGCTCCAGGGGAACAGTAGCCAAAGCTTCAAATTGTTGGAGTAAATCCGTATGTATTGGCACGTTCATTAAATTGGTATTAGATTGGAAACTGTTTGGCGTTTGGTTTTACAGAGCAAGGTATTTAATTTTTTTCAATGATGGGTTTTATGCTGTTGTTGTCTCAATTACTTGTGTTTGTAATTGTAAATTTTGCAGATGCCACAGTAGGAATACATAATATCATGTGAGCTATTCTGTATTCCTTGCCTGGGCTATCTTGTTATATAGTCCCTAATTATTAAAAATTGTTTAAGAAGAAAGAAGCCTCATTGACAAACAATTCTGGGTACTGATAAAACGAGCCGTGAGCGGAATCAGGATAATAGGAAAGAACAGCATTTGGTAATTGTTTAAATATATCATATGAAGAAGAAGAATCCATCATCTCGTCATTGTTGCCCTGGATAATTAATACAGGGTGCGTAATTTTAGAGATATCAATTGAAACAGGTTCGGTGCCCCATGAGGTTATAGCTTTAATCTGCGCCATCACCGCTTGTTCGCTAGCTTCGCGATCCCTACCCTCAGTTCTTGTATAAAGTCTCTTTAAAGCAGCTCTTCCTTTTTCCCTGCTTGCTTCTGATTGTGTAAAGAAGATGAACAAAAATAGTTCCTCTGCCGGCAATTTTGTTGCCTTTTGTATCAGAGCAGGAAAGCCATGAAGTACTTTTACGCCTTGGGGCGCAGCGCCAATTATAATAATTTTACGTACAAGTTCCGGATATTTAACGGCAAGCTGCTGCGCTATAAAACCGCCTAAAGAAAATCCTAAAATATCAAAAAGGTCAATTTTTAACGCCTTAATAAACTTAACGGCATCCTCAGTCATTGCAGCGACATTATCAGGAGTTTCGCCTTCTGTATTTCCCACACCTTTGTTGTCGAAAAGTATCACTTCGCGTTCCTGAGCAAGCGCATTTATTATTATCGGATCCCAGTTATCGATAGTTCCTGTAAAATGCTGGAAGCCAATTATAGGCACACCTGTTGCGTTGCCGATCCTTCGGTAAGCATACTTAACGCCATCAACATCTATATATTGAGTTTGTGCATCGATAAAATATTCTGAATTTGTATCCATTTGATTTATTTGTTTATTTATTGATATAAGATTTCATGTTTTAAATTGACTAGATCTGGCACTACTTCAACTGCATGAGTACTTCTTTTTTAAAAAGACTTTTTTCAGTTACTCAAAATAATGGTCCTGATATTGGCTTACAGGATAGTAGTCTTATTTCCTTCATACTGATAAAACAAAGATAAATTATGGATATCTTCAATAATATCCCGATTATACGAAAAAGTAGCACAAAACTACAGTTGGCTAAAGCAAAAGGCAGCTCTGACATTTAATCCATTATTTATATTGTTAAAGCAGAAAATTATAGTGCAGTCGGCCCATAAGTCTAGATATGCCCTCAAGTTACAAATCGAGCGATACGTATTTCTGTGCTATACTTTTGTTGTTTTGGACTATCTACATGATAGTTATAGGCTATAATTTTGTCAAGCTGCCTCTAACACCGGATGTAAGCCACCGCACCACTAAAATATTATGAGATAGATAGTGGAACGTTGCATTGGCTGAGGAAGACCAGTATGGTATTTGGAAGAAGCGACAGATGAGAAACAACTCTGATTATAAAATTTCAAGAAACCAAGTATATGAGAATGGTAACTTCCCAAAAAATTAAATATTTACATATCAGTACAGTACTTGCCTTTATATTAATTCCTTTGGGCGGCTTGACAACAGATATCTATATTCCTTCCCTGCCTGCAATGGCCAAAGATTTAGAGGTTTCGATACACGCTGTCCAGCTTTCATTATTGCTGTTTATGATAAGTTCCGGCTTAAGTCAGTTATTTATCGGCAGCATTTTAGATAGTTATGGGAGGTATCGCATTAATATCGCCGCATTAATTCTATTTTCCCTGGCCAGTTTCGTAATAGCAATTGTCCCAAATATCTATACAATATACTTTATGCGAATTGTTCAGGGAATAACAGTCTCGCTGATAATCGTTGGAAAGAGGGCTTTTTTTGTAGATATGTACAAAGGGGAGCAACTTAGGAACTACACCAGCCTGTTTTCAATAGTATGGGCAACTGCTCCTATTGTAGCACCTTTCATTGGTGGATATTTACAAGTTCATTTGGGGTGGCAATCTAATTTTTACCTGTTAGGACTACTGACAGTAATCGTTTTGTTTTTTGAGCTTTTTTATACAGGTGAATCGTTGGCGCGCTTTGAGAAATTTGAGCTTAGCCGGATAAGATCTACTTATTTTAAAATGCTTACGACTAAAGATTTTAGCCTTGGCCTAATCATAATCGGTTTGAGTTATTCCCTTTTGGTAGTTTATGGAATGATAAGCCCATTTATGATCGAAACGCTATATGGCTATACTCCTGTGACCACAGGATATAGTTCTCTGGCATCGGGGATTGCACTTATGAGCGGGGGCATCGTATCTAAAGTTGTAATTAAAAAGGCGCTTAATGCCAAACTGACAATTGCAGCGTTTTTACAGCTAAGCATAGTAGTTTTAATGTGTGTGTTTTCTTCCAAATTTGATAATTTAAGTGTTTTGCTGCTATTTACATTATCGCTCCACTTTTTATCAGGGTTTATTTTTAACAACGTGTATGCATATTGCCTGCAGAGATTTCCCACTAATGCAGGTATTGCAAGTGGGCTGACAGGAGGGGGCGTTTATGTAGTCAGTTCCATCGCTGGCTATGGTATGATTAACCTTTTTACTATAAAAACGCTGCAGACATTTTCTTACGTTAACTTAAGTTTATCGGCTATATTATTTTTATGCCTGATGCTGTTCTTGCGTATTTTAAATTTAAAAGCAAAAGTTTGACTCTTCCGGTTTACAAGTAAACCAACTATAAAATTTCTGATAAATAGTAAATATGTGCTATTCTTATGTTTATATGAACTGTTGGCTCAAATCGAGGTATAATACCTTTGCTTAATCGATCAAATGAAACAACAACTATTATATGACAAAGATAATAGTCATTAACGGTGCTTAACAGGATTTTGGGAAACTATGGGCTGAAGCATTCTCAAAAAGAAGGGTCTAATGTTGCTGCTACTGCTAGACAAATGTTAGTGCTGGATGAACGGGTCGCAAAATATAGAGATAATATTTTTCCAGTTGGAATTGATGTTACAAAATATGTTAATGTAAATAAGGTAGTGACCACAAAAATCATCTTTTAAAGCTGCGATAAGGTGGTGATTAATTGGGTGGTTTCTAAGTTAAAAAACTCCAGTTATCGTCTATATGCAGATAATGCTTTAGCGAATGTCCGGTGCTTTGTGCGGGCGGAAACTATAGCTATAAGAATTGGTAATTCAGTCTTTAAATCGTAGTAAAGGGAAGGCGAAATCATCCTTCCTACACGCTTTTTTTATCGGGTTAATATGATAGCGAATTTGTAGAACTAATTCATTTAATTACACTATTTAGATTTTCCTATTATGTTTTTAATAGCACCCAGATTTCTATAGATTTCCCACTAAAACGACCAACACATTCGCAGAAAATTAAAAATAACAGATTTAAAATGAAACATAAAACATACAAAGAAATAAATGTATTTCTTATTTTAATATTGGTTTCGGTAACAGGTGTTGCCCAGACTGATGCCAAAACATTTAGTTTGAGAAGTGTGCATTTGGGAGGACAAATTACCTTACCTTACTATTATGATGATTTGGGAGCAAATGGAGAAAATATTTCTCCTGACCTTCAATGGGACAATGCCCCTGCCGGGACGCAGTCTTTCGCTATTACCATGTATGATCCTGCCACAAATACAGGAAGCGGATGGTGGCACTGGGTACTCTTCAATATTCCGGGTAATGTAAATAGTTTAACGGCAGGGGCCGGCAGTATCCACCCGGAATATTTACCTGTGGGAAGCGTATCTTCCAAAAACGATTTTGGCAAATATGGTTATAGCGGTGCTCTTCCCATTCCTGGAAGCGGTTTCCATCCGTATATAATTACTGTTTACGCCCTTAAAAATAAATTGGGTCTTGATAAAAATGCTACGCCGGCGTATGTAGGCTACACATTAAATGCCAATGTCATTGCTAAAGCTTCCATTGTAGCATACTTAAATGTGCCATAATATATTGCATTAATTAGTATAAGTAACCTGAGATATCCGGAAATTCATGATGACGTCTCATTGCAAATTTATTGCATGGTTTAAGTCGTAAAGATCTGCGGCGGGCTTGCTAATAGTTACATTGTGATACAAACTACTTAATAGCTGTAATGAAATGATCGCTCCGCCTAAATCATCTTACAGTAATCTACAATATTAATAAATAATAAATGGAAAACGTAACAGTAATAATCATGCTTTTGTTTGGCGTTGCCTTTCTTAGCCTTTTGAGCAAGAAATACAATTTCCCGATACCGATTGTACTGGTGTTATTTGGGCTAATTATTAGTATTGTGCCGGGGTTACCAGTAATTGAATTAAGTCCAGACGTAGTTTTTATTATTTTTTTACCTCCGCTATTGTATTATGCTGCTTGGTATACCAATTGGAATGAGGCAAAAAAGCATGCTCGCCCTATTGCTTTGTCAGCTATAGGCTTGGTGTTTTTCACAACATTGGCAGTTGCAGTAGTGGCACACTTTTTAATTCCGGCTATCTCTTGGCCCGTGGCATTCTTGTTGGGAGCGATTATATCACCTCCTGATGCAGTCGCAGCAACTTCACTAACTAAAGGCTTAGGACTTCATCCAAGGCTAATTACTATTTTGGAAGGAGAGAGCCTAATCAATGATGCCAGTGGATTAATTGCTTATAAGTATGCTTTGGCTACGATAACTGCAGGCAATTTTGTTTTTTGGGAGGCAGGGATTAATTTTCTCACCATTTCGACTTTTGGAGTAGCTATTGGATTAATTGTAGGCATAGTTATGTATCAAATACATAAGAATTTTGTTTCTGATGACATTATTGAAGTGACCTTATCACTTTTAACCCCTTTTGCCTCATATCTGATAGCAGAACATTTTCACTTTTCGGGTGTTTTAGCTGTAGTGACTACAGGATTATTTATGTCTGCCAGATCTACTAAATTTTTAACGCATGAAAGCCGTATCATGTCTACCACAGTGTGGGATGTCATTACCAATATATTAAACGGATTAGTGTTTATCCTGATTGGCCTACAACTACGCCAGGTAATAAATGGCATAGATAATTATTCTTTGATTTCATTGGTGTTTTGGGGCGTAGCAATAAGTATGTTGGTGATAATTGTGCGATTTCTTTGGGTTATCCCCGCTGCAATCTTACCCCGCATTTTAAGTAAGCGAATACGTGAAAATGAAGAATTTGACGTGCGTAATATGTTCGTCTTTTGCTGGTCGGGAATGCGTGGAGTTGTTTCGATGGCTGCAGCCCTGGCCGTACCCTTAACACTCACCAACAACGAAACATTTCCTTACAGGGATCTAGTCTTATTTCTGGTTTTCTGTGTTATACTATCTACTTTGTTGATTCAGGGACTGACCCTTCCATTGCTTATTAAGAAACTTAAAATTGAGCCATATTCTATCTATGCAGAAGAATATGCGGTAAGAAATAACATAGCATCCAATGCCATATCTTACATTGAGGATAATTTGTCTCTTATAAACGATGATTTGCTCAATAATATCAAATCAAAGTATGAAGTAAAGTACAATCGTCTGCAAAAAGTAGATTTGCCCTCCAACTATTTTGGAAGTGGCAAAACATTGGGGGGGGCTATTTTTAACGAATATACTAAGCTCCAGATTGACCTATTGACTATTGAAAGAGCTGATTTGGAAAAAATGCATAAAGGAGGAAATGTAAAGGAAGATATTTTTCGCAAAATTGAAAAAGAGCTTGATCTGGAACAAACCAGGCTGTCTATGGAAGTATACAATGATTAATGTCAAGTTTAAAAATTTGAAAAATCTTGTTCAGATTGATCTTAAAGATTCCGACAGCAATTTGGATTTCGGGCTGAATTGGAAATGTTTTAGTCAGTATTATTTTTGCTTTTAAGTACTGTCAGATGATTACGTCTTAAGGATGTTCTGTAGTTCGCGTCATGTAATTTAAGTCTGATTACATTTGGGAATTGTACACTTTATTTACTAAATATTTCTGATAAAATCGTCTAAATTGTCTTCTTCACCGAGGCCAAGTTTTTTCTTTAATCTATAACGGCCGTTCTTAACTGTCTCGACTGATATGTTTAAAATTGCAGCGACCTGTTTATTTGACATTCCCATTTTAAAATAAGCGCAAATTCGAAGGTTGTTTTCAGTTAGGTCAGCACAAACGGCTTTCAGCTTGTTGAAGAAATCAGGATGCACTTCGTTGAAATGGTAAATGAATTTATATCTTTCGAGGTCCTTATTAAGGTTATTGTTTATGGTATCCGTAATGCTTTTGTATGTTTCCCTGTCTTCTTTAGCGATTACTTTTTCCAACTGCCTGGTCTTACCCAGCACTTCCTGTAAAACATTGTTTTTATCGGAAAGTATCAATGAATAGGATGTTACCTCACGCTCTTTGGCAGCAATTACTTCACGATGTTTCTCTTCATTTATTTGCTGAATGGTCTTCTCGAATAGCAGCTGATTTTCAAGTGATTGTTTTTCCGCTTCTTTTATTATTTCTTGCTGGCGTTTCTTCTGTTGTACTATACTCAAGAAAGCAATAACAAGGAGAACAACAAAAACAGCAAATGCAAGGTAAAACGTAAATCTACGTTTTTCCATCTTTGCTTTTTGCTTAGTCATATTCAATTCCTTCTCTGCCGATTTCAAATAGGTTGATACATAAGCCTGATACGAATCAATAGTTTTAGAGCTGTTTAAAATGGCATCTTTATAAGAATTGTATTTTTTGAGATATAAATAGGCGTTATTAATGTCGCCCTGCTGATCATAAATAGCAGACATTAAAAAGTAGATGAAGGACAGGTGTTCGGCATTCTTGTCATGGAGTGAAATAGCCTCAGCCTGTTCTATATAACGTTTGGCGATATCAAACTGTTTTTTATAGATAAAGTAATTGGCAGTATTTAAAAGTATGGAAACGGTAAAGGACTCATTTTTCATATGCCGATTTATTTCCAAGGCCTTTCTATAATAGGGATATGCCTCTTCGGGATGATTGTCATAAAAATAGCTCGCTCCCAGATTGAGATACAAAACAGCTTCTAATCCCTGATTTTTATACGCTTTGATTTTTGGGATGAGATTTTCCATGCCTTTGATTCCTTCACCTGTTCGACCTTTGATAAAAATCTGGGCACCATACATGTTTATTAGTGACTTGTAATATTCGCTTAATGGCGTTTTTTTAGCAGCAGACTCTTTTAAGAATGACTCGGACATTTCATAGTTTCTAGTTCTGTGCGAAATAACCCCCAAAAGCTGTAATACTCTTGCGGAAAATAATTCATCCTTCTGTTGTTTATAAATTGTTAGAGCGTGCAATGAATTTGTCAGTCCATCGGTATAGTTTCCTATTATCACATCATTCATCGCTATAGAGTGCTTCAGCAAGGCGTGCTCAAATGGAGAAAATTCTAATGGGTATGCTTTCAACTGTACCTCAATTCTGCTTTTTAAATATTTAGAATCCATTCCCTGATTATAGTATACAAATGATTCCCAGTATAGACATAGAGGTACGAGCCTTTTGTTATCTTTATGAAGGTTGGCGATAGCATATAATTCTTTTATTAGTCTCTTTGCTTTCGTTGCATCAGAAAAACTGACCTGGTTTATTTCTTTACAGGTAACTGTAAATTTATCGGGGGTAGCTGCCATTGAGTGTAATGACAAAACGAGAAAAATGAAATATAAAAAATGATTCATTCTTAAATTAATTTAATAATACGAAAAGAGATAATGGATTAATATGCATACGTCCTTTTTCTGAAAATGCGTACAAAAGTAACTGATTTTCCAGTAATAAGCGGCTTGCTGCATACCGTTTGCAAGTGTTAAAATTATCAATGCACACCATTTGCACACCGTTGAAATTGATCTGAAAAACATATTGAAAATACTTTTGTAGATATAACTGGAGAGCCATCAGGCTTCGTTGCCTCGTGCCTTATAAATAAATTAAAAGCTATGAAAAAAAGAAAACTCATCTTATGTTTAATCTCGTTTTTAACGGTGTCATTTTATGCAAATGCACAGTTTTCAGGTTTAGGAAACGGCACTACAGATAACCCGTACCAAATTACTTCAGCAGCCCAGCTTAACGAAATCCATAGTTATGAAGGTGCAGCTGGTATCGGTGTCCATTTTAAACTTATGAATGATATAGATGTTGCTGCCTTAATTACGCAGGAATATTCAACCCTTGGCTGGAAACCTGTAGGCAGCGATAATGATTCAAATGCATTTTCGGGATACCTGCATGGCGGTAACTTTACAATAAAAAATCTGTGGATTGCACGAGGAAGTACCGATTATGTAGGATTATTTGGTTATGTTAGAAATGGCGGAATTGACCATCTTTCTATTGAAACCGATGCCACACACTCCATCGCCGGTAGTAATTATGTTGGAGGGTTGGCAGGCGTAGTTGAAGCCTCATCAGTTACATTTTGCGATATTAAAGGTAAGATTAGCGGAGCGTCTTATGTAGGTGGATTAATTGGAGCGGTAAACCAGGATGCAACCATTCAGAATAATAGTGCTACTGCAATTACTGTAACATCTACGGGAAGTTATGTTGGAGGTTTGATAGGCCAGACTGCTTCAGCTGTTTCAGATTGTATTTCTTCTGGAACAGTGAGTCTCAACGGAGATAATTCAGGCGGGCTTATCGGTTTTTCAACTGCCGCTGTAAGTAGCAGTAGTTCTTCTGCAGACGTTAAGAATACAGGAAGTTTAATCGTAGGTAACTTTATGGGTGGCCTTGTGGGGGTAGCGCAATCAACAGTAACTAGCTGTAACGCTACAGGAACTGTAACCGGTACAAATGTAATAGGAGGCCTTGTAGGCGATTCTTATGCATTGATTTCAGACAGTTATGCTACAGGCGCTGTAACGGGCAATGCTCACGTAGGTGGTTTAATAGGCGGTTCTGATGCTGTAACAAATTGTTACGCTACGGGAATTGTAATTGGAGATCAGGATCATGTTGGAGGACTAGCCGGGGAGGCCTACGGCGCTATCGATAGTTGTTATGCAATAGGAGCAGTTAGCGGTGCTAAATCAATAGGTGGCCTTGCAGGGGCAACAGGAGGTATAGTCAGCCATTCATTTGCTTCCGGTGATGTAACGCAGGTAGTACCTGAAAATGTGCCCGAAGGAGGATTTCTTGATGTTGGAGGTTTAATAGGCAACGCGGTATTAGCTGTAACAGACTGTTATGCCACAGGTAATGTATATGGTGTTTTGCAAAGTATGTATGTGGGAGGTCTTATAGGACTTTCTGCTGGCATGGTCTCAAATTGTTATGCTTCAGGTAGTGTAATTACAGAAAGTTATAGTTTAATCGGAGGGCTTATTGGTAGTGCATGGGCTCCGGTATCAAATTGTGTGGCAGCTAATCCTGAAGTTACAGGTTCTCTTGAAGGAAACCCTGCTAAAATTAACCGCGTGGTAGGCCTTACGGAGCTTGGCGGTACAATTGCAAGCTGCTATGCTTTAGATTCAATGCGTATTAACGGTGCATTAATTACTAATGGTGCTGCTGATAATTTTGAAGGTCTTAACAAAACAGTAGGTGAGCTTCAAAAGCAATCAACATATGATGAGGATCAGGCTTGGGATTTTAATGAAATATGGACTATCCGTGAGGGGCATGGTTATCCTTACTTTGGATATAAAGACTACCTTACAAGCATAATATCTGCAACCGTTAATGATACTACGCAAGGCGCTATTGCCGCCTTTGGAGATATTACTGTTGAAGATGGTACTTCAATTACCTTTACAATTACGCCAAAAACAGGTTATGTAATAGACTCTGTTTTAGTTGATGGTGAAAATGTAGGTACAGAACCTGCTTATACCTTTACAAATGTTGTAGCTAACCATATAATACAGGCCGTGTTTAAACAAGGTGAACTTGGTACAGATGATAATGCTATATTGCCTGTTACGGCTTATCCTAATCCGGTAAATACAATTCTAAATCTTTCAACAGAATTAAATCTTTCTTCTGTTGAGGTATATAGTATGTACGGACAAAAGATCATGTCACAAGAATATGATGCAAACCAGATAGCATTAAATATGTCGCAACTCTCATCAGGAACTTATCTTGTAAGGGTAATGAGCGGTGATAAAGTGAATACAATCAAGATAATAAAACAATAGTTTAGGTTTAGTAGTTAATTGTTTTGTTCCCGGCTGCCGTAAAAAGTGGTTGGGAATTTTTTATTGTCCTTGCAGGATTTCAGTTTATTTTTCAGATGCAGCACTGTGCCTGATAATCGTATACAAATGCCTTGCAGTGAGAAATATTATGTTATAAATTGATTGTTTTAGAAAATTAAGTAGTAGTGGAGACGAAATGTATCAATTGAGCCATCCAATTATTTTTCAATGATCACCGCCAACATATTCAATTATCCATTAAAAAAAATACTAAAAAATTTTCTTGAAGCCGGACAATTAAGTTTTATATAGTGCAGAAGTTTTATCTTTTGTTTGGAAACATCACAACTGATTTTACGTTTAGGTTATGATGATAATTTTACGGTAATCTGTTCGGGTTAATTTCACATGCAATTTAGCAGTCTATAATCTAGACTGTTCTTTGTATTTCATTGGGCTAACGCCTACGACCTTTTTAAATAATCTTGAAAAATAAGAAGGGCTTTCAAAGCCAAGATCATAGGCAATTCCTGCTACATTATTCTCTGAAATCACAAGTTGGTTTTTAGCTTCTTTAATAAGATGAGCCTGAATATGATTAAGGGCAGTTTTACCTGTCTGTTGCTTTAGAACATCACTTAAATATCGTGTCGATAAATGAAGCTCAGAAGCCAGGTGATTAACATTTGGTATTCCTAATGTAAGGTGTAATCCACTGATAAAGTAGTCCTCCAGTGCATTTTGAAATTTCTTAGCCATATTTCCAGATATATTTACGCAACGGTCTGTAAACTGCCTTTTGTAAAAACGGTCAGAATATTTTAAGATAGAATCAATATGTGATAAGATTATGTCGCGACTGAATTCATCAGCAGTATTGTTATGCTCATTTTTAATTTTTTCATACAATTCCACTATTATATCTTCTTCCGTAGGAGAAATGTGTAACGCTTCATTAATTTCAAATTCAAAGTACCCGTACTTTTTTATCTGGTTATGCAACATATTACCGAATAGGTAACTTTCATGAAAGAAGATAATGCACCCCTTTTGGGCCAGCTGTATGTTAGTAAGCTCAATTATTTGTCTTGGTTTAACAAAAACCATACAAGCATTGTTATACTCATATTTTGTTTTATAATCCTGGATGTAAGCTGATTTAAACTTTTTTAGCCCAATCATATAAAAGTCACCTGTAAACCGTGATTTGCCATCGGGGTATTCCAATAGCTCCTTACAGGTCATTAAACTTATAAGAGGATGATTAGGTGGCTCGAAACCACTCTTTTCATGTAGTTCGGTGATGCTGTTGTAGTGCGTTATTTTTTCCATTGTGGTTATTGATAAATTTCTTAAGGTTTCCAAGCATCTTATTATAGTACCTATAAAAAGATTTGCAATTTCTTTTTCAATACGTGGATGGCGTTAATTATCAGATAGTAAGACTTATCTATAAAAATTACTGGACACATTATTGTTCAATGATGCCTGTCGGTAGTTTGGTAAGCATTTTTAAAATTTATTATTTCCTGACCTATTTCCCGGCCATATTCTTCAAGGGCAAAATGCCCGGTGGGGAACAGGATCACTTTAGATTTTATAATATCCTTATGCAAAAGGTAAGCGCCCTGCTTAATTAGCAGTTCGTCATTCTCGCCCCATATGATCAAAGTAGGGGGTTGTAACCTTTTTAAGGTTTTCTGCCATTGCGTATATAATGCGATGTTGTTTTTATAATCTTCTTTCAATGCTATATGTATATCTTTCAGGCCTTTCCTGTTCAGCAAATGCTGATCAAGGTGAAACGTCTCTGGTGCTATTTTCGAAACGTCGCCAACCCCGTGCAGATATCCCCATCTGGTATAGTTTAACTCAAAATATTTTTGAAGCTTTAACTGGCTCTGCGCAGAATTATCATCCAGCAGTGTGCAGATGGTTTCCATTATCTGCCCAAGCCCCTCTCTGTAAATATTTCCATTTTGAAATATTAGTGTCTCAACTATGCTTGGCTTACGCTCGATGATCCTCATAAGGATTGGAGCACCGTAATCAAACAGATAAAAGGTGGCCTTGCTGATATTTAGTTTACCTAAAAAAGCTTCAATAAAATCAGCATAGCCCGCAAAAGTGTATTGAAAATTCTTTGGATTGGGTACTTCTGAAAAACCAAAGCCGGGTAGGTCCGGGGCTATAATCCAATAGTGCTCAGCAAGTAGCGGAATGAGGTTTCTGAACATAAACGAAGAACTTGGATAACCATGAAGAAGGAAAAGAACTGGATTATTTTTGCTTCCTGCCTCACGATAAAAGGTTATCACCTCATTTATTGTTACGTAGTTATACCGAATTGATAGGTCATCCGCAACTACGGAACTACTGTTAAAGGTATCATCTGGCATATTCTGGTAATTTAATATCTGGTTATCTGTATTTTAATTGTATGAGTGACCAGCCTTCATAATACAACGTCAGAACCGCTATTTAAAAGTGGCATAGCTGAAGTAATGCCTTCTGAAGTAACAGCCTTCACGGTTATGCAAGCGGGGCAATATGATGCTTTGTAGTCTTTGTAAAATTGTGATTATTATCTGATTCTTAATTTGGCAGATTTTCCCGAAGAGTTAACAATTTTCCGTAATGATATGGTCACTTCTATTCTTGTGCGTTTGGTTATTTAAAAAAAAAGAAAGAGGTAATCTCATAATTATGAGATTACCTCTTTCTTTTTAAAATTTAAAAATGATTTAAATAGAATTGTTTAGTTAGTTTTAAACATTGCCTCTAAACAACTTATTAAAAAAATGACCGTTTACAATTCCAATAGCAGCTCTGACACAGTCTCCTTTGGTTAAGTTAACCGTATTGGGGTCATCATATTAATATCGGTTTGATGAAAAGATTCCAAGTTTTTTCATCTTTGAGGTTAGTGTTGATGTTGGTAATCCTATAAGTTCTGCAGCACCTCCTGCGCCTGAAACCTTACCGTTGCAACGCTTCAGCATAGCCAGTATAAAATCCCTCTCATTATCGTCAAAGGATTTAACCTGATATTCAAATTCAGGACTATTTGAATCGCTTTTTTGTAAGTTTGCAAATTTGATGTTTG
>Ga0247812_10001345_pt1 | contig 13966 bp, 16 predicted proteins | sample UWRJL149409B1_FD_178011 | JGI IMG/M metagenome (GOLD analysis project Ga0247812, IMG submission 178011) | Plant litter microbial communities from Arlington Agricultural Research Station in Wisconsin, United States - UWRJ-L149-409B-1 | ecosystem: Environmental > Terrestrial > Plant litter >...
TAGCTGGAGAAGATGAGGCATGCCGATGTGATCTAGCTGATCCAGCTGAATGACGATGATGTGAACCTCCTGAAGAACGGGGAGGGGTAGATGGGTAGATGGTGCTGGTCATTATGTATTGGGTTGTTGGTTCTCCAAAGGCAATCTTCCTGGTGGGATTCTCGAGAATCGAGTGAGAAGAGCATGGTCTGTTAGGGAGACCATATTGGCATGTGGAAAGTTGACGGAACTCGACCTCTCGCCCATCAGGGTAGCGGTCGACGTAAATGTTGGTTACACACATAGCAACGGCTGGAACGTATATTCTGGACAGTTTGTGGTGCTGATATGCGGATTTGGGTGTTCGAAACCAGTGATTGTATATATGTGCGGATTTGTGTATGAAACTTATAAGAGTATAAGAGTATAAGAGTAGCGAATGGTCTGTAGTAGTATGGGAATTCTTTATTTCAGATATCCCAATGGGTTTAATGTCAGTCTCCAATGTCTGGAATAAAAAGTAATCGGATTCCTGGTTCTATTCGGTGTATGAGAGACATGGAGTTGACATGTGTAAAGAGAGTGTTGGTATATCTAATGGGAGAGGAGGGCTGATCTACTTTGGGATGTCGGATGAGGAGGCTGAAGCTGATGGGAGTGAGAAGGAAGGATAATCCTTATGTCCGAATTAGATGTCTGATGTAAAACTCAATCTAGGATTGAGGCTGCGACGATTGACAAGTCCTTGGTCGTATGGGATGATGATATGAATAGGAAAAGAAAACGTATGGAGAACGGGGGATGGAATATACTTATATGTTTTTCCCACTGGGTCGTGTGAGGAAGAGCTGTCGCCTAGTTTTCTCAGAGCAGTGACCGAATGACTACCAGGCTAAAACTTTGGGGTCGAAATGCAGTGCGTTGCGAACCACCCTGACCAGACTGATCCTTACCACCCGACACGCCGACGACGGCCCACTCCCATACCTACAGCCCGTCTTAAAATCGCCTAGTCGCATTGCATGCCTGGAGCTTGAGGAGAGTAGGATAGGCCAGAGTGGCAGATCCAGATCCACGGGCATTGGACAGCATGGAGTCATAGCAGCTCACGGAGAAGTTCGTGAGGCTTAGTCGCAAGCCACACTTTGCAGCGCTCAGGAAGTCAGGATGTTGAAACGGCCAGAGGAGCCAGAGGAGCCAGAGGGCGATAACTCGGGGAGGAACAGCGGATGGCTGTCGCTTGCATTGGTCGCATAGGCTCGATTTGAGCAAACATCGAGGAAGTGTTGGGGCCGCAGAACAATGTTGGTGTTTTAAGGTTCGCCATCCGGCCAACTACCCTTTTCCAAAAAGGTGAAAAGCAAGCCAAAATAGCCACCTGGTGTTTACCAGTTACGCTTCAGTAGATGCACTACCCTGTACAGAGGTACGAGAACCACGAATAACTCGACTCGCCAGGTTCCAACAACTCGGGAAGACCCTTCGTCCCGCCTCCCCCTGGATGGTCCTGCCATACAGTAAGTGCAGTACTGACTTATTTCCACCATCCTACGCGGTAAATCATAAAATGGCGGTTATGGCGATGTCAAAATAGCACGTCGGCGTGTTTCAAGGACTAGACGACCATGGGGTGCTTCGGATGGTTGGAGATAGCTGTCTGCTGGCCAGTACTTTCGAGTCCTATGGCTAGTGTGCGACAGTTCCAGGACTCCAGAATGGTCAGCGCCTCGTGGGACAGGGGAAATTGCGGCCACGATGATGGCCTCTCCAACATCCAACTCCACACACCTCTCTACGGGCGCGTGGTGTGGCCATGGACCACGATCATCGTGTCTTTTCTTGACTTTTGCTTCAGCCTTAGGAGGCGGCTATTCCATCATTAGCTTGATGAGCGGTTGCTGCACTGTTCAGTAGAATGACGGCGCTGCGCAGTTGGGGTTTCTGGTGGTAGGGGGAAGCGAGTGGGGAGTGTGGATGAGCAGCAAGATTGATTTACACGCCTGTTCCACGGTACCTCCGTAGCGTACGGAGTACTTACAGTACTTACTACTGTACATACTTAAACGTTGGAATATCAGTGGGGAAAAGATGACAGGAGGTGAGGCTGGGTAAAGGAAAGGAGAATGGTGAATGGTGGATGGTCCGATGGTATGGTGTCGAGGGTGTCTGGTGTGCACCGCCCACGGAAAACAACCCCTGAACCCTTACCGGAACTAAGCGAGAAACACAACACCACACCAAATACAGTAGCACAGCACAGCCCTCCCAGCCATCCCATCCCAATTCCTCCAAACCACCACCACCAAACATCATCATCATGAAGCCATTCACAAAGCCTCCCTCTGACGCCACAGATGATGACATATGCACGCTGGACTGTCCTGCAATTCCACGCAGTAGCTCCCGTACTCGCGTGCATCGATGTTTGTGCAGCATCTAGCAAGTATTATCACGGCGAACACCCTATCAAATGGCTCATTGGACCTGGTGACAGGTACACGCCCTCCGTACAGCTAAGACATAACGACATCTTCACTAAAGCAGGTACGCATGCTGCTGTTGTCCAACTTCATGATTAGATTTACTTGGTCGGGGATGAGCATCATCCGTCAATCGAAGTGATGTCGGCTTCCTGTGACAACCCGTCCGCGCCATCTTCCCGGACCTGAGACTCAAGTCTTGTCTCAATACGAGAACTATCCTATGATCACCACGAATTCTATGACTCGACGCCTTTAAAAAAAAACCCTCAAGTTTCCCGCCGTTCTGATTCACCCGCAAGCACTCGCGTTCTTCAAAGTCCTACATGCTGATTCTTGCCTGTCCGGTGGGCCCCTATGTCCAGATAGGTGCTTTATTGGGCAAGTTTCTGAACAGTCACCAGTAAGATACGCTATACTAGCTCCCGCTATACACTGTGAGTGTACTGTTCTGTTCTGTACATAGTCTGCACCTCATATTATGTAATCCGACTATGGGGATTTCCCCTTGTCGAGCTGGAGACTGCTTACTGCTCAGGCTGATTCCCAAGGCTCCTCGCTCCTCAACCACATCGTCCCACACACGCGAAACTTTTCACCGACTCCAGGGCTTTCTATTGGGTGATACACGCCATGTACTATTGAGTGGCGGCTTTATTTCTGTTTCTATGCTTATTTGCCACGTTGCATTGAGTTACATCGTCTCTCAAGTTTGAAAGAGTTTAGGTGCTGACCTGCCGGGGATTTTTACCTCCTCATGCCATTTCTTTGTGTTATTAAATGTGGACCTAGTGGTCATTCCTTTTACTTATCAGGGTACAGAGCTATATTACAATAGTCACTGATTCTATTGATGAGTGGTAAGGCAACTTCGTGCTCCAATGGAGAAATCAACCTTCCTTCTCACCAAGCCAACACGGATGGTAAATCACGTGATGGACTTATATTAGCTCAACTATTGCTGGTAGGTGAGGCAAACTGCAAGAATATCTATGCATTTGGCACTAAATACTTCCCAGAGACATCATAGCACACACGTATACTAGAATAGTGATTTGCATGGGGCACATGTTGATCACGTGATATAGACTTATGTCAAAGACCGTCCCCTTTCCGGTTGCCTTGAGATATTGCTAGACTATTGTCCCAAAATCAAGAATGACTCGCAATAACTCATGGGAAGAATTCGATTAGCATAGCCGGAGGTGGTGTGGAGCTTCGTCATCATTATCAAGTCTCGCGATTGAAGACAGTGTTACCAACCAACCCTCGTCCTCGAGTGTGGCCTCTCTATGGCGACCATTATCCAGGATGTTGGAGATAGGACACAGGATTCGTTCACCGAAATTGTCTTGGATGCCTCGTTTCCCCCGCTCGATGTCTTGCTTGAACACATACACATGTCGAGTAGAGATGTGGTACCTCAGTTGAAGTAGCCGCATTGGAACTGGAACTGTATCGCCCAATCCCTTCTTCTTGTCGTGGACAGTTCCCCGCTGGCTTGGTTGCCTAATATTGAGTAGGACTGCAGCACTCCGATGCCGGTTTCTGGCGTGGGATGATCTTGTCGTGATGAGACGAGTTCCACGCGTTACGGCGCTGGAGCACCTCTGTTGGCATGTATCTCGTGTATTGTTCGTTGAGTCTATCGGTCAGTGTTCTAGGCCTGCAGAAGAATTGCTAGCATGTATTGTCTCCCAAGTCTCTATATATTACTTTGTTTAGTATGTCATAAAGTATTTCCTGCTGTGTATAAATGGTTCGAGATACTGAGATGAATCACGGTTAACCAAGCAAGGCTTGTGTTGCCAGATCACCCAACTTCATAGTTTATAGTTTGGATTGGCCATGGTCCACTGGCGTATATTACAGAACTTATCATCAATGATCTCCTAGACACATGCCCTCAATCAGGCAGCATCCACACAGCGAGCCCTTAGATTCCGTTTATCCCCGAACGTTCTGGGATCCCTCCGGGAACTTTTTATATTGAGCTAATTTGTCATCTCGTATCAATCTCAAGGCTGCCTTGCGAGCTGTTGTATGGTAGAGGCCTTGTTCACGAATGGCTAAGGTTCTCTTCAAGCCTGCTGGACCATGGGCAATGTATCAGATAGAGTTCAATGTGCGCTCTATGTATTGTTATTTCCAGTCTGATATTCTATAGCCACATGCTATGATTTCAAAGTCATTACTCATCTATATTTCAGACCAGCCTGTCTCGAAGATATCTTAGTCCATCCAGCACTTGCTCTTCATATCTCCATATCTTCACATCACAAAAGTTCTCAGGTTAATTACCTTTTTGTACTCTCATTGGTAATCTGATTGATCTCTTTCTCTCTTTCCCCATAGTTGTGATAAACCATAATGATTAAGCCCCCCCCCCCCTTGAGTGTTTCTCGGAATTCTGCCTTGGAAATAGGCTCCTCACACCCTATACAATATTCTCAAAATAAGCAAACCTGTAAATCAGTAGTATGACTTTGAAAGGCACAGAAGATGACTCACTTGGGGTATTCGGACATAGCTTCCTTCATAGCCGAAGTACCAAGCTGCTAAGATGTCTACTCGAAAAACCCGATGGATCTTACCTCACCTTCTCTCAAAAGCGGAAGCACGATTACCGATCTTTGCATATACCGCATATAACAGCGACTAAGTATCCCAATATATGGGGCAAGGATGGCTCTGCGGGTTGCTTATGTGGAAGAAGGAGCATGTCATGTCGTCGTTGTTGTCTACCCCGCCAAACCCGCTTGGGCTACATACCCCGCCATAGGTTTCTAAGAAATGTATAAGCAAACACCCGAGGAAGCTGGATTGCCGCGCCATTCACCCATTTTTGGTCTCATGAGCTCACTAGAATTGTTGAGACATTGAATTAAGAAAGAAAAAGAGGTATCATGTATACGTAAGTTTCTTTGCAGCAATTGAGTTGTTCCATACTGATACACAATAGAGCATCATTTGCCTTCTTCGAGGCGCTATGGGAGGTACGCATGGCTTCCCACCCTATATATTTTATCTGGTCGTTCAAAACATATTAAAACAAATTACAGGCGGGCATCACCCACTGTTTCGTGAACCTAGGTTCAGATCATCCCTCTATCATGGAAGCCATGGTAAAAGGCCAAACCGATAGGCCCGATCAATTTCCGAAAATCTACACTTGCCCCAATGAGATGGTTGCGTTGTCTATGGCTGATGGTTTTGCGAGATTAACTGGGAAACCACAGTGTGTTAGTACGTCTTGCTCTACTGCTTTCGTCTTTATTGTGGCTTGTAGCTGTGTCGGTGCTGATGAAGCTCTCTAGTCATCCACGTAGATGTAGGAACCCAAGGTTTAGGCGCAGCGGTGCATAATGCATCAGTTGGGAGAGCACCAGTATTAATTTTTGCTGGGATTTCTCCATTCACAATGGAAGGTGAGATGAGAGGATCGAGAACAGAATGGATCCATTGGATGCAAGATGTTCCAGACCAGAAGCAGATTGTGGCCCAGTATTGCAGGTATACTGCAGAGATCAAGACCGGAAAGAACATTAAACAGATGGTGAACCGGGCTTTGCAATTTGCGTGCAGTGATCCTCAGGGGCCAGTATACTTGGTAGGCTTTGCTTTAACATGGATTCTGAATAATTTCTGGGGTTAATCTTGCTAATTCTAACGATAGTGTGGTGCTCGTGAGGTGATGGAAGAAGAGATACAGCCGTACCATCTTAAGCAGGATCACTGGAGTAAGTAGCAGGTTATTCTTGACTAAAGTACCAGCATTGCTCGAATTTGGAACTGATGGCGTAATTTAGAACCAATTGAGCCTTCCGCGCTGCCAGAAGGTGCAGCAATGAAGATTGCCCTTGCGCTGAAGACAGCAACCAAACCTCTCGTCATCACAGGATATTGTGGACGAAATCACTCAACAGTCGGTGCTCTAGTTCGACTTGCCGACCTAGTCCCGTCCCTCAGAGTGTTGGATACTGGGGGCAGTGACATGAATTTTCCAGCTGACCATCCTGCGTGGTTAGGTGTAAGGTATGGTGTCGATGAGTCGATACGGAAGGCAGATGTGATCCTGGTTCTAGATTGTGACGTTCCGTGGATACCTACCCAATGCAAACCTTCGGATTCAGCCACAATATTCCATATAGACGTCGATACTCTTAAATCACAGATGCCTGTCTTCTACCTTCCGGCGATTGCTAGATATAAAGCAGACAGCTTCGCGGCTGTGAGTCAAATAGTCAAGGCTGCCGAGGACGATGTTGATCCATTAAGTGTGGAAGTAAAGGGGGCATTGCTGGACTATCGGGAAAATGACCATGCTGGTCACTTAGCAAAACTCTCGAATATCTATGTACCGAAAGATGATGGCTCTTTTGGAACTGGCCATCTTTGCAAGACACTGCGGAACCTTCTGCCAGCAGATACAATATTCGCCGTTGAAGCAGTCACGGTCAGTCCTCTCTTGTATCCTGAGCTCTTAAGACACCAAACATCATCATATCGATGCTAGATCCTCATTGAAAAACAGTCTACTGACAAATTGTAGAATACATTCTATGTTGCGGATGCCATACAAGCCACCCTCCCGGGTTCTTGGATCAATTGCGGAGGAGGCGGTTTGGGCTGGTCTGGTGGAGGAGCACTCGGTATCAAATTAGCATCTGAACATACTCTAGGCGTTGGTAAAGGTAAATTTGTGGTACAGATAGTTGGAGATGGAACATACATGTTCTCCGTACCGAGTAGCGTCTATTGGATATCTCGGCGATACAACATACCAATCCTAACCATCGTGCTAAACAACAAGGGTAAACCGCCCGTACACTCAGCAATATAATACTAGACTAACTACAAACAGGCTGGAATGCACCACGGAAATCCATGCTGCTCGTTCACCCAGATGGGTTAGGCTCTAAAGCTACAAACGAAGAACTGAATATTTCATTTGCGCCGGTTCCTGACTACGGGGGCATTGCAAAGGCTTCGGCGGGAGGAGACCTGTTTACGGAGAAGGTAGCAAAAGCAGATGAGTTGGAAGGCGTCCTGAAGAGGGCTATTGCGTCCGTCATGAATGGCACAACTGCGGTTGTCGATGCAGTTGTTGTACTGGGCTCGTAAGACTGGATAATGGTAATGGATACGAGATAGTGGTTGTAATCCGCGTTCATCTATGCAAGCCCATGTATATGGAAAATGGTTAGATAACAATAGATCTTCCTCTAAGAAAGGGTCAAGGAATGTCGTAACCTGAGCACCATATCTACTTCACTACCGCAAGTTCTAGCTTTCAAGCCTAACTATTGGGCCATAATTTCAATAAGAGAGTCCTCATTTGTGTAACTTTTATAGTTACTGGCTTCTAAAAAGTAATGTGCTCTATTTCGTTAGATCCGAATCTTACTACGCTATTAATTCACCTTTCCGGACCTTAGGAGCTGACTTCAACACGCATTAGTGTTTCACCTCATAGTCAATCACGGAAGGCCCTTTATAGGCAATGTACTGTGCATCAACCAATAAACAAAAACCAAGAAGTTTCCATATATAGGCTATTTATGAAGTGTTACATTATCACACTAAGTCCGTAGTATGTCCATCCTTCTCCTCAGGGCCAATACATCTACCAACCCAATACCAGCCCCAACCCCGTGTAGCTAGCCAAAAACATCAAAATAATCTCAGCAGCCGAATGCACCATACCTAGACCACCCGCATACCTTCCACTGCCGGCCTTTTTCTCAGGGCCCATGTTCTCGTCCTTGCTGTAACCCTTCATGTAGAAGACCCTGCTCGTGAGCCACAGCCCACCCAAGACCGAGCTCGCAAGCGGGAACTTCAGCCCGGAAACCAGCACCGCGGTGAGGTAGGTGGGCAGATGCTCGCCAAAGTTGGCGTGGGCTCGTTGCGCGCAGTTGAACTGGTGGGCCGCGAGATCGGTGCGCGAGGAAGGTGCGTAGCATGCTGGGTAGGCAATTTTGGCAGCCTTGCGGTAGCTGCCTGTGTTCATGCCGTGCCAGTAGTTGAGGAAGAAGGAGGAGGTTGCGGCCAGGACGACGTAGCTTTGGTGGGACAAGTCAGTTTTGGGGCTCTCGGTAAGGGTAAAGAAGGGCACTGGGAAGATGATGCGGATCGAGGGAAAATTTACCCGTAGTTGTGATCAATTGAAATGGTAGCCATTGTTGCGATGTGTTTAATTGCTGAGATCTTGATCTGGTGTTGAAGTGGCGGCTTTAAAGATCGTGATTTGCGATTGTCTTTGAACGGAAAGCGTATGTATTTAAATAGAGGATTGGCAAACAAGATTTGTCATTCAATTGGAAATGTGAAATGATCGAGTATGAAGTATGTGTCTCTTTTAAATCACTTAGATCCGAGTAGAAACGCATCGAACGAGACACATGGAGATCCAAGCACTGGAGATAGAGTTGTCGGCGCAACTTGCTTGCCGTGTCCGAGAGTGCGGGCAGATTTTAAGTCCGGCTTCAAGGAGATAACGAGGAAACCCATGGTGAGTGGTGAAACTAAACACTTTCTATATATGCGAGCAGGTTAATAGAACCATTTCGGATTGAAAGTGAGGTCACAATGTTGGTTTCTGTCGATGGAAGCCCTGTATGCTTTCTGCAGCGTACTTCATGTCAGCATTGATACATGGAGGTGAGCCCCATGTACGGTCCTGTGAACAGGTGGTGGTACAGAGTTCAGCATTGTGACGGCGCGGCCAAATAAATGCGTGGAGATATGGATGATGATGGATGGGCTCATGGGCTTTGGATCTTGGCTTCACCAGCTTCGAGATGCAGTATTGGAGGGGGAGAGGTCAGCTACTTATATACTGTTTGTTGGTTCCACCGGCACCAACACCAGCACCAACAACAGGGGCACAAGCACGCAATTAGAAAACTCAACAGATAACTGAAGATCCCGCTTAATATACTATTACAGTACATCCTGACCAGTAAGCACACTCGGTTCGGGTGTACTAAATATGTAATCCTTCGAGAAGCCATAGCTGTCCAAACTCAATTCACTAAATTTTATACGTCATTGAAATTATTGTTAAAAATCAACTCTTGCAAGTCGCTTTCACAGCAAAGGCGAGAAACTTATGCTGTGGTTCCTTAGATTACTGTAGGCACCTAGAGTTATGTAGGTTCAAGCGAGCTGGGGTTCACCATGTATTCGTATACACTTTGTCCTCATCAGGGTATTTACACATCTCATATCCAGTCAATACGGGCACAATGCTCCCAACTCACAATTCCATAATTCATAAGTTCATAATCATTCAATTGCATCTTTCCGTAGGCTCTCGCCAATCCAGCTTGAGCCCCTTGAACACCCTTTTCTCCTTCTCCAAAAGATCCATACAGTCGCCTTCCAAGTCTTGCCATTCTCCTGTTTCCTTTACGACCACGCCGCTACTGTCGAATTTCAACGGCGGATCCAGCGTGTTGACGTATTTACGAAGGTCCTTTTCGAACTGTGTGCCGCCGCTCCATCCAATAATCGCACACCCAGCTGTCTTCCATGGCGAGATGATGATATCTACTCTCCGCTTGGGATTTCGAGTACTCGATTGTCCGAGCAAATCCGCATTCTGCCAAACCACTAGTCCTTTGTCTAGAGTATCGAAACCACCATGCGATCTAGGCATACTCCCTTTCCATGTGACAGGTTCTTGATATCGAGCGCTATTCCTGCTAGAAGTAACCAGCTGTTGCGTGATCCATTTGTCTTTTCCCAGCTGGTAGAGGATTTCTCTGACGAAATCTTGTGTTGCTTCCTCGTCTGGATGGGTGAGAATCACATCCACATCCCCCGACATAGTTTTTCCTCTTCGATAACCGCCAGTGATGACCATCTGGAAACCTTCACGAATTTGGTTGGCGTATTTCAAGATGACGGATCCAATATACTCTACTTCTGCTCTGGGGATTTTTTCCGCGAAGTCATCGTAGTATTTCACACCAACCTGTTGATTCTCTGTCAATGAGCCCCAGTTCTCTACTAGATCATCAAGATCACGCCAGCCTTTCTTATAAAATTCCAGTGCTTTCTTTTCGCCCACATCGTAGATTCCATAAAACGTTTTCATTGATTGGAACTTTTCATCATACTCGAGATCCTGAATATCTTTAATCCGGCCTGTAGTCTTCCACTCTTGGAAATGGCCCACGGTTGAAGGTCCACAACCTGGTAAGCGTTCTATCTCGTAATGAGATATGATTGTGTATGGATAAGCCGCAATGGCAGCAATTGCCCGGGACTTTTGGTCTGCTGATATCCTGTCGCCTCGCATCAAAAGACGCTCTTCACGGATAAGTTTGAGTTGAGCAATGAACTCTTCATTTGGCCCCTTTAGAGGTGTTCGCCAGTGACAAGAAAATGGAGAGCCGAAATATGATGGAAGAAGTGGGAGATTTCTGGCAAGATCATGCTCTGATGTGCTTTCATGAAGGAGTTGTGGTCTTTGACTTAACGTCTGACTGTTTTTCCCTCCGGAATGTCGACTTCTAGACATCTTTTCATGAAATAACTGTCGGGGAGGTGTATCTGCTCTAGCTCTTTCCAATATATTCTTCGTTTTTTCCGGAGTGGGTAAAAGTGTACGTTGCGGAGTCGGTGGATTCATGTGCCTCTCACCAAAAGTTCCCTCCCATAATAAGTATGGTCCTGGGGGAAGTAGTGATCCCGCACTGATAGAATCAAAATACCACTCGAGGCTCAAAAACTTAACTGTATCACCCCCAAACACATAGTCATCAGCAAGCAAAGTTTTTGATAAGATAGAGTTTGGTGAAGTATTCATGAGCGGAGGAGAGCCTTGCGATGGTGATCTTGGACTTGATCTCCCTGTTTTATTCTCATCTTCAGATTCTGTGCTTGAATCTAGAATAATGACATCTTTTCCATCTAGTGTCTTGTCAATATTTCTCCACTTATTCAAACTCATAGAATTCGTTTTCTTTTTCGCCGACTTTTGATCCTTAGTTACTCCTTCGATTATGCCAGTAGTATGGGTTTGAGCAGATTTTGGGGCTACACCCAATGATTGCAATTCTTGAATTGCTCGACGCGGTCCTTTGATTCCTCTTGCGAGTATGATATTAGCCTCTTTAATATTGTATCTCAGTGCCCCGCCTAACTGTCTCTCCAAAGCTAGAAGTTCGCTATCGCGAAGGAACTCATTATGGACCAAGTAAACGGGGGGCAAGGGCAAACATGGAGAACCCATCTCCAAGCGCCGATAGTAAAGCTTCAGGCTGGAGGATTTGGGTTTCAAAATGTTCCGCAAAAAAAACCCCCCCAAAAAAGCTTTTAGATGTGTTGGTTATATACAATTTGTGTCACGGCAGTAATAATAATAAAGCGGGGCTGCACGGAATGGATGACGAGCGTACTTTCTTTATATAACCCCAGAATCAATTGGGGGCTGAAGAACAGAGTATCTACTTAATTTAAGCAATCTCTAGGCAGAACCCATAGCAAGAGAATTGGTTTAAGTACGTGTGCTGCGTTGTTAAATGTGACTTGACATCTCTATACGCGGTAAGTATGGTTAGAATGCTTAAAAGACAGTAGTATGGTTATTGTATTTGTTTTGGCCCTCGTATTTAAGAGCGACCAGAATGTTACAGATTAGCGAGACCTGCGAATGCTAAACTCCGATTTTTTCTAGATCTAGTTTTAAACATCCTCAAATTCTATTTCCTCCTCACTTTCTACATCCTCCTCCAGCTTAATCTTTTTAGAGGCTCTGCTATCGTCTCCACCACCAGGAGTTGACATTGCTGGAGTAGCAACACCACTCCCCCCGGTCATTACATCCTCAAATCCAAGATCTTCATCCTCATCTTCATCGTCACTATCCCCTTCTTCATCTTCTTCCTGCTCGGCTTCCTTGGCCTGTTCTGCTTTGAGACGTGCAAAATAATCGTCAATCTCGGCACTTTCACCATTTGTGGATAGAGTATCAGCATCCTTCTGTTCACCCCCCACGGACTGTGAGGTCTGAAAACTGGGCTGTGAGGTAAACTTCACCTGTTCACCCGTAATGGTGCTGTGGGTAAAGTGAACAGGCATAGCATTCTGGGAAGCAATCTTCTCTTTCCGAGCTCTCTCTGCTGCTTGATCGGCTTCTGTAGGGCCATCCGATCCTGTAAGTGTGATAGAAATGGAGGTGGGTCCTGTATTTGCCATGCCCTTCACAGCTGTGGGCTTGTTCGCAGATGCATCAACAGGTTTTGTCTCGTAGGCTGGGTTACTCTCATCGCGAACAACTTTGATGGCAACTTCAAATGCTCGCTCGAAAGTATTCTCTGGAATGACAACCTGATCGATTCTTGGTAGCATATCGGTGATAAACTTGAACTGCGCATTCAGTTTTGTAGATTGTTCATGCCCCCCTTGGTTGGCACCAGTGTCGTCTCTAAGTCCAAACCCGCACTTCTGGCATAAGAACCCTGATGGACCAGATCTAAACGAAATCACGTCCAGTATAGTGTATTCACTTTTACACCGATCGCAGAAGTACTCTTTCCTTTCCTCAGCTGGGACGGTGTTGCCTTGAACAGATTTGTCAATCGAGTAGACCCTCCATTTGATCGCATCGATGGTCGCGCGGTAGTCAATAAAATAATAGGTTCGATTCATAGGGCGAGTCTGACCTTCTTTCAGCTCTGAACGCGTATGACTAGATATGCAATCAGCAGCTATTTTGAAGGTTTCAACAAAGCAATTGAGCTTACACTGCAAGAAATCGATCTTCTTTCAACCGCCCACACAACTTGTGTAGCTCCTTAACATTTATCCCCATCATATATGCCAAATCATCATCTCGTACTGCAGAGTGGATCACCAGTGCATCGATAAGAACAATATGTCTCGTATCGTAAAATGTCCTCATACAGTGCCGAACCAGCTCTTTTGCCAAATCCATGATTGCGGTACAGGGAACAAGAGGGGCCTAAACGGGAAAAGAACTGATGGCGAGATATAAGATATGTGACCCACAGTGTTTTGTGATGCCAAAACTAGAACCAAGACTCCAGAGGCCCAAAGGCTGGCGTTTGATGGTTGTGCAGGATATTGATCCGAAAGTATCAAAGGATGTCAAAGAGTCCCATTATTATTCACGCGCCACTGATAGCACTGCCTGAGCCCGAGTGAATGGCAGGCAGTACGTATGGCAGAGATGTGGCTATACAACAGATTATATATTCACTGGCTCGGGCTGCCTTGTTATACCAAAAAGGAAAATGCGGTTGAGGTCACTACCAAGCAAAATGGACAAAAGTGCAGTATGCTCAAAGCTGCAGCCTTGTCTGGCCCCACCCTGGTCTAGCGCGCCTCGTCTGGTGGGGATGAGATTTTGACCATCCAAAACTTCTTCAAGAGAGCAATTGAGGGGTGATGAAAGTCTTTCAAACACTCTCAGGATGGAGAACAACACTTCCAATGCTGCTCCAGCCAGGAGTGAGGGTGGTATGTAATTCAAG
>Ga0247812_10001346_pt1 | contig 13963 bp, 16 predicted proteins | sample UWRJL149409B1_FD_178011 | JGI IMG/M metagenome (GOLD analysis project Ga0247812, IMG submission 178011) | Plant litter microbial communities from Arlington Agricultural Research Station in Wisconsin, United States - UWRJ-L149-409B-1 | ecosystem: Environmental > Terrestrial > Plant litter >...
CCCTCGGCGAGGGCGTCTTCGGCACCGTCGCCGCGGTCTCGATGCTCGTGCAGGAGCGCGGATGGAGCGGCGAGGCGGTGGCGATCGTCGTCGCCGGGCTGGGCATCACCTTCGGGCTGTGGTGGAGCTACTTCATCATGCCGTCCGGCCCCGTACTCGAGCGCTACCGGTCGCGCGCCTTCGGCTGGGGCTACGGGCACATCCTCATCTACGGCTCGATCGCGGCCACCGGCGCCGGGCTGCACGTCGCCGCGTACCTGAGCGAGGGCCACACGGTGGTCGGCGTGCCGGGCACCGTGAGCGCGGTGGCCATCCCGGTGCTGATCTTCTCGATCTCGCTGTTCACGCTCTACACCGGGCTGCTGCAGGAGTTCGACCCGTTCCACGTCGCGCTGTTCCTCGGCACTGTGCTCGCCCTCGTCGCCGCGGTGCTTCTCGCCTACGGCGGCGCATCCCTCGGCTTCTGCCTGCTCTGGATCACCGCGTCGCCGGCGATCGTCGTCGTCGGCTACGAGACGATCGGGCACCGGCACCAGGCGGAGGCGCTGTCCCGCATCCTCGGGCCCCGCGCCTAGGGCGTCAGACGGACCCGGGCTTCGCGAGCAGCCCGCGCCGCGCCAGCAGCACCGTGATGACGCTCACCGCGACGAGCGGCACACCGCCGGCGATCAGCATGCCGGTCGGGGCGCCGAGGTGCTCGACGATGAAGCCCATCGCAGGTCCGCCGATCGACTGCCCGCCCAGCAGCACGAGAACGTACAGCGCCATGACGCGCCCCCGCACACCGGCGTTCGACGAGAGCTGCACCAGCGAGTTGGCCGCCGTGATGAACAGCAGCCAGGTGAGGCCGACCGCCGCGAGCGAGACCCCGAAGGCGGCCTCCGTGGGCATCATCGAGGCCACCGTCTGCACCAGGGAGTAGCAGAGCGCCGCGACCACGATGCCGCGCAGGCCGAAGCCGCGCCGCCGGGTCGACAGCACGGCGCCGACGAGCGCGCCCACCGCCACGAGAGTGTTGAACAGCCCGTAGCCGGCCGCGCCGACGCCGAAGACGTCCTTCGCGTAGGCCGACAGGATCACCGGCATGTTCTGCCCGAACACGGCGAGGAACCCCATGATCACGATCGTGTAGAGAATGGCCGGCTTCGAGGAGACATAGCGGATGCCCGCCCGCAGCTGGCCGGGTTCGCGCGGCATCGCGCGGGTGCGGAACAACTCGCTCGAGCGCAGTCGGCCGAGGCTGAGCACCACGAACACGCAGGCGATGGCGTTGATGCCGAAGGACCAGCCGGCGCCCACCGCCACGAGCAGCGCACCGCTGAGAGCGGGGCCGACGAGGGCGCCGAGCTGGAAGATCGACGAGTTCATGCTGATCGCGTTGCGCAGGTGGTACGGGCCCACCATCTCCCCGACGAAGGCCTGGCGCGCCGGGTTGTCGATCACGGTCACGAAGCCGAGCAGCAGCGCGGAGGCGTAGATGTGCCAGACCTCGACGGTCCCGGTGAGCACGAGCGCCGCGAGGGCGGCGCTGGTGAGCACGGACACCGACTGGCAGATCATCAGCAGTGTGCGCTTCGGGTAGCGGTCGACGATCACGCCGCCGATGAGGCCGAAGACGAGCATCGGCGCGAACTGCAGCGCCACCGTGATGCCCACGGCGGTGACGCTGCCGGAGAGGTCGAGTACGAGCCAGTCCTGCGCGATCCGCTGCATCCACATGGTCGTCATGGCCACGAGGTTGGAGACGGCGAAGATGCGGTAGTTGCGCACCGAGAGGGAGGCGAAGGTCTGCTTCCACGGCGGTGGGGAGGTGAGCTGGGTGAGGGGTTCGGTTGGCGGGAAGCCGGTGGTGGTCGCGGAAGTCACGTATGTCCTGGAGTCGTTGCGTATCGGCCGGCGAGAAGCGGCACATCCGACCGTATCGAGCGCGGCATGGATCGCGATAGTCAATGAAGGGTATAACTGGCATTACGTTTTCGAATGAGAGGCGCATCGATGTTCGACCCCGTACTGCTCCAGACCTTCCTCGCCGTCGCCGAGACCCGCAGCTTCACGGGCGCGGCCGCCCAGCTCGGGCTCAGCCAGCCGACCGTGAGCCAGCAGATCCGCAAGCTGGAGACGGCGGCGGGCCGGCAGCTCGTCGCGCGCGACACCCGCGAGGTGCGGCTCACCGACAACGGCGACGCCATGGCCGGCTTCGCGCGCACGATCCTCGCGGCGCACGCCTCGGCCTCGAGCTACTTCAGCGGGTCGGCGACGCGGGGCAGACTGAGGTTCGGCGCTGCGGACGACCTGGCCACCACGCAGCTCCCGCGCATCCTGCGGCATTTCCGCCAGTCGCACCCGCACATCTCGCTCGAGCTGGTGGTCAACCAGAGCGGCGTGCTGCACCGGAGGCTCAAGGCCGGGCAGCTCGACCTCGTCTTCATCAAGCAGTTCCCCGAGGCCACCGACCCCGCCTCGACCGAGGTCGGCACCGTCGTGCGCACCGACGAGATGGTCTGGATGGCGCAGGAGAAGACCCTGCTCGAGCCCGGCGAGCCGGTGCCGCTCGTGATGTACCAGTCGCCGAGCATCAGCCGCCGGCTCGCGATCGAGGCCCTCGAGGCGGATGCCCGCACCTGGCGCATCGGCTGCAACACCCGCGAGGTGAACGGCGTGCTCGCCGCCGTGCGGGCCGGCCTCGGTGTCGCGGTCTACCCGCACACGCTGATCCCCGACGACCTGGTGAAGGTGAGCAGGCGCTTCGACCTGCCGACCCTCGGACAGGTGCGCTTCACCCTGCTGTCCAACCCGCTCGCGCCCGCGGAGCCGGTCGCGGCACTCTCCTCGGCGATCATGGCGCGGTCTCTGGTCTAGCCGGCGGGCGACGGGATCCGCGGCAGCCAGCAGCGCACCGAGTCGCGGTACCGCCGGTAGTCGTCGCCGAAGCGCTCCTCGAGGTCGACCTCCTCGAGCGGCCGCACGGTGTAGTTCCAGAGAAGTGAGCCGATCAGCGCGTAGGCGACCACGAGCCACGACCCGAGCAGCAGCCCCACAGCAACGCCCTGCACGATCCCTGCCACCGCCATCGGGTTGCGGATGTACCGGTACGGCCCGGCGACGACGAGCCGGTTCGGCATCGCCGAGGGCAGCGGGGTGCCCTGCCCGCGCACCGACATCGAGATCGCCGACCAGATCCCGAGCGCGCAGGCGGAGACGAGCACCACGACGCCGACGATCGGCGTGAACCACGGCCACTCGAAGCCGACCGCCCAGCGCCGCTCGAGCCAGCTCACCACGATCGGGAGCACCACCAGGAAGAAGCCCCAGAAGACGACGATCTGCGCGAAGGTCGACGCTACGTGCACCCGGGCGGTGCTGCGCGGAGCAGCGGGACGGAAGGCGAAGGGCCCGGCGATGAGCCACTCGGTGGGGATGCGTCCGCGCACCACGAGGCTCAGGGCGAGCAGCGAGCAGCCGGCGGCCGCCGCCATCACCAGCACACCCCACCCCGCCTCGGCGGTCGCGGTGGCGTAGACCGCGAGCGCCACGGCGACGACGAGCGTCCACCCGGTGGCGATCCACGCGGCGAACCGCACCCCGGCGGCGGCCACGGCGGAGGCGACCACGAAGAGCGGGATGTCGAACGCGGCGACCACGACCGGGTCGAGGCCGCCGAGAGTGGCCGCGCGCACGAACGGCGAGAACGCCACGGCGACCCACCACGCTGCGCCGGCGAGTGCCTGCGCGGCGAAGTAGAGGCGGCCCCAGGTCATGGCCGCGCTCAGCGGTTCTCGGTGCACTCGATAGTGCCGGCGATCGTCGCCTCCGCGTCGACGACTCCGACGATGGTGCGCTCGGCGCCCAGCGCAACGGCGGTCAGACGGAGCGGCCGGGATGCGGAACGCGTCATGGGGAGGACTCTCTGCAGCCCTCGAGACCCGAGTAGTCAGTAAGGCGCGGCGCTCGTCAGTCTATTGCGGGCATCCGGTCACTTTTCTGTTGAGCGGATGCGCGCGCTAGACGACCGGAACGACGCCGAGGGTCTTCTGTGCCTGGTCGGCGTGGGCGCTGTCGACGAGGATGTCGTAGCGGCCGGCCTCGAGGCGCTGGCGTGAGGCGAAGTCGCGGCGTCCGCGCGTCGCCCAGTGCCCGGCGAACCCGAACACCGCGCCCCAGACGGCACCGAACACGACCGCGCTGAGCGCGAGGGCGATCCAGTCGCCGGTCGGCAGGAAGATCCCGAGGAGCACGCCGAGGAGGAGTCCGAACCAGGCTCCCCCGGCGGCGCCGTTGAGTGCGGCCTTGCCCTTCGTGAGGCGCCCCGTCACGTCCTCGACGATGCGGATGTCGCGCCCCACGATGCTCACGTGCTCCACCGGGAAGCCCGCGTCGGACAGCGCATCGACCGCGGCCTGCGCCTCGAGGTAGCCCGCGTAGGTGCTGATGGTGCGGGTGGAGCCGGTCGGCTGCGTGGTGGTGATGTCCATGGTGAATCTCCCCTAAGTAGTTGGTGTACCCCAACTATATTTCGTGATCCGCCGACCGATCGCCGAATGCCGGCTCGAACAGAGAACACTCAGACAACATTCAGAGAGCGGATGCCGCGCTCAGCGCCCCGGCAGGGTGGCGAGCGACTGCGACCGACGTTCGACGAGCTCGGCGTAGGTGCCGTCGCGCTCCGCCCACCGGTGCTGGAGCACTCCGCGCACGAGGACCTCCCTCGGGGTGGGCGTCCGACCCAGCAGGTCGACCACCTCGTCGAGGAATCCCTCGAGTGGCAGCGCGGCGGGATTGACCTTCTCCTGCCCGGCGGTCGCGACGGCGGGCGGGATCAGCTCGACGACCTCGACGCCGGCTCCGGCGAGCTGCGCGCGGAGGGCCTCGGTGTAGGCGTGCACCCCGGCCTTCGACGCCGCGTAGCCGGGCATGAGCGGGAAGGGGAGGAACGCGATCCCGGAGGTCACCGTGATGACGGTGCCGGCGCCGCGCTGCACCAGGTGCGGGGTGAAGGCGTCGACGACGCGGATGGTGCCGAGCAGGTTGACCTCGATGCTGGACTCCGACAACGCGAAGTGCGCGGGGTCGCGGAGGTCCTCGATGTGCATCACGCCCGACATCGTCACGACGACGTCGAGGTCCGGGTGGGCGGCGAGCACCTCGTCCCGCGCCCGGAGAACGGAGGCGGGGTCGGTCACGTCGATCTCGACGGTCTCGAGGTCGACGACCCGGCCGGGGGTGCGGCCGCCGACGACGACGGTGCTGCCCGCTGCGGCGAACCGCCGCGCGAGTCCGAGCCCGATGCCCGACGTGCCGCCGACGATCAGAACGGTGTGGGTGCCGATGTGCATGAGTGACTGCTTTCTCTTGGGGGATGACGACGGTCTCCATGGTTGCCGGGGGCGCGCGGACCAGGCAGGTCCCCGCCGATCCGGGGAGTGACAGGACCCCCTCTCGACGGCTCCCCCGCGGATATCGTGGGTGCCGTGGACGAAACCGGCAGCACGAACCGACTCGGCGAGTACCAGCGCGCCCGACGCGCGCTGGTGACCCCCGAGCAGGCCGGCCTCCCCGGCGGCCCGAACCGGCGGGTCGCCGGCCTGCGCCGCGAGGAGGTCGCGCTGCTGGCGGGCATCAGCGCCGACTACTACCTGAGGCTCGAGCGCGGCCGCGACAGCAACCCGTCGTTGCAGGTGCTCGAATCACTCGTGCGCGTGCTGCGCCTCGACGAGGTGGAGGCCGAATACCTGCTCGCCCTGGGTAGCCCCAAGCCGCGGATGCGCCCGAAGCGCCGCGTCGAGCGGGTCCCCGCGCGTCTGCACCACCTGCTCGCCGCGCTCGACGTGCCCGCGTTCGTGGAGGGTCGCTACTTCGACGTGCTCGCCTCGAATCCCGCGGCCGTCGCGTTCTCGCCGCGCCTCGCGCCCGGCCATAACCGGCTGCGGTCGTTGCTGCTGGACCCCGAGGAGCGCGCGTTCCACGAGAACTGGGAGGGCGCGGTCGCCCAGTTCGTGGCCCTCGCCCGCCAGAGCATCGGCGACGACATCGGTGACGCCCGCGCGGTCGAGCTCATCGGGGAGCTCTCGCTCGCCAGCGCGCGGTTCCGCACCCTGTGGGCCCGGCACGACATCCGGCGGCTCGAGGGCGGGAGCACCACCGTCAACCACCCGACGGTCGGCGCGCTTCGCCTGAACCGCGAGAAACTGCCCGTCGGCGACCTCGTGCTGGTGGTCTACTACCCCGATGCGAGCAGCGACGCCGCGGAGAAGCTGGGCATCCTCGCGTCGCTCGCGGCGGCATCCGCTTAGACGCTCGCCTTCTCGACATGTGAACGGTGTCCACATACAATGGCCGCGTGGACGCCTACCAGCCGCCGCCCGGCGGAGCCCGCACCTTCGCCCAGGTGCTCGTGAACACGGCCGTGGCGAACGTGACGACGAGCTTCCTCTGGTTCGCCCTCACCTTCTGGGTGTACCTCGAGACGCGGTCGGTGCTCGCGACCGGCATCATCGGCGGCGCGTACATGCTGCTCGTCGCGGTGTGCTCGATGGCCTTCGGCACGATCGTCGACCGGCACCGCAAGCACTCGGTGATGGTCTTCGCCGGAGCTGTGACGCTCGTCTCCTTCGGCATCGGCGTCGGCTTCTACACGGCGTTCCCGGAGTCCACGCTGCTCGATCTCGGCGGACCCATGTTCTGGCTGTTCAGCGGGGTGATCCTCTTCGGGGCCGTGATCGAGAACATGCGCAACATCGCGCTCTCGACCACGGTGACGCTGCTCATCCCCGAGGAGCGGCACGCGAACGCCAACGGCCTGGTCGGCACGGTGCAGGGCCTGGCCTTCATGGTGACGAGCGTGTTCAGCGGACTCGCGATCGGGCTGCTGGGCATGGGGTTCACGCTCGTCATCGCGATCGTGCTCTCGGCCGCGGCGCTCGCGCACCTGATGTTCCTGCGCATCCCCGAGGAGCTCCCCGCCCACGACGGCGAACGGCGGCCGCTCGTCGACCTGCGCGGCAGCATCACCGCCGTGCGCGCCGCCGCGGGGCTGTTCGCGCTCATCATCTTCTCGACGTTCAACAACCTCATCGGCGGCGTGTACATGGCGCTGATGGACCCCTACGGTCTCGAGCTGTTCCCCGTGGAGTGGTGGGGCGTCGTGCTCGGAGTCACCTCCACCGGGTTCATCATCGGCGGGCTCCTGGTCGCGAAGTTCGGACTCGGGCGCAACCCGATCCGCACGATGCTGCTGCTGGTCGTGCTGATGGGCGTGCTCGGCGCCCTGTTCACGATCCGCGAGTGGTGGTGGATCTACGCGGCGGGCATCTGGCTCTACATGACGCTGATCCCCGCCGTCGAGGCCTCGGAGCAGACCGTCATCCAGAAGGTCGTGCCGTTCTCCACCCAGGGGCGCGTGTTCGGCTTCGCGGCCGCCTTCGAGTCGGCGGCCGCGCCCGTCACCGCGTTCCTGATCGCTCCGATCGCGGAGTTCCTGATCATCCCCTACATGAACTCCGATGCCGGCCGCTCGAGCCTCGGGTGGCTGCTCGGCGACGGGCAGGCCCGCGGGATCGCGCTCGTGTTCCTCGTGTCGGGCATCGTGATGGTGCTCGCCGCGGTCGGCGCCTTCTTCACCCGCTCGTACCGCACCATCTCGGCGGAGTACCTGGGGCAGGACGACGCGGTCGACGCGGGCGTGGAGGCCGCCCGCCCCTAGGCCGGACTCACTCCGCCCGCGCGGCGATCCCCTCGGGGCCGGCGGACGCCTCCACCGGGCGTCTGCCCCGAGTGACGAGCCAGGATCCGGCCAGCACGAGGGCGAAACCGAGGATGGTCCAGACGGTGACCCGCTCGCCGAGCACCAGCACGCCGGCGATGATCGCGACGGCCGGGTTGACGTAGGTGATGGTGGTCGCCTTCACCGGGCCGATCTCCGCGATGAGACCGACCATCAGCAGGAAGGCGAGCGCACTGCACACGACGGCGAGCACGATGATCGAGCCGGTGACCTCGGCCGACGGCCAGACGCTCGGCCAGCTCTGCGTCGCGAGCACCACCGGGATGTAGATGAGAGCGGCCGCCGCCAGGGAGACGGCCACGACACCGACGCCCGGCAGGTCGGGCATCCATCGCGACAGGATCGCCGGACCGACCGCGTAGCCGACGACGACCACGCCCATCTCGAGCACACTCGGCAGGTCGGAGCCGCCCACGTCGAGCCCGACCAGGCCGGCGACACCGAGCATGCCGAGCAGGATGCCGAGCCAGTTGACCCCCGTCAGCCGAGCCGGGCGCCCCAGGGCGAAGGCCACGGCGACGCCGGCGAGGGGGACGGCGGCGAGCAGGAGGCCCGCCGTCGAACTCGGCAGCTCCCGCTCGGCGGAGCTCAGGAAGTACCACGGCAGCACGATCTCGGCGAGCGTGTACGCCAGCATCGGCTTCCAGTACCGGAGCACAATGCGGACTTCGCTCCGGAAGACCGCGAGGGGCAGGAGCAGGATCGCCGCGAGCGCCGACCGCGCGAGCACCACCATGGCCGGTTCGAGTTCGCCCACAGCGACCTTGATGAACAGGTACGGGATGCCCCAGGCGATCCCGAGGCCGGCGAAGAGGAGGAGTCCGCGGCGAGTCACGATCCCATTGTGTCCCCGGGCACCGACAGAGTCTCCTCCCAGAATTCCGCGCCGCGCGCCGCGCCCCCGCCCGCATCGAATCGCGCCGCCTCGGAACCGGGTTTGCGGCGGGCCTGCTCGTGCATCGATGCGCCGAAGCTGACGGCGAAGTCCAGCCGCGGCACCGCGAGTCCGACCTCCCGGATGAATGCGGGGTCCCAGCGGTCGGCACCGCTGCCAGAGACATCGAGGGAGGTCGCCGCCTCGAGCAGGAACCCCTCCGCGTCGGAGAGCGGGTCGACGGAGCGCATCGCGTGCTTCTGGATGACCTCCTCGACGCGACGCCGACGGTCCGGTGGCCAGCCGGCGCCCGCCGCGAAGGACCAGGCGACGGCGCCGCCCGCGTCCTCGAACGGCGTCGCGACCGCATCGAACTCCGGCACGACTCCGAGATCGTGCAGCATCGCGGCGACGAACAGCAGTTCCGGGTCGTGGTCGAGCGACATGGTCTCCGCCAGGCGCTGGGCCCACACCCACGACCGGAGGCAGTGGTTCACCAGCGCCGGGCCGCTCCACTTCTCGAGCACCTCGAGCGCGAGCGCAGCGGTGGGGGTCGGGGGCGTCAGGAGGGAGTTCGCATCGGGCATGCCTCACGGTATTGGCACGGGCGGGCGGCGCGAGGGCTCCCCGCCGCTGTTGGCAGCGAATCCCCGCGGGTTGGCAGAATCAAGAGGCCGGTGGTGCTTCAGCGTTTCCGGCAGTGAACACGATGGTCGAAGGAGCTTTGTCAGTGACCACGTGCATCCGAGCACCAATCGATGACACCGCGTTGACAACCTTGGTTGCAGGGTGTCGCCACTTCGGCGGCGGACTCGCGTTGGTCGTGTAGAGAGCCCGCGGTGACCACGCGCCCAGCATCCCTTCGGCGAAATTGTGATCGGATCCGTGATGAGGCAGGGCGAATACTGCGACCGATTTCTTGACCACTTCGAAGTGACCGAGAAACGCTTCAAGTCGCCCCTGTGCGCTCAAACATGCATCTCCAGTCAGGAGCCAGCCCTTGGCCGAGCCCGACGGGATGATCGTTCTTCCAATGCGTAGGCGACCGTCCCCACGCAATGAATGATGTTTGGGACCCGAGTAGAGGGACATCGATGTGACATTGGCATCCTTTGGCCTTATGGCCGTTGTATAAGCGCTCGTCACGTCGACGGCATGCCTTGTCAGCAGCTCGCGCATCGCCGCCGCATTGAGATTATTGACAAGATGATCAGCGCTCGGATTCTTTGCTCGCAGCCGCTTCTTCAGCTCGCCTATGAAAGCAGACTTCTGACCGAACACGTCAGGGTCAATGAATGTCTTCAAGAGCCAATCGTCCCCGTCATAAGTTGCGGAGCGGTATGGGTTCTTCACAATGATGTCGACTGCGTGAGTCAGGGTGACATTCCGGCCGCGGGTCACCGGAAAAGCTCCCACCAGCTGGAACGGCAGACGCTCGACGAGTGCGTCGAGATCGTCGCTCGATGTTGGGACCGCGTCGTCAGAATCGTCGGGGTCGACCGGGTCGAAATCGTCCGGTACCTCGTCGTCTCCAACGACGAAGATCACGTCATCGGCTAGCGGGGAAAGTGCGGCGCGCGGGTGGATCAGGATCTCCAAGGCGAGCCCCTGGACGGCCGCGTCCTCGGAATTCGCAGACTGGGCGAAAGTGATGAGTCGATTGAACGGGTCCAACAACGGAAGAATGATCGTCTTGATCTTGCCTCCACCGCTCGTGATTGCAGCGTGGAGTTCTCCTACAGCGTTGGTGTGGTCTGCGTGCGCATGAGAGATGAACAGAACATCCAAATCAGCGCCGTTGATTTCATTTCCGTAGGCGGTGACGGCCAGGTCGATGTTTGAGCGACTAGAGCCGAATTCACCGCAGTCGTAGACGTATCGAAACGGATTGAATATCGCTCCATCCCCACCTACCGTCCAAGAGGGTTCCTGCTCATTCCGCGAGAACTCGACGCTGGCGGTATGGAAACCGCCTTGTCCGACCGGTCGTTGTGTCCGCGTAACCCAGTACGCCATGCCGCCCCCCGTACAGCGCCTACTGTCAGCCAGTCCGCGCCACCCGGTTCGAACCTAATGCACGGCGGCGAAGGAAGAACCGTCTCCCAAACATCCACTCCGGCAGCAGTCATGACCGAGTGGGAAACGCTGCTACTTCCCGTTGTACTCGTCGTCGGTGATGTGCTCGGCCCAGGTGGTGGTCGTCGCGGGGTTCTCGCCGTTCTGGAGCATGGCGATGTGCTCCATGAAGACGCCGGGGGCCGCCGCGTGCCAGTGCTCCTCGCCGGGCGGGGTGTAGAGCGTCTGGCCCGGGTGCACCTCGATGATCGAGCCGTCGCGGCTGCCGAAGCGGCCGATGCCCTGTGTGACCCGCAGGTACTGGCCGTGCTCGTGCGAGTGCCAGGCGGTACGGGCCCCGGGGGCGAAGCGCACGGTGGCGACGACCATGGTCTGGTCGTCCTCGTGGGGCAGCGCGATCGGGTCGAGCCAGACGTCGCCGGCGAACTGGGCGGGCGGGTTCTTCGAGGTGGGGACTGCGGGTTCGATGTTCATGCTGTTCCTTCGTTCTGTTCGGTGAAGAGGGTCTTCGCGACGCCCATCGCGGCCATGCCGTTCGGCCAGCCGGCGTAGAGGGTGACGTGCGTGATCGCCTCGGTCAGCTCCTCCTGGGTGACGCCGTTCTCGACGGCACGGCCGAGGTGGAAGCCGAGCTGCCCGGTGTGGCCTCCGGCGGCCAGCACCGCGACGGTGATCAGGCTGCGGTCGCGCGCGGAGAGCTCCGGGCGGTTCCACACGTCGGCGAAGAGCACGTCGTCGGTGAGTTCTGCGAGTTTCGGGGCGAAGTCGCCGAACATGTTCCGGCCGCCTCCGACCTGGATGGGCTGGTCGTTCATGATGTTCCTTCCACTGCGTCGTCTCTGATCTGTGCGAGTGCGTCCATGAAGCCCTCCGAGCAGCCGCTCGACCCCGCGAGCCGGTCGACGGCGAGGTCGCCGACGTTCTGGCCGACCACCGCCTCCGGCAGGGCGGCGGCGAACCGCTGCTGGTAGCCGAGCGAGGTCGGGTCCTCCGCGGGCGTCGTGATCGCGACCGCGGTCACGGTGTCGTTCTCGATGGTGAGCGTGACGTCGTGGTGCGACGGCAGCGATCCGTACCATCCCGTGGCGGAGTACTCGCCGTCGCGGTACTGGGACGGCGAGTCCTCGTTCTCGGGCGCGGTCGTCGATCCGGGTGCGCTCGTCGTGTCCGGTTCGGTGCTGCAGGCCGTGAGGCCGGCCGCGGCGATCATCACGGTCGCGCCGATCGCGGCGTGGGTGGAACGCATCAGCGGCGGCGTGCCGACGGAGTCAGCTCGACGGCTCCGTAGCTGTTGTCGTCGGGGTTGATCGTCTCGCCGGGGGCGACGAGCTCGTCGATCCGGTCCAGCGTCTCGACGCTCAGCGTCACCTCGGCGGCGCTCAGCTGCGACTCGAGCTGCTCCATGGTGCGCGGCCCGATCAGCGCGGACGTGATGCCCGGGTGATTGGTCACGAAGGCGATGGCCATCTCGATCAGCGTGATCCCGGCTTCATCCGCTATCCGTCCCAGCGCATCGACCACCTCGAGCTTCTGCTGGTTCGCGGCGGTCGACATGTCGAAGCGCGCCCTCGGCCGGTTCGCCGACGTGGGCACGGGGGCCGCGTCCTTCTTCCACTTGCCGGACAGCCAGCCGCCGGCGAGCGGGCTGTAGCTGAGTGTGCCCATGCCGTAGCGCTGCGTGGTGGGGAGCACGTCCTGCTCGATGCCGCGCACGAGGATCGAGTACGGGGGCTGCTCGGTCACGAAGCGGGCGAGGTTGCCGTCGCGGGAGGCGACCTGGGCCTCGACGATCTGGCTGCCGGTGTACGACGACGAGCCGATGTAGCGCACCTTGCCCTGGCGCACGAGATCGGTGAGTGCGCCGAGGGTCTCCTCGACATCCATCAGGGCGCTCGGGCGGTGCACCTGGTAGAGGTCGATGTAGTCGGTGCCGAGACGGCGGAGCGAGTCCTCGACGGCCGTCATGATGTACCGGCGAGAGCCGCCGCCGCGGTTGTGGCCCTCCCCCATCGGCCCTCCGTCAACCGGCATCGCGAACTTCGTGGCCAGCACGACGTCGTCGCGGCGGCCCTTCAGCGCCTTGCCGACGATCTCCTCCGACTCGCCGCCGGAGTAGACGTCGGCGGTGTCGACGAAGTTGATGCCGGCGTCCAGCGCACGGTGGATGACCCGGATCGAGTCGTCTGTGTCCTTGTTGCCCCAGGCGCCGAACATCATGGTGCCGAGGGCGAGCGGGCTGACCTCGACGCCGGTGCGTCCGAGAAGTCGGTAGTCCATGGGTGTCTCCTAGCTGTCGAGCGAGCCGAGGTCGGCACGCACGCGGTCTGGTTCGGATCGGGCCGGCATGTTGTCCGGGTCGCGCACCCCGTCGACCGAGCCTGGCGCGTCCTTGTCGAGTCGGGCGAACACGGGCTCGAGGTCGTTCTGGGCGGGGCCGCGCTCCGCGACGAGCTCGAAGGTGAGGTGGTCGGCGGCGTCGGAGGCGAGGCTGTCGACGAGCACACGGGCGATCTGGTGGCGTGCGATGACCCCGTCGGCCGGGCTTCCGGCGAGGCGGGTGTCGCCCTGCAGCAGCGTGATCTCGAGCTGGTCGTCGTCGTTGTAGTCGAACCAGCCGGGTCGCACGATCGTGTAGGCGTTGCCGCTGGCACGGACGAGGCGTTCCCCGCGGCGCTTCCAGTCGTGGGTGCCGCCGCGCTTGGTGACCCCGATCGAGGTCATGAGGGCGATGCGCACCGTCCGCCCGCCGAGGGCGGCGAGCACGTTCTTCACGGCGCCGTAGTCCACCGACTCGGCGGCCGTCGCGTCGCCGTAGGCGGATCCCTGCGTGAAGACGACCGCGTCGATGCCGGCGACGGCCTCTGCGAGGGTGTCCGGTGCGGTCAACTGGCCGACAACCGTGGTCGCGGCGGGGTCGAGCCGGCCGGCGCGGGAGGCGTCGCGCACGAGCGCCCGGGTCTCGTAGCCCTGGCGCACGGCCTCCGCGACGACGTGGCGGCCGACGCTTCCTGTCGCGCCGACGACGAGGACGACTTGTGGTTTCGTGGGTGTGCTCATGCTTCCGGGATCTCCCGTCCGAAGGCCTCGAGGGTGACGGCCTCGGGCGCGGGGCCGCCGCGCACGCCGGTGTCGAGCGCGTCGATCCGGGCGAGCTCGTCTTCGGTGAGCTCGAAGTCGAAGACGTCGAAGTTCTCAGCGATGCGCTCGGCCCTGGTCGACTTCGGGATGACCTG
>Ga0247812_10001348_pt1 | contig 13959 bp, 9 predicted proteins | sample UWRJL149409B1_FD_178011 | JGI IMG/M metagenome (GOLD analysis project Ga0247812, IMG submission 178011) | Plant litter microbial communities from Arlington Agricultural Research Station in Wisconsin, United States - UWRJ-L149-409B-1 | ecosystem: Environmental > Terrestrial > Plant litter >...
GCATATGATAAACAGAATAAGCTCCAACAAACATTAGGATAAAAGTACTTACGAGCACAAATAATCCAAACTTACTTTTAGTGCGCTCGTTTACTTTTTTTGTTGTTGCATGATCATTACTAATACGAAAAATGGAACTGTTTAAGGCTTGTTCGTTATTAAGATCTGATTTCGACGTATAAAATTGTTCTGTTGTTAAGGTTTCACTTTTCATATGACACTACTTTTTGATTGCTTGCTATGGGCTTTTAGTTTATTTGCTTTCCCCTCGATTCGTTATCTTCATTTATCGAAAGGAATATCTACGTTATCCCATTTTGCAAGCGTTGTGCCATTATCAGTTTTTACTGGTTTTGAGTCGTTTAGGGGTTTTAGTATTTTGGAGAGTGTGTAATTATTATACGGTTTTGGGATACAGTATACAGTTTTTGTTGGGGGTTTGAGAGGTTTTCGGTTTGAGGTTTGTTGTGCCCGGAAGGGCTTGAAGTTTTATTATAACGCTTTCTGAGATTTATTATTGTTATGCTGAATGAAGTTGAAGGATTTTTGGGATTTGGAATTTAAAATTTTGGAATTTAAGTTTTAGGAGCTATTTCCAACCATCTGCTATATCTTTTCCTTGCTAAAGGAGCAAGAAAAAGGATGCCGCTTCTGTCTGGGCTAGGGGTTTTGGGGTTATGAGAACATTTTTTATTAATTTGAAAACTCGGGTATAAATACGTATTGCTTTGTTTTTAATTATTGGTATTCTTGTAGAAAATTAATTTTAGGGGAATTATGGTTTTCCGTAAAACAAATTCGAAAAATCATTTTATCATTGTAGTTTAAGGATATTCACAGTTTATTGCTTCATTCTATACCTTAAAAGTGAACATTTTTTTTATCTTTAAGCCAAATTTAAAACTCATCTTGATTAATGATCAACCAAAATCCCGAACAAATCGCCAGAGACAATATCGACAAACAGTTGATGCTTTGTGGATGGATTATTCAGGATAAGAAAAAAGTAAATCTTGCTGCTGGGCTTGGTATTGCAATTCGGGAATACCAAACAGATATTGGTCCAGCAGATTATGTACTATTTATCGATCGAAAAGCAGTTGGAATTATTGAAGCAAAACGTGAAGAAGAAGGTTTGCATCTTACTTCAACAGTTCAGGAACAATCTGTTCAATATGCAAATGCAAAATTGCGATTATTAAATAATGATCCTTTGCCATTTGTGTATGAAAGTACAGGCGAGGTCACTCGCTTTACAGATTATAGAGATCCTAAACCGCGTTCACGAAATGTTTTCACATTTCATCGACCTGAAACCTTTAACCAATGGCTTAAAGAATCAAAAACATTAAGAGGTCGTTTACATGATATTCCAGATTTGCCAATAGATGGACTGCGTGATTGTCAAATCACAGCTATAACCAATTTAGAAAAATCATTTAGAGATCAAAATCCAAAAGCTTTAATTCAAATGGCAACAGGTTCAGGAAAAACCTTTACTGCCATATCATTTATATATCGCTTACTAAAATACAGTAAAGCAAAACGCATTCTATTTTTGGTAGATACTAAAAATTTAGGCGAACAAGCTGAAGGAGAATTTCGCTCTTATACGGCTAATGAAGATAACCGCTTGTTTACTGAATTATATGGTGTGACAAGATTAAGTAGCTCTTTTATTCCTAATGACAGCCAAGTTTACATAAGTACAATTCAACGTATGTATTCTATATTGAAAGAAACAGAATTGGATGAAAGCGAAGAAGAAAAAAATCCGAATGAAATAGCTTTTGAACCAAAAACACCTACTCCGGTTGGTTATAACGAAAAAGTGCCAATTGAGTTTTTTGATTTTGTAGTTATAGACGAATGTCATAGAAGTATTTATAATCTATGGAAACAAGTTTTAGATTATTTTGATGTTTTTCAAATAGGCCTTACGGCAACTCCGGATAACAGAACTTTTGGTTATTTTAATCAAAATTTAGTTTGTGATTATGGTTATGAAAAAGCTGTTATTGATGGCGTATTAGTTCCTTATAATGTATTTACTGTTGAAACTGAAATCACCCGAAATGGAAATGTAATTAAGCTTGGAGAGAAAGTAGATAAACGGGAAAGATTAACCAGAAAAAAATTCTGGGAAAGCGTAGATGAAGATATTGAATATAGCGGAAAACAATTAGACAAAGACATTGTTAATCCTAGTACTATTCGAACAATTATAAAAGCGGTGAAAGAAAATTTACCTGCAATGTTTCCCGATCGAATAGATTCAAAAGGAAACTTTGAAGTTCCAAAACTTTTAATCTTTGCGAAAACAGATAGTCACGCCGAAGATATTATAGAGATTGTTCGTGAAGAGTTTGCTGAAGAAAATAAGTTTTGCAAAAAGATAACGTATCGAAGTGAAGAAGATCCTAAATCTGTTCTACAGCAATTTAGAAATGATTACTATCCTCGCATCGCCGTAACCGTTGATATGATTGCAACAGGAACCGATATTCGCCCGCTTGAAGTTTTGCTGTTTATGCGTGACGTAAAAAGCAGAAGTTATTACGAACAAATGAAAGGTCGCGGAACAAGAACTTGTTCGATCGAAGAGTTAAAAGCAAAAGGAACACCATCAGCAAAATTTAGCAAAGATCATTTTGTAATTATTGATGCCATTGGTGTCGAAAATTCTCAAAAAACTGATAGCCGGCCTTTAGAAAAAGCTCCTGGAGTTTCTTTAAAAAATGTATTGGATTCTATAGTAATGGGAAACACATCTGAAGATATGTTAACTACCTTAGCCAATCGTTTAATACGTTTAGAAAGACAACTTTCAGAAAAAGATAAACTTAAATTTACGGAACAAACTAACGGGTTTACAATTAATCATATTGTAAAACAATTGCTGAATGCATACGATCCTGATACACTCGAAAAAACAGAGAAAGCAATTAAAGGAAAACTCAAAGGCTTTGCTCCTATCGAAATTGAAAGTACTATAGCTGAAGAAAAAAAACAACTTATTGAGAATGCAATTGGTTTCTTTCACAATCCAGAGCTAAGAGATTTTATCATTGATATTCGTAAAAAATACGACCAGATTATTGATGTGGTCAATATCGATACTATTACCAAGATTGGTTGGTCAAAAGATAAAGACGAAGAAGCAAGTGTACTGATAACTGATTTTAAAATCTGGATTGAAAATCATAAAGATGAAATAACTGCTTTGCAAATTTTCTACGCACAAGATTTTAGACATAGAAGTTTTACTTATAAAATGATTAAAGATTTATGCGAAAAACTGAAAACAGACAAACCATTATTAGCGCCTTTAGCAATTTGGAAAGCCTACGAACAATTAGAAAAAACAAATGGTTCCGCTAAAAACGAATTGATTGCTTTGGTTTCTTTGATTAGAAAAGTAATTGGTATTGATACGACCTTAACATCATATGATAAAACAGTAGACAAAAATTTTCAAGACTGGATTTTCAAAAAAAATGCGGGACAGCACAATGCTTTTACTGAAACACAAATGCAATGGTTACGAATGATGAAAGATTATGTTGCTAATAGTTTTAGTATAGAAAAAGACGATTTTGATTTAAGTCCTTTTAATGCTGAAGGTGGACTGAGTAAAATGTGGCAATTGTTTGGAGAGAAAACAGATGAGATTATAAAGGAATTAAATGAAGTTTTAGCGGCGTAAATTATGGCAGAAAATGTAAATGTAACGTCAAACGGGATAAAAAAAATCCTGAGTAACTACGAAAAACCCAGTTCTATTGCAGAATATATCTGGAATGGTTTTGATGCAAAAGCAAACACTGTAAGTATAAACTATACTGTAGATAACTTTGGATCATTAGAATTTTTAGAAATAATAGATAACGGATATGGTATAAATCATAGTAAATTAAATTCTAAATTCAAGCCTTTCTATGAATCTGAAAAGGCAATAAAAGTTTCGGCTCCTAAACATACTTCTACTATGCATGGAAAAAATGGAGTTGGGAGATTAACTTTTTTCACTTTTGCTGATAGTGCTAAATGGTTAACCACCTTTAATAAAGGAAAAAAGAATGAAACCAATACAATAATTATAAATAGTAGTGAGCTAACAGATTTTAAAGTCGAGAACGCTGGAAATGAATCTGATCTTACTGGAACCATAGTTACTTTTACTAATATTCATATTTCTGAAAATGAAATGAATAAAGTAATTATTCCTTTTCTTATAAGAGAATTTTGTTGGTTTTTAGAATTAAATAAACACAAAAATTTTAAAATTACAATTAATGACATCCCTTTAAACTATGAATCTAATGTAGCTGAAAGAGATGAAAAAATTTCTATTACATATTCAGATAGCAAATCAAATAATAAAACTGTATTCAAAATCAAATTTATACAGTGGGGAGAATCATTACATCAAGAATATTCAAAATATTACTTTTTAAATGATAAGGAAAATGAGATTTATAAAGATCATACAACCTTAAATAAAAAAGGAGACGAATTCTTTCATAGTGTTTATATACAAAGTGACTATTTTAAAGATTTTGACTTTAATAGTTCCGAAAATGAAAATCAAGGCAAAATATTTGGTAAGGCAAAATCTTCACCTGAATATCGTTATTTAATAAAAGAAATTAATCAGATTTTAAGAGAAAAAAGAAAACCTTTCTTGAGGCAATTTGCTGATAAACTTATTGAGCAATATGAAGAAACGGGTATTTTACCGAACTACAAAACAGAATGGGAAGAAAAATATAAGAAGGAAGACTTAATTGAAACTCTAAAAAGTCTTTATGAAATTCAACCCAAACTATTTACTAGCTTAAGTATTAATCAAAAGAAAACATTTGTTCGTTTTCTTGATCTGTTACTTGATTCTAACGAAAGAGAGGATTTATTTAAAGTACTTGATGAAATTCTTGATCTTTCAACGAAGGAAAGAGAAGATTTAGCAAAAATTTTTAAAACGACAAAACTAAATAGAGTAATTGAGACGCTGAAGTTAATTCAAGATAGATATGAGACAATTGCTATTCTGAAAGAACTAGTTTATAACAAAGATTTAAAAGCAAACGAAGTTGATCATTTACAAAAATTGATTGAAAGTCATTATTGGATTTTTGGCGAACAATATCATTTAGTAACAGCAGCTGAACCAAAATTCGAAGAAGCTTTAAGACGATATACTTATCTCCTAACTGATAAGGATGCTCCTGTAGAAATAGATCATCCACATAGACTTAAAGAGATGGATATTTTTGCTTGCAGGCAGAATAAATTAATGGATAGAATTGAAAATATAGTTATTGAACTCAAGCATCCTCTTATAAATCTAGGAAGTAGTCAATATAATCAAGTTTATAATTATTTAGAGCTAATTCAAAAACAATCAGAGTTTAATGCTCCAAATATGTCTTGGGAGTTCTATCTTATCGGAAATAAATTTGACTCCACAAGCTTCATAAAAAATCTTATAAACACTAACAAACCTCACGGAACTCGTTCATTGATTATGAATTTGGAAGATGGCAGAATAAAAGTGTATGCAAAAACATGGAGTGAGATTTTCGCTGACTTTGAAATAAAATATAATTACCTGAATGAAAAATTAAAATTGGAAAGAGAATTTCTAACTTCTCAAATTAACACTGCTAATGGAGCATTAGAAACAGTTCAAAATAATTCAGCAATTCAATCGAAAGAGATTAAAATATAATGTTACAAAATAATAAATTACCAAAGAATTGGAAAATTGTCAATTTAAAAAATATTACTGAAAGCATTCAATACGGATATACCGAATCATCTTCAAAAAGCAATATTGGTCCAAAATTCTTAAGAATTACTGACATACAAGAAAATAAGGTAAGTTGGGATAATGTTCCTTACTGCAAAATTGATTCTAAAATTAAGCACAAATATTTATTAAAAGATGGAGATTTACTTTTTGCCAGAACTGGTGCAACAGTTGGTAAAAGTTTCCTAATTAAAGGACAAATTCCAGAAGCTGTTTTTGCTTCCTATTTAATAAGAGTAAGGATTAATCTGGATATAAATGAAACGTATATTTCTTATTTTTTTCATTCTCCAAATTATTGGAGTCAAATTACTGAGGGTCAAGTCGGAATTGGTCAACCAAATGTAAATGGAACAAAACTTGGGCAACTTCAAATTCCTATCGCGCCTATTGAGAATCAAAATATTATTGTCTCCAAAATAGAAGAACTTTTTAGCGAATTAGATAAAGGTATTGAAAATTTAAAAACTGCTCAACAACAACTTAAAATTTATAGACAAAGTGTTTTAAAATGGGCTTTTGAAGGGAAGTTGACAAAAGAATGGAGAAAAAGAGGGACTAATTTAAATACTGCCAGTATTTTATTAAATAAAATACAAGTCGAGAAAGAAAATGAGGCAAAAAGAATAGGCAAAAAATTAAAGCCAACAAATTCGCTAACCGTAAATGACATTTCACAATTATCTAAACTACCAGAGAATTGGAGATGGGTAAGTTTAGGGGAGGTAATTTCTGACTTAACAGATTATCATGCTAATGGAAGTTATGTTAAAATAAAAGAGAATGTAGAGCTACTCGATATTCCAAATTATGCAATAATGATTAGGGCAACAAATTTTGAGAAGAATAATTTCAATGAAAATTTAAAATATATTACCGAAAACGCATACAATTATATGTCAAGGAGTAAATTGTTTGGTGGGGAAATTTTAATTGGAAAAATTGGAAATGCTGGAAGAATATACTTTATGCCTACTTTAAAGTCTCCTTCATCACTTGCAATGAATTTATTTGCTTTAAGATTTAATGTTGATGTAAATAAATATGTTTATTATCATTTACTTTCATCCTTTTCCAAGCAAGAAATATCTAAATATGTAAAAGGTGTTGGAAATCCAACAATTGATAAAAACTCTATAAGAAGTTTATCAATAGCGCTGCCATCTTTTGAAGAACAATACCAAATCGTTCAAGAAATTGAAAGCCGTTTGAGTGTGGCAGATAAAATGGAGGAAAGTATAACTCAAAGTTTACAACAAGCTGAGACTTTGAGACAAAGTATATTGAAAAAGGCGTTTAGCGGGGAGTTGATTTAAAAAAGAAAAAAATTATGTTTTTATCAAAATGGAAGAAAAATAAAAAGACTGAATCTGAAATAGACACTCCTTTAATGCCACGATCTGTAAACCCAAAACTAGTCGGCTTGAGTTATGAGGAATATATTGAGCAACAACAAGAAAAAAAAATTCTTGCATTTTTGGATAAAACTGAACCTCTATCAGACGCAATGACTGAATTTAATAATAAAATTAATTTTCTTATTGATACAGTTGAAGATTTGTCAAATCACAAAAAAGAGATAAATGAATTATGGTCCTTATGTTATATTCTAATAGAAGAAAACTCAGAAATAGAAAATTTGCAAGATCTTTTTATATCTCCTTTAGTTTCTCTAACAGGAGAAGCCAAATTTAGTCCTAAGGAAGTTGAAAAATTTGATTCAACACTTGATTCAAAAATTAAAGATAAACTTGAAATAATATTTAAATCAGACATTGATTTTGCTTACAAAATCGAAGAGATAATTAACTGGTATAAACATCACATAATATATTTAAAACATTGGAAATTGGGAATTTCAGCTGGCGAAACTGTATATTTAAAAGGAATCCTTGAGAAAAATTTAACAAGTTTAGAAATTTTAAAATCTACTTCTCCAAAAACTTTTATATTCTTAATAGAAATATTTAAATTTCTATATAAGGGTCATGACAATAAATACAGAGCTAAATTTAGAAGTTATTATATTGAAAAATGTTTAGATCAAATAATCGTAGCAAGAAATTCAGGTAATTATACTAATTATGAAAAAATGCTAGAAGATTATTATTCCGAAAAATTTATAAATAAGCAAAAAGTTAACTGGCTATTTAAAAATTTAATTGGCTATGGTGAAAAACCTTGGAATTTAGTTTGGCTATTTATATTAATAAATGTTACGTTCTCAATAATTTTTACTTTGGGTAATTTTAAATTTCACTTTCCTGACCGTTTGAATTATCTTGAACGATTCATTACATTTTTTTCATTTAACAATACAACCATGCTTACAGTGGGGTATGGTGATATATATCCAGAAGGTCTGGGAGCTAGATTACTTGTTTTTTTACTTCAGATAATTGGTTTTACGATTACAAGTACTGCTATAGCATTATTTTTAAGAAGAGTTTTAAGATTTTAAATTTTCAGAAATAAAATTATTTTAGAATACAAATTCTATTGAAATAGATAAAAATGGTTTTTAGTAGAGAGTTAATTAAAAAATGATATGGAAGAAGAACTAGATTTTATTATAAAATATTCATTCTCTAATTTTTTAAAAGATTGTCCAGTAGGTGAAGATCCATTGGAGTTTGTAAATGAAATAGACTTTGAAATATATCTTGCAAATGAACTTGGAGATTTACAGGAACAGGTAGCAAAAGGAAAAATAAGTCAAATTCTTTTTTCTTTAGCAATGGATTGTGGCTTTCCGCTAAGTGATGTTATGGATGCCACACATTCAATCAGTCAAATGTCTGGAATTTTATTTGAATGGGATGACAGCAAAGACTTTTGGGATAAAATTGACACCTATTTCGATTATCATCCACTTGAAAATTATGATGTCTTTTTTCTAGAAACATTAGAAGTAATTGCAAGATATAGAGGTAAAGATCTAGGGGGAAAAATAATCAATAATTTGATCGAGCGATTTTATTCATCTTGTGGATTATGGGTTCTAAAAGCATTTCCTATGCAACATGATGTGGGAATTAAAAACGAAAAAGAAGAAAATTCTAGTGATTGGAATAGAAAAATGGAATATCCAAAAATGGAACTAGATTTTGAAAAAGCACAATACCAATTATTCAACTATTACAAGAAAAAAGGATTCCAAAACCCATTTGACATGGAGTATTTTATAGCTAGACCATTTGATATTATTAATAAAAATGAGTATTGATAATGAAATCACAAAGCCGTTGAAACAGAATCATCAAAAGAGCTTTTTAATTAAGAGTTGTTTTAAAAATATTAAATAATCTAAAAAAAAATAAAATGAATTATAAATGGATTAAAAATACAGATAGAGGTCAATATGAAAACGGCTTTGTTGAGGTTTACGAAACTTCTATTAACAACAAAAAAGTTATAGCAATAATAACTTATTTACCACAATATGAAGATAAGACAGATCAAAATATTGTATTAACAGTCTTACTTGAAGGAGAAAAAGGAGATTGGACGGAAGGAACTATTAAAAACATTTTTTTTGATGTAGAGGATAGAATTAAAGAAGTTGAGAACTTTAAGTTTAGATCTTTCAATTCTTTAGATTTTATGATGACTCAAATATTTTACACAGAGAAATTGAATGAATTAAAATATTTTAGTTCTGGAGACCTATCTTTTCTCAAATAATAAGAATATGGCAAATCTAGATAACATAGCAAAAAATTATTCTTCACTAATAAATGAAGTTAAATCAGGACAAATTAAGATACCTCAATTTCAAAGGAATTTTGTTTGGGATATAAGAAGTTCTGCAAAGCTGATAGATAGTATAATTAAAGGTTATCCAATAGGTACTTTTATTTTTTGGAGAACAGATGAAGAATTGCGTTCGGTAAAAGATATTGGTAATATTCGTTTACCTAAACAGGAAAAAGGAGAATTTGTTAACTATGTCCTAGATGGTCAGCAAAGACTTACTTCATTTTTTGCAGCAGTTAGTGGTGAAATAATTGAAAGAGCAGACAAGCGAAAAGAAGATTTTTCTAATATTTATATTGATTTAGATGCTAGCATCGAAAATGATGACGAGTTAGTATTAAATGAGATTGTAGGAAAGTCAGAATTTAGTACTATTAGATTAACTGATTTATTAAATGCAGATTTTACTTTTCTTGCTAGTTACCCAAGCGCATACCAACAAAAATTGATCAATTATCAAAATATAATTAAAGGCTACAATTTTAATATAATCAATCTTAAAGAAGCTTCTATAGACGTAGCTACTGAGGTTTTCACAAGGTTGAATGTTGGTGGAAAAGCATTAACACTTTTTGAAATAATGGCTGCTAAAACATATGATGTGAATACAAATTTTGATTTGGCTGAAAAATATTCAATTCTAATCAACGAACTTAGAGATGTAAAATATGACGAAATTTCATCCGCAACTTTATTACAAATAGTTGCAATAATTGCAGAAAGAGATTGTACAAGAAAAACTATATTAAAACTTGATAAGCAGGAGTTTATAAAAACTTGGGAAATAGCAGTTAGCTGTTTAAAAGATAGCATTGATTATTTAAAATCTTATGGAATTCCAGTTTCAAGACTTTTGCCTTACAATGCTATTTTAGTACCATTTAGTTATTTTTTTTATAAGCATAAATATAAACCTACTGGAAAAACAAAAAAAATGCTAGATGATTTCTTTTGGAGAGTTTCATTAGGCAATAGATATTCATCTGGAGTTGAGGGTAAAATAGCACAGGATATAAATAAAATAGATCAAATTATTAATTCTACTTTGCCTAAATATGAATGGTCAATTGATATCACTCCACAATTTTTAATGCATCCTTCAATAGGTTTTTTCAGTACAAGTAGAAGTTATATTAAAGCAATACTTTGCTTATATGCAATTAAAAAGCCTAAATCATTTGATAATAATTTAGATGTAAAAATTGACAATAGTTACTTAAAAGTAACAACGAGTAAAAATTACCACCATTTTTTTCCAAAATCTTGGATGAGAAAAAATTATCCTGAAAAAGGTTATCATGAATATAATCATATATTAAATATAACTATAGTTGACGACTTCCTTAATAAACGTCAAATAGGTGCGAAACCACCTTCATTGTACATGGAAAAATTTATAAATGACAATGATGAAATCTTAGATACAATGAAAACTCATTTGATTAACGAGATTGAAGAGTTTGGTATATTAACAAATGATTACGAATTGTTCTTTAAATCAAGGGCAATCGCAGTTAGTAATGAATTATCTAAAATGATTATTAACCAAGAAACTGGAAATGAACATTATGAAGACATATCAGATTTTTCAGAAGAAGAAATTGAAACAGAAATTGATGAATTAATAAACTAAAAAATGAATAAAGAAAAATCAGCAAACACGTCAAGTATAGTTTCTAAGGTTTGGGCATTTTGTCAAACGCTTAGAGATGACGGTGTAGGCTATGGCGATTATTTAGAACAATTAACCTATTTATTGTTTTTAAAAATGGCTGACGAATATACAAAACCACCTCATAATCGAAAAATGCCAATTCCTGCCGAATATGCATGGGAAACCTTGATTGATAAAAGTGGTACAGAATTAGAATCGCATTACAATGTGATGCTTCGTGAATTGGCCAGAGAAAAAGGTATTCTTGGACAAATATTCATTAAAAGTCAAAACAAAATACAAGATCCGGCGAAGCTTTATAAGCTTATAGCCCTTATCAATGCCGAGAATTGGATTTTGATGGGCGTAAAAGACAAAGGTGATATCTATGAAGGATTACTAGAAAAGAATGCTGAAGATACTAAAAGTGGTGCAGGACAATACTTTACTCCTCGCCCATTAATTAAAGCAATGGTAGAATGTTTGCGTCCTGAACCTTTAAAAACAATTGCTGATCCAGCTTGCGGTACAGGAGGTTTTTTCCTTGCTGCTTATGATTGGCTTGTAGACAATAGAGATCTTGACAAAGAAGCGAAGCAATTTTTAAAATACGAAACCTTTTTTGGAAATGAAATTGTAGCTAGCACTAGAAGATTGGCACTTATGAACTTGTTTCTTCATAATATTGGAGATATAGATTCTGATAATTTCATTTCTCCAAATGATTCCTTAATTACTGATGCGGGAACTCGTTACGATTATATCTTAGCAAATCCTCCGTTTGGTAAAAAAAGCAGTATGACTTTTACTAATCAAGATGGAGAGCAAGAAAAAGAAGATCTAACTTATAACCGTCAGGATTTTTGGGTTACTACAAGCAATAAACAACTAAACTTTGTACAACACATTCGTACAATGCTTAAAACAACTGGGATGGCCGCTGTGGTCCTGCCTGATAATGTTTTGTTTGAGGGTGGTGTTGGCGAAACCGTACGCAAAAAATTATTAGAAACAACTGATTTACATACAATTTTACGTTTACCAACAGGAATTTTTTATGCCAATGGTGTAAAAGCAAATGTTCTTTTCTTCGATGGAAAACCATCAAGTAAAGATCCTTGGACAAAAGAAACATGGGTTTACGATTACAGAACGAATGTACATCATACTTTAAAGAAAAATCCTTTAAAATTAAGTGATTTAAAAGATTTCATTACTCTTTACAATCCTGAAAACAGGAACAAAAGAAAAGAAACTTATAATGCAGAAACAAATCCAGAAGGTCGTTGGAGAAAATTTTCTTATGAAGAAATCATTGCACGAGACAAAACAAGTTTAGATATTACCTGGCTAAAAGATAAATCACTTGCTGATTTAGATAACCTACCAGATCCTGATGTATTAGCATTAGAAATAGTTGAAAATATCGAAGCCAGCTTGGATAGTTTTAGAGCCATTATTGCAAGTTTAAAATAGTTAATTAATTAGAAAATACCATAATAATGCCGGTACCTGATTTTCAAACCATAATGTTACCTTTTTTACAGAACTTAAGCGATGGAAATAAACAATCACTAAACAAAGTCATGGAGAATTTAGCTAATCACTTTAAATTAACACCTGAAAATTTAGCTTTACAAGTTCCGAGTGGTAAAATGGGATTGTTTCGAAATCGTGTTGGATGGTCGAGAAGCTATTTAAAAAATGCAGGATTAATTCATTATCCTGAACGCGGCGTATACCAAATAACCCAAATTGGCTTAGATTTTCTGAAAACAAATCCTGATAAATTAAGAATGCAGGAATTGCTACAATTTCCAATGTATAATGAATGGCGCTCTACTTTTAATTCAAACACAGGATCACAAGAATCAGAAAATGAATCTAGTAAAATTGAGGAAGAAGAACTAACACCACAAGAAAGACTTACTACAACAATCGATGCAATTAATCAACAATTAGCATCGGATATATTAGATAATTTAAAAGGAAATACTTTCCAATATTTTGAAAAATTTGTGGTCCAATTGCTTCAATCAATGGGATATGGAGGATTCAGAAAAGATTCAGGAATGGTAACAGGCGCAAGTGGAGATAATGGCATTGATGGTATCATTTTGCAAGATGTCCTTGGTTTAGAATCAGTAGGGATTCAGGCAAAAAGATTTACCACAAATAATGCAGGTTCTGGAGATATTAGAAATTTTATTGGTTCACTTGCTATTAAAGGATTTAGTAAAGGTGTTTTTCTAACAACTTCTTCATTTTCTCCAGAAGCAATAAAAACTGCATCAGAAAGCAAGCAACACAAAATAATTCTTATAGATGGTAAAAAATTAGCTAATCTAGCTATCGAATTTAATGTAGGTGTTCAAGTAGATGAAACTATTCAATTGAAAAGAATTGATATGGATTTTTTTGAAGAGATATAAGATAAAAAGTCCTTTTTAAAAGTAATATAGCATATCGCGATATGCTATATTACTTTTAATTACAAATTCTAAATAATAAATCTCCCTACTCCTCATACATCTCCATCCACAACCTCGTCTCTTCTAAATCCAACTCCTTCTCAATCTTTCTGAAAATCTCTTCATTGACAGAACCTGACTTATGCATCGATTCTAATTTATTGCGTTCCACATTCAAAAGATCGATTTGAAGTTTGGTGAAGTCGTTGAAGATCTCGCCGCCCATTATATTTCCTTTTCCGAAGAAATTGGCCGGGAGTTCGGTT
>Ga0247812_10001349_pt1 | contig 13959 bp, 8 predicted proteins | sample UWRJL149409B1_FD_178011 | JGI IMG/M metagenome (GOLD analysis project Ga0247812, IMG submission 178011) | Plant litter microbial communities from Arlington Agricultural Research Station in Wisconsin, United States - UWRJ-L149-409B-1 | ecosystem: Environmental > Terrestrial > Plant litter >...
CGGATGGGGAGAAGAGGAGAGAAATCTTCATCAACAGATCTCTTGATTCGCTGCAAAGGAAATACATAGGTTGATCTTGCCAGGTTCCCCGAAGTTCTACCGGACATGTCGTGTGTGGCACTGGATACCCCGCGAAAGTAGCTAACGTTCACCCATGGACAGTGGAGAGATGCGGAGATCTGATGGAGAAATGGACAAGAATGGGGCTCGCCAAGGTCAGGTGACGGGGGAGGTTACTGGGGAAAGCCATTCTGGAAAAGGGCCGACACCGCCATTAAGCTACTGCGCTAGTGGCAGGCTAACCGCATAGCATCTTCCCTCAGTCCCTTATGCCCTTAGTGTATATGCGGTATTTGGCGGAAATGTAACGCTTTTTTCATCCATGGAATTGCCGACGGGCACGCCGAGGTCATGGAACTGTACTGTAGGTATGGAGGTATACATGCAATGCAAGCAGGGACTGTTCTGTCTGTACCTTTCTATACGGTATGTATGTATGTATGTATGTATATACTATATAGTACTTTGTAACAAACGACGCAAGTATTTTACAGTAAAGAGTAAATAAAGTATAGAACTGTATTTTGCATGTGGATCTTGGTTCGGCTTGGATCCCCACTGGGGAAGATCCCTTACCGAATGCTAGAATATAAAGCTCGTCATCAATAACATTAATCATATCCGTCTAAGCAGTGCAGTGCCCCGAGAGTCCGGAGTCTGTTGAAAAGAAATGGCCGGCCGACGCTCTACGTTGTATGTATCCATCATTATTATTGTAGTGTCAATTTATTAAGTGGAGTGACAGCTGGTTCCTGACTCGCCACGTTTGCTTTCCTTCAATTTCGGTTGGGAAATGACTCGGCATCCTGCACTCTGACCATGGGGAATAACAGCCACAGCGGATACTACCGCCGTCCTTCGACATTTTCTCCCCAACTATTTGTTAGTAAGTTAAGTCGGGTTTCGATGTTCAAGTCGGAATAGTGCATATGAGATTCACCAGGCGAGCAAGCTGATTGATGATTGATGATGGAAAAACTTGGATTAAATTAAGTACGGGGGGATTATCTTCTGCGTTTTTTCTACCCCAGCGGTGACATTTTAGTCAATTACATACATGCATTGCCTTAAATGGGGCTTCGTCATGTGATGGCAACCCACCTGTAGCTTGGCTGTGTCTAGAAAGAATGGCGTGGTGGTTAAGAGACGCATAATATAAAGAAATTGCAGTTTCCTTAGCGATTATAATTAATATAAATATGGTTTTTCTTGAATGGCGGAGACTAGTAGGAGGTGGGATTGTATGTGATTATAGTTGTGGTAATGACCTTGAATTTATAGAACTTTAGTTGGTTAGGGTTTTCTAGGTTATTAGTAACTCAAAATTGACCGTACTGTACAACTACAAGCGAACTCTTTCCCAGCGTGGCTTGCAAAGTCTAGGAAATTTGAAAAGTTACCGTAAAAAGTATTTTGCAAGATAGACATTGAAACAAACGCTCTACCAGCCAAATTAAATATTTAGTGTACGTTATGTCAGGGTTCAAGTAACATGATAGTTTGTTATCAGAAAGCAGGCAAAAATGGGTGAACTGAGGTTAGTTTGTTAATTCATCGCTGTTTGGCGGACGATCTAGTTCAATTTGTGATTTTCTACCTCAAAAGATCCAAACGTCTGGTCGACTTTTACTTATAGAAATTTACTAAAACACACTACGCGGGCTGATTGATTAAAAGGGCTCGGTGCCTGCGCATATATTCTAATGTTTGACTTCATCAAGAGGGATGCTAGTAGATATAACTAGTACTGAAAGCATATTGGCATAATATTAGCATGCCAGACAGTGTAATACAGCAAAATCGAGATTAGGAGTTGTAAATTGGGCTTATATTATACTTATAATAGTAATTAAGTTCTTTAGTCTGATCATAATGAAGATATTACAGTCTAAAGGCTATTTTCTTCACGAATCTCATGCTTCAGAGCTACCAATCTTTTTTATGTCGGTTGGGTAAGCAGTCTGAACTCAATTATATTCTACATTTTGTTTAATCCGAACGTCTGATTACTCAAATACTCAGATATCAAAGAGTATCAATAAACTACAATTACATCAAGTGACGGTAAAGAGTGGTAAAGCATTTCGCATCTTCTTCGTTATCTTAAATACTGTCATCTTTCTACAACATTTTAGGAATATTCAGTAACGTGAGGCAATAATAAGAGCTATATATGTCACTTAGGAAATAGGGATTAGAGAATAGGTTTGAGCGAAGTCAGTACACGAGATCAAGTATACAGACGCTTGTATTAGAAGAAAACAAGATAGCTAGCTATTGAGGAGATAATGGCCAGTGCCAAGTATTGCCTGAGGCTGAAGGTCTGGTGCGAGCTAATAAGATCGCTTAAGATAAGCTCATCTGGACCGAGGCGTGTTTTTTGTTGACAGATGTTTCTGCGTAAGACTGTAACAACTTTTATTAGGTTGATATATGACAATGTATAAGATCTCAACTGCGTGTTTTATAATCGTATCAGCCACCCAAATCTATTATTTTATAGCCATCATCACCGTCCCGGTAACAAACCTCTTAGAACTACAACACCTTCTTGTACGACTGCCCACCGAACACCCTCTAAAGCTTTCGCAATAGTGTTTGGCAGATCACCTATGCGATACCTTCCCCTGATCCTCCACAGGTCTTCAGCCTTCGCTCGAGTGATTGCACTAATTAAAGCGTTCATTTCTGCTTTCGCATCCCAATCTGCGTCTTCATCGTTGGCACTATCACCAGTGTCCCCTGGATGAGGGATCTTTTGATTTTCAGGCGCGCCAGTTATAAACGCCCAGCAGGTTATTGTGGCGATATACAGACACAAAGGATAATGAAAGGCATCACCGGCGTCCCAATTCCGAAGCTTGGTAATACCATCTCGGATTAGAAATGCGGCATGGGAGACTGCGACAGCACCATCCATGCTAGTTGATGCTGCCCATGTATTAATTTGCTGTGTAGCACGCGCATGCCCAGCTGGTGCAATACAACGCCCCAAAATGTGTCTCGCCCCAGCATAGATTTGAAGATCTGTAAGCGAAGTGTAAAGTGCAATCAGAGCTACGTGATACACAGCTAGTGTTGCTGTAGAACTTTTCTGAAATTCTGGGCTTTGATGCTCTGGGAGGTTAGAGAGAGTGGCTTTTGTGGAAGAGTCGAAATCCGTCTTCCATTTTTCGTATGCTTGAGTGATAAGGGATTTCCATGGTTTTGAGTGAAATAGGATGGGCCCCGATATCATTCGTTCACGTCTTTGCAGATCTAGAGCTGTTGCTAACAGACCATGGAGAATGATAAGGCGCGAGAAGCTATTGAGAAGGTGTGGAGTTTGGGAGGCAGGGTTGAAATGGGTTTTTAGGACACACAGATAGGACTGGGGACGAAAAGTGGACATTAGCGAGGCCCAGGACTCGGCGGTGTCGGCCTCCCATATTAGAGAATCCCAAGGGAGAGCGAGATGAATTTCAGTTGGACTCAGGGAAGGTGCCTCGGAAAATAGAAGAGAATGTTGGGTAGACCAAATGAAGGACAGAAAAGCAAGACTGCTATGATATCAGTTTTGAATATTGTATAGGGGGGAGATAAGGCGCACCGCCGACGCTGTTCACTGTGAATCTCATATCGCCATCGATACTCAAGATCGTGGGTTACATCGTATTTTGGGCTATCGGCCGAAAGTAATTCACTTTTGCGAAGGAGACTAGGCAATAATGTGAGTACTGCTCTAAAGCAATTAGGAATAAGTAAGGAGTATTTACTTGACTAATAAACCATGGAAGAGCTGTGACATCTCATACTGTAGCTGCCCTGCCCTCGACTTCCCAAAGCACTCCACCAAGAAGATAGTTTGCAGCATCCATAAGCAGGGCCGAGGATTAAATGAATGATAACTGAATATTTGTGCTCGCATTGTGTTGTGCAAACATATAGCAAACATATGGTCATCTTTCGTGCTATAGGTAGCACCCAACTGAACAATTGCAAAGAGGAGCAATGGATCAACGGTCGCAGGGTCAAATGTGGATTGATGGAAAAGCGGGTAGGAGGCATTAAATCGCCGGAAAAAAAGATCCGAAAAGTGTTGTAGTGTTGCCGTAGAAAGTGAGGGATCATCAGGTGAGATTATGCTTCCATCATAAGCTTTCGGGCGCCAAACATCTACTAGTTGTAGAATACCGTTTCGAGCAGCATCGCCAATAACAGGGAGCCGGCGAAGGCGCCTAGATGGGCTCGGCTGGGGGAAGTCTGGTCCCGATCTGAAGTCACGAGGGGAATGATTAAACTCGCTCCTCGGCCCAGCATTAGGACCGCGAACTGGGAGAGACGTTTCAGAAGAACTTTCACCGGCTGGGCTTCTTGGATAGCTGTTTGACTGTGACATGGCTAGAAACTCGGCAAATGCTGGTACGCCATGATTCAATGTTGCGTTTGGCACTACACCTGGAAGTCCTGGTCTTAATTCTGTCTGGCTGATAGGAGGAAGACGGGCATCGGGGTATCTTCGGAGATCAGGAGAATGCATTGGGAAGGCTCCCTGGGTATCACGATGCCTGGAATCGGTGGGAGGGAGATCATGTGGCTTACGATATCCGTTAATCCCGGGATTTTCAATCTTCGGAAGCCAAGACTCATCCCCAAATAGCCAAGAATATAATTTCAATGTTGGGAAAGAACTGGTGGGTGAGCCGGCTATGGATGTTTAGTCATGTGGTTTTTGAGTTGGCCTATGATTTTTACTTACCCGGATCCAGGTCTAAATCATCATTGTACATAGAATCCGAGTTGATCTCTGCACAGGGTGGATCAGTTCCCCATGTGCTATTGCACAGAAAGTCTAGCGACTCTAATTCATCCTCTCGAAACAAAGTGTTTTCATGTGGCAATGGCCATGAATTGACCATTTGTGCAATGGGCACCTGTCGTCTGTCGGGGCTACCTCTTGGTAATAGCAAAGGATCTATGACCTCCGACCCGTTTGAGGCTGGTCTGAGATCTAGCGAACGAGGCGAAAGAGGGAGGTCACTTTGGGGAGATAGAGATAGAGATGGCAAGGAAGCATCAGCTCTCATCGCTTGGTTAGTGGATGCTGAAGAAGGCGTGCTCCTGGCATGAGAGGGTTGCTTTCGCTCCTTTTCATGCTCCGGTCTTTTCTTCGAGACAATCGCACCAGTGGAATCCCTCCAGAGCCGCTTCCGGGTCAGCAGCTTGCCCAACCCCGCACCGCCGGCCTCATCGTCCTTTTCCTTATGACGGGCCATATGTCGTTCTGTCTGGTGGTTAGCGTGGTGTTTTGAGATTTAAGCAAGATCTTCCCGTTCCCGCAAGTCAGTTGGAGACGGTACGGTATTGACCCCGCAATATCACAACACTTACCCAAGAGATCTCTTCGCTTAAAGACGGCGCTGCAGCGATGACACGCAGAGCCATTGCCCTCGTTGTGGTTGAGCGCATGGCGATGAAGATGCTCAGCTCGCGTAAATGCTTTGGTACAGCCGGGAAACACACACGCAAATTCCTTGGTCGTCACTACATGTGGTGGACCTCCTCTCGACGGCGTGCTTGGATCCCGGGAGGGCCCTGGGCCCGAGAGAGCCGGGATGGAAGGATTCATCGCGGAGGCCAGCAAAACAGCTGGTTAGATGATTGTATGCATCGTGGAGGTGGAGAGGATGAGGATGTTGAGCTGGTATGTTGTATGGAGGTGGAAGCGGCTCGTTGCGGTGGGAGTGGTGATGGTGGTGATGGTGGTTGTTGAGGCGGTAGGTAAGGTTACCACAGATCACACACACACACACACACACACACAAACACATAAACACACTTTTGGCCATCTTTGCGCTATCGTGTTATCTCTTATCCTCGCTTAACCTTAATTGTTTATCTCGAGTGGGGGTTGGTGTCAGTCACATGATGCCACTCCCACTTTCTCATCGCCCCAGCCCAATGCTCCCACTTTCCCACCCCCACCTGCGCCACAGCCAATCAGCCATTTCTTACGTAAGAGATCTCTTCTTCAAGGGAGGGAGGGATGCATCTTGAATTAGAAGCGGCTCAAACGGTGGCCTCGTTGGTTAGTTGGGGTCAAATTCATTATGGTATATGGTATATAGTATATAGTATGGTGTATATTATTGAATTGACGGATTAAACAGAAAAGAAGGAAAAGAAGGAAAAGAAGGAAAAGAAGGAAAAGAAGGAAAAGAAGGAAAAGAAGGAAAAGAAGGAAAAGAAAGAAAAGAGGGAAAATAGGAAAATGAAGATAAAGAAGAAAAAGAAAAATAATCACTTTGTTTATCGGCTCATGCATAGTAGGAGTTAGTGCTGGCTGAAGACAAGCAGGACATCGGAACCAGAGCCTTGCTTTTACAGCCCTAGAATTAGTACCTCCTACAGAGTAATACCAGCCCGGTCCAGCTTCATCCTTTCATTGCTTAATTCTCATCTTCATGTACAGCTGCCTGCTCGGTTTCGTCTTCAATGTATCCTAAAGCGTCCTCCGCCCCCGCGGTATCACGAGCGACCAAAGCCTCAATTTCCGCTTTTATCTTTTCTGCTTCTTCAATCCAACCCCATTCTCGAGTCCAACCTTCCAGCCTGCTCAAGTGCATGATGTTGAAAGTAAATGAGTCGGGATCCTCTCGAGCGTAATTGATATCCACAACCTCCCGCGTTGTCGCGAATGCTTCAGCATATTTCCCAAGCATCTTTTCTGCATTGGCTCGATGCTGCAGAGCAATAATTTGATGGAAATAAGTACCATATATTCGTGTGTCCATGACTGTCTTCTGAGCAATAACTTCCTCTTCTTCATACCGGCCCTGGCGAAACAGATTGCTTACTAAATATGTTTTGAAGTGAAATATTGCCGCAAAGTTGGATCGAGAGTTGGGGCAATGCTGCAGCAGCTCTTGGATAGCGTGTTCGCCGTCCATCAGATTGTTCCGATACTTCCATTCGAAACACATCACTTGGTTCTCCGCGGTCGTCTCATGGTACGGTCCCAATTTTAACTTATATACGTCGGTCAGCAGTTCTGCCGCCATTAGAAGGGTTTCGCCGAGCTGAGCCTGATCTACAATCCCCAACAATTGGCAAATCAGCCTCCACGAGTGGCCCTTAGGCAGCACGATGATACCCATTCGTGCTATGTAGTTCTTTAAAATCACTGCAGCATCGAAGAGTGGTCCCGGTCCATCTCGCAAAAAGTAGTAAAATATGTTGATCATGTAACGCAGAGTGTCCGGATGGTCAGCCTCAAGAATAGCCCTGACTGAGTTACAGGCAGCCGATAATACCCTGCGAGCTTCCACATACGACTTCGTCTTAATAAGTTCCATGGCGCTTGCGCAGGCGGCAAAAAACTTATTCAGTCTTTGAAATGCCTCTGTGACCGTATATTGATCCTGCAAAGGGCCGACCTCACCCGCGCTGTATACCACGGGTAGCCATATCTTCTGTTCATACATCCCGCTCACATATGAACTTATAGAGAAGATCAGCCCTTCGATCACACGAAACGTGGCTGGGGAACTAGGTTGACGTGAAATCCGAAATATTGGAGTAATTCGCTGAGATACTGGATCCGTCGTGCTTGCGATATATGGCGCAGAGGATAAAGTTTGTTTGTTATCAACTAGAGTGAAAGTTAGTTAGATCCGCACGATGTTATCACTGTCGTATCATGGTATTGATTTACATTCAGATGCTTGCGCGGGGGTCCTAGGTGATGACCCGGGTCGCTCCTCAAGTTCTCTCCTCCACCGTCTAACCTTTTCAACGTTTAGGGATACAGTACCAACATTCCCCTCTTCTGACAAGTTGCCAGCATTAACTTTCTTCAAAAGTTCTTGTCGATCACTAGCTCTTGTGTTCTTCTTCAAGCCCCATTTAACTTGCAACGTTGCAAACTGTCGCTTGCTGGTTTCTTGTTAGCAGAGTAATAATTGTTTTACCAAAAGCTTGCCCGCATGTCGGGATTACTGAGCAAGCCTCATCGGCATACTAAATTCTTCTATTTTAAACAAGAATTCACTTACGTAGGATTAAAATTATATTCGGTCTGGAGTACCCTTTGAACCTCAGCAAAAGTAAGTCCCTCCTCAATATACAGCCGCTGAACAACTGGCTTCAAATCTAACTGTTCTTGCCGCGTCAACTGGCGTCTCGGAACAGATGCTAGCGTTATATATGCAGGATCTGCGGGTATACCATCGGTCTTTAAACCTTTTGGTTCCAGCTCCCAAGGTCTGGAACGATGTTCGTCCATTGTCAGACTTTGTACACAGTGTGCTCCAAACGGCCCTTGGTATTCAACTAGGGTTCCTATATGGTTGCAAAGTCAGCATCTATAGATATCGCGACAGCCAGCGGCACTTTACTAGCTCATCTGAAGAAAATGTTTCAGAATTTGATTTATACCTTGTTTCTAACATTACTAACGTGGTCTCTCGCGACCCACTTTACAAGCCTAAGATGAGTATAGTATAAGTTTGGGATGAGGCTAGCACTTTAAAAGGATGGCCCTAGTGGACAACTTGTATGTGGGATGACGGGGCTTTTTTCCCTCCGATCTGACGTGAGATTCATCACGTGATAAGCCCACTGTTCACAAGCGAACCAATATCCGTGTTGTTTAATTAGTTCCCCGGATGATTCATATGGCACACCGCAACATCTGCCGTAACAAGTACCGGCCAAGATTTATATCTCTCGATTATAGGTTTATAAAACTAGGCATATACCCTTGGCGGATGCGGCAATATAACAGTAGCAAGATGTTATGTTAAGTAGTGGATTATACCAACAAGTAGGGAAAATACTCTACTAGAATTTAAAGCTAGTCAGCTATAAATATAATAAGTAGACGGACGTAGCCACCTAAATATTTGTAGAATTAATTTTACTATAGAAATTAAGATATATTTAGGTACATACCTGTAGTAGAAAGTCTCAATATAATATACTAGTTAGCAAAAATAACCTTCGATTTAAACACTCCTGTTTTCTCAAGTTCTATTAGGATTATAAGGTCGGTCTCAAATAACGATTTCTAGAATAATGTATACCTTTAATTAAGAGATATTATACAAGAGTAATTTCATTTCTTATTAACAGTTAGTTGCAGCGTGTTCAAACTAAAGGATTTATTAATTACCAAGCTTCGACGGTAGGCGCCCTGGGCCTGGCCTTCGCCGTTGTTTCTTTCTATAACACTAGCTGATATCAAATGGTTAAAACAACAAAATAACTATTTCTCACCTAGTCTTTGCAGCTAAGTTTTCTCGTAGTAAACCATCCACTACATACCTTTATATAGTTACAAATTAGTTGTTACAGGCATGTACTTAAAAAAGCACCTCCGTAGCTGCTTATCCCAAGGTCATATTATAAACTGACATCACTAATATATCCTATATCTAGCTAGAAATATAAAATTAGCTCCAAGATCTAGTTGTTCTAATTGGAGTTTGATCGGAAACTTTCTACTAGCCGGGAGAACGGCTGTGGGTATAATATTTCTATTCGGACAAGATGTCAAGGAACCTAATCACACTGAGACGGGAGGTTCCTCAAGAATGTAAGAAAGGTTCTGTATACAGTGTAGTCTAAGGAGGAGAAGAGGCGTTGCCTCTTCTCACGAAGCTATATACTGCCAACCTAGGGTGCCTTAGGCCACAATACAAGATCCGTCTATAAAACTTCTCAGGATACAAAAATAGAAACGGATTCGAAGCTGTTCAACATATCGATCTCTACAACAGTGTTAGAAGCTTAAAGTAAGGAAATGATATGTTTTTAATAACAATGAACTCCCTTATAGGGTGACTAGGTACATGGGTTCAGCGATATGAAGTTCATGTTTACCAGGACGAAATTTATAGAAAATTTAAAAACAAACAGAGTAGAAGGGGAAACATTATATAGTATATCTCAAATAGAAATAATGGTAAGTCTCTGATTGGTAAGGATCTTTAGAATCTCTTAACAGCGTTGAAGCCGATAAAATCCGATCCGTATTAGGGTTCCCTGAGATTTAGATAGTAAAGTTGTTTGTTAATCGATAGGTAGTGATTTTAGCAATGACGTATGGAAAAGTATAGTCAGGTTATTGGAAAACTTCTTTTTCCTTTTGATCAAAATTCAGTTGCATATTTTATGGGGATTAGAGATCTTTCCAAGTGGATTCGGTCAGAATGCTCCACCATCACGCGCTTTTAGTCATCTTCCTTTTTCCGATTCCCATGAAGAAGCTTGTCCCCTATACCCTATGTCTAGGCTATGTTCGGTATGTTTTCTACAATCACAATTTTTCTTTTGCTATTATTACAAACTTCTGGGAATTGTTTTGAGGGTGGCGTAAAATTGTTCGTGGAAGTGACCTTGGTTTTCAAAAAGTTCAGCTGTACGCTGGACACCACTGACGTTTTGATTCCTGTTTATTACAACGTAAAATGTACTTATACTAAGAATGTGTCACAATCATATTAAACACAATATTCAGACATAAACTGAGATCGTTCTAACATTGCTTGCGTTCACGTGGAGGGTGCACACTCACTCTTCTCTACATCATTAATTCAGACAAGATATATGTGTTTATGTGATAATAATTGCACTTTGTACAAGGCAAAATGCTTAATGACTATCAACTACGATATTGAAATTCCTCCTTAGGCTCTAGTTCGCTTGTTCGACTGCTAACTCCTGACACATTGTGATACATATTGATATACAGCGGATGGTACTCTTTACCTCATAATGCGTTCGGCCTTCATTTGTCTTCCTCTGATGCCGAGTGTTCTCTTCTTCTTGTATATACATATTAAGTTCTTTAACTGAATGGGAATCACCTCACGGCCATAATCCATACACAAACGGGTCGACGGAAGGGTAATCAGCTTCCATACCCATAATGACACTGTACTCATCTCTCAATAAGTCCGAGCCTTCGTTACTATAACTCGTGTAATTGCTTAGCTCATGCCTCCGCAATGCCACAGTCCATGGGAAGCTAGAGTGAGCGACGCCCATAAATGCACTGGCTTTAAACATGATCAGAAAGTCCACCAGGGCCTGCTGATCGAACGGGAGTTTGTCAAGCTCCTCCCGGTCAGAGCCCTGAAGCAAGTCGTGTTTGGTCACCACAGTCACATTCCTTATCTTTGGACTTGAGGCTGCTTCAAGACGCTGGCTTAGACTCTTGGAAAACAAATCGACCACAGTCTGGTTCCCGGATGCGACATATACAACACTGAGACCCGTGCGTTCCAGATTTTGGAATTGTTGCTCAAACTGCTCTTCCATGCGGGAAAACCGCCACTCTTCTGGTGGCCAGGCCCATATAGCATCCTCCTCCAACCGCAGGTGTGCGCCGTAATAAGCATCTTGGTTAATGGCTTTTGTTGGATCAATGGACAACCTAAACCTTTGTTGTAACTTGAATAATACCTTTGCTGCAAGGGTTCGCGTGTCGTTCCGGAAGGACAAGATCTTGCCAAACTCACGGACAAAGGCGTCACCGTCGTCGCTCACGGGATACTCAAGAAAGGATTGCCCCATCTTGATATGCACCGGGGCATCGTGTCGGATCTGAACGGACTGTTGATCCAGCCACTCGTCAAAGGAATGGCGCCACTCGCGGGGATGTGTCAGTCCCTCCCGAGGATGATCTGGCTCAAATTGACTTCCTATTAGAGTCAAAGGCTCCCCGAACCTGTGCTCATAATAGGGGAAGTCCTCTGCGCGCTCGTAAATACGCATACCAGGGCATCCTCCTGATAAATGCGTAATAAAAGCTTCACGATCCAGCAAGTACTCAAGGGGCATCTCAGTGGTCGTCTCGATGTCGGATAGATCTTTCGGGTTCCGAAGAGCCATTGAAGGAATTACAATCGCAGCTCCACCTTGGATTGCATATCGTATGCATCTAAGGATCTGGTTCCGCACCATACCGACGCCCCCATGTTGCCCCTCGCAGCTGAATAGTAAGCCAGGCTGGAATGTCGTGCGAGCACAAATTTCCTGAATAGGCTTGTAGTTGATTGGAGCAGGAAATTCGACCTTCATGGCTTGACTGATGAAAACACTCTCTACCTGGTCTTGTTCTTGGCTGGGTCCCTGCTGTCCAGTGAATATTGGCATTGAGAGTATTGCATCATGGACGTCGAAACCGAAAGTCCAGATAAAAACAAGTGAGGCAGACAGAAAGAACACCACCCAGGGGCGCTCCACATTTGAGCAAAGCATGGTCGTCGTCCAAGGGCGATAGAATACAGGAAAATAAAAATAAATAACAAAAAATAAATACTAGAAACGATGAAAGAAGAAGGCCAAGGAAGGTCAAGAGAAAATAAGACTTTACGTGAGTTTCATTATCGTAGATCACCCCCTTGGCATAAACAAGGCGGGCTCGGCACTGCAAGGAACAGTAAGTTTCACCTCTGTTTCATACGACCTTTTCCGTATTAGCCACCAATTAATCTAAGGTATTTAATTCGATTTCTTGCGATGGTCAGACAATATGTTACGAGGCAGGAGCAAAAGCAGTCACTGTATGCCATCGGCTTGTAACCATTAAGATAACCGAAATTCTGAGTTGACACATTGTGTCACGTGGGAACTCGCTTAACGTCAGACTAGTTAAAGGCTGGCTGGTAGGGTTGACATGCTTTAAAATTGCTTCAATAGAGTGAATCTGGTTATTTTCTCCATTTAACCTTATTTTATATATAGTAGGGTAAAGGTACCTGCCGCAAGTTTTCTTGCATTTAGGGTACAACCTTTAGTAGCTTGCTCTTCAAAGTTAGGTAGATTTCCCTTACTTTCATCAGTGCTCAGCTTTAGCTATCAGTTACTCAAATGATTTATACAATATATTTGGCATATTGTACTAACCCGTTAGAAGAACTAACAGCATATATTCATTGTTTTATCCTTGTTTTTATCCTATATATCACGTGATACGTAGAACTCACCTTCCTGTTTGGTACTAGCGATTGGTACTCTTTTTTCAACATCACAGCAACTTCTTTCTGAGTGACTAGTAACGCACAACGCTTCAGTTCGTTAAGCTGAAAACGGTTGATCCGCAAAATTCTACGCATTTGCTGAAATGTTTTGCAAAATAAATTATCAAGTCCAAGTTGAAGAGTACCCTAAACCGCACAATACCAGCTCTAGGGGAAATAAATTCTACTATAAGCAAATGCTTTTTGCGCTCATTACAGGCGCATTACTTTTAGTTTTCACGCTTTCCGGATTGAAAATCACGGACCTCTACCACTATTCTTTTTTCAATTTCAACTTTAGAGTGCGACATTCGACTTCTGAGACTTTTAGGTGGAGTTCCGTAATAACACACCCTGATTGATCAAAGTTACCATACTCACAAACGATAGATAAATCCATCTAAGCGTTTAGAGTTTCATACATGCTTTGCCACCTACCAATGCGCTCGTCTTTCCGTTCCCCTGGATTGGAACTCCACAGATCAAGCAGAAACCAATGAAGGTGGACCTGTAGCAACTATTGCCATCATAAAACGTCCTGCGCTGGTGGAAGTTACTGACCCTCGTTATGCCGGCCCTATTCTTTTCAACCCAGGTGGTCCTGGAAACTCCGGCGTCAAGTTTCTGCTCCAGTACGGTGCCGAATTTGAAACTATTTTTGATCCCAAAGTTCCAATATTTATAGAAGTCAAGCCACATTACTTGGGTGATAGTGAGAAGTATTTTGATCTTATCAGTTTTGATCCCAGGGGAGTGAACAATACTATTCCTCGCCCGAATTGCATCTCTGATCCTTTAGTAAGGCAAATCTGGAATCGCGATATGGCCATTATCGGATCAGGTGTTGATGATGAAACCACATTCGGACTTAATTGGGCTAGGATAAATGCATATG
>Ga0247812_10001350_pt1 | contig 13955 bp, 18 predicted proteins | sample UWRJL149409B1_FD_178011 | JGI IMG/M metagenome (GOLD analysis project Ga0247812, IMG submission 178011) | Plant litter microbial communities from Arlington Agricultural Research Station in Wisconsin, United States - UWRJ-L149-409B-1 | ecosystem: Environmental > Terrestrial > Plant litter >...
TGTGGCGGCGGTCTCGACCACACAGCCCTCGCGGCGCAGCAGGGTGCGGGCCAGCAGGGCGCCGACGGGGTTGTCCTCGGCCAGCAGGACGCGGGTCCCGGCGAAGCGGACCGGGGCGACGCGGTCGTCCTCGGGCGAGGCCCCGCGCGGGGCGCCGGGAGCGGCGGCCGGGCCGGCTTGGGCGACGGCGGCCAAAACCCGCTCGGCGAGGGATGCGCGGCGCAGGGGCTTGATCAGATAGCCGTGGAAGCCCGCGCCCCGATAGCGGGCGATCAGCTCGCGTTCAGACGGCTTCAGCAGGACCACGGCGCGGCCCGAATCGGGCAGGGCCAGAAGAGCGCGGCCTTCGGCGACCGCCTCGGCGTGGTCGACCAGGATGACGGGCGCATTGTCCGAGACGGAACCGCCGCTGGCGACGATCTGGTCGGCGGCGGCGTGGCGGACGAAGGGGTCAGGCGAACGGACGGCGACGGCGACACCGTTCAGGGGACGCTCGCGGGCAGGGACTTCCGGTGCTGAGTCGAAGGCCGCCTCGAAGCGGAAGCGGGAGCCGGCCCCGTCCGGTCGATCGCCGACGGCGACGATGCCGCCCATGGCCTCGGCCAGACGGCGGACGACGGCGAGGCCGAGGCCGGCGCCCCCGAAGCGGGTGGCGTCCGAGGCGTCGACATGGCCGAACTCTTCGAAGATGCGGTCGCGAGCTTCGACGGGCACGCCCGGTCCGGTGTCGTCGACGATGAAGGCCAGTCGGGGCCGGCCAACGGAACCACCCAGACGCACGACGGCGATCCGGACGGCGCCCGTATCGGTGAACTTCACCGCATTGCCGGCGAGGTTGAACAACACCTGACGCAGGCGGCCTTCGTCGGCGAGGATGTCCGGGGCGTCGGCGGCGACGGACCAGACGATCTCGAGCCCCTTGTCATGGGCCCGAGGGCTGAGCAGTTCGGCGACGCCACGCACGAGGCCCTCAAGGTCGACGGGGGCGGTGTCGAACTCCAGCTTGCCGGCCTCAAGACGGGCGTAGTCCAGCAGGTCGTTGACCAGCCCCAGCAGGTGCTCCGCCGAGGATTGGGCCGCCTCGGCATAGGCGCGCTGGGCGCCGTCGAGGCGGGTGCGGGTCAAGAGGCCCAGCATGCCGATCACCCCGTTCAGGGGGGTGCGCATCTCGTGGCTCATCAGCCGCAGGAACTGGTCGGCGCCGCCGGGGGCAGGTCCCGCCTGCTGGTCGTCCGTGGTCGCCGTCTTCGCGCGTCGCGCCATGCCGATCTCCGTGGGACGGGACCTTGCACGCCCAACGGTTAAGGACGGTTCAAGGCCTACCAGGCCGGGACGCCTGAGCCATGGGAGGCGGTCTGGCGGTCGAACTGGTCCTGGGCGCTGACTGTGGTGCGGCGATAGATGAGGGCCTCGGCGATGTGGCGGCGCAGGACGCCGTCGGCGCCTTCCAGATCGGCGATGGTGCGGGCCAGACGCAGGGTCCGGGTCCAGCCGCGCGCGGTCAGGCCGCCCGCCTCCCCGGCCCGCATGAGCAGGGCGCGGCTGGCCTCGTCCGGAGTGGCGAACCGGTCCAGCACCTCGCCGGAGCAGCGGGCGTTGATCCCCTGATCGCGGGCGGCGGCCGGGTCGAGGCCGAGCGTGCGGACGCGTTCCTCCTGCATGGACCGCGCGACGGCGACCCGGGCCGCGGCCTCTGCCGTGCCCTCGGCGGGCGACGGCAGGGCCATGTCTGCGGCGGTGACGGGCGGCGTCTCCACCGTCAGGTCGATGCGGTCGAACATCGGGCCCGAGATCCGGTTCTGGTAGTCGCGCTGGCAGCGGGGCGCCTTGCCGCAGGCGCCGCGCCCCACACCGCCGAGGCCGCAGCGACACGGGTTCATGGCGGCGATCAGCTGGAACCGGGCCGGATAGCGGACGTGGTGGTTAGTCGGCCAGCGAGACGAACGACGCCTTGAGCATGTCCACGACCTGCGGACGCGGCTCGATCCGCAGCCAGACCTTGATGGCCTCTTTGATCTCGGCTTTCGAATACGGGAGGTCTCGCTCGTCACAGACCATGGTCGGCTTGTCCATCATGACCTTGCCGAAAGCGGTGGCGACTTTCTCCGCACGCTGCGGCGTCATGATCTCAGGCTTCGATTTGAACAGTCCGAACATTATTGGTTCCGCTCGACCATCGCGGCATCAGCCTCGGGCGACAATGCGATCCGGCCGGTCGTCCAAGCGATGTAGGTGACGACGTCCTTCATGTGCTGGACGTATCGCGTCTGAACGAGGTCCATCATGTCCTGATAACCCTGCTTGGACCCTTTGCTCATCATGTCGTCGAAGATCAGGCAGATCGCGAGGTAGGTCGCCTCGGTGCGGTCCTTGCCCTCGCTGCGGGCGATCTGGTCAGCGTTGTGTTCGACCAGATCGGTCAGCATCGCCTCGGGCGACGGTTTCGACTTTCCAAATCCGAACATGGCGCCCCTATCCTCTCGGTTGAAGCTGAGCTTAACCTCCACCCGGCGAAGCTGTCTCTGAAATTTCGGGGTGATTGATGGGTGAGGCCAAGAAGAAACGCGACGCAGGGATCGGACCCACCGATCCCAAACCGGCCGAGGTCGCCAAGAACTGGAACTTTGAGCGGGCCTTGGCCGCACTGAATGCCCATCGGCGACCGACGACACCGAGCAAGCCGCCTCGCCAGCAGGTCATCAACTTCTGCGGTTCCGTCAGCAGCCTAAAGCCGGTCTATCTGCCCTTCACGAACATCAGCCCCGACTACGGCTCCGGCTGGTGCCACAACAACGTCCTCGAACAGATACGTCGGGCGGGCGGCAAGCGGGTCAACGGCTGGATGATCTGGGACAACGGCAAGTTCGTTGAAGGCGAGTTCCACAGCGTGTGGGAATCCCCTGATGGCCAACTGGTGGACCTGACGCCACGGGCGGATCGAGAAGCGGAAATCCTATTCCTGCCCGACGCCGTGATGAAGATCACCAACGACGGCACCGCTGACTACTTCCCGAACAATCGCACTTCGATTGCCGAGTGCCCCTACAGTCACCGTGGTTTGCCCCTCCAAGACCCGATGGCCCGCCGCGAATACACACCGGCACAATCACCCTTCGGCTTCGCCTCGGTCGCCTGATGGCCAAACACTGGAGGATTCAGAAAGTCGAAGGTCTGACCGTCGTATGGGAGACGACCGTCCCCTACGGCCGACTGACCGAGAAACAGATCGAGCCGATGCTCCAACGGCTGGCCGCCAGACACCTGACTGAGGACGAGATCATCAGCGGATCGTTGCGAAAGAACGCCAAGGGCCACCACGATCTGCTGCGGGTCCACAGGGACGTCAGGCCGGGTCACGTGATGATCTATACGACGCTCGACCCGCACTATTTGGTAACGGTGGTGGACGACACGTAACAGCGGTTGTGCGTCAACCTTGCTGGTCCCAAAATCCAGCAATGTTCGAATCGATCAACATTTCCGACGAGGAGTTGGCCGCCCTTCCCACAGGGATGGCTGGCTTTGTCGCCTATGAGGCTCTGTGCCGCGACAAGCTCAAAGAAATCCTGAGCCGCTACAGCCATAACGATGACGACAGCGAGCCGCGTCACTCCTACCTGACCAAGGTCTTCTCGGCGGCGGAATACTACAATGTCCCCATCCTCGAAGACGAAGGGTTCGAGATTCATCCTGACTTCGACGACGTTGCGTCGCGGCGCCTATTCCAGTTGATCGACCGTGAGGTCACCAAGCTACGCCTCCAGACCATTCCTGATCGGAAGGCTCTTGCTGTCATCGAGCCGGTTCAGGCGACCAAGATCGAGCATCTGGTGGGCCAGCTTCGTCAGCGGATCACCGACAGTGATATCGACGACGGCAAGAAGGCCAAGCTTTACAAAAAGCTCGACGAGCTTCTGGCCGTCATGAAGGGCAAGCCCACGCTTCAGGCCACGATGGTCGTGATCGCTTCGTTTTTCACGGCGATCAATCAAGGCGAGGCGGCGATCATCAAACTGCCCGACACCATCAGTGCCATCGCTGAGGTCTTTGGCCACGCCCAGCAGGACGCCGATAAAAAGCTGCTGGAGCATAAGAGCCAAAAACTGATCGAGGATCACAGCGACGACTACTCGTCCGGGTTTTCGACAAAGCCGAAGCCCGAGGCCAAGCAGACCGGGCCGCGTGGGTCATACGACTTGAACGACGACATCCCGTTCTGAGGCAAGCTTAGCCTTTCACCTCGTTTACCCACTTTACGAACGCTGCGATGTAAGGCACCTTCACGGTGATCGCACGTAGAACCGATGGGTTCGCAGAAGGTTTAAGCTTCTGCTTACTGGCATTCGTTCAAGGGGGTAAGTCGTTCTGTTTGGTGGAGCAATCCACGATTCGGACCGCCGTGTTGACACCATCTTTTTCACAACCGTTTTCGGTAGACGCCGGAGGTTTGTCCGATGACTCACGTGCCTGTCGATTATGATGACTTCTTCTCTCGTCTTGGTGAAGACTACGTCATGCGTTCGATGCTCAATGGCAGCTTCACAGGCAAAACGCTGAAAGCTGCGGAGTCATGGCTCGCATATTCATCCCGGCGGAAATCCAACAAAGATCGTGTGCGGACTCTGGTTTTGACGGGAGGAAGTTTGATCGTTGGCGTGACCGGCGTCATTTTGAAGCTGACGGTCGGTAGCTGATCTAATGGACGGTCGCCCTGACGAATATGTCGAAGCGTGCCGTAAGATGGCCCGGACCTTCAATCCCAAGGCCATCGGCGTCGCCACGGTCGGGGAGCGGGACGGAAAGCTGCTGGCCCTCGACGGCGTTCACCGCTCAATCCTCGCCTTCATGGCTGGAGCCGAACGCATCCCGGCTGCGGTCGAGGAGATCGCAGACCAGCGTGAAGCCGCAATGATCTACTCGGTCCTGAACGTCGGCCGGAAGGCGGTCTCGTCGCACTCCAAGAGCCGGTCCACGAGCATGATCAATGCTGAGTCCACGGATCGCCAACTGGCTGGCACGCTGGAAGGTCTGTCGATGCGGGTGGTTCAATCGGACATCGGCGGCCCAGCTATGGCCAGACGGATGCTCAAGTGGGTCGGCCAAGAGGGCTTCATCGAGGGCGTTCGGCTCCACGAGGTCTGCTGGCCGGGGGTGCCTGTGAAGCCGGAGTTTGTCGGGGTGTTCGGCTGGATGGCTGCTGTCTATGGCGTCACCGCCGACGACGCTGAACGCGACGATAGCTCCGTCGCCGCCGTGATGCTGGAGCAGGTCGAACAGATCGCGGCGAACCCGAACCACCTGCTGAACGAGGTGGAGGTCAAAGGCCCCGGCTACAAACACGGCGAGGTCCGTGTTCAGGCCATCGTCGAGCATCTGGTGAAACTGCTGAACAAGGATCGGAAGGGGAAGGACCGCCTGAACCCAAACGATCTGCCGTGGTCCGAGAAGAGCATCCAGAAGGCCAAGGAGGCCCAGCAAGCTGCGAAGGCAGCGGCCCGTGCTGCGAAAGCCCTGCCCAAGACCGTCGCTGCCGAGAACGTCAAAGCGGCGAAGGAGATCGCGACTTGGGAGACCGGGACGACCATCGCACAGATGCGGGAGGAGGAAGATCGCGTGGTGATACTCCACCAAAACCAGCAAATGGCCGACGCGTAATCGGCCTTTCCGGCAAAGCGACTGGCCGCCCTTCGGGGCGGCCTTTCTCGTTCAAGGTAACCCCGGCCACATGGGCAGGACGCACCAATCATCTGGGTCGGCACCCGGACGTGGAGGCATCACCATGTAGTTCTTGAGCGGCCTCAGCGGCGTCCCCTTGCCGGTCGTCGCCGAGTAGAACGTGACGCCTCCACAGGCATCGGGGCAGTCGCCGAAATCGTCCCAGAGGCTCCACTTCGTCGAGAGCCGAGAGATCATCGCCGGGACGTCAATCGGCCTGTGGACGCCACACACAAGGCAGGTTTGGTAGACGAGCGTGCCGTGCTTCAGCATGCCGCCCAGCGTCGCGTCCCATTCCATCCGTGATGCTGGTCTCTTCGGATCGCCCATGAGAACGAGAAGAGAACGTCCGACCGATTCGCTTCCACCTATGAGAACGAGTCGGGTGTGGAGCGATGGTCGGATCGGTGGACCTAATAGGTCGAGTAGCCGTCCCAATTCCGGGCGAAGCCGTGGAAGTTGGCATAGTCGTATTGATCAAGCTGCGGTTTGATCATCGACAGGGCGTGGGCGACCATCGTCGTCCGCTGGCCGGGTGATTTGTCGGGCGTCTCGGCCACCAACCACTTCAGGATCAAGCCCCACCCTTGGACGATATCCTTCGGAGAGGGTGGATCGAAGTAGCTCGTGCCGTCGTCGTTCCTGATCCATTTCTGGCTTGCTGGACGAGGCTGCTTGCTCTCAGCGAGGGCCGCCAGCATCCGCATAGCGAGTTCCTGCGACCTCGGATCGTTGTTCATGGCGGCTGTCTTCGCGACCATGAAGATGATGAAGCCGACGACCACGACCCCGATGATAGCCAGCCACATGCGGCTTTCTCCCCTGCCTGTGAGGAGCATATCGTCGGTCTTCAGAACCGCATAGCTGGTCGAATTTAATTGGCCACACGGAAAGCAGGTTGTGGCCGCCGGCCGCCGCGACCTCAAGCGCCCGCTTGGCGCTTTCCTGTCCCTTGACCTCGCGCAGGTCGGGGACAGGTCCGCCCATGCGGACCGGGCCGGGGTCCGGCGCGCGCAGCACCTGCGTTCCCTTGAAGTGATTGACCAGACCGATCAGCGACCGGGGCGCGAGGATGGAGACATCGCCGGCCCAGGCGGCTTCGGGTCCGTTGGCCTCGGGGCAGATCAGGCCCAGCCCCATGCTCGCCGCCGCCACAGCCGCCGGCAGGGTTCCGCCGACCGGCGCGATCCGACCGTCCAGACCCAGTTCCCCCAGCGCCGCCCATCCTTCCAGCGCATCCGGGGCGATCACCCCCATCGAGGCCAGCAGGGCGAGCGCGATCGGCAGATCGAAATGGCTGCCCTCCTTGGGCAGGTCAGCGGGGGCCAGGTTGGCGATGATCCGTTTGGACGGCAGGGCCAGACCGATGCCGGCGAAGGCGCCGCGCACCCGTTCCCGGCTCTCGGCCACCGCCTTGTCCGGCAAACCGACGATGGAGAAGATTCCCTGATCGCCCGCACCCAGGTGCTGGACCTGCACGTCCACCCGCCGCGCATCCACCCCCTCGAACGCCACTGTCGCTATGCTGGCAAGCATCGCGCCACCTCCCGCTATGCGGGAAGGAACCATGAACCTCGCAAGATTGCAAGCAGGCCTGAATCAGGCCTCCGATCGGACCCCGGGTTGGCAGGGCGCCACCGAAAAAAACCGCGCCAGCCGTGCCAAACCCTGCCAGATCGGGCGACCGGCACGGCGGGTCCGCATCTCCGGTCCCGTTCCCTCAGCCTAAAGCATGCGGAGACCATGTCTGGTTCAAGGCTGGTTTTCGGACGCAAAGCCCCACCAGCTCAGGAATCCGGATGTCGGGTCAACGATTTTGAACGCATAATCGCCCGTCGGCCCGGAGCCCTTGTCAGGCCGCGCGTTTGGCCTCGATCACGTCCCACATCAGGGCGGTGGCGTCGATGCCGGTGAAGGCCTTCAACTGCTGGGCGCCGGTGGGCGAGGTGACATTGATCTCGGTCAGATAGTCGCCGATCACGTCGATGCCGACGAAGATCAGGCCGCGTTCCTTCAGCGTCGGCCCAATGGCGGCGCAGATTTCCAGATCGCGAGGCGTCAGTTCGACCGGCATGGCCGTGCCGCCGACGTGCAGGTTCGAGCGCACCGCGCCCGCCGCCGGCACCCGGTTGATGGCGCCCACCGGCTCGCCGTCGATCAGGATGATGCGTTTGTCGCCCTTCGATACCGCGGGGATGAATTTCTGGATCACCAGCGGATCGCGTGACGCGCCCTGATGGATCTCGACCAGGGCGTCGAGGTTGGGGTCGTCGGCGCGCAGCTTGATGACGCCCGAACCGCCGTTGCCGTGCAGGGGCTTCAGGACGACGTCGCCATGGGTCTTGTGGAACGCGGTCAGGGCGACGGGATCGGAAGTGATCAGGGTCGGGGGCTGCAGGCCGGGAAATGCGGTGACCATAAGCTTTTCGGGCGCCGAGCGCACCTCGGCCGGATCGTTGACCACCAGGGTCTTCGGATGGACGGTCTCCAGCATGTAGGTGGCGGTGACATAGGCCATGTCGAAGGGCGGATCCTGACGCATCAGGATGACGTCGATGTCCTCGGCGAGGTCCAGCTTGACCCAGTCGCCGAAGGTCACGTGGTCGCCGGCGACGTGTTGTAGGGTCACCGGGCGGGCGCGGCAGTACAGACGTCCCTCTTCCAGCGCCAGGGTGCGGAAGTCGTAGACCCACTGTTTATGACCGCGTTCCTGCGCCGTCATCATCATCAGCCAGGTCGTGTCGACCTCGATATCGACCCCTTCGACGGGGTCCATCTGGATCGCGACCTTGAGCATGCTGGGGACCTTGCGCCGTTGGGAGCTTGGTAATGGGCGGCGGGTCGAAGGTGCGCAAGGGCAGGCAACGGCCTTGTCGCGTGATTAGTGATTGGTGAATCGTGATTGAAGGGAGAGCGATTGGATCGTCCGGTTCGTGAACGGCGATGTCACCAATCACCAATCACGCTCTAGTTCAGCCTCATCCTCAGACTGTCCACCGCCCGAGCCTGGACCACGATGTCCTGACCGCCCACGATGCGGGCGCGGTAGAGGGCTTGCAGCGCGCCGGTGAGGGCGCCCTGTTTCTCGCGGGCGGAGGCCACGTCGAGCCAGGGGCGGTGGTCCTCGGGGTCCAGCAGGGCGCGGCGGACGGCCGAGCGTTCCGCGCCCAGATAGTCCTCGGCCTTGATGGCCCGACTGAACAGCACGTTCTGCAGCCGGATCAGGGCCTGCCGGTCGGTCACGGGCGCCATCAGCAGGTCCAGCCGGTCGGCGACATGCGGCGTCAGTCCGGCGCGCAGGGCCCGGCGGCTGAGCTCGGACGGCATGACCAGCCGACCCTGGCTGAAGGGGTCCAGCGCCACAGGGCCGGCCTCGGTCTCGACCCGCAGCAGGAAGTGGTTGGGGAAGTCGACGCCCTGCGCCTCCACCCCCGCCCGACGTGCGGCGTCCAGATAGAAGACGGCCAGGGCCGCCGACAGGCCGCGCCGGCGGTCGGCGACGTCGATGATGTCGGTGTTGGCGGGATCGTCGTAGCGCAGCAGGTCGCCGTTCAGCCGCAGGTCGGCGGCCATGGTCTCGGCCAGGGCGTCATCGGCGCTTTCGCCGCCGATCCGCTCCTTCAGCCGCTCGCCGGCGTTGCGGGCCAGTATGCGGACCGGTTCGGGGTCGCGGAAGGGGTCGTCGTGGATGGCGCAGGCGATCGCAGCTTCCAGCAAGGGAAAGTCAGCGTCGTCAGCCTGCCCGGCCTCGACCAGTACAACCTCCGCTTCATCCCGCGTCACGAAATATGGCCCCCTTTTCGCCCTATTTCCCGAACATGGCGCGGAAAACGCTTTGGAGCCAGCGCCACCATATCAATTCGCAATTCATGTCCGGCCAAGCTGGGTCGTCCATGCAACAGTGCCCGGCCAGCAGAAAGCAACCTCAGGTGTTGTTCGTCGGTGACCGCAGCGAGTGCGGCGTCAAGCGTCGCGCGGCGCTTGACCTCCACCACCGCCAGCACCCGGCCGCGGCGGGCGAGGATGTCGATCTCTCCCGCGCGGCTCTTCAGTCTGAAGCCGAGGATCTGGTAGCCCTTGAGCATCAGCCACAAGGCCGCGATCCATTCCGACGCGTGGCCTTCCGAGCGCGCCCGGCCGCCCAGCGCCTGACGCCAGGCCGCCTTGGGCCGGGGCGCGGACGTCGGGCGTTTCAGCCGGGTCGGGGGTTTCATCCCTTGCCTTGCAGCTCCAGCGCCCGGCGGTAGAGGGCCTTGCGCGGCAGGTCGAGCGCCTGGGACACCTCCGAGGCCGCCTCGCCGGGGGGCAGGCGAGCGAGGGCCTCGATCAGGGCGGCGTCCGCATCGGCGGCCGAGGCGACCTCGACCTCTCCGGGGCCGATGACGATGACGATCTCACCCTTGGGCCCGTCGCAGCGCGGGTCGACGGCCAGTTCGGCGAGCGTGCCCCGGATCGCCTCCTCGTAGAGTTTGGTCAGTTCGCGCGTCACGGCGGCGGGGCGCGGCCCCAGCACCTCGGCCATATCGGCCAGGCTGGCGGCCAGCCTCGGGCCGCTCTCGAAGAAGACCAGGGTCTGGCGGGCGGCCCTGACCTCGGCCAGCATGGTCTTCCGGGCGCCCGACTTGACCGGCAGAAAGCCCGCGAACAGGAACCGGTCGCTGGGTTGGCCGGCGATGCACAGGGCCGCCAGCAGGCTCGACGCGCCCGGGATCGGGTGCACGGGCAGGTCGGCGGCGATGAAGGCGCGCGCCACGACGAAGCCTGGGTCGCTGATCACCGGCGTGCCCGCGTCGGACACCAGGGCGACCACCTGGCCCTCGCGCACCCGCTCGATGGCGATTTCGGCGGCGCGGGCCGAGGCGTGGTCGTCGCAGCGTTCCAGCTTCGCCTTCAGCCCATAGGCCGAGAGCAGTTTCGCGGTGACCCGGGTGTCCTCCGCCAGCACCAGATCGGCGGCGGCCAGCACGTCCAGCGCCCGCAAGGTCATGTCCCGCAGGTTCCCGATCGGGGTCGCCACCAGATAGAGACCGGGCGAGACGAGACGCGGCGGCGGGGCGGTCGGCGGAAAGGGCGCAGGCGTTGTGGCAGGCTCGGACATCGGGGGGACCGTGCCAGCAGCGGTTGTGGATCACAATGCCCAGGGCATCGGTGATGCGAGGAGAAATCTTTTCAACCTATGCCGGACTGAAGGGACCGCACCCAAGGGACAGCAGTCTATCGCCGTGTGAACCGATGCCCACCTTACCGAAAGAACTCAAATTTCGAATGTTTCGTTTAATTTCCGAGCCGCTCCAGCAACAGAAATGGCTGAAAATTTATCTCACGAGAATATGATTCGCACCTCTGTTCGTGATCTGGAAATTACGGCAAGAATTCCCTGCATTATCATCGCAACTCCAGTCATCTCTCCGCACTCTTCTATGCCGGATAGTAACCCCCACCATGTGTTGTCAAAATTCTCATCGCCAACGACGGCCGTAACACTGGCTTCGACCATTTCCAATCCGATTGCTGAAGCAACATATAAGAGCGCGCCAGTCGCCAGATAGATCTTGGGAACTAGCGGAAGGCGGATCCAAAATCGGCCCAAGAAGCCAGCGACAACTAGAACAAGCGGCACGTAAACCGCCACCCAAGGTCCCAAAAACACGCCCTCCGCCGCTATCGGCAGCTGATCAGCGAAGGTTTCGTGAAGCTGAGCCCCCTCATCCAGCCCCAAGAACAACAAAACCGCAGCAATAAGCTGCCAATAACGATATCTTTCCCTCTCCGATTTGGCCCTCGCCGCTATAAACGCCACAGCTGACGCACACAATATAGATATTGTAGAAAACAGAGCCGGAACATTTGCCTCTCCGTTTACGTGAAATGCATAATCAATACCGTATAGCTCCTTAACGCCGTGCACATAATAATATGTAATAACGGATTGAACTGCAAACAGTGCTAATATTATGTAGATTTGAACTTTGAGTATTTCCTTTCTATCCAACAAAATATCGTTCATATTATCTCACTCCTCATTTCTTTTTTGGCGTTCCGTCGGAGACGGCTCCCGCTTGACTAAGCGTCGTGCAAATAAATAATCTCCTTATTCTTTAAGCATTGATAATCCGAACACGGATTCGATCAGGGATATTTCCCCGTCCATCAAACATCTGCGGCCGCACGTCAGGCAAGCAGCACCTTCAGCACGCCGTCCAACAAAGGCCTGCCCCTTGGTGAAGCCACTACCCGACGATTCACAACGATCAGAAAGCCGTCCTCTGCGAGGCTCGCGACCTTGCCGACAACGCGAAGCAACTCGAATGCTCGCATCGGCGCGCCCTCGACCGTTCTGAGGCCCAGCAGCACACGCTCCTCAGCGGCTTCGGCTGCGTCCATGCCCTCACGGTCGCTCCACGGCGTTCCGGCGGCGACGCCTTCGACGTAGTCGGCGATGCGGCGCCGGGCGACGGTGGCGGTGCGGACGCCATCGAGGGTCAGACGACCGTGCGCTCCGGGACCGACGCCCAGATAGTCGCCGCCGCGCCAGACATGGATGTTGTGGGCGGATCGGGCGGCAGAGCCCCGGGCGTGGTTGGAAACCTCATAGGCCTCGAAGCCCGCCGCCTCGAGCACCGCCTGGGTGGTCTCATAGAGGGCGGCGGCCAGATCCTCGTCGGGCGCCATCCAGTCTCCACGGGCGGCGGCGCGGCCGAAGGCCGTCGTGGGCTCGATGGTCAGTTGATAGGGCGAGACATGCTCGAAGCCGAGGCCGATGGCGGTTTGCAGCTCCGCGGTCCAGTCGGCCACGGACTGGTCCGGGCGGGCGTAGATCATGTCGATCGACAGGCGGTCGAAGGCGGCGCCGGCCAAGGCGATCGCCCGCCGCGCCTCCGCCGCCGAATGGTTGCGACCGAGGAAGCGCAGGGCCGCGTCGTCCAGCGACTGGACGCCCAGCGACAGCCGGTTAACGCCCGCCCGGGCCAAGGCGGCGAAGTGGGCGGCCTCGGCGTCGGTAGGATTGGCTTCGAGGGTGATCTCGACCGGGCCGTTGGCGGGAAACAGGGCATGGATGCGGTCGAGCACCGCCGCCACGGCCTCGGGCGGCATCAGGGACGGCGTGCCGCCGCCGAGGAAGATGGAGGCCAGCCGGCGCGGGCCGACGAGGGCCGCCTGGGCCTGAAGGTCGTCGAGGATGGCGGCGACCAGCCTCGCCTGCTCCTCCGTCCGCCCGCGATCGCGAACGACGTTGAAGTCGCAATAGGGGCAGATCTTCGCGCAATAGGGCCAGTGGACGTAGACGGCGATGTCGGTTCCGGGGTCCAGCAGATCCGGGCTGGAGGAGTCAGTCAATCAGGGCGGCCTTCAGCTTGGCGAAGGCGCGGGCGCGGTGGCTCATGGCGTCCTTGGCCGCCGGCTCCAGTTCGCCGAAGGTCTGGTCAAAGCCCTCGGGGATGAAGACGGGGTCGTAGCCGAAGCCGCGCGTTCCGCGGGGTGGGAAGGTCAGGGCCCCGTCGATCCGGCCCTCGACCACCACGCAGGGACCATCCGGCCAGGCGACCGCCAGAGCCGAGGTGAACCAGGCGCTGCGGTCCGTGGCGCCGACCTCTTCCAGCCGCTCTTCCACCTTACGCATCGCCAGCGAAAAATCCTTGCCGGGCCCGGCCCAGCGGGCGGAGAAAATGCCCGGCGATCCGTCAAGGGCGGCGACGGACATGCCTGAGTCGTCGGCCAGGCAGACCTCGCCCGACAGCTGGGCCGCGTGGCGGGCCTTAAGCATGGCGTTGCCGGCGAAAGTCGTCTCCGTCTCGTCCGGTTCAGGCAGGTTCAGCTCGCCAGCGGTGACAATCTCGTAATTTCCGCCCAGCAGGGCGGCGATTTCGGGGACCTTGCCGGGATTGTGAGTCGCCGCGACGATCCGCATCCCCTTGATAAGCTTCAAATTCATCCTTGCGGACCTTCGCCGTTACAATCCATTGCCAAAGTTTAATATCGTTAAACGATATGTAACGTGATCTTTGGCGGAACACGTCCTATCTATGTTCTCACGAACGGGGGCCGCACCGTTCCACTGAAGACCGGAAACGGACACTTCTGTTCCAGCGAGCCAAACCAAGAGGGCGAAAACGACCCTCACTCAGGAGAACGACAATGAACACGATGAACGCCTCCCTCTTCATGGACAAGCTCGGCACCGTTCTGGTCAACGCCGCCATGCTCGCCGCCCTGCCGACCGCCATGGTCGCCATCCTCGT